>Ga0070683_100001250_pt1 | contig 19341 bp, 15 predicted proteins | sample KBSC713LmetaG_FD_64662 | JGI IMG/M metagenome (GOLD analysis project Ga0070683, IMG submission 64662) | Corn rhizosphere microbial communities from Kellogg Biological Station, Michigan, USA - KBS C7.1-3L metaG | ecosystem: Host-associated > Plants > Roots > Rhizosphere ... | reverse complement strand
GCCGTGTAGTAGTTGTTCAGCGACCAGCGCACCGCGGTGCGGTCGGCGAGCAGCGCCGGGTCGTTGATGACGCCGATCGGCTCGGGGTGGTTGTGGTCGGTCGTGTGCGCCTTGAGCAGTTCGTCGGACCAGCGCAGGAACATCGCCCCGATCTTCGCCTTCTCGTCCTCGGAGAAGTACGGGTAGGCCCAGTCCACGGTGAGCGGGAACGCCTCGCCCCACCAGCGCGACCGGTCGTACGTGGCGAACGTCGGCTGCCGGGCCGCGTGGCGGCCGATGATGTCCATCAGCAGGCCGCAGGCCCGCCGGCCGTAGTCGTCGCGGGCGGCCGGGTCGGGTGCCACGAGCGACAGGAACGCGAACAACTCCGCATACGACTCGGTCGGGTACTCCTCGTAGGAGTCGCGGCCGCGATCGCCGCCGGGCACCCGACCGGCGTCCATGTCGGCCTTCGCCGTCTCGGCGAGTTGGGCCACGCCGGCCGCGTAGACCGGGTTGGCATCGGTCGCCCAGCCGCGCAGCCGATTCAGGTCACCGGGCCGCAGGAACAGCCGCGGGTGGCCGGCGACCGGGGCCGGGCTGGCCGGGCCGCGGCACGGCGCCGCGTGCCGGATCCCGTCGGAGCGGAGCACCGCCCACGTCGCTACCCCGCCGGCGAGCAGGACAAGGCTCAGCCCGGCGGCGATGGCCAGCCGGTGCCGTTTGATCACATCACGCGAGTACACGGGAAGCGGGTCTCTGCATTTGGGTGTGGGGTGGGAACGGTGCCGGCAACGACCGTCATCGCTAGCGAAGCACTACCGCGCCACTCGGGCGGAGTGGCGGTGATCGTATCCGTATGGCGGTCGCTGGTCGAGCCGCCTTCATGGGATGACAGTACCAGGAAGAGATGCCAGTACCATATAACGACGCCTATCTGACTCGCCCTCATCGGGCATGCTGGGGGGGTGATCGAGTTGGACGTGTCGAGGCCGTGGGTCCCCGCCGACACGCGGCCCCCCCGATCCACCCGACCCCCCTCGCGGTGGCTGCCGTTGTTGCTGATTCCACTGGTACTGCTCACCGCCGCCGCATCCGTTCCCGACGCTCGCCGGGCACCGGTGCTGGCCGGGCCGAGCAGCGGCCTGGACGTCGTGTTCGGTCTCGACGACACCGTGTACCTGGTCGACCAGGGCTCCATGGCCGCCTACCGGGTGGAGGCCGGCGGCCGGCCGCTCTGGCAGGTCGACACCGGCTCGGTGTACCCGTTCGTCATCGCGACCGAAGACCCCGGCCTGATCGTTGTCGACATGGGCGCCGTCAACTCAGCGGTGCGTTCGGTGCAGGTGCGGGACAGCCGGACCGGGGCGGTCCGGTGGGAGCGCGCCAGCCTGGGCGCGTTCGAGGTCGCCGGCGACACCGTGGTGTTGACCGACGTCGCCGATGTCGCCAACGCCGTCGCCGGCGTGGCCCCACCGGGAGCTAGCGGCGCGTTCCTGGGCGTCGACCTGCGGACCGGCCGGACGCGCTGGTCGCGGAGGGTCGCCCCCGGAACCGTCCTGGGCTACCGGTACTTGACTCCGTCGCTGCTCAGCTCGGCCGCGGCCGAGCTGAGCAGCGACGGTTGGCTGCGGATGATCGACCTCGCCACCGGAGCCGATCGCCAGGTCGTTCGCCTGGCTTTGGCCGGTACGCCGGGAAGCGTGGCCGTCCGTGGCGACCTCGTGGTGGTGCAGCAGGCCGGCGCCGTCGAGTCGCGGATCGTCGTCGGGTATGACCTGGCGACCGGCGCCCAGCGGTGGCGGGTCGAGAACCTGAGCAACGTCTGGCCCTGCGACGAGCGGTGGCTGTGCGTCTTCGGCGACAATGCCACCTCGGTCATCGACCCGGTCACCGGCGCGACCCTGTATCGCGGGCAGAACTTCCAGCTCACCATCCACGGCGACCGGCTGCTCGCCTGGAACCAGCACCGGCCCGGATCGGTCGGCGCCGGCGCGGCCCTGTTCGATCTCGGTACCGGCCGGCCGATCCGCTCGTACGGCCGGTGGCAGGTCGCCATGGACGACCCCGACCGCGGGATCCTGGCCACCCAGCTCGACGCCGACGACCGGCTGCTGGTCGCCCGGCTCGACCTGGAGACCGGGGCGGCCACGGTCCTGGGCATCGCCGACGACTGGCACGGCGACCTCGGCTGCACCTGGGGAAGGCAGTACATCGCCTGCCGTGGCGAGGACGGCTACCGGGTATGGCCGATCACCGATGACCTCCGCCCGCCGCCGCGCTAGTTGGGCGGCGGGATCGGTGGTCGCGGCGGGTCGGCGGGCGGACCGGAGATCGGCCCGGTGACCGGCCCGAACGGAGGCCCGGAGATCGGCCCGGTCGACAGCCCAGGCGGCGGACCGGGCGGGCGAACCGGCGGCCACGGCCCGCCTGGACCCGGTCCCGGCGGCCTCGGTGGCCCCGCCCCGAACGGCGGCCGCCCGCCGGCATGCGGCGGCCACGGCACCGACGGCATCGGACGGCCCCCGGGTCCGACCCGGACCGGCTGACGGACGGGTCGGCGGTTGGCCACGACCACCACGATGACGACGATCGCGACGGCCAGGATCACCGCACAGGAAACTCCGCCGATGGTCACCAGCCCGGCCGGTGTCAGGGAACCGAGTTGCGGCCCAGCCGTCTCGTCGGGCAGCGCCACCGGCCGGGGCGCGGCCGCTGCGCCGAACCAGACGGCACCGTGCTCGTCGGTCGCCGGCCGTTGCAGCGACTGGGCAACCGTGTCGGGCAGCGGGCCGTATTTGCTGCTGAACGACGCCGAGTCCAGCCCGGTGTAGCGAACCTTGCCGAAGTCGACCCCGCCGTAGACATAGGTGTGGGTGACGATGTAGTTGCCCTCGCGCGTCTGGCGGGTGACGTTGAACTCGCCCTTCTTGTAGGACTGGACGTAGGCGTCGAAGACCTGGCGCGGACTCCACGGCTGCCGGGCCGGCCACGCCCGCACGTCGCCGCTGTTGATCAGGTCGGCGTAGGCGGTGTTGCGGTTGACGTTGCGCTTGCGATACCACTCGGCCGCGACCCGGCTCAGGTACACGCGGCGCAGGTCGGCGTATTCCGGCGCGGTGTTCACCGCCTGCTCCACCTTCGGCAGGATCGTCGTGCGATACACCTGCTCGTTGTGGGCCTTGACGCTCTCGCTGGCCTGGCACGAGTACTGGTCGTCGCCGCCCTTGACGTAGTCGTTCTCCATCAGGACGGTCAACGGCGTGTCCAGGATGTACAGCGAGTTGCCGTCCTCGCGGACCGTGGCCGGCCCGGGCACGATCCACTGCCGCATCGACAGGCAGGTCTGCTGATCGGCTCCGCTCTGCAGCGCGGCCCAGAACTGCTTGCCGGTCGCGGTATCCGGGTGGATGAGGCGAGCGACGGTCTTCTTCATCTGCAGGTCGGCCAGCAGCAGGATGCGGCCGACGTCGGTGGCACCGAGCTTCGCGTCGACGATGCGGTCCGGCTCGGTCGGGTTGAGGTTGACCCAGAACGTCGACGGGCTGAGGCTCAGCCAGACAAAGAAGGCGTCCGACGCCTGCAGCGTCACGGCCCGGCCGGCGTCGACCTTGGGCGGCTGTTTCGACGCCGCGGCGCTGAAGGAGAACCGGATGCCCTGGTTGCTGCCGGGCGGGGCGTCGGTCAGGTATCGCAGTTGCAGCGAGCCGAAGTCGATGCCACCGTTCTGCGCGCCGGCCTGCCCGGTAAGGGCGCCGACCAAGCCATCGGCCGCGGCCGGTGGGCTGCCGGGCGTCGTGAACAGCTCATCGGCGTAACGATGGCCGGTCTTGGGACGTCCGTCGGCGATCCACTGGTTGACCCGCTGCTCGAGTTCCTTGACCCCGTCTTGGTTGTTGGTACTGGGTTTGAGCTTGCCATTGGGTGCCGTGTACGAGGCGAGGATGTCGTAGTACGAGATGTTGTAGTTCATGTCGCGCAGGTTGGTGTACCACTGTCGCTGCAGGTTGTTTCGGCAGTCGTTGGTGAGCTTCTGGCACGGCTTGAGCTCCGACTCGCCCTCGGTCACCAGCGCGGCGTCGGCATCGCTCAGGTAGGCCCGGACCACCTGCTCGGAGTGTTTGTTGCCCATCTTCGGCACCGGGTAGGTGTCTTCGTACTCGATGACGCCCTTCTTCACGACCCACTTGACGACCTTGCCGGTCGCCTGATCCTCGGGCACCGTGCCGACGCTGGCCGCGGCGTAATACTCGACCGTGCCGTCGGGCCGTACCAGCTTGAACACCGCCACGTTGGATCGGCCGGTGACGCCTGGGTTGCGGGTCCGGTAGTCGATGATCAGCTGACCGAGGTCGGTGGTGCCCCAGTGGACCTGATGCAACGTGTAGCCGGGACCGGGCTCGGCGGCCGCGATCGGCGGCGCCGCGACCAGCGCACAGAGGAATACCAGAAGAAGAAGGAGCCCGTGCCGCCACCGGTTCACTGGCCCTCCTCGTACGGCTCGAGCACGTCTTCCCATCCCGACAGGAGCCCGTCGGGATCGAGCGCCTCGGGGTCCCGGGCGTCGATCAGGCCTCGGATCTCGTCGACCAGCGGCTTCCGGTCCTCGACCGGCAAGTGCAGGATCCGATCGACCCGCTGGGTGAACACGCCGTAGCTGTAGACGAAGTCGGCGATCGTCGAGTTGATGAACATGAACGGCCCGTCGGGATGCAGGCTGACCACGGCGTCCTCGCCGTCGGCGATCGCGAACGGCACCGAGCCGGTGGCGTCGCCGAACGTGAAGTAGCTCCGCGATCCGCGCACGACCGGGACGCTCAGCCGCTCGTCGTGGTAGAACGTGAAGTCGAGCGGGTGCGTGGTGGGCAAGCCGACCGCGGTCAGGAACGCTCGAGTGGTGGCCGAGACATTCGGTCCGAGCAGCGCCGGGGACACCGGCTCGAGGGCGTCGCCCCACAGTTCACGCACGTCCTGCCATTGATCCACAGCGGTCCCCCTCCGCACGGGTGGCAATGCGAGCACATTGTCGCAGATCGATCTCAGTCCGGCTGTCCCGACGGCGGCGCCAGCACCGGCTCGGGAGTGCGGACCAGCTGCGCGATCAGCCGCCACACGATGAGTTGCAGCACCGCCAGTACCATCGCGAAAGGCAGCAGCGTCCACGGCCCGGCACCCTGGGCGATCACGCCGGCCAGCCACGGCGCCACCGACGCGCCCCCAACGGAACCGGCGTTCATGATCCCCATGGCCGTTGGCACCAGCCGGGGCGTGGTCAGCTGCGGCGTCATCGCCATCGTGGTCGGGAAGATCGGCCCCAGGAAGAACCCCAGCAGCACCAGCGCGGCGACGGCCAGCGCCGCGATCGGCGCCAGCCACGCCAGGGCGGCCGTGCCGGCGACGCCGGCCAGGCATACGTAAATCATGGCCACCGGCGTCATCCCCAGCCGGCCGGCGATCGGGCTGATGATGAACCGGCCGACGGTCAGGCCGAACCAGTAGCCGCCGACCGCGGTGCCGGCGACGATGTCCGGAAGCCCGCGTGCCTGGACCAGGTAGCTGTAGGCCCAGGTGCCAACGCCGATCTCCAGCCCGACGTAGACGGCCAGCATCGTCGAGCCGAGCAGGACGCCGCGCTCGCGGAGGGTGGGGCCTAGCAAACCGCCGGCCTTGTGCTGAGAGCCCGGATCGGGTGACTGTGACCGGGGGTACCCGAACAGGAAACCGGCCAGCAGCGGGACGCACACCGAGGCCAGCACCAGGTAGACCGTGGTCCACGGGGAGAACCCGACGATCCACGTGGCCAGGACCGGCCCGATCAGTGCGCCGACGCCGAAGTATGCGTGCAGATGGTTGAGCAGCGTCGTCGAGTCCGGTATGGCGGCGATGTATGCGTTGAGCACCGACTCCAGTGTCCCGCCGGCAAAGCCGACGACGAGCTGCACGAGCAGGAACGCGACGAACGGCGGGCGGGTGGCCAGGTAGAGGCCGGACAGGACGAAGGCACAGGCGCCGGTGGCCAGCGCGATCCGGTAGCCGAACCGGTCGATCAGCGGACCGCTGCCGATGCCGCCGAGCACGAATCCGGCCGAACCGATGAAGAACGTGATGCCGATCGTGGCCCGGTCCACGTGGTAGTCGCCGATCTGCGCGAGCAGCAGCACGCCGCCGACCCCGGTGCTCATGCCGACGAGGATGAACGCGGCGTACGCCAACAGAACCGTCGGCTGCAGGTGCCGTCGCATCAACATCCTCCCAGGTGATCACCCTCGCCCATCCTGGCAACGCACTGAGACCGGCCAGCCATGCGTCCCGCCCTGTGGGAGGCCTGGATCACCGGCCGTATGAGCGCTGCCTAGCTCATACGGGCCGGATCGCCACGTGCGAGAGCCGCGGGAGCTGGGCGCCGAGGTCGTGGACGTCACCGGTGGCGCCCTCGATCGGAAACAGCCGTCCGCCGTCGCCGGCGAGGAACAGCCAGCGGCTGTCCGGCGACCAGACCATGCTGCCGACGTCGGGGTACTGGGCGAGGGACACGTCGAGCCGGCGGTCATCCCCGTTGGAAAGGCGGATCAGATGAACCCGGAGATTGCCGCCCGGCTCGTTCTCGTACACCGCGGCGATAGCGCCGTCCGGCGAGATCAGGCCGGTCAAGGCGCGGGCAGCGCCGACCGACAGGCGGGACAAAGCGCGGCGGGCGCCGGTCTTCCGGTCGATGACCGTGGGAGTGCAGTGGTGCTGATCGTCGCACTCCAGGGTGAGCCAGCGCGACGGACCGGCGGCCAACACATCGCCGGTCGTGATCCGGCGGAGGCCGTCGGGCTTGCCGAGGTAGACCCCGCCGATGCCGTGCACCAGCAGGTAACCGGTGCCGTCCGGCTCGGCCCCGCCGGGTCCGCCCAGGGTGTCCGGCAAGGCGACCGACAGTCGCGTCGGGGCTCCGTCCGGTCCGACCAGGTTCAGCGCCGGGGCGTTGTCGGGGGCCGGGGCCCACAGGTGGTCGGGGTCCGGACCGGGCAAGGCGGGACCGCTCGGGCCGAGCGAGCCGGCGACCCGGCCGGGCGGCTGGCCGTCTTGCACGACGACGCCGGGAACCGCGTCCAGCGGCCGCACGACGGCCCAGTTGCGGCCGACGACAAACGACACCGGACCACTGCTGTTCGGCGGGGTCACGGATGTGCGGGTGATGCGGCCGCGTGCCAGCTCGATCCGGACGACCGTGTCCGCGCCCCGGCCGAACAGCTCCCAGCCGTCGGTCACGCCCAGCAGCGGATGGCCGAGTTCCTCCGTCGTGATGGTGCCCGCCGATGGCTCCGGGGTGTCCAGCGCCGGCGGTTGGGCCGGTGACCGGCTGGGCGGGGCGGCGACCGGCGGGTGATGGTCACCGGCCCGGCGCGCGATGACCGCGGCCCCGGCCACCAGCAGCAGGATCAGGAGCGGCACCGCCCATCTCGGCAGGCGTCGCATCGGCGGCCGGCCGAACTCCAAGACGTCCGGCGGTGTCTCCCCGTGTGGTGTCACCTAGCCATCATCACTCGCCCGCCGCGGGCTCGACAGCCGCCAGCGCCGCGGCAAGGATCGTCAGGCCTCGTCGATCTCGGCCGCGGTCACGCTCAGCGGCGGGGCCAGCCGCGGCGCGTTGGCTTCCCGGATCTCGGGTCGCCGGCCGCCGACGTTCACCGGCGCCGTCCCCGGTATCGCCGGACGGGAAGCCGATCGGCGAGCATCGAGCGCCCGCCGAAGGCGCTGATGTTCACCAGGCAACCGTGCGCGACGTTGCCGAGCATGACCAGTTCGCCGTCTTCGATGACGAGGAGATCGGCCATCGGGAACGTGTGCACCGAGCCGTCCGCCGCCACCAGGCACACGCCGTCGTCGCCGAGGATCAGCCGCTCGGCCGCGCCCGCCTTGTGGAGCCGCCGCCGGAACGACCTCGACAGCGGTTCCAGCACCACGCCGGCGGGCACGAAGGTGCTGACCGGGCATCGCGTGCGGGACATCCCGGCTAGGTCGACGTCCGTACCGGCGGGGACGACCATCGTCGCCGTTGCCAAGCATGACGCCGCCGCCGACAGGACGTCGCCCGGCGAAACCTCGGCCGTGGCCAGGTCGGCGACGTCGTCGGACACCCCGAACAGCTCCCGCTGGGCGGCCCCATACAACCGGTCGGACACCTGGTCCAGCAGGATGTCCTCGTCGTCCGAGTCCATCGGCTCGGGCTCCACGTCGCCGAGCGCGTCCTCGATCTCCCCGCGGTCCGGGGTCGCCGACGCCAGCCGTCGCAACTCCTGCCAGAGCAGACGCGCGACCGTCGCGTGCGCCGGCTTGCTGTACTCGTCCGGCGGCTGCAGCGTCAGCCCGAAGTCGACATGGTCCCGGTCGAGGGGTGTCCACATTGGAGTCACCCGGTACTCGAGGCCGTCGCGCAGCAGTGCCGCGGCGACCCGCTCCGCCAGTACCAATTGCAAGGCAAGCGCCGGCGCGCCAACCGTGCCGTTGATCGCGACGCCGACGCCGTCCACCTCGTCGGTGTACCAGCCGCGACGCCACCGCAGGTCCGGCGGGTCGGGCCGCGCGACCGCCGGCCCGGGTGGCAATGGCAGCCGCAAGCCTTCCGGCGGCGGACCGCTGAGCGCCAGCACGGTGTTTCCGGCCGTGAAGTAACGCGCGACGTGAGCGCGCACCTCGTCCGCGGTGAACTCACGGCGGTCGACGTTTGGCCACCGCAGCAGTCCGGGCCCGAAGCGGCCGAGCCGACGGCTCAGCAACGACGCCCACGGGTCGCGGCAGCCGGCGCTGGAGCCGAACAGATCGTCCAGGTCCTCCTCCGGCGGGTCGGCCAGCGCCGCGCAGCAGTCGGCGAAATAGGCCGCGACCTCATCGGGTAAGCCGGACCTGGCGACGAGCGTCGCCATCCAATCCGTGGCGCTGTCGTCCTCGTCGCTGTCGACCGCGTCGAGGGCGAGATCGAGGACCAGTGAGGTCAGGCCGAGCTGGTCCAGGTCCTCGTCCCGGGCGCCGCACCCGACGACGAACGCTGCCTGGTATTGGCCCGGCAGGTCATCCCACACAACCCGAACGCCATCGACAAGCGCGCGACGCATGGGCGAAGTGTAGGAGCCCGCCGGGCCGGAGCCGCACGGTCAGGTTTGGCGAGGCCGCCGACCGCGCAGGCGCATCGCGGTGAGCGCCAGCACCCCACCGACGAAGATCGCACCGAGCCCGACGGCGATCTCGGTCCACCAGTGCCGGGCCGATTGGCCGGTCACGGCGAGCGTCCCCGCCCCGCCGACCACCGAGTGCACGTACTCGCGGACGCGGACGTGCGAGATCACGCCGTAGGCGCTCAGCGTCACCAGGCCGGTGCGGGTCAGCCTGATCGACGTGGAAAACGTGCCCGAAGAGGTCGCGTGGATGGTCCGGTACGCAGCCCCGATGAACGTCACGTGGTCGGTGCTCTGCAGCGCCGCGCCGGTCGACTGGTAGGACACGTCGATCTGGATGGGTTCGCCGGCGAGGAACCCGTGGCCGGAGAAGACCACCGCATCGCCCTCGGAGACCGTGGCGTCGGAGACGGCCGAGTCCGGTGTGTCGATCGGGTAGCCAGCCGTCGGCGAGGGGGCGGGGTCGGCGTGCGCCGCCACCGGGGCGGCGAGCAAACCGCCCATCGCGGCCAACAAGAGCAGGAAACGGCGAGCGGGCATGCTCTGCCTCCTCGTATATCAGGATCAGTGGCCCGAACTCAGACGCTCTCAATCTAGCCACTGTCCGAATAAATTATGCTTTTTCGGTGCAGCCGCAACCGGGACCGCGAATTGGACGGATCTGCCTGGCGCTCGGGCTCGTGGTAGCCACCTGGCTCGGCGTCGGCGGCTGGGAGGTGTGGCAGGCCGCGCAGGCGCGGCAGCACCTCCTGCGCGCCACGGCCCTCTTCCAGACCCTGCAGGCCCAGCTCGAGCAGGGTGACTACGCCGCCGGCCGGACAACGGTGGCCCGACTGCGCCACGAGACCGGCGCGGCCGCCGCCGCTACCGGCGATCCGGCCTGGCGGATCGGCGGTCACGCGCCGGTGATCGGCGACGACGTCCGCGCCATCCGGACCGTGACCGTGGTGCTCGACGAGCTGGCGACTAAGGTGCTGCCCCCGCTCGTCAGCGTCGCCGCCGGCATCGAGGCGCTCACGCCGCACAACGGGCGGGTCGACCTGACGGCCCTGGCCGGGGCCGCGTCCGCGCTGCGCGACGCCGAGGCGACGATGCGCCGGATCCGGGACCGGGTCCGGGCCATTCCGGCTGGTGACCTTGCCGCTCAGATCACCGAACTGGGCGGCAAACTGGATCAGGCGGTCACGCTCATCGGCTCCGCGCTTCGCGCGGCCGAGCTGATCCCGCCGATGCTCGGCGCCGACGGGCCGCGCACCTATCTCGTGCTGTTCCAGAACCCGGCCGAGATCCGCGCCACCGGGGGCATGCCGGGCGCCTACCTCGTCATCACCGCCGACCACGGGGCCATCCGGGTCATCGACGACGGCGTGGCGTCCGGCGGGCTGGCCACCAGCGATACGCCGGTACTGGCGCTGGACCCGGCGACGATCGAGCTGTACGGCACCGCGATCGCGCGGTACCCGGCCAACATCAACCAGACGCCGGACTTCCCGACCGTCGCCCGGCTGGCCCGCGAGATGTACCGGCGGCACTCCGGCCGGACCGTCGACGGCGTCCTGGCCACCGACCCGGTTGCGCTGTCCTACCTGCTCGCCGCGACCGGCCCGATCGCGGTGCCCGGCGGGCCGACGCTCCGCAGCGACACTGTCGTGCGCACGCTGCTGTCCGATGTGTACGCCGGTGCGCTGTCGCGCCCGCAGCAGGACGCCTACTTCCGCAGTGTCGCCCGCGCCACGTTCCAGGCGCTGACCCAGCGGCCGCTGGCGATCCGCCCGATGCTGGCCCAGCTGGCCCGCGCCGCCGGGGAACGGCGACTCCTCGCCTGGAGCGCCCGGACCGACGAAGAACGTCTCCTCGCCGGCACGGTTTTGGAAGGTGTGCTGCCACAAGACGGTCCCGGCACCGCCACCGTCGGGGTGTTCCTCAACGACGGCGGTGGCGGCAAGATGAGCTACTTCCTGCGCCCGGCCGTGGAAGTCGGCGACAGCGGCTGCGAGCGGGCCGGCCGGGCGTTGCTGGCCATGCGGCTCACGCTGTCCTCGCTGGCCCCCGCAAAGGGTCTGAGCCAGTACGTGCAAAATTCGGCGCCCACCTTGGATCCGTACACGATCCGCACGTTCGTGTCCGTCTTCAGCCCGACCGGCGGCACCGTGGTGCGGGCCCGGCTGGACGGCGCCGCCGTCCCGCTCAGCGCCGGCACCGACGGCCCTGCCGGTCGCCGTGCGGTCGGGATCGTCACCGTGGACCTGGCGCCGGGCCAGCGCCGGCAGCTCGAGGTGACGCTGCTCGCTCGCGCGGACACGGTTCGGGAGGTGCGCCTGTGGACGACGCCGACGGTCACCCCGTGGCGGCGGACGGAGCTGGGGTCAGTCGACGAGTGCTGACCGGGTACGACCCGCTGGCGGCGAACCAGTCGACCGTCGCGCGCAGCCCGTCGACCAACGGCACCGGGGCCAGGTCGGGAAAGAGCCGGAGCAACCGGTCGTTGGCCCCGAGCGAGTCGCGGACGTCGCCGGTCCGGGCCGGTCCGTGGCGGACGTCCAGGTCCCGGCCGACCAGCTCGCCGATGAGCTCGATCACCCGGCCGATGCTGACGCTCTCGCCGAAGGCGAGGTTGACCGGCGTATCCGCGGTGATCCGGCCCAGGACCGCTTCGGCCAGTACGTCGACGACCGACCCAACGAACGTGAAGTCACGGGTCTGCCGGCCGTCGCCGTGGACCGTCAACGGCTCACCGCTCAGCGCGGCGTGCACGAACGCGGGGATCGCCGCCGCGTACGCGTGGCCGGTCGACTGCAGCGGCCCGTACACGTTGAAAAACCGCAACGCGAGGGACGGCAGACCGAAGGAGGCGCCGTAGGCCAGGACGTAGGCCTCGGCGGCCAGCTTGCTCGCGGCGTAGGGGCTCAGCGGCCGGGTCGCCAGGTCTTCGTGCTTGGGCAGCACCGCGGTGGCGCCGTAGACCGACGAGGACGACGCGGCCACGACGTAGCAGCCCGAGCGGCGGGCCGCCTCGAGGACGTTGATCGTGCCGGTGACGTTGGCGTCGTGGCTCGCGAGCGGATCGGCCAGCGAACGCGGCACCGACGGGCGCGCGGCCAGGTGCACGACGGCGTCGGCCCGGTCGAGGACCTTACCCAGCCCGTCCCGGTCGAGGATGTCGCCGACGACCAGTTCGACGTCGACGCCGTCAAGGTTGGCTGGATCGCCGGTGCTGAGGTTGTCGTATGCGATCACCCGGCCGATCCCGGCCCGCCCGGCGAGCCGCCGGCCGAGGTTCGCGCCGATGAAGCCGGCTCCGCCGGTCACCACTACGTGCATCGTCATGCCTCCTTCGCAACCGGGCGCGGCCACCAGCCGCGCTCCACGGCAATGCCGGTGTAGAGCCGGTCGGTGTCGGCCACCAACCGGTCGCGGCCGAAGTGCGCGGCGCAATACGCCCGCGCGGCCCGGCCCATGCTTTGCCGGCGCCGCTCGTCGCCCAACAGTTCCACCACGCATCGGGTCAGGTCGGCCACCGCGGTACCGGCCAGCACTCCAGTCACCCCGTCCTGGACCACCTCGGCGACGCTGCCGACGCGCGTGGCGACCGCCGGTACGCCGGCCAGCCCGGCCTCGACCAACGACATGGGCATGCCCTCGCTGTCGGAGGTCAGCAGGGCCAGATCGGCCGCCGCGTAGACGGTTTCGACGTCGGTACGCCAGCCCAGCAGCCGTAGCGTGTCCGGCAGTTCGCGGGCCGCGGCCCTGAGCTCGTCGAGCCGGTCGCCCTCACCGCAGACGGCGAACACCGCGTCGGGCACCAGTTCCCGTACCGCGCGCGCGACCGCCACGAACCGGTCCGGTCGCTTGATGGCGGTGATCCGGCCGACGAACACGACCACCGGCCGGTCCTCCGGCAGACCCAGGCTGCGCCGGGCCGTGGCCGGGTCCGGCGGGTCGGGCAGCGCCGTGCCGGGCGGGATGACGACGAACTGCTCGGGCCGCCCGATCCCGGCGGCGATCAGGTCGTCGCGAACGCGGGCACCGACGGCGACGAGCCGGTGGGTACCGGCGGCCAGGCCCCGCTCCACGCCGATCACCAGGCGGGTCGTCGAGCGCGAGAAGTAGCCGTGCAGCAGATGGCCGTGAAAGGTGTGTACCCGAACCGGTACGCGGGTGATCGCCGCGGCCAGCCGGCCGAGCGCGCCCGCCTTGGCGGTGTGGGTGTGCACGATGTGCGGCCGGAACCGGCGCATCGCCGCGACCAGCTGGGCCAGCGCCCGAACGTCGTCGCCGGGGCGGACCCGCCGGCCGAGCGCGGCGATACGGTACGCCGGGAGGTCCGGAGCACACCGCTCGCGGTGGTCGGCTTCGTGGTCGGCGACGTAGCCGGTGTACAGCCGCTGGTCGTACTGATCCGGGTCGAGTCCGCGCAGCAGCCCGAGGACCTGCACCGCCGGACCGCCCACGTTCATGCGGGCGATGACCCGCATGACGCGGAGGCGATGTGCAATGGCAGCGTTCGGCATGGCTACGGCAGCAACGGTTCCAGCCGGCGGGCGAACCAGTGGGCGCCGTCGGCCGAGAAGTGCAGGCCGTCGTAGCGCATGAGCAAGCCGTCGACGACCGGATGGCAGCGCTCACCCGGGCAGAGCGCGTCCTGCAGCGTCACCAGCGTGACGCCGGGCACCTCGTCGCGAACCTGTACGTAGATGCGGTTGACCGCGAGGGTCACCCGGTCCGGGGCGGTGCCGCAGGCGCGGCTGTCGGGCTGGGACAGACACGCCGGGCTAGCCGGCGCGAGCGGCAGCACGGCGACCAGGGCGAGCTGGGCGCCGGAGCGCACCACGGTCTGGGCGAACGCCCGCAGGCCGTCGTGCACGTCGACGGCCCACTGGTCGCTCAGCGGCGCGACCACCGTGCCGTCCGGGCCGACGTGGGCCATGAGCTCCCACCGGGAGTACGCGATCACCAGGCCGGGCCGGTACTCGGCGAGCAGCGCCGCGATGCGGCGGGGCGCCGCCTCGGCACACTCCTGCATCAACGACGTCGGCCGGCCGGTGCCGGCGGCGACGTTGACCATGCCGGTGAGGCCGCAGACGTTGTGGGCGGCCAGCACGTAGCTCCAGCCGTGCCGGCCGGCGAGGTCGTCGATGCCCGGGTCGAGCGAGCGGGCCACGGAGTCACCGACGACCGCGACGGTCCGCCGGCCGGTCCCCGCCTGAGCGCGCTCGCACAGGGAGGTGGTGTCGGGGCACACGGACGTCGAATGCCCGCCCGTTGATTCGGCCGTCCCCGCACCGCCTTCGGCGGCGGCGAGCTGCTCGGCCGGCCGGCCGGTGGGCCGGGCGGTGAGGGTCGCGGCCAGCACGGCGCACGCGGCGACCGCGGCCGCCGCGGTGGTGACGAACATGCTTGTGGTCCGGCAGGCGAACCGGGGGCGCCCGTCCCGGACCGGACGCTCGATCAGGTGATACGACACGATGGACGCCCCGAGCGTGAGTGCGACCGCCGCGAGGGGCGCCGGCACGCCGGGCAGGAGATGCGGCGCGAAGACGATCGCCGGCAGGTGCCACAGGTAGACGCCGTAGGAAATCCGGCCCAGGCTGCGCACCGGCCACCCGGCGAGCAACCGCGCGAGCCGAGCGTCGGGTGCGCGTTCGACACACCAGATGAGTGCCGCGAAGGCCAGGGCCACGAGGGTCGCGCCGCCGCGGTAGTAGAAGTCGCCGGCATCATGTACCGCGACCACGAGGATGATCCCCGTCGCCACGGCGGCCGGGCCGAGCCGGAAGGCCCACGTCGCGCCGCCGGGATAGCGGCGCATCAGGATCACCAGGAGGGCACCGATGAGCAGTTGCTGGGCGCGCGCGTCGGTACCGGCGTACGCGCGCAGCGGGTCGCCCGGGTGGTACAGCACGACCATGGCGACGGCGCTGGCGGCGGTGGCGGCCGACAGCAGCGCCACGACGACGGCCCGGCGCAGCCGCAGCCGGATCACCGCGGCCAGGACGAGCGGCCACAGCAGGTACCACTGCTCCTCGACGGCGAGGGACCACATGTGGCGCAGCGGCGACGGCGCGGCCGCTTGGTTGACAACCTCGTGCCAGTTGGCGTAGGCGAACAGCGCCGCGAACACGTCGCCTTGCCGGCTGCGCCACAGCAGCGCCGGCTCCCAGAGCCGGACGGCGACCGTCACCGCGCCGAGCATCACCACGACCGCCGGCAGCAGCCGGCGGGCCCGGCGGACCCAGAACGCGGGCAGGTCGATCGGCCCGCGCTCGGCCGACTTCAGCAGCAGGCCGGTGATCAGGTAGCCGGAGAGGACGAAGAACAGGTCGGCGCCGAGGAAGCCACCGGGCAGCCAGGGGACGTCCAGGTGATACAGCACGACGGCGGCGACCGCCGCGGCGCGCAGCCCGTCCAGCCCCGGCCGGCGGTCACGCATCGCCGGTGCCGGGTCCACAGAGCGCGGGCACGATGGCCCGCACGGCGCGCTCGACGGTGGCGGCGCACGCGGAGAACGCCTCGACGGTCCGGTCCGGGTCGGGAATGTCGTCGCCATCCACTGTGGACCGCACTTGTCCGCGCCGGCGCAGTGCGTCGATGACAACTTTTCGAGCGTGCTCCACGGGATCTTTCTCGGCGTGGCCGCTTCTCGCGGCGAGCCGTGCGAACTCCTTGATGGTGAAGGTGCGCCGGATCGCGGTGGGGACCAGGGCCAGCACGTCGTCGCGTTCGCGGACGGTCGCGGTCAGCACGAGGTCGGCATGAGCGATCAGCGTCGGGGTGAGCCGCCGGGCCGCGAAGCCGGACGTGTCGGCCGCGCGGTCGGCCAGCAGGTGTTCGGTGTAGGGGTGCATGGGCGCCCGGGCAAGCCCCCGGGTACCGGCGCTGGCGACGCAGAACCGGGCCGGGTGCAGCACGCCGAGCTCGTGGCGGGTCATCCGCTCGGCCAGCACAGAGCGGCAGACGTTGCCGACGCAGACGTACAGCAGCCGAAACTGCGCATCGACGGTCATAGCCGGAGCGCGATCTTTTCGCGAATGCCGCTCGGGCGGCCGCCGGCGGCGTGGTTCGGGATTGCGTAGGCGCCGTAATAGCCGTAGCTGTCCTGGCTGCGCCGCGGCGCCATGTTCAGGATCAGACCGAGCATGTCGACCTCGGCCCGGCGCAGCGCGGCGGTTGCCTTGGCGACCTGGTCGCGGCGGGTCCGGCCATGGCGGACGACGAACACGGCGCCGTCGCCGGCCGCGGCGAGCACGATGGCGTCGGCGACCGGCAAAACCGGCGGCGTGTCGATGATCACCATGTCGAACCGGGTCCGCAGCTCGTCCAGCAGCTGGCGCATGTGGTTGGAGCCGACGAGCTTGCTCGGGTTGGGCGGGACCGGCCCGCTGGCCAGCACCGACAGCGAGGTGTCGCCCCACGACTGGATCACGTCGTCGAGCTGGGCCTGGCCGACGAGCACGCTGGTCAGCCCGGCGCCGGAGGGCACGCCGAGGTAGCCGGCCGCCTGCGGGCGGCGCAGATCGGCGTCGATCAGCAGCACCTTGCGGCCCGACTCGGCGATGGACAGCGCCAGGTTGCAGGACGTGATCGACTTGCCCTCCTCGGGCACCGAGCTGGTGACGACCACGACCTTCGTCTTCCGGTCGGCGTCCATGAACTGCATGCTGGTCTGCACATGTCGGTAGGCCTCGGCCTGATGACCGTTGGGGCCTTCGCCGGTGATGACCGGGATCCGGCCCTCGTCGGCGTCGACCGGGATCACGCCGAGCAGCGCCGCACCGGTGATCTCCTCGGCCTGCTCGGTGGACTTCACAGTGGTGTCGAGCGCCTGCCGGGCGGCGGCGAGGGCAACGCCCGCCAGCAGCCCCACCGTGAGGGCGAGCGCGATGTTGCGTACGGGCTGCGGGGACACCGGAACGAGCGGCACGTCGGCCGGGCTGACCACGCTGACCCGCACCGCCGCCGGGCGCCCGTCGGGCGTGTTCTCCAGCGCCGGCACGAGCGCGATGAACTCGTCGGCGACGGCGGTGGCCACACGCTGCGCCTGCTGGGGCGACGGATCGGTCACCCGGATGGTCAGCAGGCTGGTGTCCTCGACCGCCTCGGTGGTGACCCGGGCGGCCAGCGCCTGCGGCGACATTGCCAGGCCGAGCCGGTCGACGACGCCGCGCATGACCCGCGTGTCGCGGACGATGAGCGTGTAGGACTTGACCTTCTGCTGCGACAGGAGGTCGGCCTGGTAGGCCTTGGTCACGTCGCCGTTGTCCGCCCAGGCCGTGACGAACAGCGTCGTGCGCGCCTCGTACCAGGGCGTCTGCCGGGCGGTGACGAGCACGCCAACCGCGATCGCCACGAGTGTGGTGGCGGTGATGGACTTCCAGCGCTCCCGCAGCAGCGGAAGGATCGAGCGCAGCTCCACGCCGCAGTCCTCTCCGGTGTTCAATGTCGGCCGGTGCGAATAAAGTACCGACTTTGCCCACATACATGGGCAGAGTTCGGAAAACGGACCTACTCTGGCGAACGTGAGTGAGATGCCCTCAAGCCGCCGTCGGCGGCTCCGGGTATGCCTCCTGATCGGGCAGCTCGGCCTGGGCGGCACCGAGAAGCAGGTCGTGCTCCTCGCCGAAGGGCTACGCCAACGCGACGTGGACGTGACGGTCGTGGTGCTCACCACCAAGGGGCCCCGCGAAGCCGCGCTGCGCGAGGTCGGGGTCCCGATCGTCTACATCGGTCTCGTGCCGGTGCCGGGCTGGCGGGCGCTGGTGCGGCTGGGCGGCGCGCTGGTCCGGCTCACCCGGTACTTCATCGGTGCGCGGCCACATGTGGTCCACGCGTTCCTGTACCACAGTTACGTGCTCGGCGCCCCGGCCGCCCGGCTGGCCGGGGTTCCGGTCGTCATCGCCGGCCGGCGCAGCCTGGACGACTTCAAGCGCGGCAAGCGGTGGATGTTGCTGGCCGAGAGGATCGCCAACCGGATGACCCACCTGCTGGTGGCCAACGCGTACGCGGTCGCCGACTGCGTGCGCACGAGCGAGCGGGTCCCGTCCCGCAAGGTCCGCGTCATCTACAACGGGCTGCCCGAGCAGGCGTTCGCCGACGCCGATCCGGTCCGGCTCAACACCGGGCGGCCGGTGGTGCTGTGCGTGGCCAACCTCAAGCCCGGCAAGGGCCACACATACCTGCTGGAGGCCGGTCGCCTGCTGCGCAAGCGGCGGATGCCGTGCACGTTGGTGTTCGCCGGTGGCGGGACGGAGCACGCCGCGCTCGCCCGCCGCGCCGCCGAGTTGCGGCTGGACGTCCGCATGCTGGGCGCCCGCCAGGACATCGACCGCCTGCTGGCCCGCGCCGACGTCGTCGTCCTGCCGTCGACGACCGAGGGCATGAGCAACGCGGTGATGGAGGCGATGGCGGTCGGCCGGCCGGTCGTGGCCACCGCCGTCGGCGGCACGCCGGAGTTGCTCGCCGACGGCCGTGGCGTGCTCGTCCAGCCCGGTGACGCCCGCGAGCTGGCCGACGCCGTCGCCGCCGTGCTCACCGACCCGGAGCGGGCGCAGGAGATGGGCAGCGCGGCGCGCCAGTGGAGCCGGACCCACCTGAACTGCGACACGATGGTGCAGCAGCACCTGGACCTCTACGCCGGCCTGGTCGGACGCCGGTGTGCGGCATAGCGGGCACGGTCGGCCCGGACGGTCTCGCCGACCCGGTGCTCGTGCGGCGGATGTGCGACCTCCTGGTCCATCGCGGGCCGGACGACGAAGGGCTGCACGCCGAGCCGGTGGCCGCGCTCGGCATGCGGCGGCTGGCGATCGTCGACGTCGCCGGCGGCCGGCAGCCGGTGTCCAATGAGGACGGCACCGTCGTGGCGGTCGGCAACGGCGAGCTCTACAACTTCCCCGAGCTGCGCGCCGATCTGCTACGCCGCGGGCACCGCTTCACCAGCGTCGGTGACACCGAATGCCTGGTGCACCTCTACGAGGAGTACGGCGACGAGCTGGTGCACCACCTGCGCGGCATGTTCGCCTTCGCCATCTGGGACGCCCGGCAGCAACGACTGTTGCTGGCCCGCGACCGGGTCGGCAAGAAGCCGCTGTACTGGCGGGAGACCGGAACCGGCGTCGCATTCGCCTCCGAGGCCAAGGCGCTGCTCGCCGACCCGGACTTCGCCCCCGGCCTCGACCTGGTCGCCCTGCACCAGTACCTGACCTGG
>Ga0070683_100001249_pt1 | contig 19344 bp, 9 predicted proteins | sample KBSC713LmetaG_FD_64662 | JGI IMG/M metagenome (GOLD analysis project Ga0070683, IMG submission 64662) | Corn rhizosphere microbial communities from Kellogg Biological Station, Michigan, USA - KBS C7.1-3L metaG | ecosystem: Host-associated > Plants > Roots > Rhizosphere ... | reverse complement strand
TAGCTTTCCGCCGCTGTTGCCGATGGTGCTTGCGGCTTTCGGATTCATGGGAGTAGATCCACTCGTCGGGGCCCGGTGGCTCAACGCCCTTCTGTTCGGCGCTGACATCGTGCTCGTTGGCTTCCTCGTTCAGCGAACCACCGAGTCGGATGCTATGGCGATCTTCGGAGCCTCTCTGGCGGCAACCTCCGCGGACGTCTTGCTCAACCATTGCCTTCTAATTTCTGAGCCTTTATTTCTGGTTTTCACTTTCGCAGGACTTGCCGGAGTACTGCTCTATGTCGAGCGCCCCTCGTTTCCGCGGCTTTTACTCTTCTCTGCCGCGTTCGGGCTAGCGGGTGCGACCCGCTATGCAGGCGTTAGTCTGCTGCCTGTCGGCGCACTGGCAATCTGTTTTTGCGCTTGCTCTTCGCGAAGGCGATGGTTCCACCTGGGGTCTTTTCTGGCGATCTTCGGCGCTCCCCTCTCGCTGTGGGCCGTGCGCAATTTCGCCCAGGTACATGCGCTCTCCAACCGGTCGCTTGCATTCCATCCGCCCGGTCTAGATCGGTTTGTCTATTCGTACCTAAACCTTTCCACCTGGATTTTGCCCTCCGCTGTACCTCAATCCATACGGGTGCTTACGTTATTCGCCGCCATACTGATTGTGTTCCTACCGGTCTTTCGCAGGATTAGGACGAACGTCCCTTCCCGGTGGTCGTTCCGGGAAGTAGGCGCGATGTTTGTGGCTTCCTACGTGCTGCTGCTCCTCATTTCCCAGACGTTCTTTGATGCGCAGATATGGATCGCGGGACGACATCTATTGGCTGTGTACCTGCTTGGATCAGTTGTCTTCATTTGCGAAGCCAAAGGGCTCCTGGATAGATCGACTCTGTACGTCCGGAGGGCCTTCGTGCTGATTTGCTGTGTGCTCGTCGGAGGTGGCGTACTTCGCGTCGCGAAGAATGCCGTCCGATTTCGCCAAGAGGGCATCGGGCTCTCGAGCAGGCGCTGGCAAATGTCCACTCTAGCCGCCAAGGTAAAGGATATCGATAGCCGCACACCGTTAATTTCCAATGCCGGTTCAGCAGTTTATCTGCTGACAGGGAGACTGACTCATAATCTCCCGAGTCGAGTGAATTCCCAAACGAAACGGGACCGCCCGGAGTACGCTGCGGAGATCGAGCGGACGAGGCTGCAACTCCGTGAGAACGGTGGCGTGGTTGTGTTCTTTACCGATTTCGGCACGTTGCCGTACGAGCGGGAGATGGAGCAACAGCTCGAGCTTCACGCAGTGGCGACCACGGACGACGGTTTTCTGCTGGCAAGCCGAATTCAAGGAGCCGCTGCGTATCATCAGTAGTCGTCAACAGGGAACCTGCCACTGCGAACCCCTTCGATCGCGAGACGCAGCTGTCGGAACGCGATCCTGGCGACAGAAACATTGAGTGCGAAGATTCGATAACCGCCCTGTATCAGCCACTCGCGGCAAATATCCCGCCTGGCCCGATACTTGTCATCCATAAACATCCGGTTCTTCTTAAACCACGACACGCTCCGGTAGAGGATAAGAAGGATGCTCGCCCTGAAATACTGAAAACGAACCAGGTTGGGAAGGTCGGCTGCTGCGAAATGTTTTCTCCAGAACAAGATCGTTCCTTCAAGCAGAAGACGTTCCTGGTCGTATTCCGCGAGTCCTGTCTGGCTCTGCAAACGTGCGTGAAACACGTGCCAGTCCGGACACCATCCTATTTCATAGCCTGCGCGACGGACTCGAAGGCAGAGGTCGGTCTCTTCCTGATAAAGGAAAAAGTCCGGGTCGAATCCATTCATCTCATTCAGGACCTCGCGTCGAATCGCCAGACAGCAGCCCGAGAGCCACGCATAGTAGTTCCGGCGCAGCCCAGGTTCCAACGCGACCATACGTTCGCCGGGATAAAATCGGCGAGGCGGAAATGGAGCTCGATCCTTTCCCTCCAGGACTGTCGGCCCAACAATCCCGACGTCTGGATTGGCATCCAGAAAACTCACTAGCGCCGCGAACAGACCCGCGGGAAAGGTTAGGTCGGGATTCAGAAAGAGCACATAACGGCCCCGGAAATGAGATAGGTTTTGATTATGAGCCTTGCCGTAACCTACATTGCAGGGATTGCCCGTGACATTCGTGACCATTCGCTCGGCTAGCCTCGAAGCCGTCCCATCCGCGCTCGCATTGTCGACCACGAACAACTCCCAGGAGATTCCGTGCTGTTTGGAGAGAGAATCAAAAAGACCTTCGAGGCAATGGGCGGAATTGTACGTAACCACGCTCACGGAAAGGTCGGTCGTTGCGGTGTTTTCGTTACCCATCGTCACAACGGAGTCAAGTGCAGGTTTACGATCGGCATCAGCGAGCGTCTCAAAAGTTGGTCCGCGGTTTCTTTAAAAAGAAACACCGGATCGCTTCGGAGCAACTGGGTAGCATACTTTCGCAGAAGCCGGCGGCGATCGCTCAGCTCCACGCGGCGGTCGCTCGTCAGGCCTTCCGTCTCGACATACTTTACGAGCGGTTCCGTCATGTGGAGAAACTCGTAGCGCTGCGCGACTCGCAGATAGAAATCCAGATCGTCGAATGCACCGAGCCCCTCGTCGAAGCTGTTCCCGTCGAAACAGGCACGCCGCACCAGGGCAGGCTGCATGGCCAGCATATAGCTTTGCCAGAAGCGTGTCTGCGGATTGACCAGCCGGCCGCGCACGATAGTGGGAGACCGGAAATACAGCACGCGGCCGTCCAAGCAAATGCGATGCATATCGGAGTATACGACCGCGGCCTTCGGATGTTCTTCGAACGCGCGCGTCTGCCGCTCCAGTTTTTCGGGCAGCCATTGATCGTCGGAATCTTGAAATGCAATAAACGCGCCGTGCGCTTCGGCCAGTCCGGTATTCCGAGCCGCGGCCACTCCGCGGTTTTGAGCATGCCTGACATAGCGAATGCGCTTATCGGCGAACTTCGCAACGACAGTCGCGGTGTCATCTTGCGATCCATCGTCGACCACGATGAGCTCAAAGTCACCATATGTCTGTCCAAGTACGCTTTCGATGCTGCGGGGAAGCAATGCCGCGCGATTATAAGTTGGCAGAATAACGCTGACCGAGACCTCGCTCCGCATCACCTTCTCCAGACAAAAGACGTAGGACAGCTGCTTTAGGAATTGTAATAGGCCGCGGATTTTAAGCGCGGCTGAGAAACGAGGATAGCGTAAAGTGCCGCAACGAAAAGTACTAGTGATCGGCCTGGATGGCTACGAGCAGTCCGTCGGCGACAAGTTTATGGCGGAGGGCTCGCTTCCCGCCCTTGCCGCCTTGCGGAGCAGGAGCGCAAGATTCCTTCTGGAGCATGGCGCTGCGACGCGCACAGGGCTCGCGTGGGAACACGTGAGTTCCGGACAATCGCCCGAAGACGCCCACCGATATTCTGCCATCCACTTCGACCCGCATTCGTATGAAACCTTTCACGAGGGCACTTCGCTGACGCCGTTCCCGCAGACCCTCCAGGCGCGCACGGTTGTTTTTGACCCTCCCTATTTTGACCTCCGCCTGGCTCCCTCCGTGCGCGGCGTAATGAATTGGGGAGCGCACGACCCAGGGGTGGAAGCCGGAGCTCGTCCGGCGGAACTGGCGGACGAAATTCACTCGCGCTTCGGTCCCTACCCGGCCCGCGATTGCATGTATGAAATCGTGTGGCCGTCGCCGGCGCGCACCCGAACCATGGGCGATCGGCTGGTTCAAGCGCTGGAAGTTCGCGCGCGCGCGGCACGGTGGCTTCTCAAGGAGCGTTGCCCGGACTGGGACCTCGGATTCGTGGTCGTCTCGGAACTCCATTCCGCAATCGAAGCTTTCTGGCACGGTATTGATTCCGCGCATCCGCTGCACGCTCTACCATCCGCCCCGGAAGCGGCGGATCGGCTCCGCGCCGTCTACCTTGCCACCGACGCGCTCGTAAACGATCTTGTCTCTGCCTTCCCCGACGCGGCCGTAGTGACCTTCGCGATGAACGGGATGGGTCCGAACCGCTCGGATGTCGCGAGCATGGCTCTTCTTCCCGAACTCCTTCATCGGGCGGAATTTCACCGGCCGTTACTGCGGGTTCCCGGAACCTGGGCCAATGCTCCGCAAGGCCTACCGGCCATCGACGGCGATCAGGACTGGACGTACGTTGTAAAGTGTCAGATGTCTTCCCTTCCTGGACCACTCGATTTGGCGCGCCGTGCGGCGATTCGGGTCATCCCGGAAAGTATTCGGAGCATGCTGCGCCCGAAGGGCCAGGTTCCCGTTCGTGGCTCAGACGGAAGTCTGCGGTTTCCTCTAAATTGGATGCCGGCCTTTCTTTACCAGCCACACTGGCACGCCATGCGATTCTTCGCATTACCCTCGTTCTATGACGGCCGTATTCGCATCAACCTGGCCGGCCGCGAAGCCCAAGGGCTAGTCTTGCCGGCGGACTATGACAAAGTCTGTGACGAGATCGAGTCGCTTGTGAGAGCATGTCGCGATTTACGGACGGGCGAGCCGGTTGTCGACCACATTCATCGCTGCGGCGGCAGCGATCCACAGATGCTGGGGCCCACTGAATCGGATCTCATCATTGTTTGGAATGGTGCGGCGCTCGGACTCTCGCATCCCGCATGGGGCCCGATCGGACCGTTGCCATTTCGCAGGCCTGGCGGTCACAGCGGCCCGTACGGAATGGCGTATGTGGCGGGCGATTACGTTGCGGCGGGCGATTATGCGCTGCGCAGCTCGTTTGATGTGGTTCCCACAATCGTTGAACTGCTCGGCGAGCAGCTTCCGCCCGGGCTCAGCGGCCGAAGCCTGCTTAGCCATAATCACGACGGGGTCTTGGCAAGAGACGCACAATCGTAAACGATGGAACGAAGCGATCCTACCGGTTTGGTCACAATCTCCTGCGGCGCGGGATAGCCCGTGCCTACCTAACAATGACGTCCAAATAGTGCTCTCTACGTCGAACTTGCGGAGACTCAAGGGGAGGGGGATACCTTCGTCTGAGATAGGCGATTCTCGTGCCATACATTTGGCTTGCAATTCGTACTTTACCCTTTTCCCGTTACGCTGACTGAAACTGTGGGAACTATCAACAGTCCGTCCGCGCCCATCTGATTTCGATAGCGCAGGCAGCGGTCGAGCAACGCGGCTGCGGTTCGGAGCGAGGAGTCGTAGATCTGCGGCTCGTAAACCAGCTCCGGAGAATTGGGCCGGTGTACGGCGCGGCCCGCATCCATGACGATCTTGGTGGCGCGCTCGTCGAAAGACGAAGAGAAGGTGCGCAGCCAGGCATGGATGGGATTGTCAGCGTCGACCGACTCGCGCAGAGCGATCGGTTGGAAACTCGTGCCGCCTCCACCCACGTTCCCGGTCTGGACCCGACAACTAACGTACTAATTCCATCGGACAACTAGCGTGCTAACGACACGCCGGATGTGCCGCCTTGACACCCTTCGGCGCTTTGCATAGACTTCAAGAACTTGTCTTCGGGACGATTGATATCGAAAGGGGTAAGTTTATGAACTGTGTCTGGAGAACATCTGCGTGTCCGCTCGCGTTGAGCGTTATCCTGTTGGCAAGCGTTTTTCCGCTCGCCGCACAGGTTTCCACGGGTACAATTCTTGGCACGGTAACCGATTCTTCCGGTGCGGCGATTGCCGAGACTCAGATCCAAACCAAAAACTCAGGAACAGGAGTCGTCCAAACCACCGTGACCGACGGCCAGGGACGATTCACAGTTCCCGGCTTGAATGTAGGTCAATATGAGGTGTCAGCTTCCAAGGCCGGTTTCCAGACGGCCGTACGGCAGAACGTAGCCTTGACGGTTGGCGGACAGTTCGTAGTTGACTTCACGCTTCCCGTGGGAACGGCTCAGCAGACCGTGACGATACAGAGTGAAGTCTCACAGGTGGACACGGCTACGTCTACCGTCGCGAATCTAGTCGAGCAAAAACAGATTGTGGATCTTCCGCTCAACGGGCGGAACTTCCAACAATTGATCACTCTGGCTCCGGGAGTGCAGGTTGCACAGACGGCGACGACTTCCTTTTACGGTAAAGGCGATACGTACTCAATCGCAGGTGGCCGTCCGGAAGGGCAAGCGTACTTGCTCGACGGCACTGACATCACCAATTTCTTTAACCACGGGACAGGGGCGGGATCGCTAGGCACCTCGCTCGGGATCGATGCAATCGGCGAGTTTCAAACCCTGACCAACACCTATAGCGCGCAGTTTGGCGGCAATGGAGCCGTCGTGAACGCAGTGTCGAAGTCGGGAACTAACCAGTATCACGGTAGCGTCTTCGAGTTCCTACGCAACAGCGCGCTTGATGCCCGGGACTTTTTCGAAGGAGCAGCACCGGCGCCCTTCCGCCGCAATCAGTATGGCGGTTCTATTGGCGGACCGGTGAAGAAGGACAAAGCATTCATATTCTTTAACTACGAGGGCCTACGTCAATCCAAGACCATAACGAATGTCGTCACCGTTCCGGATGCTAATGCACACCGCGGATTCCTGCCCACGGGACCGGGCGGGACTCTCGTGAACATCGGGTTGGCCTCGCAGGCCATCGCAGATGTAATGGCAATTTACCCAACGGCTACGACGGAAATCTTCCGCAACGGGCTGCCCACCGGCACGGGCACCGCTTCACAAGCGGGCGCACAAACAGGACATGAGCACTACATCCTAGGCCGCTTCGACTATACACTGGGATCCAAAGACAATTTCTTCGCACGTTATGCGCTGGACAAATCGGAGTTCGACAATCCCTTCCCTGGCAATAGTATTCTAGGGTGGTCCGACACAGAGCCGACCAAGAACCAGTACCTTACGATTGAAGAAAATCACCTCCTCTCCGCAAGCATCATCAATATGGCGCGAGCGAGTTTTGTGCGCACGTCCAACGCTGCAACGACTCTTACCGGTTTTCCGGCGCTTCAGTTCTATCCGCACCTAGGAGGACAGGACGGCAACATCGCCATCAGCGGTCTGACCGGTCTTGGACCTTCGGCCCTCGCGCCTTACCTGTTGCTGCAAAACAAATACGGACTGTCCGATGACATGTACATCACTCACGGGGCACACAGCCTGAAATTCGGTGCAGGCCTGACATTCCTACAGACCTACGAGAACCAACCGTTCTCGGCCGCGGGGTCATTTACGTTTGCCAACCTCCAGGGTTTCATGCAGGGCAACCCAATTCGATATGGGGGCGCTTTCCCTGTGGGTTCCACAGTTCCCTTCGACTTTAAGGGCGCGAACCCAGATGCGTACCGCGCCTGGCGCGAACTGTTGGTGATGCCCTATGTCACTGACGACTGGAAGGTGAGTTCGAGGTTAACCTTAAACATCGGCCTGCGGTACGATTTCGGAACCAATCCGCACAGCATTATGAACAACATGCTGGTGATCACCAATCCTCCGTTTAACAGCATTGGTGGAACGGCCTCCACGGGCTTCACTTTGGTTCCTAACGTATGGAGAAACAATCCGAATAATGGTAATTGGGGGCCCCGTTTTGGTTTCGCCTATGACCCCTTCAAGGATCATAAGACGTCCATACGAGGGGGCTTTGGTGATAATCACAACGTTGTCGCCCCGAGGACATGGACTTCCGGTTATGTCACCGGTCCTCCGTTCCCATCCGTGATCGTGACCCCGGGCGCATTGAATCCGACCATCGCTTTCCCGAATCCGTTTGTTGGCAAGGTGAATCCTCCGCTGCCCAGCAATGGCCAGACGGTGGACTACAACACCACCAAGGCCCCTGCGCTTTATCAATGGAATTTAAACGTCCAACGCGAGCTGTGGTTTAATACGATCCTTACGGTGGGATACGTTGGGTCGCATGGCTCTCATCTTATGACCCAGAGCGATCAAAACCCTCCCATTCCCACCAAGGACGCCAATGGAGTACTCCATTTTGGGTCGGGCGGAATCAGCAACCCCCGGTGGAGCCCGAACTTCGGAACGATCAATGCGCTGCAGGCGAATGGAAACTCATCCTACAATTCACTTCAGGTTAACGCTGTGCACCGGTTCAGTCACGGCATTCAAGCACAGGCTGCCTACACCTGGTCGCACTGCATCGATGACGGCTCGGGTTCAAGCGGTCTCGAAACGGGTGGCGGACCCCGCTCCAACCCTTACGACTTCCGCGCCGATCGCGGAAATTGCACATTTGATCTGCGTCATTCACTGCGCGTGAACAGCGTCTACATGTTCCCGTTTAGGGGCAATAGGTTGGTCGAGGGTTGGCAGCTTAGCGGAATTATGAGCCGCACTACCGGTTATCCGTTGTTGCTGACCACGGGTTCTGACCGCGCGCTTGTCGGCGGATCGGCCACTGGGAATCAGCGTCCCAGCCTGGTGAGTGGCTTCACTGCTGATTCAATCGTCCAGAACAACCGGCTGCAATGGTATAACCCAAACGCCTTCGTACTCCAGCCGGAAGGCACCCCAGGCAACCTGGGGCGAGGAGTGATTCGTGGGCCGAAGCTCTTCAATCTGGACTTTTCGGTACTTAAAGATACGAAGATTCGGGAGCAGGTGACGCTTCAGTTCCGAGCGGAGTTCTTCAACATTCTGAACCACGAGAACTTTGCGGCGCCGAATCTCAATATCTTCGCGGGCACGGCAATTAACCCGACTGCCGGCTTAATCACAGCTACTAACCCTGGTACGACGTCGCGTCAGATCCAGTTCGCACTCCGCGTGTCATTCTGACTTAGAGCTCGCAAAACTAAAAGCGCGGATTCTCTTGTCTCTATCCAGAGGGGCGGAGTACGGGCAATCTCGGCGGGGCGAATAAAATCCACTCGTTCTACGTCGTCGTCGATGCGATGTCGTTGGCAGTGAGCGCGAGAACTGTTAACTGGAAGACCCTTGGTTCGGGTCCTACCCGAGGAGCCAAACATGACTCTCTTGCGAGATAGGCCCCGCCAATTTCGGCATACCTATTGCCGCGGATAAACCAGCCTTCCGGCGGCCCGCTACGCTACGTACGCTCAGATGATCAGAACTGGATTTGCGCCACTAGTTGACCGGTCCGCGGGGGGTAGGCTAGTGACGAGGTGCCGATGGATCCGAAACCGGACACAATCTGGAGTCCTGGTTGTGAGCACGTACCGTTCGATCCATTTGCCTGTTTGCAGACTGGCGCCGTCTGCGGATTCGTCAGGCTGGGGCTGCTGAAATACGCGCGATTAAATGCATTCGTGAACTCCGCCCGGACGTTCAAGCTCACGCGTTCACGGATCCGGAATTGCCGACCGAAAGAGAAGTTCTCGACGGGCCGGCGTTCGCCCCGGAAATCGCCATAGTAGGTCTGGCTACCGAACTGGCCCGGGGCAGGATTAGCCCACGCTGCCGGGTTCAATACAAACGTAGTATTGGGATCGAAGCAATGGCAATCGAGGTCTTTCAGATAGAGCGGTTGGGCGGTCCGGACTTGCCGCTGCGTAACACTGTTCTGGAAGGTAACGTTGGCGATGGTGGCTTGGGCCAGACCCGCGGCGTAGCCCGTCGTATTCGCTGTTGGAGCTGCAAGAGGCGTCCCGCTGGCATAGTACAAAAATCCGTTAACCATCCAGTCGCGTACGGCAAACGACACACCCTTGGGACCCCACTGCGGCAAAGTATAAGTCGCACCGACTCGCATGACGAGCGGCTGATCCAAGCTTGAAAGACCTTTGGCCAAGGCCCGGTTTTGCACGTCCGAGGTCCCCGCGAAGGTATCCAGTGACTTGGACCAGGTAAATGCAAGGTCGAACTGCAGGCCGTGAGAAAACCTCTTATTGGCCGTCAACTGCAGCGAGTTGTACCATGTGCCGCCCAGCGGCGGGTTGATAAGACCGATCGTCGTGAACTGCGGCAACGGCCTCAACGATTGCGCCACCGTCGCGGTGGTCGGGAAGCCGGCAAATGGCAGTTTATTCTGGAAACGTCCCGCAGCCGCGGATCCGACCGGTGCAAGCAGTGTTTTCAGGTCATCCTGATTGCTCAGGTTGAGTCCGTACTGGCGGAAGATATCTGTGCTTAAGTAATTGTAGTTAGTCAGGGGCTGTCCGGCATAAGTTGGCCACCAGATGCCCCGGTTGCCGATATAGGAAGCCTGTACCACCAGATCGCGGGCGATTTCGCGCTGCACGCTAAAGCTCCACTGATACTGCCGTGCGGGGCGTCCTGCGTTCTGATCGTAGTATTGCGGGCCGGGACCGGGAACCACCCCGCCGAGCGGATAAAAGCTGGAGCTGAAATTCGGCCACGCTATCTGCGCTGCCGTCAGCGGGGACCCGTTGATGGTCACCCCCTTGCCCAAAGTCATCAGGGCTCCGCCGGGAACGGATGCTGGGAATCGATTGTTGGCGGTGGCATCACCACTCGCGGCGCCGAAAACCTGGGCAACGCCCGTGCCCGTGTAGGTGATGCCGAAACCGCCGCGAAGTACCGTCTTGGGAATGACCTGATATGCGAATCCGAGGCGCGGTCCGAAGCCCCACGGGTAATTGTGCGCGAACTCGCAGTGGCAAGTAGCCTGGTAAATGACTGCGCCGGGATGGCCGCCGGCGGCGGGATTGGCCAACTGCGGCGCCAGATTAGGCGCGCGCCCATATTGTTCCCGGTACCAGGTTGCATAGTCGTAACGCAGGCCCAGATCCAGCGTAAATTTTCGGGTCACTTTCCAGCTGTCTTGCGCATAGAAACCCCACTCCTGTTTGCCAAAGCGCGCGCGGGAAGGCGGATCGACTTCGGCACTGTCGACGAGCCCCAGAAGGAAGCTCGCGTAGGGCAGGCCGATATGATTCGGCCCGAATGAGGCGGTACTGCTGCCGGTCGATGTATTCACAGCGTAGGGCATTGCCGTTTGCCCGCTGCTGAAGCCATAGGAGCCCGACAGGTCGTTGATGTTGATCGAGTAACTTCCCTGGAACGCCGCGACTCCTCCGAACTTGAAGGTATGGTTGCCTCGAACCCACGTCACACTCGCGATGGCGTTGACGTTGCTGTAAGCGTCGTCCGCGCGTCCGGGCGGCCCGCTGATACTGGTTCCGCCGGCGATGGTATCGTTGAGGCCGGTTAGGAGGGGGAACGTAGCGGGACGTTGGAATGCTGGACTGCACAGCCCGATGCCCGAGCACGGATCGTAGTCCGGTGTCACGGATGGCCGTCCCAGGTAGTTCTGATCGTAGCCCGCGCCCAAATGCAGCAGCACCGTCGGCGTGAGCGTGCGGTCGTAATTCAGGCGTTCCCGATGCGCAAAGATGCCGCCGCCGAAGCTACCCCCGATCGGCTGCGGAGCTCCATCCTGGCCGTACCCCGTCAGAGTGTACGTCATCGTTCGGCTCCAGAAGAAAGAAAGCTTATCCTTGGACCCCAACGAATGGTCGATCTTGAGGGAGGGAACCTCGGTATCTCGCAGGTCTATCTGCGAATTCTGAAAGTTGCCAGCGACGCCGCCCGCAGTGCAGGGCGGACCGGCCGTGCATAGAGGCAGCGGGATCAGGTTTTGGATCTTCTGAGTTACCGGATCGAACCTGGCGGCGTTGATACGATTGCCCGCGAACGGATCCGTGACGGTGCGTCCGTCGGGAGCGACACGCGCCGTGAGCGGGTCATAGATCGAGTTGGCAATGATCGCGCGTCCCAGCGGATCGGTCCCGAGATTTCTTCCGCCCGCCGCGATAATCGCGGCGCTAAAATCGCCGGCGCGATACGCCGGAGTGGGAACGGTGCGCACGCTTGGCAAGGTGGCCTGAGTCTGAAGAAATTGTTCCCAGCCGAAAAAGAAGAACGTTTTGTTCCGCCCGTCATAGATTTTGGGAATCGTAACAGGACCTCCCAAGGTCAAGCCGTAGTCGTTTCGGCGCACCCTCGGCCGGATGTGTTCATTGGGGTTGCCTTTCGTATTGACCGTGAACGCCTGGCCAGCGTTCAGGAAGTCGTTTTGGAAGTACTCGTAGGCGTTGCCGTGATACTGATTCGTGCCCGATTTCATGGTCACGTTCATCACGGCGCTGCCGGCCTGGCCAAATTCCGCGGCGTAGTTGCTGGTCTGAACCGTCCATTCCTGGATGGAATCCATGCCGGGCTGGCCCTGCTGGTTGGCGCCTTGCCCCAAGATATTGGTGGCGTCCATGCCGTCGATCAGAACCTTCTCCGATCCGGACACTCCGCCGTTGATGCGTACGGTGGGTCCTGTAAAAGAAGGGCTGGGCTGATAGAACGCTCCCGGCAGCAGGGCAACGATGTTGAAGGGATTCCGGATGCCCGACGAATTCTGACCTACGGACAACAGGGGCAGGGTGTTCATTGTCTTTGTAGCGACAGTGTTGCTCAATTCCCCGCTTTCCGTCTTGAGTAAAGTAGCTGCTTCGCTAACGGTAACCGATTCCGTCGCGCTGCCGACTTCCAGCGTGCCGTCAACGCGAATGGTCTGAGCAGCCTGGATGATCAGACCCGCTCGTACCAGCTTCTTGAATCCGGGGACCGTAACGGAAAGTTCATAGGTACCGGTCGGCAGGTTGGGAATGGTGTAGTTCCCCGTCCCCGAGCTCGCTACGCGGTACACGGATCCCGTTTCCGTATTGCGGGCCTCGATTGCCGCATTCGCAACCACGGATCCCGTTGGGTCAATGATGGCGCCGGTAATTGTGCCACGGTCGGTCTGCGCTAACAGCGTCAGAGCGAGGAAAAGTGAAACAAAAGCGGTTAGTAAAGAACGCATCGTGACCTCCCCAACAAACTGCAGTCACCGTGAAAATGCGGAACCCCTTCCGCAAGGTTAGGCGCAAGAAGTTTATACCCGCCTGGATGCGCCGTACATACCCTGGATGCCGTAGGAGACGTAAACTTGCATGCAGGTTTTTTAGCCGGTTGGGAACGGCCGATCCCGTTTCACCGCTCTTCGCAGTTGACAAAGGGTCGCATGAAATACCGTATCGACGAGGGTTTCGAATGAATCATCCTGGAAATTCGAACGGTATCGGTGCGGTACGATTCCGCGACCGCCTGAATTAGTGGATCGTAATCCGGATTAGCCTGGTACCTGCACTGCTCCCCGTCGCCTCCAGTCTGCGCGACAAGTTGATGGTGCATCAACCCCTGCAGAATGCTCCGGGCATCATCGGCGTGGATCCATAAGCGCCTGGCAACCCGCTCCGCGGACCAGGAGGCCGAAGGCTGCTGAAACAATAACAGCAGGGCTTCCAGTTGCGGGATACTGTCGATCCGGTCGAGGATGAAACGGTCAATATCGGTCTTTTGGGAGTCTTCGATCACGCAGCCACCCAGGTGTTGCAAAGCACGGTCCGGGGCGTTGCCGACAGCCTCACTTCTTAGCAGTAAAGCAGTCCCAAGGACGGCGCGCCATCCCACCAACACACTAGTTCGCGCCGGGTCCTGGTAAGCGTCGGATGGATCTCGATCGTACCTATACGGCCTGCTGGCGCGTCGAGAAGTAACATGGCCAATGGTGCGAAGTGCCACTAAACGCGCGACACTGGATAAGCATGAAACTCGGCCGATCCAGTCTTCTTGCGGCTGCTCTGGTGGCATTGCTGGTGGTGATTGGCGTGGCCACGTCCGCTGTGGCGCGCAGCGCCCGCACTGCGCAAGGCCGGATACTCGCCCTGAACCACGCACGTATGCAGAGTGACGACGTTCTCGACGACATCCGTTCCAACGTCTACTTAATCGGAATTCTAACGCGTGATTATCTGCTGGATACGGACCCTGCCGACGTAAACCAATTTCTAACCCAGTTCAACTCTCTTCGATCGCAGACGGAGAAGAGCCTCCTGACTCTCGCTCTGGACGTGGATTCTCCGCGGGACTCGCTCGACCAGCTGCGCCGCGGAGTTAGCGCCTATAGCGATGTCACGGCAGCGATCCTGCGCTGGAGTCCGGAGGAAAAGCGCCAGCGGGGCGCGGAAATGTTGCGGGTTCGTTTAGCCCGCCGCCAGGAGATCCTGGCCCTGGCCGGACAGATCGAGCAACTGGTGGTGGCCAACTTCGACCGTCAACGCGACGAGATCACCAAGGCGGACCAGCAGCTTCGCGCTTCTTTGGGGTGGATCAACGCTGTGGCCCTGTTGTTGGGCCTGGGAATATCCGCGATCACACTGGCGCACACCAGCCGGCTGGAACGGCAATCACAAATGGCTGAATCCGAGTTGCGCCGGCTATCTGGCCAGCTTCGGATGACCCAGGAACAGGAACGCAAACATTTATCGCGCGAGTTGCACGATCAGGTTGGGCAGACGCTCACGGCATTGCGGCTGGAACTCGGCACCGTGGAGCGATCGGTGACCAATGCCGAGGGATCGTTACGCCTGGCTAACGCCAAGCGGACGGTGGAACAAGTGCTGCGGTCGATACGCGACATCGCGATGCTTCTGCGGCCGTCCATGCTGGACGACTTGGGCCTGACGCCTGCGCTGGCCTGGCTGGGCCGGGAAATGTCGCGGTCAAGCGGCATTGAAATCCAAATGCAGGTCGATGAGAACGCGAATGCGCTGCCAGATGCCCATCGCACGTGTCTTTACCGGATCGTTCAGGAGGGACTGACCAATGCGACGCTGCACTCCGGCGCTCGCCATGTTCATGTGACACTCCGGACCAAAGGCGGGTGGGTGGACGGCGTCATCGTGGATGATGGTCGCGGGTTCGATACCGACGGCGGAGAGCGAAAAGGCCTGGGGTTGGTGGGAATGCAGGAGCGGGTGCGCGAGTTGGGTGGCAGCATCCGGATCATCTCAGCCTTGGGCCGCGGTACCCGCATCGAAATACGTTTGCCGCGCCCGACGCAGCCGGAGGTTCTAAATGTTAAGGATTCTGATCGCGGACGACCACGGGATCGTTCGGACGGGTTTGAAGCTTCTGCTTGATCGCATGTCGGAAATGCAGGTGGTGGGAGAGGCAGCGGATGGACGCGAAGCCGTGCGCCTGGCCCAGGAACTCAAGCCCGACATCGTGATCATGGATATCGGGATGCCTCTGCTCAACGGACTGGATGCTGCCGCCCAGATCGTCCGGGAAAATGCGCGGATCGGGATCATTATGCTCAGCATGCATACCGACGAGAGCTATATCCTACGAGCCCTGGATGCGGGCGCCAAGGGATATCTGCTCAAGGACCACGCCGACGATGACCTGGAGCAGGCTGTTCGGTGCGTAGCAACCGGCAAACCCTTTTTCTCCCCTTTGATCGCACAGGCGCTGCTGGAGGATTATGTCAGCCTCATGCGCGAACGCGGCCTCAAGGATTCCCACGATCTATTGACGGAGCGCGAGCGCGAGGTGCTGCAGCTGCTGGCCGAAGGCAAGTCCAACAAAGAGGCGGCATCGATTTTGAACCTCAGCCCCTACACGATCGAAACCCACCGCACGAATCTGATGCAGAAGCTGAACCTGCATAACACTGCAGAAATCGTTCTCTACGCTGTACGTAAGGCCATTATCCGGCCCTAGCCGTTTTGGCTGCAGCGGCAACAATTCCCTTTTAGGCGCAAATTCTAAGCCTTTGGTGGGATGTAACTCACCGCTATGGAGCCTGTAATTGTCCGACCACGTAATTAGGGACAAACCGGCGTCTTCATCCTCCGTGAAGCTGGTGGATTTCCGGACAAGAACTCATGCCTTTTGGGGACTTGTTTTGCATGCAAAGCTGCCATAGGCTTGCCTAGATACCAACGTTGGGGAGCTTCTGACACTTTCCGGCCGTGCGCTGCGGGATCTTAGGCGAAACACGGGTGAACGTGACGGGGGCACGCTCGGTATCTCGAACGGCGATTATCAGCACGGGGAGAAATACGGATGAAGATACTCAAGCTGGCGCTTTGCGCTGCAATCAGCGGAACTGCGCTCTACGCTCAAACGGCGTTAGCCACGGTTACTGGGACGATTACGGACGCGACGGGAGCGGTGGTCGCAAATGCCCCGGTGTCGCTTAAGAATCTGGAGACTGGACAAGTCCGCCGGGGTGCCAGCTCCAATACGGGCAACTACGCCGTGTCGCAGCTTTCGATTGGCGACTATGACCTGACGGTCATAGTGCCTGGCTTCAAGACCTACACGCATAGCAAATTCCACTTGGCGGCAAGCCAGACGATGCGCGAGGACGTGGTGCTGGAAATCGGCCAAGCCGCCGAGTCCGTCACGGTTACCGCGGAGTCTTCCCTGTTGAAGACCGAGACCACCGAAGTGGCCCATAACGTCACGCTTTCACAGTTGAATGACCTGCCGGTTCTCGCGATCGGTTCGACTAACGAGGGTTTCCGCGATCCCTGGGCGTCCGTGCGGCTAGTCCCAGGAGTCAACTATAACGCGGGCGCGAATATTGGCGCCGGCGCTGTGGCGTGCTGCACCTTCATGAGCATCAACGGTGCGCCTTCCAATACGTACCAGAGCCGCCTGGATGGCATGACCATCAGCCCCACCGGCCCGCGCTTGATTACCGCGCAACAAGAGACCCAACCATCGGTCGATGCGATTCAGGAAGTGAACATCCAGACCAGTAACTTCGCCGCCGAATACGGCACGGCCGGCGGAGGCGTGATCAACATGGTGACCAAGAGCGGCACCAATCAGTACCACGGCACCGCTTACGACTACATCACCAATGATGCGCTGAACGCCCACCAGCCCTACACCGGCGTACGCAACATCGTCAAGCAGCACGATTTTGGCTACACGGTAGGCGGTCCGGTGTGGATCCCAAAGGTCTACGACGGCCACAACAAGACTTTCTTCTTCTGGAGCTACGAGCGGTTCCGCAACAAGAATATCAATACCAGTAACAACACCACGGTACCCATTCCCGCCTACCGCACTGGGGATTTTAGTGGCTTGATTGCCGCGGAAAACAAATTGATAACGACGGCCAGCGGTCCAGCCCTGGACCCGCTGGGACGCACAATGGCCAGCGGCACCATCTTCGATCCGAACACGCAGTCGATCGCCTCTAATGGCAGGGCATACCGGAATCCGTTCCCGGGCAACATGATCCCATCGGCCCGATTCGATCCCATCGCCGTCAAGGTGCTGGCCCTGGTCCCGCAGCCCTTGGGCCTCAATGCAGCTCGCGGGCAGGCTTCTAACAATTATCAAGGGACCTATGACTCGAGCCGTACGTCCGGGATCCCGTCCATCAAGATGGACCACAACTTCGGCGATAAGCTTCACGGGTCGTTCTACTACCAGGACACTCATACATACGTGCCCCGCACGCCAACCGGCGCCGACGCGTTCCAGAACGAAATCACCGCTTCCGCCGCGGCTTTTAACTCGGGCCAGACCATTCGGCTGAACTTTGATTACGCCATGACGCCGCGGCTGCTGCTGCACTTCGGCGCGGGCTGGAACGACAGCGACTTCGGACTCCAAACTACCATCCACGACTACGATACGTTCAAGAACCTGGGCTTGAAAGGACAGCTTTTGCCGTATTACTTCCCGATAATTCAGACTGCAGTAAATCCGAATGATGCAATCGGCGGCATGAACACCTTAGGCTCGGGGTTTCCGACACGGTCTTTCGAACGGCGTCCCTCGGGTGTCGTCTCCGGAACCTACGTTACGGGAGGGCACACCTTCAAACTTGGCATGGACCTGCGCTGGGAGCGGTTCCCGAACGTGATTGCCGCCAACTCCTCGGGCACCTACGTATTCGGCGCAAACATGACCGAGCAGCCCTATCTGCAGGGTACGTCGATTAACCAGGGCTTTGACGGATTTGAGTTCGCCTCTTTCCTGCTGGGCGGTATGAGCCGAAACACGCTGAACGCGCCCATAGGCTTAAGCAACAACAAATCCCAAGCCGCTCTGTATTTTCAGGACACCTGGAAGATCACTCGCAAGCTGACACTCGACTATGGCTTGCGTTGGGACTACGGCACCTACACGGCCGAACAGCATGGCCGCATCGGTTCGGTTGGTCTCGCGGTTCCGAATCCGTCCGCCTCGAACCGTCCCGGGGGGCTCCAGTTTGAGGCCACCTGTAAGTGCAACTTCGCCGATAACTATCCCTATGCGATCGGCCCTCGTCTCGGTGTGGCCTACCAGATCAACAGCAAGACTGTGCTGCGCGCCGGTTTCGGTGTGGTCTACAACTCCACTACTTCGCCGACGCTACCCGCGTCCAATGATGCTGCGACGAATACCCTTCCCGCGAATTCCGGCGAGATCACCGGACTGTTCAAAGACGGTATACCTGCCAGTGTCCAACCCAAGTGGCCGTCGTTTGAGCCCAATGTAGGTATGGCCCCGGGCTCGGTCATTGGGATGCCCCTGCTTATGGATCCGAACTCGGGCCGTCCAGCGCGGCAGATGCAATGGAACATCGGCCTCCAGCGCGAGATCACCCGCAATCTGGTCGTCGAGGCTTCCTATGTAGGAAACCGGGGCGTCTGGTGGAACGCAAACGCTTTGAATCCGCTGAATACCCTAAGCCTGAACACCCTGCGAGCCTACGGCTTCAATGATTTCACCAGTTCCACCGAAGCCCGCCTGCTGACCACCCCTGTTGCTAGCTTGACTCCTGCGCAGAGGTCCACACTGGCTGCCCGCGGCATCACCGGGATCCCCTACGCAAACTTCCCCACCAATCAGACGGTGCGCCAATCGCTGCTGGCCTATCCTCAGTACAGTCCCACCATCTCGATTTTTGGCACAAATTTGAACGGGGTCGCCGGCGCTCCCTTAGGCAATACCTGGTACGACGCATTCCAATTGAACGTGACGCAGCGCTTCAACCATGGACTGAGCTTTAACTTCAACTACAACTTCGCCAAAAACCTGGACACAACGAGCGTAACCGGAAGTACGATCATCGACCCGTATAACCGGGATTTGGCCAAGAACATTTCCTCCAATGATATTCCGCACCAGCTCCGGCTGACGGCGCAGTATCAGGTGCCGCGGATTGGCGTGTCGGGAAATGGATTCTTTTCGAACAAGATTGCATCCGCCATTCTGTCGGATTGGGGCGTTGGCGCATACTTGAACTACCAGAGCGCGCCTCTGATTGCCCGTCCGAGCAGCAACGGCACGGTGCCGATCAGCCAGTTCGTGGGTTACGGCCCCGGCACCGCACAACTGAAGAAGAACGCTGACGGGAGCTACATGAGCCCCTGGTCAACGGACTGGACCGACTACGGTGGCAAGCACCACACGGATCCGATCGACGTTAACTGTCATTGCTTCGATCCGACCAAGACCATCGTTCTGAATCCGAATGCCTGGGAGAACATCCCCAACGGACAGTTCGCCCCAGACAATAGTTCGCTGCGCTTCTTCCGCGGCGTCCGCTATCCGACAGAGAA
>Ga0070683_100001247_pt1 | contig 19355 bp, 16 predicted proteins | sample KBSC713LmetaG_FD_64662 | JGI IMG/M metagenome (GOLD analysis project Ga0070683, IMG submission 64662) | Corn rhizosphere microbial communities from Kellogg Biological Station, Michigan, USA - KBS C7.1-3L metaG | ecosystem: Host-associated > Plants > Roots > Rhizosphere ... | reverse complement strand
GTTACGCCGGCCAGGGTCACCGCGGCCGCGACCACCCGGTAGAGGGAACGCGTCGCGATCATGAGTGCAGTTTCTTTAGAACTTCCTCCATGGAAGGAGAAGCGTCCTTGAAATCGCGGAGGCGTTCGTAGATCTCCGCTGCGGCCTGATGGAATTCCGGCGGCATCCCCGCGGCTTCGAGGCTCGCCGCGATTTCGTGCATCTCCGGACTCCAGCGCCAGGCTTTGGGCGCGGCTCGCAGAATGTGCGCTTCGGTTTGCCCGATCGCGCGACCCGGGCGAGCCCACTCGCGCCTCAGTTCCTCGAGCACACCCAACCGATCGGCTGATCCCATCACGGCGATCAGCAGCGCGATGGAGCCCTTGTTCTGCGCGGCGTAACACATCTTCAAGGCCGATGCCTTACCGATCTCGGCCCCGATGACCTCGACTTCCAGAGGCCCGGCAGCAAAACAGCTGGCGATGGAATCGGCGTGCTCGCCGCTGAGATAGAGCCAGGTCTGGCCTTGGGCTTTGGGCGGCAGCCCGATGATCCCTCCGTCGACGAATCGGACGCCGCTCGCTTGCATGCGCGCGGCAATCTCCAGTTTGTGCGCGGGCGAAATCGCGTTGGCGTCGAGATACGTCCCGCGGAATTGCTGGGCAAGCACCTGATCCGCCAGATCGGCCGCGAACTCCGGCGGGCACACACTGAGGATCACCGGGCAGGTTTCACAAAGATGCGCCAAGGTGCCCGCGTCAGTGAATCCCGCGCTTTCGGCGCGCGCTCTAGTGCGGTGGCTGCGGCCTTCAGACACCCAACAGACGTCGTGGCCGCTGTTCCGGACGGTGGCGGCCACCGCGCTGCCCATCTCGCCGGGATGCAGAACACCAATGGGATGAAGGCTGCCGGTGCGCTGCGAGGTCATGAATGCCTACGAGTTTATCGTGAGCAGGGCCTCACTTCTGGTCGGACAGCTCCTGCTGAGCTTCCGCCTCGGCGGCCGCCTTGGGACCGGCCTTCTTGGCATCCTCAATCACCTGCAAGGCGCGCGGGGCATCCGTTTTCGACACTGCGACGGACCAGGGAAGATTCGGGAAGCTGGTTTCACCGCCCATCACCACACGAATTCCCTCCCCTTCGAGTACCGCTTGGATTCCGATCGCCTCCATCTCGGCCGTCGTACCCGACCCTTCGAAAACGATCACCGAATCCAGCTCATGGGAAAGTTTTTGCTCTTCCTTCATGACCTGAGCATAGCGCGGCGCAGAGGACGCCTGGGGACCGGTAGAATGAGGATATGGAAAAGACAGACAGCCTCGTATGGTTTCTTACGGGTGCCGCGCTCGGCGCCGCAGTCGCGTTGCTCTACGCTCCGCAATCGGGCAAGGATACCCGGCGTTATCTGGGCAAGAAAGCAAAGTATGGACGCGAAGTGGTCGGCGACGTGAGCCGCGATGCGCTCGACAAAGGCCGCGACCTGTTTGAAAAGGGTCGAAAAATGGCGGATGACGCCGCGGATCTGTTCGAACGCGGCCGGCGGCTGGTAGAGGGCTAGCCTGGAGACTGGTGCCGCCAGCCTTTCTGCCAGCCTGAGCGGCCAAGACCGCTTGAGCGGCCGTTTGTTACTCCTGATGGCCGCCAGTGTCGGCGCCATTGTCGCCAACATTTACTACGCCCAGCCTCTGCTGCCCGACATCGCCCGCACCTTTGGCCTGAGCGCGTCGGGCATCGGCGTCCTGGCGATGCTCAATCCGGCGGGCGCCGGGTTTGGACAACTCCTGTTCGTTCCCCTTGGTGATATCCGCGAGCGCCGCGGGATGATCACGATCATGATCCTGGGCGCGGCGGCTGCATTGGCGCTTACGGCTACCGCCCGCAACACCTCCTGGCTGATGGGCGCAGCTTTTCTGGTGGGCATGACGGCGTCCATTAATCATGTGATCATTCCCTTCGCCGCCCAGCTGGCCCCGCCCGCTCAGCGCGGCCGCGCTGTGGGAACCGTTATCAGCGGACTGCTCATCGGCGTGCTGGTGGCACGGACCTTCAGCGGATACCTGGGAGCCTGGTTGGGCTGGCGCATGGTGTTCGCCACGGCCAGCGTCTTCATGCTGGTGCTGGCAGTCCTGCTGCGGGTCTCCCTGCCCAAAAGCCAGCCGACCGTGAAAATGAGCTGGCCGCAGTTGATCGCGTCCGCGGTGCCGCTTTGGCGCGGATTGCCGGTATTGCGCGAGGCGGCCTTCACCAGCGCCTTGATGTTCGCCGTGTTCAGCGGATTCTGGACGGCCGTAGTTTTTTTCGTCGAAGGACCGCCGTTCTATTTCACCAGCCGTGGCGCGGGGCTGCTCAGCTTGATAGGAGCCGTGGGGGCTTTCATTGCTCCCTATGCGGGCCGCATCGCCGATCGGCGCGGCGGACGCTCCAGCGTGCTGGCGGGTATGGCGACCATGGCGGTGTCCTTCATGGTGCTGGGCTTGTTCGGCGCGCGATTATGGGGGCTGATCGCGGGGGTGATTCTGCTGGATCTCGCGATGCAGGTGTGTCATGTGACCAACCAGACGCGCATCTACGCGCTGGTGCCGGATGCCCGCAGCCGCCTGAACATGATCTACATGACGGCGACATTCACTTGCGGCTCGCTGGGTTCGTACATGGCTACGTACTGGTGGCAGCATTCCGGCTGGCGGGGGGTGTGCGGATTCTCGCTGGCCATTTCGGCGATCGCCCTGATGGGAGGCTGGCGCCTGGGCAAAGTTCGTATGCCTGAAGGACTGCCTGACAGTGGGTTCGCGTCGTGATAATGTCTACAGCATGCGTTCTTACACGATTCCGGTCTTGATCGGCCTGGCGACGATTCTCGGCGCGCAGCAGGCGGCCGCCCCTAATCCGCGCGACGTGAAACTGGCGGGCGACCGCTTCAAGCCGCTCAGCTACGATCAGATGAGCCCCGGGCAGAAGACCATGATCGAAAATCTTCTGGCCGGCGAACGGCGCGGCACTGGGGGCCCCTTCAACGTTCTGCTGCGGAGCCCCGAGATCGGCGACCTGGTCCAGAAGCTCGGCGCAGGCGTGCGCTTTCACTCCTCGCTGCCGCCCCGGTTGAACGAGCTCGGAATTATCATCACAGGGCGCTACTGGACGGCGCAGTTTGAATGGAACGCGCACAAGCGAGCAGCACTGGCCGCGGGAGTTAGCCCGGCCATCGTCGATGCGATTGCCGCGGGCAAGCGTCCCGCATCCATGCAGCCCGACGAGGAAGCCGTCTACAACTTCGGTACCGAGCTGCTGCGGACCAAACAGGTTAGCGACGCAACGTTTCAAGCCGCGACCACGGCCCTGGGAGAGCGCGGCGTAGTGGACTTGATCTCGGTCATGGGCTACTATCAGCTGGTCTCGATGTTACTCAACGTCGACCGGTACCCCCTGGGCGATGGGGTGAAGCCGGAACTGAAACCTCTACCGTGAATATGCGCGGCTTGGCGCGAAATGTCCCGATTCGCCGCGCATCACGTCAGGCTAAGCCCTGTAGAATCATAGGGAGTCCTTTGGCAACCAGGGTGCATCAGATATAGGCGAGGACCAGACGGTTATGAATATGTTGCCGTTGAGTGAGCCTTTCCGGCCGCATCCTAATTTTGACGACGCAATCAATCGCGCCATTTGCCAGTCGGAAATCGCGGGCGGCGTCGGTCTGGACGAGCTGCCTGTAGGCGCCATCCTGGACGTCCAAACGGCCAACACTCTATATCAGATCGAAAATCGCGGAGATGGCGAAGTCCTGATTTCGGGGCATCCTGAGATATGCCCGGCTCCCGTGCTGGTAAACTTTCACGGATCGACTTGGGGCACGCCCATGCTCAAATTGCGTTTCATCGGACGCGATATGAGGATGGAATTTCACCACCCCGAAAAAGGAATCGTACGGACATCGCGTGTCCAGAACATCCACGAACGAACGGCGTCCAGCGTCTCCATGTCTTTGTCGAGAAAAGTTTCTTAAGTTCCGGTCCTTTCCATAGCCAGTAGTTTCTCTTTTCGATCGACTCCCCAGCGGTAACCGGAGAGTGATCCATCGATCTGCACCACCCTGTGGCACGGAATGGCCACAGCCAAGGTATTCGCAGCGCAGGCTCCCGCCACGGCGCGCGCGGCCTTGGGCCGGCCCAGCTTTCGTGCGAGTTCCGAATAGGCGCAAGTCGTCCCGCAGGGAATCTCAGACAGGGCTTTCCAGACTCGCTGTTGAAATGCGGTGCCTTGGACATGCAACGGCAATTCCAATCCAACCGCCGGGTTCTCCACGAACGCGATGACTTGGGCCACCATCCGCTCGAACTGCTCATCGCCGCCGATCAGCTCGGCGTTGGGGAATCGATCCTGGAGCTCTTTCAACAATGTGTCGGGTTCGTTGCCCAATGCGATCGAACAGAGGCCCAAATCGGACGCCGCCACGAGAATCGACCCCAGCGAACATTCACCGACCGCGAATCGGATCCTGGCGCCGTTGCCGCCGGCTCGGAACTCCGTGGGCTTCATGCCAAGTCTCTGCTTGGATTCGGCATAGAAGCGCCCATTGGAATTGAATCCCGAATTATAGATCGCCGCAGTCACCGTCACGCGGCGCGTCAGTTCCTCTTGCATTCGCTTGGCGCGATGCGCGGTCGCATAAGCCTTAGGCGTCAAGCCCGTCAGCGACTTAAACACTCGGTGGAAATGCCAGGGACTCATGCCGATGGCCTTGGCCAGAGCATCGAGTGAAAGCGGTTCTTGGGCGCCGATCATTAAGTTGCACGCCCGGGCCACAAGGGTCAAGTGCTCGCCGCGAAGGGAGAAATCGCCTGGCTTGCAGCGCTTGCAAGCTCGAAATCCCGCCTGCTCCGCGTCCTTCGGTGTAGGATGAAATGCCACGTTGTCGCGACGCGCGAGCCGCGCCGGGCACGACGGACGGCAATAGACGCGTGTAGTCTTGACGGAATAAACGAATGCGTCATCCGCGTTTTTCTCCCGATGGATGACTGCTTCCCAGCGCTCCCAATCGGTGAGGTAGAGCTTCTTGTTCACGGTCGGCATAGAAAGAGATTAGCCGATCTCTTCCTGCGCCGCACCCCGTTTCTTGCGGTCAAATTCGACTTCCTCGAACGCCAGGCTGCTGTTAGAACGTGATGCGGGCGATGAGCTGACCAGTGCGCATGCCACTCGTGCCGGACAGCGGGTTGTTCCTGCCTGTGGAGCCGGTTACCGTACCAAAGCCGTTGCTGTACAGGCCTTTGTTAGCACCACTCTTAAACGTCGTCGGACTGCTGGCGAAGTTTCCGGACGTGTTGGGCTGCGGCAGCTGCATCCGGTTTAAGACCTGATTGAACTCCGCGCGAACGTTCAGCTGGACGCGTTCCGTGATCCTAAAGTTGCGGCTGATGTTGGCGTTCTCGGTCGGATGGCGGACACCCCGGAAGAAGCGCAGGGAGCTATTGTCCGGGGCAAACTGACCGTCGGGAATGTTCTGCCACGCGTTCGGGTTCAACGCAATCGTCTTGGTCGGATCGAAGCAATGACAGTTGATATCGATCGGATCGGTGTGGTGCTTGCCGCTGTTGTCTGTCCAGTCGGTCGACCAGGGACTCATGTAGCTCCCGTCGGCGTTCTTCTTCAACTGCGCGCTGCCGGGGCCGTATCCCAGGAACTGGCTAAGGGGCACGGGGCCGTTGCTGCTCGGCCGGCCGATGATGGGGGCGCTCTGGTAGTCCAGGTACGCGCCGACCCCCCAATCCGACAGGATGGAGGAGACGATCTTGTTCGAAACGAAGGCCTTGCCCGAGTCGCGCAAGCGCGGCACCTGGTATTGGGCCGTGAGCCGGAGCTGCTGCGGAATATCGTTGATGGAGATGTTCTTGGCCAGGTCCCGGTTGTACGGGTCGATGATATTGCTTCCGGTTACGTTGTTCGTATCCAGATTCTTGGAGAAGTTGTAGTTCATATTGAAGCTCAGACCATGGCTGAAGCGCTGGGTCACGTTCAACTGGAACGCGTCGTACCAGGTCTTGCCCAGGGGAGCTCCGGAGACCCCGTTCAAGTTCGTGCCAAAAATCGAGACGCTGGGACTGAACTGAGGATAGGCCAGCAGCGATTGGCGCACGTTCTGATTGCTGGGAAAGTTCGCGTATGGCTGGCCAGTGATGCCGCGGGCGGCCAGCGTGGCCTTCTGCGCGCTGGTCAGGCTCGAAATAGACGTGGTCAGCAGGCGGGCTTCGCTCGAGCTGGTGAAATCGTGGAAGCCATAGGCGCGCAGCGTATCCAGGCTCATGGTGTTCAGCGGGTTCAAGGCGTTTTCCGTCCACCAGACGCCCCGGTTGGCGACATAGGAGGCCTCGACCACGAGATTGCGGCTGATTTCGCGCTGCAGGCCGATGGTCCACTGTAACTGGCGAGCGGGGCGGCCAGAGTTCGGGTCCATGAGCAGAGGGAAGTTGACGACCGAGCCCGGGGCCATGCCCACATTGGGCTCAAACGACGGCCACTTCGGCTGGACCTCGCCCGGTATACCGTCCTTGAACAGGCCGGTGATCTGGCCCGAATTTGCGGGAAGGGAGTTGGTACCAGCGCTATTCGACGCAGGAAGCGTCGGCGACGCAGTAGAGTTGTAGACTACACCGAAACCGGCGCGCAGCACGGTCTTGCTGTCGATCTGGTAGGCCAGACCGAGACGGGGGCCGATGGCATAGGGATAGTTGCTTGCGAAGTTGCAGTGGCAGGTAGCCTCAAACTGGAGACCTCCGGGCCGGCCCGAGGCGGATGGATTGGGGATTGCGAGACCGACGGAACCGATGCGGCCATGCTGTTCGGCGGTGTAGGTGCCATAGTCCCAACGCAGGCCATAGTCGAGCGTCAGCTTGCGGGTGACCTTCCAGGTGTCCTGAAGGTACAGGGCGGTTTGGGATTTGTTATTGCTCAAGCCGATTGGCGCCGCCAGCGTGTTTGAGCTCATGCCGCCCAGCAGAAAGGAGGCGAATTCGAAACCGTCGAAGCCCTGGTTGGTCGATGTACCTTGCAGATAGGGTTGCTCGGTCATGTTCGTGCCGAATGTGAAGGTGCCTTGCGAGTTGGCGGCGATCACATTCGGGAACCTTTCCATGCGCCAGTCCAGGCCGAGTTTGAAGGTGTGCCCACCGGTGACGTAGGTGGCGGACACGACACCGGAGGGACGCCGTTCAAACGACCGGGTCGGAAACACCGAGCCCAAGGTGTTCATGCCGCCGATCGCCGTGTTCGCATTTACGCCGGTCGCAATGATCGGGAAATAATACGGCAAGAGCCCTCCCTTCAGGCCCAGCTCTTTGAGCTCATCGTAGTTGTCAGGGTAAGTTTGGAGCCCGAAATCGCTGTCGTTCCAGCCTGCGCCGATGTGCAGCAGCAGCCGCGGGGTCGCCGCGTAGTCAAAGTTCAGGCGAATCGTCTGGCCCGAATTAAAGGCCGCGGCGGAAGCGGTGATCTCATTCTGGAACGCGTCGGCGCCGGTCGGCGTGCGGGGCACATACGTATGGGTGTCCTGGTAGTAGAACGACGCGTGGAGCTTGTCGTTGAAGTTATGATCCATTTTGATCGAGGGGATTGCGGAGGTGCGGCTCGAGTCGTAGGTTCCCTGATAATTGTTGGAAGCCTGCCCGCTGGCGGCATTCCCGCCAAGCGGCTGAGGCACCAGCTTCAGGACCTTGACCGAGATCGGGTCAAAACGGGAGACCGGGATCATATTCCCCGGGAATGGATCGCGATTATTGCGGCCATTGATTATCTGTTGCGTATTCGGATCGAAGATGGTGCCGCTGGCCATGGTACGGCCCATCCCGTCGATAGCAGGACCGCTTGCCGTGGTGATCGGCTTGTTCTCCGCGGTGATCAGGTTACTGAAATCGCCAGTCCGGTAAGAGGGAAGCGGTACGGTGGTGTTGTTGCTGGTGTTGATGTTCTTGTTGCGGAACCGCTCATAGCTCCAAAAGAAGAAGGTCTTATTTTTGCCGTCGTAGACCTTGGGAATCCACACCGGACCGCCCACGGTATAGCCAAAATCGTGCTGTTTAACAATATTGCGGACACCCGTGTAGGGCTGGTGGGAGTTCAGGGCGTCATTGGTGATGTAGTCGTAGGCGGTGCCGTGGTACTGGTTGGTGCCGCTCTTGGTGACCATGTTGATCATGCCGCCGCCAGCCGTGCCGTATTCCGCGGCAAAGTTACTGGTCTGGACGTTAACTTCCTGAATCGCGTCGACCGACGGTTGGGTCTCCTGTTGCGCGGTAATCAGACGAGGACCGGTGGGGCTGATCGTCATGCCATCCAGGCGGCTCTGATAAGTATTAGAAGGCGCTCCGTTAATGCTCATGGAGGTGCAGCAGGCCACGGTGCCGGCGCCAATATTGGAGCCGGCGTTATAGTTGATTCCCGGGACCAGATTCACGGCTGCCCAGGGATCACGGAAACCCTCGTTGGTAGAACCGATCGCGAGAACCGGCAAGTTATTCAACTGCGACAGCGTGACGTTCTGAGCCACCTCGCTGCTCTCGGTCTTGAGCAGGGAGGACTCCGCGCTCACCGTGACGGATTCAGCCGCATTACCCACTTCGAGCCCTACGTCCTCACGCATCGTCTGGGCAGCCGCCAGGTGGAACTTGGCGTGGGTGTAGGTCTTGAACCCCGGGACTGCGACAGTCAGGTTATAGTCACCGATCGGCAATTGCGACACGGTGTAGTTGCCGGTCTGGGAACTGGCTGCGTTGAAGACCTGTCCGTTGTCCAGATTACGAACCGAAATCGGGGCGTTTGCCACAACAGCCCCGGTGGGGTCGACGACCCTGCCTGTAATGGTCGCCAGCGCGGTTTGCCCGTAGAGAGCGCCTGCACCTATCGCGGCGCACAGCGCCAAATTGAGTAGCTTCATCTGTTTCTCTCCTCACCTGAGCATTCGCCACCAATCGGCGTCCGGACGATACGCTGCCGTGATCTGTCCCGGTGCATTCACGCGCATCGCGACAGAGTTCTGTACACACCGGAAGGTGCTATCTGTGCTCTCCCCAACTGGTATCTAGGCAAGCCTAGGGTAGGTTTGCATGCAAAACAAGTCCCGAAAGGGCATGAGTTCTGGTCCGGAAATCCACCAGATTCGCAGCAGAGAGTCTTACGGCTGGGCTGTGGTAGAACGAGCAGGATAGGTTAGAACGAAGGGCGCGTGGCAGTAACTTGTGGAAAAGTATAATGGCGGAGAGACAGGGATTCGTAGGGTCCGATACCGTTGATTCCATGTAAGTCATTGGTTTTGCGATGAGCACGATGAGCTACTTTCCCCGGTGTTGCGAATAGTTGGTATGTATTGGGTACGTGAACGAACGTCAAAAGAACGCGGACGCGAGGAACTGTTTGATAGAATCGGCGCATGAAGTGTCCGCACTGTAGAGTTGGTATCCAGGAAACATTTGCGGGAACGAAGGTCGCACAATACACACAATTAAACCTGAACAACGGGAAGCACGTCCCAGGTGAATCCTGGACTGCCTTCCATCAGCGCTGTCCGGAATGCCATCAAGTTATGATCGACTTTGTAAGCGTTCGGGACGGGGGCGTGTCAGTACGTCATACAGGATATCCGCACTCTTCAGCTGGTGAGCGCGACATACCTGCTGAAGTAACGTCGCCATTCAGAGATGATTTCAAGGAAGCGTGTGCTGTTCTTTCGTTGAGCGCCAAAGCGAGTGCGGCCCTCAGTCGTCGTTGCCTTCAATCAGTTCTAAGGGAAAAGGGCGGTGCAAAGAAGAAAGATTTAATCGACCAGATTGAGGAGGTGATTACAAACGGAGGCATTCCAACTTCGACCGCCGAGCAACTTCACGCCGTGCGCCATATTGGAAACTTCGCCGCCCATCCGACTAAGAGTACTATCACCGGAGAGATTCTCGATGTAGAACTTGGAGAAGCTGAATGGAACTTGGACGTTCTTGAGGCACTCTTCGACTTATACTTCGTTCAACCGGCAATAGCGGCAAAGCGAAAAGAGGAACTCAACAAGAAACTTAAAGAAGCGGGAAAGCCGGAGATCAAATAGTTAGCGCTTGCTCGATCGTCTTGACTTTCTTACTGGCGATTACCCGATGGGCGTAAACGACATCATAACTTAGAGCCATTGAAGCCGGGTCGCGGTACTCGCGGAGTTCAAGGGAGACTACGCGAGAAAGTAGCCTCGCAAGCATCATCCGTTTGTGCAGAGTTGCCCAGACGATACACCGACCGACAATCTTCGACGAGAGTGCATCCTTGATCATCTTGTCAATCTGCTGAGCACGGCGCTGGCATTCGCGCTCTGCCAATTCTTCGATGAACTTCTGCAGGGGAACGTCCTTTTGCATAATTGAATCAAAGCATACTGGCAGGAACTTGCAAGGGGATGGCTGTACACATGGATAACGGAACCGCATTAAAACGGGCTATTTACGCGATTGTGCGGTACGTATTAGGTACACGGATCGAGGCGCAAAATCGCTAAGTTGCTTTAGCGACAATGCTTTAGGTATGGCGGAGAGACAGGGATTCTCGCCCGCGATAAAGCGCAAGTTATTGCAGCGACAGCAATTGTTGCATAACGGGCTTTTTACCAGTTAGTTACGGCGAGTCTGGGAATTCCGCCGATGACGCTATAGTCTGCGTAGTGCTCTATTGAAATAGACACCAAACAGACACCAAACTGCTGTCGAAGCGACCTGACGCTTAGTCCGATGGCTTTGTTTTTGGGCTCTGCGGACCTACTCCTTCGGATGTCCGCATACTTGAGCCCGCTCGGGAGACGACTCTCTCTGCTGGATTCACGAACTTGAAGCCGAGTCGTCCGTGGAGATAGCTTCCGGATGCGCCGTCATCCAGGCGCAAATCCTAAGCGGGCATCAAATGCCCTTTGGATAGACTCCCGTCCAATGAGCGGGGTTTCCCCAAAAACAATCGCAGGAACGTGCCCTCGCGTAAAATGTACAGAGCATTCTCTATCGAGAGGCAAACTATGGCGACTAGGGAGCCCCGGGTCTGGATCGTAGACAGCAATCGTCTGCCGGGCCGAGTTCACCACTGCGACTGACCATAGAGTAAGGAGTTCGAACATGGAGTCTGCAATTCCCAAACATCTGGTGTGTCCACGCACGCGCCACCGCCGGATACCAGATGATTACTCTCCGCCTTATCCATCCGCCGTTGCGCGTTACAAATTAGGCGTCAAGCAGGTGGTAATGGCGTATTTTGGCGTCCAATACCGCGGCGCGGCGTTACCCAACGAGGCAGACAAGGCACTGGTGAGCGTCGCAAGAGCTTTTGCCAGTGACCAGGGCCCGGGTTATTGGGATCGCGCCCAGTATGTTGACGAAGCCAACTTCACCAACATCATTTCCGTCGGTTATTGGGACGTCCCGACCGAGTTTGATGCTTGGTTCGGGAGGCACGGCGCCGGCTGGACCGATGGCACCGTTGCCGGAAGCGCCGTTGGCACCTTCAGCGAGATACTGAGGCCTACTGTCGAACGCTTCGAAACGCTCTTCTCGTCGGACGTGGCAGAAGGCGTTGCCTGCTTGGCAGATGGCTTTAGCGGCGTCGTTCAAGAGCACGCCTACTGGGGAGGGGCACGGGATCGCATTCCGCTGTCTCAGACGCACGATATGGCGCCGATTGGTGTCCCACGCGTGGTTGCTACCGGATTGCGTCAGCGTGTGATTCCGCACGAAAACATCTGCCTCATCCGTTCCGGCCAGGACTGGTCCGCGACACAGGCAGACGAGCGCCGTATGTACGTAGACGACGTGGAACCTGTACTGCGCGCCGGTATGGATTTTCTGCGCGACGATGGTTTGGGAATTGGCTGCTTCGCTAACCGCTACATGACGGTGGTGGACAGCAGCGGTCGCACAACGGAGAAAACTTACGGCATGAGTTGGTGGAAGAGCCTGGCAGCGCTGGAACGCTGGGCCGAATCGCATCCCACCCACCTTGCGATCTTCGGCGCCGCCATGAAGTACCTCGGTACGATGGGCGCAGCCGCGAAGCTGAAGTTATACCATGAGGTGACTGTAGCGGCCGCCGACGAGCAATACTTCGAATACTACAATTGCCATCCCAAGACGGGTATGCTGCGAATCGCTGCTTCGATCGGATAACGTCCTGGTCAGCTTGCTTCGGCCTCCCGATAAACGGCGAAGGATTTCCCGATAGCGCCCAGGTTGTCGGCTACTCGGTAGCTACTTTTTGTTCAGACTGACATTGATTTAACGTTCAAAAATCGGAACTGGGGCTAACCGCAGAAGTGCCGCCACTTTGGATTTCCAGCATCTTGCGGGTGAATCTGAACCCGATTTGGAGGGTCCAAATAGACACCAAGGCTTGTAAGTTGCTGATAATAAAGCATGGCGGAGAGACAGGGATTCGAACCCTGGTTAGAGTTTCCCCTAAACACGCTTTCCAAGCGTGCGCCTTCAGCCACTCGGCCATCTCTCCGCGCGAGTTAGCTTTCCCAGTCTAACGCAGGCGAAGCAAATAGTCGCGGATGCGCAGGTACCACTCGGGGTCGGAAGGAATCGAAGCCCGGCACGGACCAAAGACCTCTTGAAGCTCAGCCCTCGGAGCGACTCTGGCCAGAGTTAAATCCTGCACTGCGTTGCGTACACGCATGCTTGAAACATTGGGAGGGTTGCGGATCGCACCATAGTCGATTACGGGCCCTGGCCGACATAGAAAGCCCTTCATCACCTCAAAAGATGAATCAGTCCCCCCTATTTCCTTCCCAACTTCCCCCGCTGTCGCGCTCATCACCCGAGCTTCCATGGGATAAATCACCCAGTCATCGTTCACATGCAACTGCGGCTCGACCTTAATCCGCGCAACCGGTGCATCGCGCGCGGTCCATAAATCCATCCAGAAGACTTGCGTGCTGTTGCCGGAAACGGGCTGCTCGACTCGCTCGAGCTTCTCGCCGTTTTCGCGATAAAGCGTCACCTCGACCGCATTCTCCGGGTTCTGAGCGACGTACAATTGATACGGAGTTCCCTGCGGCACATCCACGACGACCTGGAACGACGAAAACGCATTGCGGGCGATCGCCGGGGAGAGAATCTCGCGGGGTTCCACCGGGGCCGTGACTCTGCCGGTAGCGTCGATTTGAGCGAACTCCGAGTACACTCGCAACGATTGTGCGCTAGCCGCGGATGCCAGGAGCAAAAACACCGCTGTTTTCACGAACGTATTGTATCCTGAAGACGTGGACCCCCATCGGCACGAACGCGTCGCCGAAAGCCTCCGGGAAGAGCTGGAAGAGCTGATCGGTTACGAACTGGAAGACCCCCGGGTGGGCAGCGCCTCCATCACCGAAATCCTCCTTTCGCCCGATTTTCGCCAGGCGCACATACGCATTTCGCTCCATGGAACGCCCAAGGAGCAAGAGGACACGCTGGAGGGGATCAACCATGCTAAGCCATTTTTAAAGCGGGAGTTAACGGATCGCCTACAGCTTTACCGGATGCCCGAGCTGCGCTTTGAGGCCGATCTTCCCGCAGCTTTGGCGGCCAAAGCACCCCAAATCCTAAAGAGAATCAAGCGCGGACGGGCTCGTCCAGAGCAGGGGTCAGAAAAAAACCCGATTTCCTGATCCGAGTCGTGCTAACTTGGTGAAAGGAACAGGCCAACGGGTCTACCCAGCTTTTCTTCCGGACGCTATACTTCAACGACAGCGCCCACAACCGTTTAGCCGTAACAACAGGGGAGTTAATCAAAGACCGATGCGCGTGGCTCCAATGACAAGCCGCTTTCTGGATGCATGCCGCCGACGGCCAACCGATGTCCGGCCGGTATGGTTCATGCGGCAGGCGGGACGCTACCTGAAGCAGTACCGGGAGATCCGTCAGCATCATGGGCTCCTGGAAATCTGCAAGCGCCCCGATCTGGCGGCCCAGGTAACGCTACAGCCGGTGGAAATCCTGGACGTGGATGCGGCCATTATCTTCGCCGATCTGCTGCTCCCAGTGGAGCCGATGGGGTTGAAACTGCGCTTTTCCGCCGGCGAGGGGCCGGTGATCGAAAATCCCGTGCGGACTTCGAACGATATCGACAGCCTCTCGATTTCGAATACCGACGATCTAGGCTATGTCGGCGAGACCATCCAGCGGGTGGTCACGGCCTTGGCTGGACGTGTTCCGGTGATTGGATTCGTGGGTGCGCCGTTCACCATGGCTAGTTACATGATCGAAGGCGGACCGTCGCGGAACTACATCAAGACCAAGCAGATGATGTATCACGACGAGACGCTCTGGCGCCGCCTGATGGGCAAGCTGGTGGACGTACTGGGCGCCTTCGCCGTGTTACAGGTTTCCGCCGGCGCGCGAATCGTGCAAGTGTTCGATAGCTGGGTGGGCGCATTGGGACCGGACGATTACGTCCGCTTCGTGGCTCCTTATTCGCGGGCACTGATCGAACGCATCCGTACGGCCAGCGTTCCAGTGATCCACTTCGGCACCGGCGCGGCGGGTTTCTTTCGCGAACTGCACGCCGCCGGCGGTGACGTGATGGGCGTCGACTGGCGCATCAACATCGATCAAGCCTGGATGGACATCAGCTATCGATCCGCGGTGCAGGGCAATCTGGATCCGGCGGTGCTGTTCGCGCCGCTTCCGGAGTTGCGCATGCGCGTGCACGAGCTACTCAAACGCACCGGCTCGCGTCCGGGTCACATCTTCAACCTCGGCCACGGGATTCTGCCGGAAACGCCGGTTGAGAACGTCAAGGCGTGCGTCGAGATCGTGCGCGAATTCAAGCTATAGAGGCGGGCGGCAGTGGTCATCATCGTCGGTGGAGGCATCGCCGGGCTTTCGGCTGCCTACGATCTCGCGAACGCCGGCGTTCCGCATACGCTGATCGAAAAACAACCGCGCGTGGGCGGCCTGATCGAGACCCGCCAGTGGGAAGACTGCGTGATGGAATGCGGCCCGGATAGCTTCATCTCGGCCAAACCGGAAGCCATGACGCTGATCCAGGACCTGGGCCTGGCTGGCGACGTCATCGACTCGAAAGACGAAGAGCGCGTCACCTACATTCAGCGTTACGGAAAACTGGTTCGCCTGCCCGAAGGAACCACCATGTTCGTGCCGACGCGGCCCAGTTCGATGCTGGCGTCGCCGCTAGTCGGTTGGGGGACCAAGCTTCGCATGGGCTGGGAACTCTTGCGCGGACCGAAGACATATCCGGATCGCAGCGTTTCGGAGTTCGTGACGGATCATTTTGGACGCGAGACGTTGGATTATCTGGCCGAGCCGCTGCTTGCGGGCGTTTATGGCGGGGATCCTGACCAGCTCAGCGCGCCCAGTGTCCTTCCGCGATTTGTGGAAATCGAACGGACCAAGGGCAGCCTGGCGCGCGAGCTGATGTCGGCGCGCAGCGCTCGGAAGCGCAGCGAACCACTCTTCCGTACGTTGAAAAGCGGGCTGGGCTGCCTGATCGACAGACTCGCGGCAAAGGTCAATGTTGTGCACGGCGCAGCCGATGCGATCGGAAAGACTGAGACTGGATTTCGAGTCCGAGTGACCGGAGACTGGATGGTCGCGGATCATTTGGTTGTCGCTTGCCCAGCGTGGGCAGCTGGTGACTTGCTATGCGATGTCGACGGGCGGCTGGCGTCGCTGTTGCGCATGATTCCCTACACGTCATCGGCGATCGCGCAAATGGTGTTTCGTGCGTCGGAATTCGACGGCCAGCGGGCCGGCACAGGCTTCCTGGTTCCGCGAGCCGAACGGAAAAGACTAATGGCCTGCACTTTCGTGGGGACCAAGTTCCCCTATCGCGTTCCGGCGGACAAAATCACGCTGCGCTGTTTCTTCGGCGGCGCGGGAAATGACGCGGTGCTGAGTGAATCCGACGAGTCTTTGATCGCCATCGCGCGCGAAGAATTGCAGACGATTCTGGGCCTGACGGCAGCGCCTGTCTACACGGGCATCTACCGCTGGCCGCGCTCGATGGCGCAGTATATTGTCGGGCATGGCGCGCGGTTGAAAGAGATCGAGTCGCATTCGTCGGCGATACCAGGATTGCACCTGGCCGGGAATGCTTATACGGGCATCGGCATCCCGGATTGCATCCGCATGGGCCGGCAAGCCGCGGCACGGATCATTACTTCTTAATCACTACCCGCACGCCCGCCGGCTGGATCTCAATTCGATCGATGTTGAAATCCAGATCGAACGGCTCATTTATCTTGATGTCGGGATAGCGGGGCTGAACGAAGTGCCTGATCAGGAAATCGAGAATCGAGCCGTCTACCGCCACGCCGGAGAGTTCCACGTGAGTAAGAAAAACGGTGCAGCGTCCATTGGACGATTCGACCCGAATCGCGACTCTTAGCGGCCGCTCCCCTTCGATAAGACGGGCGATCAAGGGATTAACACTGTTGCTTTTGCTGAGCTTCGTCAGGTCGACCAGCGCGGTCCCGTCAGCTGTGCCCGGCCCGAGCTCGATCCGCTCATTACGAATTCCTTCGGGAAACGCCTTGACGGCCTTCTCATGAATCCAGGCGTTGATTTCGCGAGGGCTAAGCGCAACGACCGCACCGGGCTTCAGCTTACGATCCGAGATCGAATCGAGCTTCTTCTGGGCGCTATCGGCGAGCGGGTCCGCGGCACACAATGCCGAGGCGGTCACGGCGAGCAACAACAACCGGCGCACGATTTCAGTTTAGCTGAGTCCTAGAAACCCACCGCCTGCGGAACTCCGTCGAGCAGGCGCAGCGGGACCTGTGTCAGAGCGCCCGTTCGCGGACCCGGGAGTACGATGCCGCTTAGATTCAAGGGATCGGCAGGCGCGATTTCGAGCTGTTCGCCGGTCTTAACCGAACGACGGAGATGCCGCAGCAGATCCAGCGCTTCGGGCCGCGCAAACTGCTCGCCGACAAATCCGCCGACGAACCGGCCGCCGCGTATTTCGCCGCGCGCTTCCATGCGACGGTAAATCTGCAACAGATCGCGCCATGCCGGCGACAGTGTTTCGCGCGACAGCATATCCCGGAAGACGACGCCCCAGCGATCCAGGAGTTGGCCGGCGAAGAATTCGATATCCGTCGCGACGGCGTCTCGATTCAGCAGAGCCCAGCGTCCGGCGGCATGCCGGGGACGCGCACTGCGCCCGCGCCCTTCTCCACGGCGGCGCTTGGGATCGATCAGCGCGCGCACATTTTCGAAGCCGTCGCCGGTAACGAGCCCTGCCGCGACCAATTCCCACAAGCCGTCCTCGACTTCGCTGGCCAGCCGTCCCGTTGTTCGCACCAGTTCATTAAAGAATGACGCTCCACGCGATTCGAGAGCCGTGAATACATCACGCGCCGGGTGCGAAAGCAAGGGGACCTGCGTGGAAGCCGGCGACAGTAGCCGCTTGGCATCTTCCCTAAGAAAAAGAGCCAACGGGGCCACCCGCGTGGGTCGCACCCGGCGTCCACCTTCCGTCTCAAGCGCGGGATGCGGAGAAAGTCGCCCCCACATGATTTCTCCCGACAGGCACAGGCGGTCGAGCAGTTCCGGATCGTAGTTCGCGACGCGACGCGGCAACACGTTCGATTCCCACGCCACCGCCGAAATTTCGTAACCCTGCAGCTGGCGAAGTACCTGAAACAGTCCGTCGGCGCCATGCAATTGCGTTCCCGGCGCGAAATGCTGCCAGCGACCGAGGAACCGCATGAAGTCGGCGGCAGTCACCGGTTCAATCTCTTTACGCAGGCGGCCCAGCGTCATGCGATGAATACGAGCCAGAACTCGGCGGTGACAGAACTCGTTCTCTTCCGAATGGAAACGCCCGCGGAGAATCAGGCCCTCCGATTCGAGCTTGGCGAGCGCGATGTCCACGGCTTCCTGAGGCAGCGACAATCTCGTAGCCAGCGCCGTGGGCGTGATGGGACCGATCGAATCTAACCATCCTCGTAAAACGGCCGCTGTTGCGGCCTCCTCGGGCAGGCTACGCGCGATCTCGAGGCGTTCGGCGGCAACCCACTGTCCCGACTCATTTATGTACGACGTTGACGCGCGGCCGGAGCGCTCGAGCGCGTCGTACCATTCCCGCCACTGCTCGACAGGAGGCATCACGATCAGCGTCAGCAGGGCATCATGCAATTCGTGTTCGTCGCGCACCACCGGCCACGATTCTTCGGCCACTTGCGCGATCGCGGCTGGATCGAGCGTCCCCAGATTCTTCGCGTCTTCGATGGACAAACTTCGCCGCATCTGTACGGCTCGGGTGCGGCGCTCCTCCAGCGGAGCATCGTCCAGAAACGCATACGGGTTGGCGTTCAGCAGCTCGTGGCTGAAAGGCGACGGCTCGCGGGTATCCACAGCGACGGTCCGGAGCGTCCCCTCGGCCATGCGTTCCAATATTTCCTTCAGTCCCTCTAAATCCATCGCTTCATGCAGGCAGTTGTCGATCGTCTCCTTCACCAAAGGATGGTCGGGAATCCGGATTTCGCCGGTCAGGTTTTCGGCGCACGCGACTTGATCCGGAAACACGCTGGCGAGCAGGTCATCCGAGCGCATCCGCTGAATGGGAGGCGGGACCTTGCGGCCACCGGAGAATCTCGGAATCGCCAGCGCCCGTGCGGCGTTCCATTTCCAGCGCGCACCGAACATGGGTGCATCGAGCATGGCTTGAGTCAGCACGTGCTCCACGGTCGCGGGTTTCAGGAAGTTGAACACCAACTCGAGCGGGAAGGAGTGCTGATCGCTCAGGGAAATAACGATCCCGTTGTCCGTCGCAGCGGCTTGCAGCTCGAAATTGAAGGTCCGGCAGAATCGTTTGCGCAGAGCCAATCCCCAGGCCTTATTGATCCTTGCTCCGAATGGCGCATGGATCACCAGCTGCATGCCTCCGGCTTCGTCGAAGAACCGTTCGGCGACCACGGTGTCCTGCGTCGGCATAGCACCGAGTGCGTGAAAACCCGCCAGAACGTACTCGACGGCCTGTTCCGCGCCGCTCCGGTTGAGCCCGCACTCCCGCTCTAACAACTCGATCGCGTTACGCGAGCGAGCAATTTCTTCCCGCAGTGTCGAGATCTCCTGCGACAGCTCGCGCGTACGGCCAGGCGCTTCGCCCAGCCAGAACGGAATAGACGGCGCGGCTCCGTGAGCATCCTGCACGCGCACCCGGCCGGGCTCCACGCGCCGAATTTTCCACGATGTGGTCCCCAGCAGGAATACATCGCCTACCAGGCTCTCCACCGCGAAATCCTCGTCGAGCGATCCGATGACCGTGCCTTCCGGCTCGGCGATTACCTGATACTGCGCTGTGTCCGGGATCGCCCCGCCGCTGGTAATGGCTGCCAGACGCGCGCCTCGCCGGCCTCGCACGCG
>Ga0070683_100001246_pt1 | contig 19356 bp, 16 predicted proteins | sample KBSC713LmetaG_FD_64662 | JGI IMG/M metagenome (GOLD analysis project Ga0070683, IMG submission 64662) | Corn rhizosphere microbial communities from Kellogg Biological Station, Michigan, USA - KBS C7.1-3L metaG | ecosystem: Host-associated > Plants > Roots > Rhizosphere ... | reverse complement strand
AGGAGCGTGAAGACGGCGGTCAGCAGCATGAAGACCAGTGCCTGCACCAGACCGACGAGCAGCTCCATGAAGTAGAAGGGCACGGGCAACAGCCAGCCGAGGCCCGGTACCATGCGCGACATCGTCTCGAGCATGTTCTCGCCCGCGAAGACGTTGCCGTAGAGACGGAAGCTGAGCGAGATCGGTCGGAACAGAATCGAAACGATCTCGAGCAGGCCCGCCGCCAGGAAGATGATCGCCATCACCGGCTTCAGGAATCCGGTGGTCTCGCCCTTGGCGCCGAACATCTCCTTGAGCATGCCGCGCACGCCGACTTCCTGGAGTGCCCACACGAACCAGAGGACGAAAAAGATCAGGGCCATCGCCAGCGTCAGGTTCAGATCGGCGTTCGCACCGCGCAACAGCGGCTGGTCGACGACGAAGCCGTGATCCGTCTGATGTCCCCATCCGATCGTGCCGACACCAGGAATCAGGCCAATCCAGTTGGACGCGAGAATGAAGATGAAAATGGTGCCAAAGAACCAGAACGTCTTGCGGGTCAGGTGCTCGCCGATGACACTCTCGAGCAGTCCGTAAAGGCCCTCGACGAGCCACTCGAAGAGATTCTGCGCGCCGCTCGGAACCTGGTTCATATGGCGCGTTGCCAGCCGGGCAAACACAATGAGTCCCAGCGCCACAGCCCATGTAACCACCATGGAGTTCGTGATCGGAAAGCCAAGGATGTGTCCGATCTCTACGGCCTTCTGGGACAGGCCGCCCTCGGACACGGCATAAAGGTTCATGATGGTGCCAGCCGGCTGACAGCACGGGGCATGCCACGTGGTGATCGCCTCGGAGATGTCCGCACGAGTTGAGAGAAGAGCGCGGCATCGCCGCCGTGGCCTCCGGTATGCCGGATTCTTCTCCACGGCGCCGGAGAGCCAGAAACCAGCGAAACAAAACCTCCTGTTGGCGAGATCTTCCTGCGTGCCTGTTTTGGATATAAAGTGTGCCGGCACATGATCTGCAGACCCGTCGCAGGATTGACGAACATTCATCACAGGTGAAGCATGAGAGCTCGACACAAGACGATGACCGGCGTTCTTTTGTGGGCCGCAGTAGCAGTGGCATCCATCCAGGCCCAGGGGCCGGAAACGTTCACCGCGACCGCGTCGGTGAAATCTGCCAGCGGCGCAACGTTAACCGCACCCGTGACGATTGTTGTCACCCGGAAGATGCCGAAGGACGAATCGGACAAGTTGCTGGAAGCCTTCAAGACCGGAGGCGTCACCGCGCTTCGATCAGCGCTGGCCGGCGTCAAGCCGACCGGCACAATACAGCTTGGCAAGGGCGCCGTAACGCCGACACGATTCACCATCGAGCGCCCAACTGACAAGGGCAGGCTGCTGACGATCGTGACGGATAAGCCGCTCGTGTTCCTCGGCGCCGGGGTTCCTGGTGCCAAGCCGAAGCAGGGCTACGAATTCGCCGTGGCCGATCTCCAGGTCGATGCGAGTGGCAGCGGCATTGGCCATCTTGCTCCCGCCGCCAAGGTCACGGTCAAGGGAGACGCCTTCGTCGTCGAGGACTACGGCGCCGAACAAGTCGAGCTGAAAGATGTCGCCAAGAAAGCTGCGGCGGCCAAACCGAAGAAGTAATCGGGACGGTGCCTCGTGAAGACTAAAGCGTACGAGAAAGAACTGAGGAAACTGCAAGTCGAGCTCTGTCACCTTCAAAGCTGGGTGAAGGAGAAAGGCCTGCGCGTCATCATCGTCTTCGAAGGGCGTGACGGCGCCGGGAAGGGAGGAACGATTCGTGCGCTCACCGAGCGCCTGAGTCCGCGCGTGTTCCGCGTGATTGCTCTCCCGGCTCCCTCGGACCGCGAGAAGACGCAGATGTACATGCAGCGCTACATTCAGCGCTTTCCGGCGAAGGGCGAAGTCGTCATTTTCGATCGCAGTTGGTACAACCGCGCCGGCGTCGAGCTCGTGATGGGATTCTGCACCCCGGAGCAGCACAAGCGCTTCCTGGAGATCTGCCCGCAAGTCGAGCAGTTCCTCATCGAGGGCGGGACGATCCTGATCAAACTGTGGCTGGAGGTCGGCAACGAGGAGCAGGAACGCCGATTCCAGCAACGGATCGACGATCCTGTGCGCCAGTGGAAGCTGAGCCCGATGGACCTCCCGTCGAGGGAGCGCTGGTACGAGTACTCACACGCCCGCGATCTCATGCTGAAGGCGACCGACACAAAACTCGCGCCGTGGCATATCGTCCGCTCTGACGACAAGAAGACAGCGCGCCTCAACACAATTGCCCACGTGCTCTCCCGCATTCCCTACAAGAAATTGCGTAAGGACAAAATCAAGCTCCCGAAGCGCTCGAAGAAGGGGGCGTACGACGACACCCGATCGATCGCCAAACGCCGCTTCATCAAAGAAATCTATTCCTGAGTGACCGTCGGCTGAGCTGACCGTCCGCCATGCCGGAGGCCCTCCGGCCATGCGGAGGCCTGCCGACCGGCGGCGACGCCTGAACTCCCCACAAATCCCTCACCCTCAAGCCTTTGCTGGCCCGGTTTCGATCGCGCTCGCGGAGTATGGATCTTGCCTCTGCTGGGATCGCGGTTCCAGCTTCTATTTCCGGGGGACTCCAGTGAAAAGCCTCGTTTTACCCGTCGCGGCAACGTTCCTGTTCGTCTGGTCCGGCCTCACCGATTGGATTCATCCACTCGACGACGCACGGCCTTCGACGCAGGCGGCAAAAGCACCAAAGCCTGAGGACATGGACAAGTTGCTGGCGCCAGTCGCGCTCTATCCCGATCAGCTCCTGTCACAGATGCTGATCGCCGCGCAGAATCCTGGCAAGGTCGCAGCGCTCAACGAATGGATGGCCAGCCAGAAGCTGACCGGCAGCGAGCTTCAGGATGCCGCCGCAAAATCGGGGTTCGACGGCAGCTTCGCGACGCTGACGCTCTTTCCGCAGGTCGTCAGCTACATGGCGACGCAGACGGACTGGACAGCCAAGCTCGGCCAGGCGTTCACCGCCGACCCGAAGGGCGTCTTCGCCAGCATCCAGAGGCTGAGAGCGAAAGCGCAGGACGCCGGCAAGCTGAAGACAAATCAGCAGCAGCAGGTCGAAACCAAGACCACGAGCTCAGGCGAGCAGGTGATCATCATTGAACCGGCGAACCCCCAGGTGGTGTACGTTCCGCAATACAATCCGACGACCGTCTACACCACGCCCACCTCGTCAACCGTCGTGATCAAGGAAGACGACGACGATGCCGCCGAGGCCGTCGCCGCCGGATTGATTGGCTTCACCGCCGGCATCGCCATCGGCGCCGCGATCGACAACAACTACTACTACGGTCCGTACGGCTGGCATGGCGGCTTCAACATGTACAACGACGCGTGGGATGACTGGTACGACAACCGCGAGGACGCGCGCGAGGACTGGATGGACCACCGCGAGGACATGGTCGACGAGCGCGGCGACCGGTCGAAGAACGCACAGGAGCAACGCACGGAGCGCACAGAAACCCGCAATGAGAACAGGCCCGAGACGCAGGCGCAGCGGACCCAGCAACAGCAGAACCGTCAGGCGAACCGTTCGCCCGAGACGCAAGCCCAGATCGACCAGCGCAAGACCGATGCGCAGGCGAAAGCCTCGGAAGCAAGAAGCACGGGGACCGCGAGCGCGGAATCGAGGGGCTACAGCGGTGAGAAGACCCGAAGCACGAGCGGCGATCGAAGTGGCACCAAATCGGATGCCTTCTCCGGCTACTCGAGTGGAAAGTCAGAACGCTCTGCCAGTCAGCGCGGACAAAGCAGCCGCAGCAGCTCGCGCGGCGGCGGCTCGAGAAGGCGGTGATCCCATGACAAGAAAAGCCGTCATCGACGTCGGACGCGTCCTGATCTGCATGGCGTTGGCTGCAAGCCTGGCCTGCAAAGGTTCAGCGCCGCGAGAAACAGCTCAACGAGTGTTCGCCACGCCCGAAGACGCGGCGAAGGCCCTCAACGACGCCGCCAAGGCGCAGGGCACCGACAGCCTGCTGGCGATCTTCGGAGCGGGGGGAAAAGATCTGGTTGATACCTCCGACCCAACAGCGACGCGACAGAATCGACAAGTGTTCAATGTCGCCTTCAAAGAGGGTTGGCGATGGACCGACGACGACGCCAACAAGAAGACGCTCGTCATCGGCCACGAATCGTGGCCGTTCCCGGTACCGCTGGTGAAAGAGGGCAACGGCTGGCGATTCGACACGGAGGCCGGGAAGGAGGAAGTGATCGCCAGGCGGATCGGCCGCAACGAGCTCGCCGCCATCCGCGTGTGCCAGACCTACGTCAAGGCGCAGCAGCTCTACGCGCGTCAGGGGCATGATGGTAAACCGTCGGGCGTCTACGCGACGGCGTTTCGCAGCAATCCGGGCCAACAGAACGGGTTGTACTGGCCGTCGACGGTCGGCCAGAAAGCCAGCCCGTTGGGTGATCTGGTCGCGGAGGCCGCGACCGAAGGCCGAGACCTGACGCAGGGGCAGCCCACGCCGTTTCACGGCTACTACTACAAGATCCTGACGGCGCAAGGCGCCGCCGCGTCCGGCGGGGTGCAGGACTACGTCGTCAACGGCAACATGTCGAAAGGATTCGCGCTGGTCGCCTGGCCAGCGCAGTACGACACCACCGGCGTCATGACATTCCTCGTCAATCAGGACGGCGCAGTCCGCGAGAAGGATCTGGGGCAGGGTACGGACGCCGCGGTCAAGGCGATGACCACGTACAACCCGGACGGATGGGAGCCGGTGCGGTAGGAGACTCCGTGCAGACGGCCGAAATCGCGGCGCTCGATTCACGGCGGGAAGGAAGACAGCGCGTCCTCGATCCGGTTGCCCGCGTATCCGAAGTGCTCTTCGGGCTAATCATGGCGCTGACGTTTACCGGCACGCTCAGCGCGGCAACCGCCGATCGCGCGGAAGTGCGCACGTTGCTCATCGGCGTCATCGGCTGCAACATCGCGTGGGGGCTCGTCGATGCGGTCATGTTTCTCATGGCCGCGTTGACCGAGCGAGGACATGGCCTCTTGACGGTCCGCGCGGTGAGGAGCGCAGCAACGCCTGACGTCGCACATCAGGTAATCGCAGGTGCCCTGCCTCCGATCGTGGTTCCGCTGCTGCGGCGGGACGACTTCGAACGAGTACGGCTGGGGCTGCTTGGAATGGACAGGCTGCCGGAGACGCCGTCGCTGACGAAAGTGGATTGGCTGGGCGCACTCGCGGTCTTCCTCCTCGTGTTTTTTTCCACGTTTCCGATCGTGATCCCGTTCCTCTTCTTCCGGAACGTTCAACTCGCACTGCGCCTGTCGAACCTGGTGGCGCTGGTGATGCTGTTCATCACGGGATCGTGGCTCGCACGGCATGGCGGGCATAATCCACTCTGGACCGGCCTGGCGATGATGCTGCTCGGCGTTGTCCTCGTTGGTATCACCATTGCCCTCGGTGGTTAGCGCACCGAGGTGACGGGCGATCGAAACGCCGCGATCACATAGACGAGCGCGCCGACCGGGATCCCGTCGCGCTTTGCCGGGCGGAAGTGCCACGTTCGGATGGTGTCGCGCGCGGCTTCGTCAAAGGCGGGAGATGAAGCGATGACGCCGACGTCTTCAACCGAGCCGATCGCGCTCACCCGAGCCTCGAGCAGCACGACCCCGCTGCCAGACGCTCTCGGCGGATACCGCGGCATCGTCGTCGAAGCCGGGAACGGCACTGCGTCGGATCCTGACGCCAGATCTTTTGCCGACTCCCCAAGCGTTGGCGCGTTCATCGCCGGTGGACGAAACATCCCTATGACAAGGACGGTGGCCGGTACCGCCGCGCGAGCGATCTGAGATCCGCTGCGGGCAGCATCGCCGTTGACGACCGCTCTCGCGGGGAAGAACTTCCATTCGCGGACCGTCTCGGTCATCGGGTCGGTGAAGGGCGGCGTGGTTCGCAGCGGCGTGACGCGTGTGACGAGGCCCTCGGTGCTGACGTCGAGCTCCAGACGGACCTCACCGCCGCCGACGGCCGTTACGGAGACGGGCGGAACTCGTCCGTCCCGCAGCCGCGCCGGTGTAAACGCTTCCTCGCGCTGCGTGACGAGCACGAGCGCAAACGCGCAGAGAACAGAGACCCTCGTCATCCGACTCTCCGACTGACGCTACGGGTGTCTCAGAAACTGTAGCCGACGTAAACCATTCCGTACGCGAAGTTCTTCGTGCGGCCGGTGAGCTGCTGCACCGCCTTCCCGGGATCAGCATACGCGCCGACCAGGCTCAGCGTGAAATTCGAGTTCACCTTCCAGTCTGAGTACGCGTCAACTTCGAATGCCGCATCCTTCGACGTGACCTGCGGACCGAAAGATTCTGGATGATCCAGGCTGAACCGGAAGAATAGCAGGCCTCCGCTGAGTGCGTCGTTGGGTTCAACGTGCGCACGAATGAGATGTGATTTCAGGTTGGAGTTCGACAGGAAGTACTCGCCAGCGATCTCCCCCTGCCACCACGTGCCCCAGTCGTGGAACCCGAGGAACAGCGGATCGAATGCTTCGTTCGAAGCGGTTTTCGGATCGTCTCCCTGAAAGAACGCGTAGCGGTAGGAGAGTTTCGGCTTCCAGGTGGCCTCGCTGAATTGATAGGCCCCCTGCAGCGTCCACGCGTTCGAATCGAGCGCCGGGCCGTTTCGCTCTGAGCCGTACTCGAACTCGACTGACACGTCCGGGTGGGCCGGTATCGGCGCCACGTAGGCGCGAACATTGAAAACGTTCAGCCCGTCGCGGTCCGGCCTGACCTCCGGGTGGGCGAACACTTTCATGTAGGTCGCGCCAATTGTCGACTCCTCGCCGAGCGCGTACTCGTAGTTGAGTCCCCATAGACGGCTGCCGGTGTCGTTCTCCGCGAGCTCGTCCTTGTCGAGATAGAAACTCTCGATCGTGTGCGCACCCGGCTTGAATCGAGCGATCGCGGCAAGCTCGAACGCCTTGCGGGCGTTCGTCCAGTAACCGCCGCGGCTGCCGCCTTCGGACGCTCCGTCGTAGACCAGGAATCCGTGCCCGAGTTCGTACGGCTCGCGACCAACTGAAAAGTCGAGAGCGTTTTCTCCAATCGAGAGCGACTTTCCCGAGCGCCAGCCGATGTAGAGGTCTTCAGGACCGAATGACGAGACGTCCTGGCCGAATGACTCGGGGACGGATCCGTAGGTTCGCTCCCCTACAGCGCTGATCTTTCCATAAACTTCGCTGGAGTTGCCGGTCGTGTGGATACCCTCGAGCGCCGGCCTGATGTAGCCCTCAAACCACTGGTCGCTCAGGTTCTCATTGGTGCCCGGATCCTTCGGGTTGAGGAACAGCGAGTTTGCGAATCCGAACGTCCCCCATCCGGCGTCGAAGTTGAACGTCCATTTGATGGGCGAAGGGAGGCCGGTCGCTCGCGTCTCCTGTGGAGGCTCCGTCGGAGTCGACGAATCCTGGGCCGCCACGACTGCGGGAGCGACCGTGAGGCACCCGGTCAACACGATCGTCAAGATCGGCCGAATTGGCATGATCGTCGCCCCGCCGGAAGTGCAGGGCACCTGCCAGTCAGCGCGAGGCGTCGCCGCGTGGCGCTAAACGCCTGGACTGGAGAGGCTTGTAAGGCTGGGTTTGCCTGGAGCCCGGCACAATGACGGGGGCGGGGACACGGAATCTCGGGCGACCTCCGGGATTGTGGGTGCGGCGTGTACGCTCGCTTCCGAGGATGGCCGATGGGACGACACACTCGCCTGTTGTTCGCCGGTGCGCTGGTCGTGTGGCTGGCCGCGGCCGGACTCTCGGCGCAGACTCCCGCGACTTCGTCAGCTCCCGCCTCGCCCTCCACGGCGCAGCCGGCGCCGCCGACCGATCCGCTTGGCCGCGACACACCAAGACAGACGGTGCTGGGTTTCCTCGATGCTGGCCGCAAGAACGAGGATCAACTCGCGGCGCAATTCCTGGATACCGCGCTCACAGGGCAGGCCGCCGGCTTGCTCGCGCATCAGCTGTTCGTCGTCCTCGATGCGCGACTCCCCGCCACCCTCACCGAGCTCAGCGACGTTCCGGAAGGATCGCGGTCGAATCGCCTGTTTCCCGATCAGGAAGTTGTCGGGAAGATTTCGAGCGCGCAGGGAGACATGGAGATCGTTCTGAATCGATTGCCCGGCGAAGGTGCGATACCCGTCTGGCTGTTCTCCCGTAGAACCCTGGATTCGATTCCGCCAATTTACGAGGAAATTACCCGCCGGCAGAGCCACCGCCCCGTCTATGGATTCCTGACCGAGCGGTTCGGGCGCCTGCGCGCGCTGGAATGGCTGTCGGTTCTTGTCGGGTTGCTCGCGTTCTACGGCCTGACGCTGTTGTTGAACCGGACTCTCTCAGGCCTGCTTGGACGGATATGGCCTGGCGCGTTCAAGACGGCGAAGTCGGCGGGGCGCAACGTTCTCCCGCTGCCGGCACGCCTTCTGATCATGGCCGTGGCCGGGCGGTGGGTGCTGGCCAACCTGTCGCTGTCGCTCTTCGTCCGGCAGTTCTGGACCAACGCCGCGCGCATCGTCACGATCGGGAGCGTCGTCTGGCTGCTGATCCTTCTCAACGGAGAAATTGAGCAGTACGTCATTCGACGGTTCCCGCCTTCGCAAGCCAGCGTCAGATCGTTGCTGCGGATCGTCCGCAGGACGGCCGATGTGCTGGTCATCTTTTTTGGGCTGCTCGCCTTTCTGCATCTCTTCGCCATCAACGCGACGCCGGCACTCGCCGGCCTTGGTGTCGGCGGCATCGCCGTCGCCCTCGCCGCGCAGAAGACGCTCGAAAACGTCGTCGCCGGCGCGTCGCTCATCTTCGACAAGGCCGTGCGCGTCGGGGACACCTTGAAGATTGGGACCACCGTCGGCACCGTCGATCACATCGGGTTGCGTTCGACCTGGATACGCACGCTCGATCGGACGATCATCAGCATCCCGAACAGTCAGATCGCCAACGCCAGCGTCGAGACACTGTCGGTGCGCGACAAGTTCTGGTTCCACCCCGCGGTGGGACTCGTCTACGAGACCACGCCTGGCCAACTGCGGGCGGTCATCGACGGGATTCGCACGTTGCTCGAGTCATGTCCGTCTGTTGAGCGTGACTCCGTACGCGTTCGTTTCCTGCGTCTGGGATCGTTTTCGCTCGATGTGGACGTGTCCGCGTACTTCTACGCTCGCGACTGGAATCATTTCATGGAGATTCAAGAGCAGCTGTTGTTTGGGGTGACGGACATTGTGGCGGCGGCGGGAACCCAGTTCGCGTTTCCGTCGCAGACGATGTATCTCGCCGGACCGTCGGCGGTCGCGTCGCCTGACGTCGTGTCGAAGCGATGAAGCGGGAAGGTTAGCCTCATGTGGCATCGAGAGTTTTCGGCAGCTGTCGTTCTGATCCTCTGTGCGAGTGCGCCGGCGCTGGGCCAGGCGGCCGGAGGTTCCTCCACCCAGCAACCCGAACAGAACCCGACCCAGGAGATAGCCAAGGAGCAGCCGGAAGGGCCCGCGATCATCGTGGGGCCAACTCAAATCCGTATTGGCGGGTACCTGGGCTTGACCGGGATTTTCCGCTCGACCAACAGCGGAGGCGGCCCCGGCACGGACTTCGCCGGAATACCCTACGGCGACACGGCAGAAGGAAATATGTCCGAGACACGGATGACCGCACAAGCGTCGCGGCTGTCGATTCGCATCAACGCGCCAGCCAGTCCGGGGCGGCCGGCGCTGGCTGGATATTTCGAGATGGACTTCGCCGGCGCCACGCCGGGAAACGTGGCGGTCACGAGCAGCGGATTCGGCGTTCGCCTGCGACACGCCTTCGGCGAAGCCCAGCGTGGGAAGTTCCTCATCGGCGCTGGTCAAGCGTTTTCTCTCATGACCCCGGCGAAACGGCAGATCTCCATCTGGCCGTCGGATTTCGACATGTCGCAGGCTGTCGACCAGAACTACGTGTTGGGCATGGTGTGGAACCGCAGCCCTCAAATCAGGTTCACCTACCGGCCGGAACCGTCGTTCAACTGGTCGCTCTCGGTTGAAAACCCGGAGCAACAAATCGGCGGGAACGCCGTCGCGCTGCCGGCATGCTGCGCGGACGATCTGGCTGCGCAATACAACACTGGAGGCAACGGGGTCAGCGTTCCCAACCTGATGCCCGATATCGTGTCGCGGGTTGCGTACAACCACGGCAACACGTTTCACGTCGATGCCGGCGGTGTGATACGAGCGTTCCGCCACTCGCTGAAGCCATACACCGACAGCGTCCATCAGATCGGAGGCGGCGCCAGCGTCAACGGAAACGTCAACGCCGGCGCTGCTACGCGGATCCTCGGGCAGGTTTCATATGGGGCCGGCATGGGTCGATACGTCGGCGGTCTCGTGCCCGATGTGAGCATCAGTGCGGACGGAAAAATCCATCCGATACGAACGACATCGTGGGTCACAGGAGTCGAAGAAAAGGTTAACCCGAAGGTGTCTATCTCCGGGTATTACAGCGGCGTCAGGACGTTCAACAGCTACTCAGAGGACACCGACGGTTCGTTCATCGGTTTCGGGTTTCCGGGGTCCGCACGTTCAAACAACAAGCTGCTGCACGAAATCACGGGCGTGGTCGCCGTGCAGCCCTGGAGTCTTCCTGAAGCAGGGTCGTTTCAGTGGAACAGCCAGATCTCGTGGCTCGAGCGGTCCCCCTGGTCTCAGGACAGTGGCCCTCAATCGGCGTCGGCGTTCATGTTCCTGACGCAGATCCGCTACAACCTGCCGTAAAGCGTCGGACGCGCGTGCTGAAACACTCCGCTTCGATCCGGGATCCGAATCCGGGATCCGAATCGCTTCGAATTATCGTTGTGAGGTTGATTTCTTTGGCGGCGGGGGCTCGGGTGGCGGCGCCTGAGGACGAACCTCAAAGCTTCCACCGAGCGCGAGATGGAGATTCACGCGCTGGACGCGCTGCTCGGACTGCATCCGGACGAGCCCCGCTCGTGTTGCGTTCAGTGCGAGTTGCCGTTGGGACACATAGCGGAGATCGGTGCTGCCGACTTTGTATTGCGTCTGCACTATCTCGTAGGCGCGCTGATTGTCCGCGAGGGTTTGCGCCAGGATCTGCTCGCGTTCCCTCGCAGCGTTCTCCGCCGACAGTGCGCTCTCGACGTCGCCAAACGCCCGCAGACCAACCTGCGCATAGGCGGCCACCGCCTGCTTCTGTTCGGCCGTGCGGATCTCGACCTGTGTCTTGAGCGCGCCGCCCTTGAAGAGTGGCATGACAAGACTGGCGCCGTAATTCCAGACCGGGTTGTCGCGGTCCTTCAGAAAAAACAGATCGCTCGAGATCGCGCTGAGGCCACCCGTCAGCGAGATCGTCGGCAAGCGAGCCGCCTTTGCCTCATGCACTCGATTGAAGGCGGCCGCCACTCGCCGCTCAGCCGCGATCACGTCAGGGCGACGCTCCAGAAGCGTCGACGGTAACCCGGCAGGCACCTGACCGGGCTGTCCTGGCAACTGCGGCGTGACCGCAGCGGCCGCGGCAGGATAGTGACCCATCAGCAATTCCAGCGCGCGAATTGCGTTCTCCCGTGAGAGCTGAAGCTCGCGCAGCGTATCCCTGTAGGCGCCGACGTTCGCGCGCGCGACGTAGACGTCTTCGTCGTTGCCGACGCCGACGCGCGATCGCGTTTCCGCGAGGCTGACGAGCTGATCGCCTTCGTGGATCGACGCACGCGCGACCTCGGCCTGCAGCCCCGCCTCCGTTGCCAGGAACCAGGCCTTCGCTACAGCCGCCGCCATTGACTGCCGCGCATACTCGAAATCCGCCTGCGCCGAGCGCGCGTCTTCTCGCGCCGCCGCGCGGCCGTATCGCACGCGTCCCCAGAGGTCCATCTCCCAGGATGCCCTGAGGATCGCGCCGCTGAGGCCCGTGCTGTCCCCGCCGAGGCCACCGCCACCCTTCGCCAGCACATCGACCGACGGATACAGCTGCGCACCAGCCAGCTTCGCGTAGAGCATGGCTTGTTCGACGCGCGCCGCTCCGACCCGCAGGTCGGGGTTGTTGATGATCGCTTCGGCCACCGCCGCTGTCAGCTGATCGTCGTGGAACGACGTGAGCCAGTTGTCGGTCACGTCTCCGGCGCCCGACGGGCTGACCCACTTGTCGGGCACCGCGACCTTCGCCATCGACTCAGTCTTGAGCGTTGGCGCGTCCGGCGGATTCTTCAGGCGGATGCAGCCCGGCGCGACCAGCGCAAACAGAGCGAGCGATGCGGCGAAACCAACTCTCATCCCGGTTCTCTTTTCTCTTTCCCTTCCTTGTCCGCTTCTCTTAGCGCTGGCGGGGCCCGACCCCCGCTCGCTCTCGCTCGGCGACCTCGCGCCTCGCTCGGGCCGCAGGCGCTCTTAATGCCCAAGATGGATGCTGTGCTTGATGATGATGTAGTCGAGATACGACGCCACCCGCAGCAACACCTTCCGGATGATATGCACGAGGGTCAAATGCTCCGTGTAGATCGCCGCGGCGCCCCGTGCACCGGCGGCCATGAACACGTCCTTGTCTTTTTCGTCGACGACGACCTTCACCGGGAACCTGCCCGGCGGCGGGACGAAGGTCGTCTTGGGCAGATCACCTGAGGCTTCGATTTGCCCCTGGCCCTGCGCCCAAATGATCGAATCCACGTGTCCCTTGATGACGCGCCCCGGCCACGTATCCAGGGTGATCTCGACTTCGTTTCCCTTGTCCACCTGGTGCAGTTCGTTCTGGTTGAACAGCGCGAAAATCTGGTACTCGTTGTCAACGAACGTCATCACTTCGTTGAACGGCATCCCGGCGACGAAGAAGCCAGGACGGAGCATCACGTTGACCATCGTCCCGTTCCCGGGCGCGAGTACCGTCGTCTGTGACAGGTCCCACTTGGCGGTTTCAAGTTGCGCGCGGGTGGTGTTCACCGCCGCCTCGGACTCCATCACATTCGCCCGAGCCGTAGCGATCTGCGCCTTGACCTGTGCGACGGTGGCGAGGTCGCCTCCTACCCGGCCGTCCAGCTTTGCGCGCACCTGCTGCTCGGCGGCGCGCGACGCGGCGAGCTGCGCCGTCAGCTCGGCGACGTTTGTCTGCGCCTGCTCCAGATCGAAACGGTTGCCTGCACCTGCGGCCACGAGTTCTGTATTCTGCGCCACGCGCTTCCGGGCGAGCTCCAGCGACGCGCTGATTTTCCCGATGTCGCCGATCGTCTGGTTCAACTGCTCGTGCAGCTCTTTTTCGCTCGACTGTGCGTCGGTGAGCTTCGCCTGCGCTTCCGACATCCGCTGCCGATCCGCTCCGACCTTCGCCTCGTCCGATGCGAGCTTGGCTTCGAGCGAGTGCACCTCGTTTTGATACGGCGTCGGGTCGATGCGGAACAGCACGTCCCCTTTCTTGACCGGACGGTTGTTGTCGACCTTGACCTCGATAACGCGGCCCCGCACCTGCGAAACAATCGGCACGACATAGTTCACGACACGAACGTCGGCCGTTGTCGGCGCGAAGATATTGAGCAGCAGCAGGAGACACGCGATCGCGACGACCGGAAAAATCGCAACGCCGACCTTCCAGGGCGTGGTCCATGGCAGCAGCTTCAGCTTGATGAAGATGAGCCAGACAAAAAACGAATAGATGCCGAGGAGGATGATTTCCATTACCGCGCTCCATGTCCCGCGAACTTGGACTCAAGGGCCTCGAGATCGGCGCGGAGTTTTGAGAGGTCGGCGTCGGGAATATTCTGGGCCTCCAGCCGTGCAAGCCGTTCATGCAGGCCCAGCGTCCTCTGACGCAGGTTGAGGCCGCCTCCGGCGGCGGGCTCGCCTTCCACGTCGGGCTCGTCCTCGTGCAGTTTGTCAGTGCCGTACGCCAGCTTGTGCACGACTGGCTTCGTATAGGCCCAGATCCACGCAAACGGCCAGAGCAAGCCGCCAAAAACCAACGACAGCAGGCACAACGTGCGAATCGCCTCGAACTGCGGATGGTTCCGTTTGTGGGCGATTTGTTCCGGCAGGATGTGAACCATCCAGAACAACGCGATCAGGACAACAGGGACGACGAACAGGATGAAGAGGGCGAGAAACGTGGCCAGCTTGTCTTCTGCCTCAGGCGACAGGAACGAGGCGTGGACCTCCGGCGATGTCGCAAGGAGGATGAGAACCAATCCGGTAATCAACCGGCCGGTAGACCGTGCGTATCCAATCACACGCCCTGAAGCCATCGTCATGACCTCGCCTGGAGCCTAGAGCAGACTTGCCGAACGGAAGTGATGGAGCCTGTCAAGAGCACTAGCCATGCCATGGGGACGGCTGGGCGCAATTCCCGTAAATGGATGGCTGCCACGCATATCCGGCAGGGACTCAGCAGACATCCTCCGTTAGGTTGGGCGGGTCTACGGGATGACGGAGGCGGGGACCCGGACACGGTCCCGGCGAATGGTTGGCGACTTACGGTCGAACGTTGACGGCGGCAGTCAACTGAAACTGCAGGCGGGTTTCGGCCGGCAGCTGCAGGTGCTCCTCGCCGGTGCTCGCCATGACGGCACCGGTCGCGCCGCCGACGGCCGCGCCAATCGCCGCGCCCGATCCACCACCCGCAATCCCGCCCACGATAGCGCCGAGGCCGGCGCCGCCGCCGACTTTGCGGGCGGTCTTCTTGCCTTCTCCTCCGCCCTTGCTTTCGACGTAGGCGGTCGCCACCTGGTAGACGTTTCCACCAAAGCCGACGGAGTTCATCTTCAGCGTGATCTTGTCGCTGCCCTTCATCTTTCCAGACTGCTGCACCGCCGCCGCCTGCAGGACGCAGGTCGCGCCGCGCGGGATGACGATCGAGCCATTCATCATCACCGGATCGTCAACGATCGCCTTGAACGTGTGGCCGGTCTGGGACGCATCGACGTCAATCCCCTGTGTCAGTCGCACGTTGATCATCGTTCCGGACGGCACCTGGATCGGTTTCGGCTGAGCGACCGGGTTGGGCGGTGTTGGCGGCGGCGCCGGTTTGCGCGGGGTGAACTCCACCGACACCGTGTCGTCGATCGCGACCTCGGTGATCTTCCCGTTGTCGAGAAGAACCCGAACGGCCTTGCTGTCGGCCCCGACGAACATCCCGTCGATGACTTTGCCCGATTTGAGCTTGATTCGATCCGCCGACAACGAGGCGCCGACGGCCAGCACGATCAGCGCAGTGATGCAGGTGGTGCGTTGATGACGCATGTCGGCTCCCCTTACTTGGCGATTGGTAGCGCGGCGGAAATCTGCAGGTCGATGATCTGCTGGAGCTGATGCTCGACCTGCAGGTAGCGCAGCGCCGTTCGCGGCGACGTCGCCTTCTTGACGCGATCGTAGTACTTGGCCTTGACCGCCTGCCGCCGCGCCTCGAGGTCGAGCGCTTTGGTCCCGATCTGATCGGCGACGGCGTCGGTCATCTGATCGTAATGGCCGGTGAAGTCGGCGATCAGCGCCACGCGCTCGTCGCCAAGCTTCGACATCTCCGCGTCGTACTCGCGATAAATTGGCCAGAACGCCTTGTCTTCGGCCTCGGTAAATCCCATCACTTCCGTGAGGATGGCGACCTTCTCCGCCCGCACATCGCTGCGGAGCAACTCGGCATAGGCAGCCAGATTCGTCGTCCGCGTCTCACGGTCAGCCGCCGCCGTCGGCGACTGCACGTGCACGACCAGGCCGCACAGCATCAGCAGAATGATCGTCGCGAACGTTCGTTTGAGCACGGTGGTACCCTCCAGGAAGAATGCTGATTCTTGAGTGCTGAATGCTGATGGAAAATCCCCATTCAGCATTCAACATTCAGCATTCAACATTCAGCATTCAGCATTCCATCTAGCCCTTCTGCTTGGGCGGATAGTTCTTGAAGACCTTGGCGACTGCGTTGGTGATGTTCTTATCCAGCTTGTCCGGCTTCTGCTGGGGATTGATGCCTTCCTTGACGGCCATTCCCCGCCACACCATCTGGTTCTTCGCAGCATCAGCCAGGTCAATCACGAGCGTGCCAATCAGGATGTCGCGCACTTGCGTCGTTGACGTGCCGCCGCCCCAGCCTCCGCCATAGCCCCACCCATAGGGTCCGTAGCCGCCGCCGTACCCGGAACTGTAGGTCGAGATGTCCTTCTGCTTGTCAAACGCCACGTGGTAAACGACGTAGACGTCCGGCTTGTCGCTTTTCGTGAACCCCTTCGTCGCCATGGCCGAATCAATCGCAGAAACAATCCGGTCGTCGATCAGCGGCTGGCCGACCTTCGTGCCGTCCTTGTGCGCATAGGTCTTGTAGGCAGCGAAGTTCGCGCCTTTGTCGTAGTCGAAGCTGGTTTTCTGCGCTAGTACCAGCGCAGGGACGAGGACGAGAGCCACGAGGGAGAGAAGGAGTTGCTTCTTCATGTGCGACTGTTCCTTTCGGTCGACAGGTTTGGTTTTCCCGGGGCCGCTGCAACAGTCAAGCCGTTCTCGTCCGCGCCCGGACCGGCGCGGTTGCGCGGGTCGTTCGCAACTGACGCTGGAGGCGGTCCGCCATTCCGGAGGCACTCCGGCAACTTGGAGACGATGGTGAGATCGAATAGGCTGGTCTCGATCCAGGGGCTCAGCGCATCGTGGTTCCACTCAGTCTCCTGTGGCGGATTAATCGCGGCATACTCCCTGCTCTTGCAGAAGTACCTGCGGCTGTTTCCACAGCATTTCTGAGATCCTTACCGGGGTCCCCACGACATAACGTGGGGATCTACGGAGGGCCGGTGGGAGGCGACCGATCGTGCCGATCGACATGAAGCGGGAGAAGGACAACATCTACCTGCTGGAGATGTGGGGCCAGTTGCGGAAATCCGACCTCAAGACCTGTGAGGAACGGCTGGCCGGCGAGATCAATCGAGTGGGTCCGGTGAAGCTCCTGTTCAATCTCACCGGATTCGAGGGATGGGAAGCACGATCGGACTGGAACGATCTGTCGTTCTATGTCAAGCATGGCGACAGCATTCAGCAGATCGCGATCGTCGGCGATGACAAGTGGAAGAGCCAGGCGATGATGTTCGCCGGCGCCGGCCTGCGCAAGGCGTCGGTGGAGTATTTCCCTGAAAGCGAGCTGACCAAAGCGCGCACGTGGCTTTCCTCGTGACCTCAGGAGGATCGAGAGTGAAGAACCATCAACGCCGACACGCGGGTGCTGCCGTCGCCGCCGCGGTCAGCCTGTTCATACAGCCGTTGACACCGCTGATCGCCGGGCAGGCTCCGGCGGGTCAAACCGCAAAGCCGGCAGCATCGACCGCGCCGCCCGCAAAACCAGCGGCACAGTCAGCGGCAAAGCCGGCCGCGGCTCCGGCTGCGACCGCACCGGTCGACGGTGGATGGCCGAGATACTTCGACGCCGGAGGCGCCAGCGTCCTGCTCTATCAACCGCAAATCTCCAGCTGGGAGAATCAAAAGCACGTCGTGGCATTCAGCGCCGTGTCGGTCCGACACAACGCGCCAGCACAGAGCGCGACGACTGGAACGGCCGGATCGGAGAAGCCTGCGGTCGGCACGGTCAAGCTCGAGGCGGACACGCAGGTATCGGTCAGCGACCGTCTGGTCAGCCTGCGGAACATCAAAGTATCTGAAGCCAACTTTCAGACACTCCCGAAGGATCAGGTGCAGACCATCGTCGGTGCGATCGACAAAGCGCTTCCAGACGACGAGAAGGTGATCGCACTCGATCGTGTGCTCGCCAATCTGGACAAGAGTCAGATCGTCCCGAAGAATGTTGAAGGCATCAAGGCCGATCCTCCGACCATCTTCTTCAGCAAGGCGCCCGCGGTGATCATGAATCTCGATGGCGATCCGATCTGGAGTCCGATCAAGGACAACGATCTGAAGTACGCCGTCAACACGAACTGGGACCTGTTTCAGTATGGACCGACGAACACGTTGTATCTGCGGAACGACGCCACGTGGTTGAAGGCCACCGACGTGAAAGGCCCATGGGCGCCCGCCGGGAAGCTTCCGGACAGCTTCACGAAGCTGCCGGCCGAAGACAACTGGAAAGACGTCAAGGCGAGCCTCCCCGGCAAAACGGTGGCGGCGTCGGCCGTGCCGAAGATCTTCATCAGCACCAAACCTGCGGAGTTGATTCTGTTGACCGGCGAGCCGGCCTACCAGCCAGTCAAGGGCACGGGGCTCATGTGGGTGAGCAACACGGAGAGCGACGTGTTCCGGATGGGCAAGACTGGCGACGTCTACTACCTGGTCGCCGGCCGATGGTTCTCCGCGCCGGACTTCGTCGGCCCGTGGAAGTTCGCGACCACATCACTGCCGGAAGATTTCAAGAAGATCTCGCTCGAGCACGAGCGTTCGCGTGTGCTGGCGTCCGTGCCAGGCACCGATCAGGCGGCAGAGGCGGTCCTGGTTGCGCAGATCCCACAGACTGCTCGCGTCAACAAGAAGGAGCTCAAGGCTCCCGTGGTCGACTATGGCGGCGATCCGCAGTTCCAACCGATCGAGCAGACGACGGTTCAGCGCGCGGTCAACACCGACAAGGACGTCTTCAAGGTCGGTGACTCGTATTACATGTGTTACAACGGCGTCTGGTTCGTCGGGAAGACGCCGACGGGCGTGTGGGAAGTCGCGAGCTCGGTACCGCAGGAAATCTACAAGATTCCCGTCAGCTCACCGGCGAATCACGTGACCTACGTCACCGTCGAGGACAACGACGATGAATGGGTCACCTTCGCGGCCGCGGCGGGCTACACCGGGATGATGGTCGCCTGGGGCTGCACGGTGTGGGGCAGCGGGTGGTACTACCCGCCGTACTACGGATATGGCGGGTTCTATCCGTACTACTACCCCTATTTCCCCACCTACGGATACTCCGCGTTCTACAACCCATGGACCGGAGCCTACGGAAGAAGCGCGAGAGTGTACGGACCGTACGGCGGCGCCGGCGTGGGGGCTCGTTACAACCCGCGCACCGGAACCTACGCTCGCGGCGCGGCGGCCTACGGACCGTATGGCGCGCGCGGCGTTGCGCAGGCCTACAACCCGCGCACCGGAACCTACGCTCAGACCCGTCAGGGCTCCAACGTCTATGGCAGCTGGGGCTCGACCGCAGTGCAGCGCGGCGACGACTGGGCGAAGACCAATCGCTACACCAACAATCGCACTGGTAACACAACTCGCACCGTGAGGAGCGACGAAGGCAACGCGGTCATACGCAAAGGCTCTGAAGGCGGGAGAGTGGCAGCGGGCAGCGGCGGGGACATCTACGCCGGCAAGGATGGAAACGCCTACCGCCGCCAGGATGGCTCGTGGCAGAAGTACGAGAATGGTAACTGGAACAA
>Ga0070683_100001245_pt1 | contig 19368 bp, 15 predicted proteins | sample KBSC713LmetaG_FD_64662 | JGI IMG/M metagenome (GOLD analysis project Ga0070683, IMG submission 64662) | Corn rhizosphere microbial communities from Kellogg Biological Station, Michigan, USA - KBS C7.1-3L metaG | ecosystem: Host-associated > Plants > Roots > Rhizosphere ... | reverse complement strand
TTTTTTTCGGCGAGTCGTGGTCTTACGCAAAGTTACCTGGCTCGGCAGGCCTCCGATCGGGACGGCTCCCCCGTCCCCGCGCCGAAAAAATCCCGTCGGGGGCCCCTCCACCGCGTCACCCGTTCCGCTCCCTTCGCACTGCCGACAAATCGACTCGATCGTCGCTATTGCGAGCCATCAGATCCGGAACCCTCGGATCGAGATCTCATCGACCTGCCGAAAAAGGTTTTGGTGGGGAGGCGGCCCGGAGCGACAGGACCCCGGAGCGAGCGGTGCGCCGCCCCACTTAGAAGCGGATCAGAGGCGGAGCAGTTCCAGGGGTCGGCCGGCGCCGTCGGTGCGGCGGGGACCGGGACTCCACGAAGCCGAGAGCACCTCGGTGCCGGGGCGTTTTCGGTAGATGATCTCGAAGCGGTAGATGTGGCCCTTGTGCCAGAGCGTCGTCGGCCAGATCGGGCCCGACGCGAGCTCGAGATCGGCTGGGTCGGCGGGCAGGGTGGACAGGCGCGGTGGGCGAAGGACCTTCGCGTGGACCTTGAAGTGGCCGTCGACGTCGAATTTCCCGGCGACGAAGAACAGGGTCAGGCCGCGCCGGGCGCCGCGGTGGTGGATCCCGCCGAGCAGCGTCGTGTCGCCGTCGAATACGGCCCCGCGCGGCAGATCGATCGCCGCCTGGATGCGCGCGCGCAGCGCGGCCGCCGCCTTGTCGTCGTTGCGCTCGACCGCGGCGTTGTGCGCGATGCGGATCTCGTCCAGCGTGACCGGCTCACCCTCGGGCGGCGCGGCGACGGGCTGGCCCAGCAGCATGCGCCACTCCCAGGTCACCCAGGGGCTCCAGCGCACGCGGCGCACGGGCTCGACGGGGCCCAGCCACAGCCACTGCCACCACGACGGCTCGCGCTCGTCCATCGCGTAGCCGTCGATCGGCGCGGGCGCCTCGGCGCGGTCCATCAGCCACAGCGAGCCGATCGCGTGCACGTGGTAGTGCGCGGCGACGTAGCGGATGTCCGAAAGCGACGCGGACCGCGTGTCCATGACATAGAGCCGCGTCCGGTCGGCGCCGCTCGCGGCGACGGGCTGGTTCGCGCTCGAGATGTGAGGCCGCGTCTCCCACTGCACGGCCCAGTTCGCCGGCACGCTCTGGTGGTACGCGACGCCGGCGGACTCCGGGAAGCCGGCGAGAAACCAGCGCAGCGCCGTCGTCCGCTCGATGTCGCTGTCCAGGTTCGCCTCGGCGAAGCGCCCGCCGGTCTCGCGCGCCAGGCGGACGGTCGACAGACCGTCCTTCATCACCGCCGCGACCGGCAGCCCGACCGCGACCAGCGCCACCCAGGGCGCGAACCGTTTGAAGGTGAGCCGCATCGATCCGCCACGGACCTGCTCGCCGATCCACGTCGCGAGCTCGACGATCGACGCCGCGATCGCGCCGACGCCCAGCGCGAAGTACGCCGCGAAGTAGTGCGGCCAGAAGATGTGGACGTCGGCGCCTTGCTTGAACGACGTGTACTGCAGCAGCGCGCACAGGAACAGCGGCAGCACCAGCAGCTCGAAGTGATCGCGCTTGATGATGGCGCGGATGGCGACGACCGGCAGGGCGAGCTTGCCCATCGCGATCGCCAGGCCGGTGAACATCAGCGCGATCCGGTAGTGGCGCGCGACCAGCAGGCTGTCCAGCGACGCCTCGCTGCCGGCGCTGCGCACGAAGTACGACGCCATCACGTCCGAGATGCGCCCGCTGTCCTTCAGAACGTACAGCTCCAGCGCGATGCTGAACGCGGCGGCCACGCACATCGCGGCCCAGTAGCGGCCGAACGAGAGCGCGCGCAGCGGCCGCCGCCAGTCTTGTGGCAGCAGGAAGCCGTAGACGAACAGCCCGGCCAGGAAGAACGCGCCCCAGATGTACGCAGGCCAGTCGTGGTTCAGCGCGAACGCGAAGCCGAGAATGCTGGCGAGGGCGTAGCGCTCGCGCCAGGTGCGCACGAGGCGGACGTAGCCCCAGGTCGACAGGACGCACCCGAACATCACCGGCTGTTCCAGGTCGTGGTAGTTCGCGTACCCGAGCGTGATGGGCAGCGCGACGTACGCGAGCGCGGTCAGCCCGCCCGGGATCGCGCCCCACAGCTCGCGGCCGAGGCGCCACAGCAACCACGTCGTCGCGGTGACGTAGATCAGCGGCGGCAGGCGCAGCACCCAGTTCGAGAACGTCAGCATCTTGCCCAGCAGCGCCACCGTCCAGAACACGCCCAGCGGGTGGTGCATGTAGTAATCGGACGAGCCGCCCGCGTGCTCGACCAGCTTCGTGATCGGATACAGCGTGTGCCAGCGCCACATGTTGCTGGCGCCGGTGCCGATGGCGGCGCTGGACGCGTAGTGGCCCTCCGGGAACGGTCCGCCGATCCCGATGACGGCGACCGCGAACGCGACGCCGACGGCGAACAGGCCAAGCGCGGCGCCGACCCGATCCTCCGCCGACGCGGCCGCGATGCGCGCGCGCCACGACGAGACCAGGTTGCCGACGGCCACGCGCAAGTGACTAAAGGATCTTCGTTCCCTCATGATCGAAGCCGAGCTTGAACTCGGTCAGACCCTCGCCGTGCATCGCCGCCCGCAGGCGCTCTTTCTGCTCCGTGTAGAACAGCAGGAAGCCCCCGCCGCCCGCGCCGATCAGCTTGCCCCCGAGCGCGCCGTTCGCCATCGCCACCTCGTACCAGCGGTCTATCTCGGGGTTCGACATCATCGGCGATCGGCGCTTCTTGTGTTGCCAGTGCTCGTTCATCAGCCGGCCGAGGTCGCTCAGGTTGCCGGATTCGATCGCCTCCAGGCTGCGCTGCCCCAGCTCCTTCACGCGGTGGAGGTTCTCGATCATCGCCGCGTCGTCGGCGCGCGTGCGGTCGTCCTGCTCCTTCAGAACTTGCCCGGCGACGCGGTGGAGCTTGGTCGACACCATGAAGAGCCTGCTCTCCAGAAGGTCCAGCGTGCTGGCCGTCGCGCGCAGCGCGCGCGTGGTGACGACGCCGTCGCGCGCGATCTCGAACACGGTCACGCCGCCGTGCGCGGCGATGTACTGGTCCTGCTTGCCGACCGGCTCTTTCAAGATGTCGATCTCGATGTGGCAGGCCATCTCGGCCAGCTCGCGCGGGTGGATGTTCTGACGCTTGAAGTTGTGCAGCACCTTCAGCAGGCAGGTGCCAAAGCTGCCGGACGAGCCCAGCCCGGTCCCCGCGGGGATGTCCGCCATGCTGGTGATCTCGATGTTCGGCCCCGCGATCCCGGCCAGGCGCAGCGCCTCGCGGATGATCGGGTGACGGACGTCGTCGACGCGCTTCGGCCGTTCGATCTGCGAGTAGCGCAGCAGCATCTCCGAGTGCTCCGTCTCGTGCATCGAGACGTAGACGTACTTCGTGATGGCGGCAGCGACGACGAAGCCTCCGTGCCGACGGTAGTAGGACGGGAGGTCCGTCCCGCCACCTCCAAGCGAGATGCGCAGGGGACTTCGGCCGATGATCAGAGTGGCGAAATGCTGCCAGGTCGGGCAGCGGAGAGCAAGATGCCGCTCATCGCGCGCCGACGAGCTTCTGCCGGTCCGCGGGCGTCAGCGCGCAGCGGACGTACTCGGTCCCTTCGGGCGCGCACGTTCCGTGGCGGCGCGCGTAAGCGCAAACGGGATCGACGTCGTCACCGCTGCGGTTCGCGGGGCAGATCGCCGGCAGAGTCGCGCCGGGTGGCACCATCTCGTGGTCCATCTGGCGCAGGCCATTCACGCCGAGCACGGGCTTCAGCTTGATCGCCCAGTACTTCGTCGCGCGGAAGCCCGGCAGGAAGCTGGGCCGGCAGCCCGACCACGCGTAGAAGACGCTCGATTCCACATAGGCGAGCTCGGGCGTTTGACCGAAGCGGGCGCCGGCCAGGGCGCGGCAGTCGCTGGCGTGCAGGTTCTCGCCACGCTGGCGGAAGTACGTCTCCGGCGTGGGATGACGCGGGTAGTGGCTGAGCCACAGCACCGTCGAGAACGCGCCCAGCGTCAGCCCGGCCAGCACCAGCGCGCGGCGCGCGGTCCCCGGCGCCCACCAGGGCAGCGCGAGCACGCCGAACACCGGGAACATGAACAGCGCCGCGGTCAGGAAGCGGTGCGACTCCGGCGGCGCGTGGTTGATCTCGACGACGGTCAGGCCGACGATCGAGACGACCGCCAGCGCGGCCAGGAACGCCGTCAGGCCGCGGCTCGGGCGCGGCTGCGCCGGATCGCGCTTCCCGGCGTGGCGCAGGTCGACAAGCGCGATGAAGATGGTCCAGACGGGGAGGGTGTCGGCGATCAGCGCGACCCAGCCACCGCCCGTCGACAGCGGCAGCGGCGGCTGCTGCACGCCCGGCGAGCGCGGCGCGACCAGCCCCATCTGCTCGACCGGGCTTCCGCGCGACAGCGACGCCGCGAGCGCCACGTTCACCACCACGAACACGGCGGCCACCACGCCCAGCAGCACGGCGCCGGTCTTCCGACTGGGCGCGATCAGGTAAGGGTCGATCAGCCACGCGATCGCGAGGCAAAGGCCCAGAACCGCGGCGGACGTCTCGTCGGTGACGGACGTCAGCGCCAGCATCGCCACGAGGGCGCCGGCGCCGGCCCAGCCGCGCGTGCCGTCGCGCAGCGGCCGCTCGCCCCGCAGGAGCAGCACGCCCGCGACGCCCGCGAACATCAGCATCGCGACGTGCTGGTGCGGCCGGAAGCCCCAGATGTAGAGCGCGTAGTAGCTGTAGCCGAGGTACGGCTCGCCGACGCCGAAGCGCAGGACGCACGGACCCGCGAGCAGCACCGCCGCGACGCTCAGCGCGACCACGTGGATCGGTCGGCGTCCCGACGCCAGCAGCGACGCCGCCAGCGTCACGCCGATCAGCGCGAACATCACGTCGTGGGCCAGCGACAGCGCCAGCGACGCGTTCAGCACATCGAACGAATACGTCTGCAGCATCGCCGCCAGAACGTCGCCCGAGAAGTGGTAGTGCAGCGCGATGCCCGGGTCGTAGCTGTTCTGGAACGGCAGCCGCTGCCCGCGCAGCGCCGCGACCAGCGGGATGTGCAGCTCGCGATCCCACAGCGCGTAGGGCCGCGACAGGATCGCGGAGAGCCCGATGGCGACCAGCGCCGCCACGACGACGGCGGCCACGACGCGCCGGTCGACGACCGCGGGCCGTTCGGGACGCAGCCCGCGCCGCCGCTGGCGCCGGTCGTACCAGAGGGCGCCGCCCGCGATCCAGACGAGGCGGCTGACGAGGGCCGCCACCTCCAGGCGAAAGGCCCAGCAAAGCAGCATCGTCCCCAGCAGATCGGCGGCGACCACCGCCGGAATGGCCGCCGCCATCCAGGCCAGCGATCGGTCACGGCGCGCCGACAGCGTGAGGACGACGGCGATCGGCACCAGGTACAGGGCGACAGCCACCGCCTGGCCCAGCGCCGACATCACCCCTTCATGCGCCAATTCCGGCCGGATCGGAAATGGTTTTCAGCCGTTTCGCTTGACTCTTCGGGCGGGAGCCGTAACGTACGCCAATTCAATTTTCCGGGCTCAGCAATACCCAGGCACGTAGCTCAGTGGAAGAGCACTACCTTGACACGGTAGGGGTCGGCGGTTCAATCCCGCCCGTGCCTACCCACATCGCCCACATCGCTTCGGCGATTCTCAGAGCCCGGTCCCTTCGCGCCGCTGCTTTGTCGTCATGAAGCAAGAGCGCGCCATCCGGCCCCGCGACAAGGGGGACGTCCCGGACGATCCGTTGTCGCGCATGCGGCACTCGGCGTCGCACGTGATGGCCGACGCCGTCCGGCGCCTGCGGCCGAGCGCCAAGGTCGCGATCGGTCCGGCCATCGAGAACGGCTTCTATTACGACTTCGACACCGAGCCGTTCGCGCCCGAGGACGCCGCGCGGATCGAAGCGGAGATGAAGAAGATCATCGCCGAGAACCTGCCGTTCGTCCGGCACGTCGTGCCGCGCGACGAAGCCCGCAAGCGATTCGAATCGCGCGGCGAGAAGTACAAGGTCGAGATCATCGACACGATCCCGGAGGGCGAGGAGGTCTCGTACTTCCAGCACGGCGATTTCATCGACCTGTGCCGCGGCCCGCACGTCGAGACCACCGGCGACATCAAGGCGTTCAAGGTGCTGTCGTTCGCGGGCGCCTACTGGCGCGGCGACGAGCGCAACGCGCAGCTTCAGCGCGTGTACGGCACCGCGTTCACCTCGCAGGAAGAGCTGGACGCGTACCTTGCCCGCATCGAGGAAGCGAAGCGCCGCGACCACCGGACGCTGGGCAAGGAGCTGGACCTGTTCTCGTTCGACGACCTGGTCGGGCCGGGCTTCGCGCTCTGGCACCCGAAGGGCGCGATGATCCGCTACCAGATCGAAGACGTCATCCGGAAGGAGAACGTCAGCCGCGGCTACGATCTGGTTTACACGCCGCACCTCGCGCGCGAGCAGCTGCTCGAGACGTCGGGCCACCTCGCGCACTACAAGGACAACCTCTTCGGCGGCATGGAGCTGGACGGCCAGCGTTACCTCGTCAAGCCGATGAACTGCCCGTTCCACATCGCGATCTACCGGTCGCAGCTGCGGTCGTACCGAGACCTGCCGCTGCGCTACTCGGAGCTCGGCACGGTCTACCGCTACGAACGTTCGGGCGTGCTGCACGGCCTGCTGCGCGTGCGCGGCCTGACGATGGACGACGGCCACCTGTTCGTGCGTGAGGATCAGATCGGCGACGAGATCGCCGGCTGCATGAAGCTCGCGCTCGACATGCTGGACCTGTTTGGCTTCAAGGACTTCGACCTCTACCTCGCGACCCGGCCGGAGAGCTCGATGGGCGACCCGGCGGTCTGGGACCGAGCCGAGGCGGCGTTGCGGTCGGTGCTGGAGAAGACGGGCCGAAAATTCGAAGTGGATGAGGGCGGTGGCGCTTTCTACGGCCCGAAGATCGACCTCAAGATCAAAGATGCCCTCGGCCGCGAGTGGCAGTGCTCGACCTTCCAGCTCGATTTCCAGCTGCCGGAGGCTTTCAAGCTCGAATACGTCGCCTCGGACGGCAGCCGCCAGCGCCCGATCATGATTCACCGGGCGCTGCTCGGGTCGATGGAGCGGTTCATCGCCGTGCTGATCGAGCAGTTCGCGGGCGCGTTCCCCCTCTGGCTGGCGCCGGTCCAGGCGCGCATCCTGACCGTCAGCGAGAAGGCCGAGGCTTACGCGAACGAGGTTGCCAGCCGGCTACGCGCCGAGGGCCTACGTATCGAGACGGATCTGTCGCCCGACAAGCTGGGCGCCAAGATTCGGCGCGCCACGCTTGAGAAGATCCCTTACCAAGTTGTCGTTGGCGAAAAGGACATGGCGACCCGCGTCGTGTCACCCCGGACCCGGGAAGGTAAGCAGCAGCCCCCAACGCCCCTGGACGAGTTCGCGTCACGGCTGCGCGACGAAGCAAAATTGCCCGCGTTCGCATCTTCCGCCGGCCGCACTCCATTACAATGATGGGGACCTCGACCGGGCACTAACCACTGCAGTAAACCCTAGGACCTAGACGAGCATCAAAAACCCAGACGAAGGAGAAAGAACATCCCAAGGCCATACAACGCACCCCCCCCGAGCGCGACGGACAACTACCGTGTCGGCCGCCGCATCCGAGTGCCCGAGGTCCGCGTCATCGGCGCCGACGGCTCGCAGGTTGGCATCATCCCGACGCACGAGGCGCTCCGCCTCGCTGAGGAGCTAGGGCTGGAGCTGGTCGAAGTCAATCCGCGGGCGGCGCCGCCTGTCTGCAAGATCATGGACTTCGGCAAGTTCAAGTACGAGACCTCCAAGAAGGAGAAGGCCTCGCGTCGGCATCAGTCGACGATCGTACTGAAGGAGATCAAGCTGCGTCCCAAGACGGACGACCACGATCTCGATTTCAAGACCAAGCACATCCGCAGCTTTTTGCAGGAAGGCAACAAGTGCAAACTTGTCATCGTCTTCCGCGGCCGTGAGATCGTCCACCCGGAGACCGGCCAGGCGATGCTCGATCGCGTCGTCAAGAGCGTGCAGGACGTGGCAATGATCGAACAGCGGCCGATGATGGAAGGGCGCCGCATGGTCATGATCATCGGCCCGCGCGTCGGCGTCATCCGTCCGAGCCCGACGGCCGCGGCGGGCGGCGGTGGTCGCCCACCGGGTGCGTCGAGTGGCGGGGGCGGGGGCACGAGCGGCACGTCGCCGCCGGTGCCTGCAACCGCGAAGAGCGGCTAGGATCTCGGAACTGCTCTAGACTGGCGGCGTGACGACCCGTTACGCCGCCGCCGCCGTCGTGAGCGCGACGCTGGCGCTCGCCTCCGGGTGTCACAAGGAAGGCTGCGTCGGCGGGGACGACGGGACCTGCCTGCCGCCGAGCGCGTGCACCGGTCTTCAGTACAGCTGCGCGAATCCGTCGCTTCCGACGGTCAGTCTGCTGTCCGCCCCGACGAGCATCAAGGGCCCGAAGGCGCGCGGGACCAAGGACGACTACCTGCTGCAAAATGGCGTCGTCCGCGTCGTGCTCGATGCGCCGTCGCACGCCTCGGGCCTGGCGCCGTCCGGCGGGTCGATCATCGATCTCGCGCCGGTATCGCCGCAGGACACGGGCGACCAGATCAACCAGATCTACCAGGCGGCCGGGCTGCTCCCGCGCGACGCCGTCCACTACGACAGCGCGCAGTTCGACATGCACGGCGAGACGCCGGCCGATTCGTACGCCGCCGTCGTGTTCCGCGGCCACCTCGAAGCGGACACCAAGGTCACCGTGGTCACGCGTTACGAGCTGCGCGCGTGCGAGCCCGGCGTGCGCGTGCGCAGCGACCTCTACAACGGCTCGTCCGAACAGAACACGCTGTACCTGGCGGACGGCATGTTCTGGGGCGACAACGCGATGCTGCCCTTCGTGCCTGGTCCCGGGCTCGGCTTTCGCGCGCCCGAGCTGAACCTGCGCCGCGTCGACGAGGCCTGGCGCGAATGGCCGTTCGTCGCGGCGCGGACGCAGGCGACGCCCGATCTCTCGTACGCGATCGTGCCCTGCGATCATCCGCAGGCCGCGGGCTTCAACAACCCGACGCTGACCGCGTCCGGCGTGCCGCTGGCGACGACCCTGCCCGGCGACGGCATCCACTTCGAGCGCTTCATCCTCGTGAAGTCCGAGCCGGGCATCGCGCCCGCCGCCGGCGAGGCGCTGCAGGTGCGCGCGATGGTGCACGGCGAGCCGGCTCCCGTGACCGTCACCGGCCGCGTCGTCTCCGAAGGTGTGCCGATCAATTCGGGCTCGGGGCGGGCCGCGTCGCTGCTGTTCTACGAGCCGGGGTTCGGTCCCGACCCCGACGATCCGGCGCGCCGCAAGCCATGGAGCGAGGCCGTGCCCGGATCGGACGGCCACTTCACCGTTCAGCTGCCGCCCGATCGCAGCTACCGCGTGCAGCCGTACGCCTTCGGACTTCCGGCGGCGCCGCCCACGTCGTTCGCGGTCGGAAAGACCGACGTCGTCGACCTGGGCGACATCACGATGCAGGCGTCCGCGCTGCTCACGGTCGGTGTCGCGACCGCGCCCGGCCAGCCCCCGCAGATGACCACGTACGCCGAGCTGATCCTGGTTCCGGTGACGCCGTCGCCGGTCGACGGGCCGGCGCCCAGCATGTACGGCCTCTTTCCGGGCTGCGAGCCGATGCTGGGACCGCCGCACGGCAGCTCGCCCGCGTGCAACCGCGCGATCACCTCGATGGGACAGTTCAACAAGCTGCTGATCCCGCCCGGCCACTACTACGTGTACGCCACGCGCGGGCCATTCGCGACGATCGATCGCGCGGAGATCGCCGTCGGGCCGGGCAGCGACGTGACGCTGCCGCCCCTCGTGGTCGAATCGCTGCCGGTGGTGCCGGACGGCGCGGTGTCGGGCGACTTCCACGTTCACGGCGCGGGCAGCTTCGACTCGTCGATCCCCGACCAGGATCGCGTGGTCAGCTTCCTCGCCGCCGGGGTCGACGTCGTTGTCGCGAGCGATCACGACGTGGTGACGACCTACAAGGACACCATCCTCTCGCTGGGCGCGCAGACGCGGTTGACCGTGATCCCGGGCGTCGAGCAGACCCCGAACATCCCCTGGCTCGCCGTCCCGGGGAACGACTTGCCGACCACGGTCGGGCACTTCAATTTCTGGCCGCTGCAGCCCGACGCGTTCGCCCCGCGCAACGGCGCGCCCTGGGACGAGCTGCGCGAGCCCGGGCAGATGATGGACGACATCGAGCCCGTGTTCTCCAGCGCGGGGGTGCGCCAGCTGAATCACCCGTTCTCGGAGACCAAGCTGGGGCGCGACCAGGGATTCATGCGCGCGATCAAGTACGACCCGCGCACGCGGATCGTCCCGGGCGCCAGCTTCGCGGCCGACGTGCTGCTGTCCCGGCCGGGCGGTCCTTCCGGCCACATGAACGTCGACTGGGACGTGCAAGAGGTGATGACGGGCGCGTCGGTGGCGAACTGGCTGCGCTACCGGGCGCTCTGGTTCTCGATGCTGTCGCAAGGGTTCCTGCGCGCGGGCACCGCGAACAGCGACACGCACTCGCTGGGCCTGGAGCAGATCGGCTATCCGCGCAACATCGTGTTCGGCGGTCATTATCGCGACATGCTGGACGTCGAACGATTCAACATGGACGTCCTCCGCGGGCACATGCAGGGAACCAATGGGCCGGTCCTCGACGTGTCGATCGAGGACGAAGGGACGGTCTACCGGCCGGGCCTCGACGCGATCACCGTCTCGCCGAACGCGCAGCTGGTGATCGTCGTCTCCGCCGCGCCCTGGATTCCCGTCACCGAGGCGCGCGTGATCGTGAACGGCGTCGTCGTGCAGCCGATCGGGCTCGACGAGTTCGCCCCGGAAAAGGTCGACCACTTCGGCACGGCAGTCATACAGACGAAGCGACGGACTTTCCCGCTGGCGAACATGCTGCCGACCACGCCGAAGCCGATCGATTCCTGGCTGATCGTCGAGGCAGGCGCCGCGCTTCCCGGCGCGTACGACGCGGACAACGACGGCCTGCCTGACGTCGTCGAGTCGGACATCCCACGGCGTCCCGACAGCAAGGACGACCCGTCGTTCGACTATCAGGTGATCGCGCCGGGGTGCTTGCCGATCGCCTTCACGAACCCGTTCTTGATCAACGTCGATGGTGGGCCGTGGCAGGCGCCCGGGCTGCCGTGACCGCGCGGGTCGCGATCACCGTCGCTGTCCTGGTGATCGGTGCCGGCCGGGCGCGTGCCGGCGACGTGTGTCCCAGGCCAGGTGAAAAGACAGGTGACGTTGCGTCGGGGCCGCTCATGGGCGGGAACGGCCCGGCAGATTTCGGCGCCATCCCCGAGGTGTGCGGGGCGACGGACGGCCTGGTGCGGCTGCGGGGCGCGCTGCTGATCGCGTCGACGATGCCGGACTACTACGGCAGCATCTTCGCGGGCGCGACGCTGCGCGGCCGGTTCCGGCTGGCCGACCGCACGACGCTGTCGATCGCGGCGGACGTGTTCGACTACCGCTATGTGAACAACGGCGGGCTCGCATCGCACGGCGTGTCGGCCGGCCCGGGGACGGTGACGCTGCAGCAAGCGTTCGCGCTGACCGCCGAGACGGAGGCGGCCGCCTACGCGCGCGCGCTGGTGCCCGTCGACACCGCCCGCCAGGGCGGCGTCGAGACCGGCTTCGAGCTCGGCGGTGGCCTGCGCATGCGCGCGGGCGCGCGCTGGATCGTCGACGGCGGGCTCGCGTTGACCGCGCCGCTGGACATCGTCGGCGGGCAGGAGCACTTGCGCGTCGAGCCGGTCGCGCTGGCGGAGGCCTGGCTGCGGCTGCGTCCGTCGGCGGCGCTGTGCGGCGGCGTGAACGTGCGCGTGAACGCCGCGCCGACGTTCGAGCTGGGCACGCTGGTGCCGCGCCTCGGCGCGCGCGTCATGGTCCGGCGCCGCTGGTGGACCGCGTTCCTGATCGAGGTGCCCGTGGCGGGCAACGACCGCACCGATGTGATCGCGGGCCTGTACCTCGGCTACGTGCCATGAACGCGTCTGCGCGCGCGCTTGCGGTCGTCGCGGTGGTGGTCGCGGCCGGCGGTTGCGACGACGGCATCAGGCCGACGTCCGTCGCGTGGGCCTGGGCGGGCGGCGCGAACACGTGCGCGACGAACTACGATCGCGCGCTCCGCTGCTGGGGCTCGAACGTCGATTCGCGCGTCGGTGACGGATCGCTGCTCGACCGCAGCGCGCCGGTGAAGCCAGACGGTGATCTTCGAGACGTCACCTTCGTGTCGATGACCGGGCCGGATGTCTGCGCGATCGCGTACGGCGGTCTCGTCTGCTGGGGACCGCACAGCGGCGGCGACGGCGGCATTGTGGGGCAGGGCGCGGCCGACACGCCCACGCCCGCGTCAGTGATCACCGATGCCATCACGCAGGTGTCGGTCGGCGATGCGTCCCGGTGTGTGCTGAAGGCCGACGGCTCGGTCTGGTGCTGGGGCTACGGATACGACTCGAGCGTCGGCGACGGGACGCGCGCGGATTCCGCGACGCCCATTGCGGCGAGCGCGCTCGCCGGCGGCGTGACCGCCATCCAGACCACGACCGGCACGCTGGCGATCAAGGACGGCAAGCTCTGGGGTTGGGGCGACATCACCGGCACCGGCATGCCCGTGGCAGAGCCGGCGCCGATGGTCTCTGCGGACGGCGCCGCGCTGGACGGCATCATTGCCCTCGGCGGAACGAGGGACTGGGACTGCGCGCTCGGGAGCGACAGCCGCGTCTGGTGCTGGGTCATCTCGTCTCCGAACGGGCTGGCGTCCGCCCAGGTCCCCGCCGAGATCGACGTCGGCGAGACCCCAGCGCCCATCTTCGAGATCGCGGTCGGCGCGAGCACGATCTGCCGCCTGGACGGGGCCGGCGCCGTCCAGTGCGAGGGCCGCAACGACCACGGCCAGCTGGGCGACGGCACGACCACGGACCGGTTCACGATGGCCCCCGTGCTCGGGCTGCCGGGCCGGGCCATCCACATCGCGGCCGGAGAAGCCCATGCTTGCGCGCTGTTGGAGGATCGGACGCTGTGGTGCTGGGGGGCGAACGGCGCCGGCGAGCTGGGGGTGGGGGACACGGAGGATCGCCTGGAACCCGCCCTGGTCCGGTTCTAGGGTCCAGGTTCAACTGATCCTTGCCCAAAGGCGCGAGATCGATATACTTCCGCGCCTCGCATGGCCAAGTACAAGATGAAGTCGAACAGCAGCGCGAAGAAGCGCTTCAAGCTGACCGCCAAGGGGCGCGTCAAGCGGAAGCACGCTTATCTGCGCCACAACCTCGGGGCAAAGTCGTCGGGCGCCAAGCGCAAGCTGCGCCGGGGCGCTTACGTCAGCAAGACGCAGGAGCATCAGATCCACGCGATGCTTCCGTACGGCCTTCCCTAAGAACCTCCACACGAACGAAAGAAGTCGACTCACATGCCTCGCGCCAAAGGTGGATTCAAAACACGTCATCGCCGGAACCGCATTCGCAAGCATGCGAAGGGGTTTCGCGGCGGCCGCTCGAAGCTGTGGAAAGCAGCAGTCGAGGCGGTCCATCGCAAGTGGCGCTTCGCCTTCTTTCATCGCCGGAAGAAGAAGCCCGACTTCCGCGGCCTCTGGATCACGCGCATCAACGCCGCCGCCCGCGAGATCGGCATCTCGTACTCGCGCCTGGTCGCCGCGCTAGACAAGTCCAACATCGCGCTGGATCGAAAGATCCTCGCGGACCTGGCGATCAGCGATCCGGCCGCCTTCAAGAAGGTCGTCGAGACGGCGCGCGCGGCCTAGGCTGCCGCGCAACGAGACGCGCTGGACGTCATGTCGAGCGCAGATACCAGCAAGCTGATCGCTGATCTCGATCGGCTGGCAGGTGAGTTCGCCGGCGAGATCGGCGGGCTCGCGACCGAGGAGGAGATCCGCCTCGCCCAGGCGCGCTACCTGGGCAAGAAGGGGAAGGTCTCCGACCTGATGAAGGCGCTCGGCAAGCTGCCGCCCGCCGAGCGGCCCGCGGTGGGCGAGGCCGCGAACCGCGCGAAGTCGAGCATCGAGCGGTCGGTCGGCGAACGGCTGTCGGCGCTGGCCGAGGCGAGCCTGTCGGCGGACCTGGCGCGCGTCGTCGACGTGACGCTGCCCCCGCGCGGCGCGCCCCTGGGCACGCTGCACCCGCTGACGCTGGTTCGCCGCGAGATCGAGGAGATCTTTCTCGGCCTCGGCTTCGCGGTGCGCACGGGTCCCTGGATCGAGACGGAGTGGAACAACTTCGACGCGCTGAACACGCCGCCCGATCACCCCGCGCGCGACATGCAGGACACGTTCTTCGTCGAGGGCGGTCGCATCCTGCGATCGCACACGTCGCCCGTGCAGATCCGGACGATGCTGGCCGGCCCGCCGCCGATCCGGATCGTCGCGCCGGGCAACGTCTTCCGTCGCGACGACGACGCCACGCACACGCCGATGTTCCCGCAGATGGAGGGGCTGTACGTCGACAAGGACGTCTCGTTCGCCGACCTCAAGGGAACGCTGCTGCACTTCGTTCACCGCTTCTTCGGCCCGAACCTGGGCGTCCGCCTGCGTCCCAGCTACTTCCCGTTCACCGAGCCGTCGGCCGAGGTCGACGCCGCTTGCTACCTGTGCAGCGGCAACGGCCACGTCGACGGGCGGAGCTGCCGGCTCTGTAGGGGCAGCGGCTGGATCGAGATCGGCGGGTCGGGCATGGTTCACCCCAACGTCTTCCGCGCGGTCGGGTACGACCCGGCGGCGGTCACCGGGTTCGCGTTCGGCTTCGGGCTGTCGCGCATGGCGATGCTGAAGTACGAGGTCGACGACCTGCGCTCGTTCTACGAGCACGATGCCCGCTTCCTGGCGCAATTCCGATGAAGGTCTCGTTCAACTGGCTGCGCGAGCTCGTCGAGCTCAAACCGGGCGTCACCGCCGACAGCGTCGCGAAGCAGTTGTCGCTGGTTGGCCTGGAGGTCGAATCGATCGAGCGGCGCGGGCGCGACGTCGCCGGCGTCGTCATCGCCGAGGTCCGGGGGACGCGGCCGCACCCGGGGTCGGACAAGCTGACGCTGGTGCGCGTGATCGCGGGCGGCGCAGAAGAGGAAGTCGTCTGCGGCGCGAAGAACGTGCCCGGTCCCGGCGGCAAGGTCGCGTGGGCGCCGCCGGGCGCGACCCTGCCCGGCGGCCGGAAGCTGGAACGCAAGGACGTGCGTGGGGTGTCGTCGCCCGGCATGCTGTGCAGCGAAGTCGAGCTGGGCATCAGCGAGGCAAGCGACGGAATCTTGATTCTGTCGCCTGACGCGCCGGTGGGCGGCGATCTCGCCAGCCATATCGGGCTGCTCGACGAGGTGCTGGAGGTCAACGTCACGCCCAACCGGCCCGACGCGCTGTCGCACGTCGGCATCGCGCGCGAGGTGGGGGCGCTGTTCGGCGCGCCCTGGAAGCTGCCCGCGCCCGACGCCGTCAGCGAGATCCCGTTGCCCGCGGGGCGCGGCGTCGACGTGCAGATCCGCGACGCCGCCGGCTGCCCGCGCTACAACGCGCGCATCATCACTGGCCTCACCGTCGGGCCGAGTCCCCTCGCGATGCGCGTGCGGCTGGCCGCCTGCGGGATGCGCGCCATCTCGAACCTGGTCGACGTCACGAACTACGTGATGCTGGAGACGGGTCACCCGCTGCACGCGTTCGATCTCGACAAGCTGCGCGGCGGCATCCACATCCGGCGCGCGAACCGCGGCGAGCGCATGACCACGCTGGACGGCGTGGACCGCCCGCTGCAGGAAGGCGACATCGTCATCGCCGACGAGGGCGGCGCGATCGCGCTGGCCGGCGTCATGGGCGGCGCGGACAGTGAGATCTCGGCGTCCACGACGGGCGTCCTGCTCGAGACGGCGACGTTCGACCCGCGCGCGATCCGGCGCACCGCGAAGCGGCTGGGGCTGCACAGCGAGGCGTCGCACCGCTTCGAGCGCGGCGTCGACGCGGAGGGCATCCCCCACGCCAGCCGGCGCGCGGCGAACATGCTCGCGAAGGCGGGCGGCGGCGCCGTCGCGGGGGAGGGCGTCGACCGCTACCCGCAGCAGACGGAGACGCGGCGGGTGTCGCTGTCGTTCGCGGGCCTGTCGCGCCTCGCGGGCTTCGAGATCCCGCTCGCGCAGGCCGCCGAGAAGCTGGCGGCGATCGGCGTCGCCACCACGCCCGACGGCGCGGATCGCCTCACCGCGACGGTGCCCAGCTTCCGTCCCGACATCTCGATCGAGCAGGACCTGATCGAGGAGGTCATGCGCCTCGTCGGCTACGATCGCGTGCCCGCCCGGCTGCCGCGCGCGAGCGGCGCGCCCGCGCCGAGCCCGCAGGGCTTCTCCGACCGCGCGCGCGATCAGCTCGCGGCGCTGGGGCTGGCCGAGATCGTGAGCTGGGGCTTCGTGCCGCGCGGGTGGCTGGCGCCGCTGGGCGCGCCCCTCTCGGAGGGCGTGGTCGTCAAGAACCCGATCTCCGCCGACTACGAGCTGATGCGGACGTCGCTGCTGCCGGCGCTGCTGGACGCGGCCCGCCGGAACGTCGCGCGCGGCGTGCCCGACGTCGGCCTCTTCGAGGTGGGCCCCGTCGTGGCCCGCGCAGCCGACGCGAAGGAAGCGCCGCACGAGCCGACGTACGCGGCCGCGATCCTGGTCGGCCGTCGTCCCGACTGGCTGAAGCCGGGGGCACCCGTGGATTTCTTCGACGGCAAGCTGATCGCCGTCGAGCTGCTACGCGGCCTCGGCGTCGCGTCGCCGCGCTTCGTGCCGGTGCGCGCCCCGCTGCTGCACCCCGGGGCGGGCGCCGCGATCCACATCGCCGGCACCGACACCCCGATCGGTCAGGTCGGTGAGGTTCACCCGCGCATCGCCCGCGCCCTGGGCCTGGAAGAACGGGCCGTCTACGTCGAGGTGATGCTGGACCCCGTCGAGGGACGGCGCCAGCCGATCCACAGCGTCCCGCCGCCGCGCTTCCCCGCCGTCACGCGCGACGTCTCGTTCTGGATCGACGTGGCCGCCACCGCCGACGAGCAGCGGACCGTGCTGGCGGCCGACGCGGGACCGCTGCTGCGCGACCTCGCGGTCCTGGAGGACTATCGCGATCCGAAGTACACCCCGCCCGGGAAGAAGGGGATGCTCTGGACGCTGACCTACCGCGCCGACGATCGGACACTGACCGACGCCGAGGTCGACGCGGCGCACGCACGCGTCGTCGGGGCGCTGAAGGGCAAACCGTCGATCGTCATTCGCTGACGGGGCCGCTGAGGTACAAACACTAAGTCATTGACCCGAAAGGGTAATTTGGATATATGAGATCCATGACGAAGGCCGACATTGTGGAGAATGTCTACGAGAAGGTCGGTGGATTTTCCAAGAAAGAGGCCGCCGAGATCGTCGAGACGGTGTTCGACACGATCAAGGAAACGCTGGAGAGGGGCGAGAAGATCAAGATCTCCGGCTTCGGCAACTTCGTCGTGCGCGACAAGAACGCGCGCGCCGGTCGTAACCCGCAGACCGGTCAGGAGATCACCATCAGCGCCCGCCGCGTGCTGACCTTCAAGCCCAGCCAGGTCTTGAAGAACGTCCTCAACGACTAGGCGGCAGGGCGCGAGTGGCGAGGCGCGCAACACCCACCGACGCCTCGGGGCTCCCGGACAAGCCGTACTTCAAGATCGGCGAGGCGGCGCGGCTGTGCGCCGTCAAACCGTACGTCCTCCGGTACTGGGAGACCGAGTTCAAATCGGTGCGGCCCCAAAAGACGCGGTCGCAGCAGCGGCTTTACCGTAAGCGCGACGTCGAGCTGCTGCTGAAGATCCGGCATCTCCTTTACGAGAAGCGCTTCACCATCGAGGGCGCGCGGGCGCGGCTGCGCGAGCTGGGCCATGACGAGGGGCCAGCGCCGCTGCCGCCGCCGTCCGAATCCGATGTCAGCCTCGACACCTTACGAAAGATCAAGCAGGGCCTCGCAGATCTGATACGTATCTGCGCGGACTAAATACATCGACCTGACATAGTCGTAATGCCACGGGGCGTGGCGCAGCCTGGTTAGCGCACCTGTCTGGGGGACAGGGGGTCGCTGGTTCAAATCCAGTCGCCCCGACAAGAAGACCGAAGAGCGGTTGAGGCTCGACCATCACATGAAGAAGCCGCTCGTACTGATCACGAATGACGACGGTGTGCTGGCGCCGGGCATTCGCGCTGTCGCGGACGCGTTGCGCGCCTTCGCCGACGTCGTCGTCGCGGCGCCCGATCGGGAACGCAGCGCGGCCTCGCATTCGATCTCGCTCGATCGACCGCTGCGCGTCGACGAGATCGATCCGCAGACGTACGCGATCGACGGCACGCCGGTCGACTGCGTCTACCTCGCCCTCTTGCACCTGGTCCCGCGCCGACCGGCGCTGGTCGTGTCGGGCATCAACAACGGCTTCAATCTCGGCTCGGACGTCTTCTATTCGGGGACGGTCGCGGGCGCGGTCGAGGGGGCGCTGCGCGGCGTGCCCGCGCTCGCCGTCTCGCTGGAGCGCCGGCGTCCGACCGACTTCTCGCACGCCGCCGCGTTCGCGGGCGCGCTGGCGCACGAGATCATCCGCCGCGGCGAGGGGGCTCTGCCGGACGCGTCGCTGCTCAGCGTGAACCTGCCCGCCGGGCCCGTGCGCGGCTACCGCGTGACGTTCCTCGGCCGCCGCGTCTATCGCGATCAGGTCGACGTTCGCCAAGATCTGCGCGGCCGGTCCTACTACTGGATCGGCGGTCCCGAGGAGAACGCGACGGATCTGCCGGGATCCGACTGCAGCGCCGTGCGCGAGGGGCTCGCGTCGGTCACCCCCCTGGGGTTGGACCTGACGCACACGCGGCTCATCGGCGAGCTGGTCGACTGGCAGTTGGGTAATTTCGTGCACGAGGCGATCGAACGCGCTAAGGACTAGCGCGTGGACGACTCGCGGAGTCGTGGTGGAAGCGGAAGCGGGGCAGCCGGCGTCGGGCCGGACGACACGCTGCTGATCCTCCGGCGGGACATGGTGCTGGAACAGCTCTCCCGGCGTGGCATTCGCGATCCGCGCGTGCTCGAGGCGATGACGGTCGTGCCGCGGCATCGCTTCGTCGACGCGGGCCTGGAGATGCAGGCCTACGACGATCGGCCGCTCGCCATCGGGTACGGGCAGACGATCTCGCAGCCGTACATGGTGGCGCGCGCGACCGAGCTGGCGGGACCGCAGCCGGACGACCGCGCCCTCGAGGTCGGCGCGGGCAGCGGCTACCAGGCCGCCGTGCTCGGCGAGCTGGCGGCCGAG
>Ga0070683_100001240_pt1 | contig 19412 bp, 19 predicted proteins | sample KBSC713LmetaG_FD_64662 | JGI IMG/M metagenome (GOLD analysis project Ga0070683, IMG submission 64662) | Corn rhizosphere microbial communities from Kellogg Biological Station, Michigan, USA - KBS C7.1-3L metaG | ecosystem: Host-associated > Plants > Roots > Rhizosphere ... | reverse complement strand
CGACATGTTCATGATCTTCGGCAACGGCTCGGTGCCGATGCCGGTCGGCTCGGGCACGACGATCCTGTCGCTGATCAAGCAGCTGGTCACCGAGGGCACGGTGCCGATGAGCCGCCTCGACGACGCCGTCCGCCGCATCCTCGCGGTGAAGTGCGAGATGGGCCTGTTCGACAGCACCGGCGTGATCGACCAGGCGGCGACGGCGCGCGTCGGCTCGGCCGACCACCGGATGCTGGCGCGGCAGGCCGTGCAGAAGTCGCTGGTCGTGCTGAAGAACGACGGCAACGTGCTGCCGCTGTCGAAGACGGCGAAGGTCGCGCTCGCGGGCGGCAGCGCGGAGAACAGCGGCAACCAGTGCGGCGGCTGGACGATCACGTGGCAGGGCCAGAGCGGCGACGTGATCCAGGGCGCGACCAGCGTTCGCGCGGCGATGGCGGCGGAGATCGGCGCCGGCAACGTCGTCTACTCGACGAACGGCAGCAGCACCACCGGCGCCACCGTCGGGGTCGCGGTGATCGGCGAGAAGCCGTACTCGGAAGGGCAGGGCGATCGCACCGACCTGACGGTGCCCGAGGCGTCCACGGTGATGGCGCTGAAGGCGGCCGGGTTGAAGGTCGTCGTCGTGCTGATCGCGGGGCGCCCGATGATCCTCGACCCGATCCTGCAGTACGCGGACGCGGTCGTGATGGCGTGGCTGCCGGGCAGCGAGGGCGCCGGCATCACCGACATCCTGTTCGGCGACGTGAAGCCGACCGGCAAGCTGCCGATGTCGTGGCCGCGCACGATGCAGCAGATTCCGATCAACGTTGGCGACGCGACGTACGATCCGTTGTATCAATTCGGCTACGGGTTGACCTACCCATGACGACGGCGAGGCGGGGAATCGGCGGGTTGGTGCTGCTGGCGGCGATCGCTGCCGGTTGTCCCAGCCGCGAGCTGCCGCCTCCGCCTGCGCAGGACGAACCGAAGAAGGCAGAGGCGCCGTTCTGCGGCAAGGTGTTCCGCGACGCCAGGCTGCGCGGCGGCCCGCAGTGTTGCGTGCAGCCGACGGCGGGCCTGCTGAAGAGCGCCGACGTCATCGCCGCCTGCGGCGCGACGGCGGCCGCGTACGTGGGCGAGGCGCGCGACGGCGCGGCCTGCCGGCTGTACTTCCAGGTCGCCGGCCAGGACCCGAAAGAGACATACGCGATGGTCAGCCACCCGGTGATCCCGAGCGGCGCGCCGGCGCCGATGGGTCCCGACCCGATGCTGCCGTGGAAGTGGAAGAAGCTCTCGCTGCGCGACGCCCTCGGCTACGTGGCCGTGGGCTCCGCGGACGAGACCGCGCTCCTGGAGAAGCAGACGGTGCTGTGGGCGGGGCGGGGGAGGAAGATCGTGGGGCTGCATGTGTCGAAGCAGGTGTGCGCGCCAGCGCAGGCGGAGGCGCTGCTGCAGAAAGTGATCGACGCGGTTCCTTAGCTGGCCTGTCGGCCCCGCCCGCCCCCCGCCACCCCTTACGCGCGTTTCGCGCGCCGCGGCTCGCCCGAGCCCCCGTCACGCGCGTGGGCTTTTTGCGGCGCGTGGGCTGCCGCTTCGATATTGATCGCAGCCCACGCGCCGCAAAAAGCTCGTAAGCGGAAGAGGCCTCCGGCCGGGAGGAGGGGTGGGACGCGCGCGCGAGCGTCCTTGGCGCTCGATAGCGCTCGATAGCGCTCGATGGCGATCGATCGAGACGCGGCGGGGCCGGAAGGAGCGGGCGGCGCCCGGCGTAAGTCAGGCCGCCTTGGTTTCTCTCTCGTAGCTCTCACGCACCGTCGCCGCCAGCTTCCGCAGCGCCACCGCCGCCGGCGACGTCGGCCGCCAAACCAGCGCCAGCGTGCGGAACGCACTTTCGTCCGCGAGCGGGCGAACCGTCAGGTGGGCGCGGCGGCTCTCGGTCGCGACGGCCATGCGGGGCAGCAGCGTGACGCCGGCGCCGGCCGACACCATCTGCGCCAGCGTGGGCAGGCTGGTCGCGCGGAACGCGAGCTCCTCTGTGCGGGCGCCCGCGCACACGGCCAGCGCCTGATCGCGCAGGCAGTGGCCGTCGTCGAGCAATAGCAGGTGCGCGCCGCGCAGCTCGCCCAGGTTCGCGGGACGCGCGTGCTTCGCGAGTGGGTGCTTGCGCGGCGCCGCCAGCACGAACGGGTCGCGCCCGATCACCTCGCGCTGCAACGGACCGCCCAGGTCCGCCTCCAGCGCCAGCAGCGCCGCGTCCAGCCGGCCGCCATGAAGATCGCGCACCAGGGTCTCCGTCTTGTCCTCGACCCAGCGCACGGTCAGCCGCGGGTGCGCGCGGCGGATCGCGGGCGCCGCCGCCGGCAGCAGGTAGGGCGAGATCGTCGGGATGACGCCGATCGCGAGCGTCCCGGCCAGCGGATCGCCCAGCCGTCGGGCGGCGTCGACCAGATCGTCGGCGTCGACCAGCACGCGGCGCGCGCGTTCGATCAGATCCTCACCCGCGGGCGTCAGCAGGACGCGCCGGCGGTCGCGCTCGAACAGGCGGACGCCCAGCGCCCCTTCCAGCTGGGCCAGCTGCGCGCTCAGCGACGGCTGCGAGACGCCGCACTGCTGGGCCGCGCGGCGGAAGCTGCGCGTGTCCGCGACCGCGACCGCGTACTGAAGCTGCCTCAGCGAGGCCGCGTGGGGCGCGAACGACATGATAGGGGGAAACTATGACACAGATACGGAAGTTGTCTTGGAGCTATCACGGGCGAAGACGCATCTTGTCCCTCCAAAGGAGTTACCAACCCATGCTGACCATCGGAGATCGTTTTCCTCAATTCAAGCTGAAGGCCGCCGTGAGCCTGGAGAAGGGCAAGGAGTTCGTCGACGTTTCCAGCGACGACCAGCCGGGCAAGTGGAAGGTCGTGTTCTTCTGGCCGAAGGACTTCACGTTCATCTGTCCCACGGAGATCGCTGCGTTCGGAAAGCGCAACCGGGACTTCGAGGACCGGGAGGCGCGTGTGCTGGGCGTGAGCACCGACAACGAGTACGTCCACCTCGCGTGGCGCAAGAACCATCCGGACCTCAAGGATCTGCCGTTCCCCATGCTGTCCGACCTGAAGCACGACCTGGTGACCGCGCTGGGCATCAAGCACCCGACCGAGGGCGTCGCGATGCGCGCCACCTTCATCGTCGACCCCGACAACGTCATCCGCTTCGTTTCGGTGACCGACCTCGACGTCGGCCGCAACGTCGACGAGGTGCTGCGCGTGCTGGACGCGCTGCAGACCGACGAGCTCTGCCCCTGCAACTGGCAGAAGGGCGACAAGACGCTGGAGGCGGCCTGAGCGACATGTCAGCCATCGAGCTTCTGGCGTCCGAGATCGTCGAGCCCGCGCGCGACATCAGGCTGAACCTGCAAGCGGTGCTGGCGCCCGGGAGCCTGTCGCCCGAGCAGCGCTGGGGCGTCGCAATCGCATGCGCGGTCGCGGCGCGCAACGTGCGGCTTCAGGTGGCCGTCGTCGCCGACGCGCGCAAGGAGGTGGGCCCCGCCGTGGTCGAGGACGCGATCGCGGCGGCGGCCATCATGGGGATGAACAACGTCTTCTATCGTTTTCGCCACATGATCGGGAAGTCGAGCTACGGCGACCGGCCGGCGCGCTTGCGCATGAACCGGCTGGTGAAGCCGTCTGGCAACAAGGTCGACTTCGAACTCTACGCGCTGGCGGCCAGCGCGGTGGGCGGCTGCGAGTCGTGCATGCGCTCGCACGAGAAGGTCGTCCTCGAGGGCGGCCTGACGGAAGAGCAGGTGCACGACGCGGTCCGCATCGCCGCGACGATTCACGCGGCGGCGATCGCGCTGGAGGTGGCATAGGATTGGGGGCGACCATGTGCGCGCGGATGACCTTGACGATCGAGACCATCGACGAGATCGCGGACACGCTCGACGCCGAGGTTGCCCCCGACGACGCTCGAAAACACAAGCGCCGCTACAACGTGGCGCCGTCGGACAGACACTGGATCGTCGAGTACGGCGCGGACCGGCGCGTGCTCCGGCCGGCGCACTGGGGGTACATCCCGACGTCGCCGCAACGTGGGACGGCCCGCGCGCGCAAGCCGCTGATCAACGTGCGCGGCGAGCAGGTCGCCTCCGGGCACGGCTTCCGTGACGCGTTCCAGTCGCGGCGCTGCGCGGTCGTGATCGACGGCTTCTTCGAGTGGAACAAGCAGCGCGCGCCGTTCTGGTACCACCGCGCCGACGGCGGTCTGATCTTGCTCGCCGGCCTCTATCACGACGTGCTGGAAGGCGAGGACGAGCAGCGCTTCACGGTGCTGACGACGCGCCCGAACAAGCTGATCTCTGTCATCCACGACCGGATGCCGGTGATCGTTCCGCTGGCGCGCGTCGACGACTGGTTGACCGCGCCGCCCGTCGAGGCCGCGGCGCTGATTGCGCCCGCGCCCGAGGACGCACTGATCGCGACGCCGGTCTCGCGCCGCGTGAACTCCGTGAAGAACGACGACGCGGCTTGCCTCGCGGCCCCGCAGCCCGACGCGCAGGGCAGCCTGTTCTAGCTGCGCTGCACGTCGAACGTGACCTCGCCGTCGGCGCCGACGTGCACGGTCACGGTCCAGGGGTTGCAGCAGACCGCGCAGTCCTGGACGAATACCTGGTCGCCGACCTGATCCGGATCGTAGTCAGCGGCGACCTCGCCCGGCTCGCCGCAGAACGGACATTCGATCTCTTCGCTCATCTCGGGCCCAAGCCTACCAGCCCAGGCGCGCGCGCAGCTCGGCGGCGAGCTGCGCCCCCATGATCTGATTCTCGGCCGGGTTCGGGTGGTACTGGCACGCGGCCTTGTCGCTGGTCTGCGCGACCACGTCGCCGAAATATTCGATCTTCGTGTCGCCGGCTGTGTTGCGCGCCTGCACGACCGCCTTGATGTGGTTCTGGATCGTCGTCAGATCCGTCCCGCTCAGCAGCGGACCGATCAAACAGATGATGAACGCGTCGGGGTATTTCGCGCGCACCGTCTCGACGAACCCGCGGTACGCGTCGCGGAACGGCGTGCCCGGATCGCCCTTGTTGTTGCTGATGTCGTTGGTGCCCAGGTTGATCACGACCGCCTGCGGCTTGATCGCGAAGCTCCAGGCGACGGCCGTGTCGTTCATCAACGTCCGCCCGTAGATCTGGGGAAGCGTGTTGTTCATGTCGCCGCCGTAGTTGCGGTACATGCCCTGGCCGGACGCGGCGATCGTGCTGACCTCGGCGCCGACGGCGCGCGCTGCGACCGCCTCGTACGTGTCCCAGTGACTCTCGGTCGGGAAGCAGTCGCTGTCGTTCAGGGTGCCGAGCGTGCCGTAGCCGGCGCTGATCGAATCACCGACCACCTCGATGAGGCGGCCCGGGCCCGCCGGCGGCGTCATGAGCGATCCGCCGCCCCCGACGGTGAGCGACATCAGCTGCGAGTTCCCCTGGCCCGCTTCCGTCTGGCGGTAGAGCTCGATGGTGTGCGTGCCCGCAGCGAGCCCGGAGGCAAGAACATAGTCCGCGGTGCCCGAGGTCGTGGTGAACGTCGGCTTCGCCGTTCCGTCGACGACGGCCTTGAAAATGAAGGCGCCGCTGTTGTTGAGGCGCGCGGTCAGGCCGGTGCCCGAGAAGCGCGCGACGAACCCGGTGCCCGACCAGGAGAAGCGCGGCTGCGACGGGGTGCTGATGTCGGCGCGGCCGAACCAGCGGACGCCGGTTGCCTCCAGACCCGCGACGCCGCCCGTGCCGGCAGCGCCCGCGGCGCCGCCGGTGCCGCCGCGTCCCGCGCCCGCGTTGCCTGCGCTTCCGCTGCTGCCCGCGTTGCCCGCGCTGCCACCGGCGCCGCCGCGTCCGCCGCTGCCGCCTCCGGTACCCGCGCTGCCCGCGCTGCCACTCGTGCCGCCGCGGCCGCCGCCCGCGCTGCCTCCGTTGCCGCTCGCACCGCCACCGCCGCGTCCGCCGGCGGCGCTACCGCCCGTCGCGCCCGCCGCGCCGACGGTACCGGCGGCACCCGACGCGCCGCCCGTTCCGCCCGTCGTCCCGGCTGTGCTTCCGCCTTGCCCCGCCTGGCCCTGCGTGCCGCCGTGACCGGCGATCCCCGACGAACCGCCGTGTCCCGCGCCGCCGCCGCCCGCGCCGCCGGTGCCGGACATGTCCAGGTCGCCGTCGCCGCCACAACCCAGAAAGACGAGACAGACCGCGAGCGCGCGTCGATAAGCCATGCCGCCCAGCCTGCGCGCGTCGTCAATCGCCGGTCAAGGATTGATGAAACCCTGATGAAAAATTGCTCGGATCCGGCAGCGGGGTTAGCGTTTTCGTCGGTGAACACGGCGTCGGAAAGAACGCGGCAGGCCATCAGGCCGCCATCAGGCTACGAAGGATTCCTGTCGCGGCGGCAGGCTGCGGCGGCGCTGGGCTTCGCGAGCGAGTTCAAGGTCCGGCGCTTCGAGAAGGAAGGACGACTGCGGCCCGTCCGCGGCGTGATGGGCTCGGCGTGGTACCCGCGCGCGCAGGTTCAGGCGCTGCGCGAGGAGCTGATCGCGCCGCCGCCCCTCGCGGGCCCGTCGGGCGCCCCATTGGCGTCACCGGCGCGCTGGTCGGACGCCCAGCTGATCGCGCACCTGCGCAGCCGGGCGCGCGCCGTCGACGGCAGCGCGGCCTCGCGCGCGCGGACGCCGGTCGATCTCGTGGCGGACACCGGCATCAGCATCGCGCGGGCCGAACGCGTCTACCGGTTCTGGCTCGCGCACGACACGCACCCGATCGCGGTCGAGGCGCGGGGTGGCGGGCGCACGACCAGCCGTACGCCCGCCGCACCCGCCGAGCGCCGCAGCGACGCGCGCGTCGAGCGGGACGCGCTGCTGCGGCAGATGCGCGACGCCGACCCGACGATCCGCGCCGCGGCATTCGAGAAGTTGCGCGCCTTGCGCTGAACCTCTACCGTCGCACGCGATGGATTCTCGCGTGCGTGTCTCGACGGTGTTCCTGGCGACGTTGCTCGGTGTCGCGTGCAACGGCAGCCGGAAGACGCCGCCGGGCAACGACGCCGCTGTCGACGTCGGTCCGGGCGGCTCGGACGCGGGCGTCGATCGCGCCGACACCGGCGGCCTCGACACGCCCGTCGACGCGGCGCCCGACGCGCCGGTCGACATGGCGCCGGACGCTCCCGTCGACATGGGGCAGGACGTCTCGACCGTCACGGACGTGGGCCCCGAGATCCCCGAGGCGTGCCGGACGATCCCCACGACCGCGACGCTGACGTCGCACCTGAAGATCACCGCTGACAACGAGTGCGAAGTCTTCGTCAACGGCGCCAGCGTCGGCACGACGAACAACTGGGGTGCCGCGGTCACGATCGACGTGACGCTGTTCGTTCATCCCGGGCGGAAGAACGTGATCGCGGTTCGCGGCACGAACACGTCCAGTCAGGGCGGGAACGATCGCGGGATCATCGGCGAGCTCACCGTCACCGCGGACGGCGGCGTCGCGCCGCTGGTGGCGACGAACGCCGCCTGGCGCACGTCGGCGACGGTGCCCGACGTCGACGCGGGCGGCGCGGACTGGACGGCGCTCGACTACGACGACAGCGCCTGGAAGGCCGCGACCGAGATCGCCAGCAACGGCGACCCGCCCTGGGGGGCGGTCTTCGGCAGCGGCAGCGCCGCGAAATGGATCTGGTCGGCGCCGATCCCGGCCGACACGGCCGCGAAGCCCAACCTCGAGACGGCGTACGCGCGTCGTACGTTCTACTTCTCTCTCGACGGCAGCACGATCGCGTCGACGCCCGCCTGTCCCTAGGCCTACGCGACGACGGGCCAGCGCCGCCACACGGCGGGATTGTGCGTGGCCGGAAAGACGGCCGGGTAAAGCATCTCGGCGAGGATCTCCGGCGTGTTGAACAGCAGCGGACCGGATCGATTGAAGTACAGGTTGCCGTCGGCGACGTAGACGCGGCCGGCGCGCACGGCGGCCAGGTCGCCCCAGCCGGGCTGGGCCGCCAGCGTCGGCATCTCGGCCAGCGTCCGTTCCAGGCCGAAGCCGCAGGGCGCGACGATGATGACGTCGGGATCGGCGTCGCGCAGGGCCTGCCAGGGCAGGGTGGTCGAGTGCGCGCCCGCCGTGCCCAGCGCGCAGACGCCGCCCGCGAGCGCGATCAGCTCCGGTCCCCAGTTGCCCATCGCGAACACGGGATCGACCCATTCCAGGCATGCGACCGTCGGGCGTGGCCCGGGAAGGGCGCGCGTCCGCTCGGCGAGCGCCGCGAGCCGCGCCCGGATGCCGGCGACGAGCGCGCGTCCGGCGTCCGCCGCGCCGAGCACGCGCGCGACGTTCTCGAAACCATCGAGGATGCCGTCGATCGTTCCCGATTCCAGCGCGACCACCTGCCGCCGTTCCAGCTTCGCGGGCTGCCCGTGCGCGAGGTCGCCGGGGCTGACCGCGCAGACCTCGCAGTGGGTCTGCGTGACGATCACATCCGGCGTCAGCGACGCCAGCAACGCGTCGTTCACCTCATATAGCGGCGCGCCCGCGCGCAGGCGCTCGCGAACGCGCGCGTCGATCGCGCCGCTGCTGCCGCCGATGTCGAACGTCGGCCGGCTGACGGCGGGCAGCCGCTTCACCCACTCGGGAAAGTCGCACTCGTGCGACCGCGCGACCAGCCGGTCGCCCAGCCCCAGCGCGCACACCAGCTCGGTGGCGCTCGCCAGCAGCGACGCGATCCGCTTTGGCGGCTCGCTCATCGCTGCCGATCGAGCAGCCGCTGCGACCGCCGTTCTTCGCGCAGCTCGCGCTTGTGTCGGCGTGCGGCGCCGCGCTCGCTCTCGCCTGGCAGGCGCATCTCGATGTTCACGCCGCCCATCATCGTCAGGCCGTGAATTCGCAACAGCGGCGCGTCCGGATCGGGATGCGCGGGCGAGCGGCTCACGTCCGCGAAACCGCCCATGATCGCCGAGCCGTGCATCTGCACTGCCAGACCGGGCGGCACGACGATGTTGATGCCGCCCATCACGGCCGTCACCTCGATGTCGATGACGCCGGGCGGGAAGCGCGCCTCGCGCAGATCCAGGTTGGCGCCGCCGAAGATCGCGACGATGCGCATCCGGCGCGGCACGTTCCAGGTGCCGCGGCGATCGATGCCCCCGAAGATCGCGTAGGCCGTGTCGAGCTCGCGCTCCTGCGCGACGAGGGGCTGCACGACCGTCGGTACGATGGCCGTCGTCGGCGCGGGCGCGCCGCCGGGGTCCGGCAGATCGGCGAGCAGCGCCTCGATGTCGGCCGGATTGTCGGAGGTCTGTGCCACGGTCACGCGGCGCTCGAACTCGTCGACGTCCAGCGTGTCCTGCGCGAATTGGTCGGACAGCCGGGCGATCACGCGCTCGCGCGTCTCCTGCGCCCGCCGGACCAGGGCGCGGTCGGCGGGCGCGGTCGTCGACCGCGGCGGCGGCTGTTTCGGATCGTCCCCGTTCGTCACGGGCGCAGTGTAGCGCCGGAATGCGTCGCGCAAAGCCCCCGCTTGTGGCGCCGATCGGGCACTTTGTGTCACTTTCGGGGGGCCTTGCCCCTGGTCCTGCCCATCGGTCTGACTGCCGCGCTGGCGCTGGCGGCACCGCTGCCCGCGCCAGCCAGCGACAGCGTCGCGATCCGCGTGGACTTCGACGCGCCCACAGGATGCTCCAGCGTGGACGCGTTCTACGCCGGATTGCTCGCGCGTCTCGGGCGGGCGCGCCGCGCGGCGTCCGGCGAGGACGGCGTGCACCTGGGCGTCCACATCACGCGCGCCGGGACGAAGGTACGGGGCGAGCTGCGCCTGATGGACGGACCGGGCGACGGCGACACGCGCCGGGTGGAAGGCGAAAGCTGTGAGGCCGTCGTCGAGGTCTTGTCGCTGACCGCCGCGCTCGCGCTCGCCGCGCAGCCTCAGCGCGTCACGCCGCCACCGCCGCCCCCGCGCACCCCGCGCTCATCCTCGAATTCATCGAACGGGTCGCAATCCGAAACGCCGAAGCCGCCTCCGTCGCCGCCCGCGGCCGAGGCGCCGAAGCCGCCCGAGGCGCCGAAGCCGCCCGAGGCCGACAAGACCGTGATCGTCAATCCGCCGCCTCCACCGCCGCCGCCCCTGCCGCCCGAGCTTGTCCGCACCCGGTTTCAGATCGGTCTGGGGGCTGTTGCCGCCGACATCATGACGCACACGATGAACGTCGGCGGCGGGTTCGGCGTGCGTCTCGAACGACACGCCGATGGCAGTCCGCGTGCGTCGATCGGTGTCACCTTCCTGTACGCGCCAAACGACATTTTCCAGACACCGGACGCGATATCGCTGCGCTGGACGGCGGTGGCGTTGACCGCGTGCCCACCCTGGAGCCTGGGACGAACCCTCACTTTGCAGGCCTGCGCGCAAGGGATCGGCGGCTGGATGTCCGCCACCGGCAGGGGCATCGATCACCCGACCACGGTCGGTCGCACCTGGTGGAGCGTGGGCGCGCTGCTCCGCGCCGGCGCGTACCTCGGCGGTGGTTTTGCGCTCGAGCTGGAGGCTGGCGCGACCGTTCCGCTCGTCGAGCGGCGCTTCTACCTGGACACAACGGATCATCCAGTGGGAAACACACCTACTATCGCGCCCGTAGTCGCACTCAAACTCTCTCGCGCACTTTGAGATATTGTATGGGGGTCGCCGTCCCTGCGGTGATCACCTCCGGCTCATGCGGGAATTGAAGAGCAAGAACGTCATGCCTCAACTTGCTGTGCGCAACGACGCGCCTGCCGAGCCCGCTATCGTCACCGGTGCGGTCGCTCAGTTCGGCGCGCCGGCGGCGACGCCGAACGCCGTGCGCGATCGCGACGCGCGTCTGCGGGGCATGGTCGATCGTTACGTCGACTTCGTCGCGCGCGTGTTGCGCAACGCCGGCACACCCGACGCCGAGATCGATGACGAGGTACAACGCACGTTCATCACGGCGGCGCGACGACTCGATGATGTTCGACCCGGCGCCGAGAAGGGCTTCCTCTTCAAGATCGCGCTGAACCTGGCCGCGCACGCGCGGCGGACGCTGGCGCGCCGGCGTGAGGTGCTGGCCGAGGAGGCACCGGAACGTAACGAAACATTTCCCACGCCCGAACAGCTGACCGATCAGAAGCGCATGCGGCAAATACTGGATGGCGTGCTCGATCGGATGGAAGAAAGCCTCCGGGTGGTCTTCGTGCTGTACGAGTTCGAAGAGATGAACATGTCGGAGATCGCCGACGTGCTCGAGATTCCGCGCGGTACGGTGGCGTCTCGGCTTCGGCGGGCCCGGTCCGAGTTTCGCGAGCGCGTCGCCGCCCTCGAAGGCGTCGTGCCGCTCAAGAACGGCAAGGATGGGACGAAGGACGAGAGGAAGCCATGACAACGCCAATCGTGACGTCCGAACCCACGCGCCTGAGCGAAGAGCCGGGTGAGAACGCCAGCGCGCTGGAACACGCGCTGCTGCGGGCGGGTTCGTCGTACAGGACCTCGCCGCAGACGCGCGCCAAGGTGCTGGCCGGCCTGGGCCTGGCGGCGGGATCGACCGCGATGTTGACCGGAACGGCCGCGGCGTCGGTGACGGCGACGGCTGCGAAGATGACCTGGACCAAGCTGCTGATCGGCGCGTCGCTGGTCGGCGCCACCGCGGTGCCGGTCGGTTACTACGCGCTCCGCAACGCGGAGTCGAACAAGAACGTGGCGGCGTCGCACGCGGTGTCGTCCGCCCCGACGACGCCCGAGGCCGTGCCCGCGCAGGAGTCCGACGCGCAGCAGGCGCCGGCGGTGCGCGCGGCGATGCTGCGCGAGGAGCTGGGCGCGCTGGACCACGCGCGGCTGGCGCTCGCGAACGGCGACGCGCGCCGCGCGCTCGACGAGCTGGACGGCTACGACCGCCGCTTCCCCAGTGGTAGGCTGCAGGTCGAGGCAGAGGTCTTGCGCATCGATGCGCTCGCGAAGGTCGGCCATAAGGACATTGCGCGCCAGCACGCCGAGGCGTTCCTGCGGCGTCATCCGAACAGCGTGCTCGCGACGCGCGTTCGCGCGCATCTCGCCGACTGAGAGGATCGTGCGCGCGCGCTGGTCGGGCCTGGCCGCCGCTTCGGCGGGGCTGACGCTCGCGCTCGCCCTGGGCTGCAGCAGCACCCAGGATTCGCTGGGCTACAACGGAATCGCAGGCATTCATCTGCGGCCGCTGACGAAGCCCACCTCCTACCCGAACCTGTTCCGCGAGGTCGGGCACAGCGACACCGAGATCGCGAACAAGATCGCCGCCTGGTTCACGCAGCTTTTCCACGGCGACGCGGGATCGCAGGCGATCTATTTCCCCGTCGGGACCGACCAGGCGAACATTCAGGACATCCTCCACAGCAAGGAGATCCGGACCGAGGGGATCGGCCTCGGGATGATGATCGCCGTCCAGCTCGACAAGCGCGAGGAGTTCGATCGACTGTGGACGTACGCGACCACCGTCCTCGAACGCCAGGACGGCCCGGGGCGCGGCTACTTCCAGTCCCACTGCGACACGCCGACGACGACGCAACCCTGCGACGATCCGTACGGCGAACAGCAGATGTTGATGGCGCTGATCTTCGCGCACTTCCGCTGGACCAGCACGACGACCATCGACTACGAGACCGAGGCACTGGAGATGCTCGATGTCCTGCGCCACAAGGAGGACGAGAACAAGGGCGTCGTCGACGGCGTGACGAACACGTTCGACGACGTGTCGGGCTTGCCCTGGGACGTTCCCACCGACAGAGCCGCGATGGCCAACCTCGGACGGCCGGCGATCGTGATGCCGGCCTACTACGATCTATGGGCCCAGGCGACCGGCGATCAGTTCTGGACGCGCGCGGCGGCGGCGTCGCGCGCGTACTTGATGGCGGCCGCCGACCCGACCACCGGCCTGACGCCGGTGCGCGCGACCTTCTCGGGCATGCCCGTGCCACCGTGGAACACCTTCCTCGCGGAGTCCTATCGCGCGCAGATCAACATGGCGCTCGATCGGATCTGGACGACGGGCGTCCCCAACGAATGGGAGCAGAAGGAGGCGGACCTCTTGCTGACGTTCTTCACGGGCAAGGGGATCGACAACTACAACGCGACCTTCAGCCTCGACGGCACCGCCCTCGATATGACGCGCGACAACGCGCTCGTCGCGTGCAACGGCGTGACGGCGATGATCGGGACGAAGGTCGACCGTAAGGACTACGTCGACGCTGTCTGGGCGCTGCCGCCGCCGGTCGGCAACAGCCGCTATTACTCGGGCATCATCGGCCTGACCGCGCTGCTGATGCTCAGCGGCCAGTACATCATCTGGTGATTTCCACGACTTAACGCCGTCAGGGCGCCGCAGATTCTGCGATGGATCGTCGGGGAGGTGACATGTACGCCACGGAGGCCCCCCCGCATGCCGTTCCGCACCATCCCGCGCTCGCAGTCCCTCGTCGCGCTGTGTCTTCTCTCGGGTAGCCTGGTCGCCAGCTGTGCCGGAGAGGCCGGCCCCGGATCGTCGCCGGGGGCGGGCGGTTCCAGCACGGGTGGCGCGTCGGGCACCGTCGGAACGACGGGGGGTGCGGGCACCGGGACGACGGGCGCCGCTGGGACGAGCGGAGAGGCCGGCACGACCGGCGCCGCCGGTTCGGTGGCGACCGGGGCCGCGGGCACGACGGGTGACGCCGGCACGACCGGCAGCGCCGGATCGGGCGGCGGCGGCGGGACGATGGCCGGCAGCGCTGGAACGGGCGCTGCCGCCCGCGGCGGCACCACGGGCGCCGCGGGCATGACCGGCACCGCGGGCGCGTCGGGGCGCGGTGGGACGACGGGCACCGCGGGCACGACGGGTGCCGCGGGATCGACGGGCGCCGGAAACAACACCGGCGGCAACGGCTTCTATCACCTGGAGCGGTTGAACCGCGGCGTGGTCGCCGTGACCGTGTCCGGCGGCGTCTACGTCGGCTGGCGCATGTTCGGCTTCGAGTACGACGCCGCCAACCCGTCGAACGTCTCGTACAACGTCTACCGGAACGGGACGATGGTCGCCAACGTCACCAACAGCACCAACTACCTCGACAGCAGCGGCACGTCGTCTTCGACGTACACCGTGCGCGCGGTGATCGGCGGCGTCACCGGCGCGGATTCGGAGAGCGCGACCGTGTGGGCGCAGCAGTACCTGCGCATCCCGCTGATGGTCCCGGCGGGCGGCACGACGCCGTCGTCCTGCCCGACCGCCAACGAGGCGTACACCTACAGCGCCAACGACGCCAGCGTCGGCGACGTCGACGGCGACGGCAAGTACGAGATCATCCTCAAGTGGGATCCGTCGAACGCCAAGGACAACTCGCAGGCGGGCTGCACCGGCAACGTGTACATCGACGCGTACACGCTGGCGGGGACGCGCCTGTGGCGGATCGATCTCGGCCCCAACATCCGCGCGGGCGCGCACTACTCGCAGTTCGTGGTCATCGACGCCGACGGCGACGGCAAGGCCGAGATGGCGGTGAAGACCGCGCCGGGCACCAAGGACGGCAGCGGCAACTACATCAAGATGGGCCCCGCCGCGAGCGCGACGCACACGATGGCCTACCGGAACAGCGACGGCTACGTGCTGTCCGGACCCGAATACCTGACGGTGTTCAACGGCCAGACCGGCGCCGAGATGGCGACCGTCGATTTCCCCGTGCAGCGCGGGACGGTCAGCTCGTGGGGCGACAGCTACGGCAACCGCGTCGATCGGTTTCTGGCGACCGCCGCCTACGTCGACACGACCGGTCTACCCAGCTTCATCATGGCGCGCGGCTACTACACGCGGACGACGCTGTCGGCGATGAACTGGCGCAACGGCCAGCTGACGAAGCTGTGGGGCTTCGACAGCAACACGACGCCCAAGGACGCCGCCGGCCACAACTACAGCGGCCAGGGATCGCACAGCATGACCGTCGCCAACGTCGACGACGATCCCAGCCAAGAGCTGATGTACGGCGCGATGGCGGTCGACAACACGGGCGCGGGGCTGTGCTCGACCGGCAACAATCACGGCGACGCCGAGCACGTCGGGGACCTGATCCCGTCGCGGCCCGGCATCGAGATGTTCATGTGCAACGAGGACGGCAGCCACCCCTCGTATCACATCCGCGACGCGCGCACGTGCGCCATCATCCAGTCGGGGCCGATCAACGGCGCCGACACCGGCCGCTGCGTCGCCGACGACATCTCCGCGTCGAACCCGGGCGCCGAGATGTGGGCGTCCAGCGTCGACGGGGTGTTCTCGGCGACGACGAACGCGAACCTCGGGTCGAAGCCGTCGTCGCAGAACTTCCTGGTCTGGTGGGACGCCGACGAGACGCGCGAGCTGGAGGACGGCACGTCGATCAGCAAGTACGGCGGCAGCACGCTGCTGTCCGCGAGCGGCTGCGCCTCGAACAACGGCACGAAGTCGACGCCCGCGCTGACCGCCGATCTATACGGCGACTGGCGCGAGGAGGTCATCTGGCGCGAGAGCAACTCGAGCGCGCTGCGCCTCTACACGACGACCAACGTGACGACGCGGCGGATCTACACGCTGATGCACGACGCCCAGTACCGCACGCAGGTGTCGGCCGAGCAGACCGCCTACAACCAGCCGCCGCACCCCAGCTTCCACATCGGCAGCGGCATGGTCGCGCCGCCGGTGCCGAACATCCAGGTCCGATGAACCGTCCGGTCGATCGCCGGTAGACTGCGCCATCGCCCGCCACGGCTCGCGCTTCGGACTGATCGTCATCGCGTCGCTCGCGGCGACGACCGCGCACGCGCACGATCCCTTCGAGATCACCACCGACGCGCACGTCAGCGGCGACCGGCTGGGCCTGCATACGACGCTGTCGCTGCTGACGGCGGCGCGCCTCTGCTTCACCGGCGCCGACGCGCGCCGGACGATCCAGGTTCCTGAACTGAAGGCGCTCTGGCCGGCGCTGGACGAGTGCGCGCGCGGCTTCTACCGCGTCACCGCCGGCGGCGAGGCGCTGCCCGCGCTGGACGTGCACGTCGACGTCACCGTCGAGAACGACCTGGACATCCGGGTATCGTATCCGCGGCCCGCGCGCTCGCCGCTGGTGTTCGAGGCCGTTCACCTGCCGCGCCTGGCCGCGCGGGCGATGGCGGGCGTCGTGCTGACCGCGACGGGCGCGCGCACATTCCTCGGCCAGAAGGTGCTTCGCCCCGACGACGCCGTCTTCGAGGTTCCGATCACCGCCGAGGCGGAGGCGCCGGGCACGCCGCCATTACCGGGGTTCCGGGCGTACCTGCGTCTCGGCGTCGAGCACATCCTGACCGGCGTCGATCACCTGCTGTTCCTGCTCGGCCTGCTCCTGGTCTGCCGGCGGTTCCGCACCGTCGCGGGGATCGTCACCTGCTTCACGGTCGCGCATTCGGTGACGCTCGCGCTCGCCGCGCTGGGCGTGGTGACCCTGCCGCCCCGGGTCGTCGAGCCGCTGATCGCCGCGACGATCGTCATCGTCGGCATCGAGAACCTCGTGCGCGGCGATGAACCGAAGGGCCGCTGGCTGCTGACGTTCGCCTTCGGTCTCGTCCACGGGCTCGGCTTCGCGGCGGCGCTGCGCGAGATCGGTCTGGGCGCGCACGGCACGTCGATCGCCGGGCCGCTGGTGGCGTTCAACCTCGGCGTCGAGATCGGCCAGCTCGCCGTCGCGGTCCCGCTGCTGCTCGTGCTGTGGAAGCTGCGCGTGGCGTCGCCAAAGTTCGCTCGCCACGGCGTCCGGATCGTTTCCTCGATCGTCGTCGGTTTCGGAGTCGTCTGGCTCGTGCAACGACTTGTCAGGTGATGTCGCAATAGGGCGTTCGATTACTCGACAACCGACGCACCGTTCCCATCTTCGCGCCCGCATACCAAACGCAACCTACAAACGGGGGACGGAACATGGCTGCGACTGCGAGCGAGTTGAGACGGATCTATTCCTATCTTCTGGGCGATCACGCCCATCCCGAACGGCTGCCGGCGCTGCAAGGCGCGCTTGGCTCCGTCGTCCGCGGCGACGCGACGACGCGGAGGGCTGCCGACGCTCTGCTGGTGGAGGCGAACGGCGGGATCAACCCGGAGCTGACCTTCACCCAGCTGGATTGCTTGCGGGTCGTGCTGTCGCAGCAGGACTTCGCGCCCATCGTGCCGACGATTACGACCGGCGAAGGCGCGTCCACCTCGCTCGTCGAGCTGTACAAGCGCCTGTTCTCGGAACCGGATCTGGGACACCTGCGCTCGCTTCAGCGCGCGGTGTTCGAGTACGACAAGCTGGGGACCGAACCGAAGCGGCGGGCGGTGTTGTCCCTGCTGAACGAGCTGAGCCCGCACGGGAGCTGGACCGACGCGCACGTCGGCGCGCTGGACGCGCTGCTGGTCCGCGACATCACCTTCAAGCAGATCTCGCCGTTCCAGGTGTCCGGTGACGGCTGGTGACGTGGCGGCGCCGTTACCGGCGCTGTCACCGCACATCCGGCCGCCGCGCGAAGTGCGACCGGCCATCCACCCGCCGCCGCTGCCGGGGACGCCGACGATCGAGGACACCTACCGCCGGCTGCTCGACTCGCTGCCGGCGACATATCGCCCGCTGGCGGAACGGCTGCCCTGGCGGTTGGGTCTGACGTCGTCGCCCGACGGCGGCTGGAGCGACTTCGTCGGCTTGCACCCGAACCGCGCGCTCCCCGTCTACGCAGCACAGACGGGCGGCGGTGGCTTGGGGATCCGCGACGGCGATCTCGTTCGCTACCTGCACGCGCATCACATCGGCGGCTTCACCTGGCTGCTCCAGGATCGTCTGGAGGACGGACAGGTCGCCGATCCCGAGGACGCCTTGTTCGAGCTGGCCGACATCTTCGATCGGCGCTGGCGCGAGTCGCTCGCCCTGGCGACCGGCGACGCGCCCCTGTCCGACCTGCTGTGCCGGCGGGCGGCCGCGCGCTGGCGGCGCGGGACCGGCGCGGAGACGCGCTTGCTCGGCGCCTGCACCGTGCGCGCGCCGATCTACGCCGCCATCGTGCGCGAGAAGCTGAGCTGGATCGGGGTTCCATCGCAGGCGCTGTTGCTCTGCCACGGCGATCCGCGGCGCGTGCCCGCGTTCCTTCATGCACACGATCTGTTCATGCTCGGCCTGCAGGCGGTCGACGATGTGGTCGACGCGGACCAGGATCGCGCGTTGCGGGGCGGCGACGTTCCGACCGCGCTCTGCTGCTCGCCGGGGGCACTCGTGCGTGTGGCGCCCAAGCTGGTGGAGCGCGCGGCGGCGGTCGCGGAGGAGGGCGGCTTCACCTGGTTCGCCAACTGGCTGGAGGCCTTCGCTGAAGCCATCGTCTCGTGGCGCCTCGACGGTGACCTCGTCGGTGACGAGCTGGACGCGATCGGCATCGCGGGCGAGATCGAAGAAGCGGTGTTGAGCGCGGTGCACGCGCCCATCCGCGTCGCATCAGCCGCGCGCGCTTCGGCGGCGCCGGGCTAAGAAGCCCTCTTTTCAAATGAGTTACGAACGGGAGCTCGAGTGGAACGAGCCCCCGACGGTGTCCGAGCGTCGCTACGCTCGGTGGGCAGTCGTCCGCGCTGCGGGCGAGCCGGCGGCCTCCTGGTGGCCGCTGGCGCGCATCGGCACGGTCGATCTTTACCTGGCGCCGCCGGGGGCCGAGCACGAGGCGGCCACGCTGTCGGTCACGCCGGTCGTGGCGGCCAAGCGCGGCCGCCGCGGCGGCGGCGACTACACCGGCGTCGACGGTCACATCCAGCTCGACGCGTTTCCGCTGGGCGACGACGATCCGGGCTCGCTCCCGGCGCGTCCGCACCGATTCCCGGGCTGGCCGCGGGCGGCGCGCGGTCGCGGTCGGATTCGCGTCGCGGTCGTCGACGTTTCATTCGATGAGATCGCGGCGTTGCCCGCGCCCGCGGAGGGACCGTTTCCGGTCGGCCTGCCCGGCGACGACGGCGGCAGCGCGCGGACCATGGGACCCGGACACGGGACGCAGATGGCGGGCGTCGTGCAGTCGGTGTGTCCGTCCGCGCACGTCGGGCTGTTCCGGATCGCGGGCGTCGCGGGCGCCGCGCGGCCTTACCTGGCGGCGGTCGATCTCGCGACCGCGGTCGCGACGGCGGTGGACGGTTGGCGCGCGGACGTCGTGCTGATCGCGATGAGCGACGGTGCCTGGGGGACGCCCCGGTACCTGCGCGATGTGCTGCGCGAGGCGGCGCGCCACGGGCGCCGCGGGCGGGGCACGCCGATCTTCTGTTCGGTCGGCGATCCGTCGCGCAATCACTCGCGCGACGAGGACAGCGCCGCGCTGGGCGCTGACGATCTGGCCAGCCAACCCTGGGTGCACGGCATCGCGGCGTGCGACGCGAACGGCCGCTGGTACCGCGTCTATCCCGGGTACGACTGCGCCGGC
>Ga0070683_100001239_pt1 | contig 19419 bp, 23 predicted proteins | sample KBSC713LmetaG_FD_64662 | JGI IMG/M metagenome (GOLD analysis project Ga0070683, IMG submission 64662) | Corn rhizosphere microbial communities from Kellogg Biological Station, Michigan, USA - KBS C7.1-3L metaG | ecosystem: Host-associated > Plants > Roots > Rhizosphere ... | reverse complement strand
CGAACGTGCCGTGCCGGTCGAGGTGGTCGAACTCGAGGTTGACGAGCACCGCGACGCGAGGGCGGAAGTCGTGGATGTCCTCGAGCTGGAAGCTGGACAGCTCGCAGACGACCCAGGCGTCGGGCGGGGCCTCGACCGCGCTGAGCGCGCGGCCGACGTTGCCGGCGACGGCGACGTCGCGGCCGGCGGCCCGGAACATCGCTCCGAGCCACTCGGTGGTGGTGGTCTTCCCGTTCGTGCCGGTGACCCCGAGGATCGGGTTCGGCAAGAACCGCCAGGCGAGCTCGACCTCGCTCCAGACCGGCACCTTCGCTCCCGCGACGAGCGGGTTGTCCCGGGGCACGCCCGGGCTCTTGACCAGCACGTCGGCGCCGTCGAGGAGCGAGAGATCGCCGTCGTTGCCGAGCTCGCGACCGGCGAGGACGACCTCGACCCCGTTCCGTTCGAGCAGCGCCGCCGCCGCCTGACCCGATCGCGCCGTTCCGAGGACGACGGCGCGCTTCACGGACGGAGAACTCGCCGCAGCTCCGCCTGGGAGCCCTCGCCCAGCACCTTGTCCACCGAGTCGTCCGGGATCGGAATCACGACGCCGTCGCCGATCAGCCAGGTGACGCGCGGGTCGGGGTAACGCTCCTCCAGCTCCTCGAGCCTGTCGGCGGACGGATCGATCACGATCATCAGCTCGTCCTCGCCGAGCTCCGCGAGCGCGTCGCCGACGAGATCACCGTCGAGGACGAGGATCGTCATCCGCCCCGGAAGAACCGGAAGTAGTAGCGGTAGTAGAGCGCGAACCCGCAGGCGCAGAGGATCGCCGTCAGGATCCAGAAGCGCACCATGATCTTCGTGTCGGACCAGGCCTTCATCTCGAAGTGGTGGTGGATCGGAGCCATCAGGAAGACCCGCCGGTGGAGGTACTTGAAGGAGAACACCTGGATCATCACCGAGAGCGCCTCGACCAGGAAGATCCCGCCGACGAAGAGGAGCAGCACCTCGGTCTTGGTCATGATCGCGAACCCGGCGAGCGCCCCGCCGATCGCCATCGAGCCGGTGTCGCCCATGAAGATCTCGGCGGGCGAGGCGTTGTACCAGAGGAACCCGACCAGCGCCCCGATCAGCGCAGCGCCGACGATCGACAGGTCGAGCAGCCGGATCTCACGGTGGCCGGGCGGGCCGGAACGGATGAAGGCGATCACGGTCATCGCCGTGAACGTGAAGACGGCGATGATCCCGGTGCCTGCGGCGAGGCCGTCTATGCCGTCGGTCAGGTTCACGCCGTTCGCGGCGCCGGCGATGATGATGAACAGGAACGGATACCACGCCCACGAGAGCGGGATCTTGAAGCCCGGTAGGTAGAGGTCGGTCGAGAAGTCGCGGTGGTAGGCGACCCAGCCGACCACGACGGTGATCAGGAGCAGGAGCAGGAGCTTCCAGCGGCCGTTGAGGCCGAGCGAGCGCTGGTGGGTGACCTTGATGAAGTCGTCGAGGAACCCGATCAGGCCGCAGCCGACCATGCAGAAGACGACGGTGAGCGCCGGTGTCGAGTAGTTGCTCAGGATCAGGTACGGGACGACCGCCGAGAACAGGATCAGCAGGCCGCCCATCGTCGGCGTGCCCTGCTTCTCGACGTGGCGCGCCGGCCCCTCCTCGCGGATCGGCTGCCCGTACTCGCGCAGACGCAGGAAGTTGATGAACCGCGGGCCGGCGACGATCGAGACGACCATCGCGACGATCCCCGCGATCAGGACGTCGACCACTACGCGTGCACCGTCGTCAGGGCCTCGGCCACGCGCTCGAACCCCATCGCCCGTGCCGCCTTGACGAGCACGCAGTCGCCCGGCTTCACGAGCTCCTCGAGCAGCACGATCGCCTCGTCGACCGTGTCGACGTGGCGCCCGCCGTAAGCGACGGCCTGCGGCCCGATCGCGACCAGCTCGTCGATCCCCAGCTCGGCGACGGCGCGGCCGACCTCGCGGTGGCCCTCGTCGCTGTACGCGCCGAGCTCGGCCATGTCGCCGAGCACCGCGATCGTCCGGCGGCCCGCTGCGAGCTGGACGAGGTGCTCGAGCGCGGCGCGCATGGAGACGGGATTGGCGTTCCAGGCGTCGTTCAGCAGCACGCCGCCGCCCGGGAGCGGGATCTCCTCGTTCCGCCAGGCGGTCAACGGGACGTGGAGCTCGTCCGGGAGGTCGAGCCCGAGCGCATCGGCCGTCGCGAACGCCGTCACGGCGTTGGCGGCCAGATGCCGGGCGGTGAAGTCGACCTCGACGGTGCCGAGCGACGTTCGCAGCACGGGCGGCTCGAACGATTCGAGGGTGACGTCGCGACCGACGCGGACGACCTCGACGTCGTCGCGCTCGACGGGGAAGTCCTCCGGCACGATCGCCGCTCCCCCGGCGGGGAGCGCCGCGATCAGCTCGCTCTTGGCGCGGACGACGCCGGCGAGGTCGCCCACCTTCTCCAGATGCACGGGGCCGACGTTGACGATCACGCCGACGTGCGGCCGCGCGAAGGCGCACAGCTCCGCGATCTGGCCGAAGCCGCGCATCGCCAGCTCGAGGATGCAGAGCTCGGTGTCGGGCTCGACGCGCCCGATCGTCAGCGGCACGCCGATCTCGGCGTTGTAGCTGCGCTCGGCCGCGACCGTGCGGCGCTGCGGCGCACAGATCGCCGCCAGGATGTCCTTCGTCGAGGTCTTCCCCATCGAGCCGGTGATGCCGACGAACCGTGCAGAGCTTCCGTCGCGCACCCGCCCGGCAAGCGCGGCGAGCGACGCGAAGGCGTTGTCGGGGACCAGCGCTGCCGCAGCGCCCTGTCGCAGGGCGTCCTCGAGGAACGCCGTGCCGCCGGCGACCGCAACGAAGAGGTCGTCCCGTTCGACGCGCCGCGAGTCGGTCTGGAGGCCGCGCACCTCGGTCGCCCCGGCGGCGACCTCGAGCCGGCCGGGCGCGAGCTCCCTGACCTCGTCGAGCGAGAGGGGAATCATGCGGTCGTCTTCAGCGCGCGCAGCGCTTCGCCTGCCACCTCGGCGTCGTCGAAAGGCGTGACGACGCCGGCGACCTCCTGGCCGCGCTCGTGCCCCTTGCCGGCGATCACGACCACGTCGCCCGGCCCCGCCAGCTCGACCGCCCGCTCGATCGCGCGCGCGCGGTCCGGCTCCACCTCCGGCCCGTTGCCCATCCCGGCGACGATCTCGTCGATGATCGTCAGCGGATCCTCGCTGCGCGGGTTGTCGGAGGTGACGATCGCGACGTCGGCCAGCTCCGAGACGATGCGTCCCATCACCGGCCGCTTCCCGCGGTCGCGGTCGCCCCCGCAGCCGAAGACGCAGATCAGACGGCCGTCGGCCAGCTCGCGGGCGGTGTGCAGGACGTGCTCGAGCGCCGCAGGCTTGTGGGCGTAGTCGACGACCACGGCGAAGTCCTGGCCCTCGTCGACCGTCTGGAAGCGGCCGGGCACGCCCGCGACCGATCCGATCCCGCGTGCGATCGCCGCATCGTCGATCCCGAGCAGACGCCCGGCGGCGAACGTCCCGAGCGCGTTCTCGAGGTTGAACCGCCCGCGCAGGCGCGTGGTCACGTCGACCGTTGCCGGCCGGATCTCTGCGTCCTCGGTGAGGCCGAAGGTGAGGAGCGGCGTTCCCTGTTCGCGCAGCTCGTCGGCGAGCCGCAAGCCGTACGCGTCGCCGACGTTGACCGCCGCCGGAGGCGCATCGTCACCCAGGAACAACCGCCGCTTCGCGTCGTAGTAGTCCTCCATGTCGCGGTGGAAGTCGAGGTGGTCACGGTCGAGGTTGGTGAAGACGAGCACCGAGAAGCGGACGCGGTCGAGGCGGCGGAGCGCCGACCCGTGCGAGGTCGCCTCCATCGCGCAACTGCGGTCACCGGCGTCGAGCATGTCGCGGAAGAGCCGCTGGAGGTCGATCGCCTCTGCCGTGGTGCGGGTCGCGGGCCGCCGCTCGCCGTCGACTCGGGTCTCGATCGTCCCCAGCAGCCCGGGGCGACGGCCGGCGGCCGCGAGCACCGCATAGATGAGGAACGCTGTCGTGGTCTTGCCCGCCGTGCCAGTGACGGCGGCGACCTCGAGCTCCTCCGTAGGCCGGCCGAAGAACTCGTCGGCGGCCACCGCCATTGCTGGGCGCGCATCCGAGACGACCAGCTGCGGCACCGCGACCTGCAGCCGCCGCTGAACAACGAGCGCGACCGCTCCCTTCCGAATCGCGTCGGGCGCGAAGTCGTGCCCGTCGGCCCGTTCGCCGGGCACGCAGAAGAAGAGCGACCCGGCCCGGGCGGCTCGTGTGTCGTATGCAAGGTCGAGGATCGTCGTGTCGGCGCGCCCGACGACTTCCGCCGGCGCGAGCACGGCGATCAGCCGCTCCAGGTCCACGACGAGCGAGTCTAACAGCGGCGTCCGCCGCCTCCAGGCGCGACAATCGTCACCGAAGTGGCCCGAATGCGGGGCTTTTCGGCGTTACGTGGGCGGCTGGGAGAGGTGGGTCGGTTGCCGCCCGGCCCGCCTGGATCCACAATGCGGGCAGGGATCGCGACGGACGTGCGGCGCCTCGGCAGCCGCGTGTCGGAGCGTTGTGCGTGGGAAGGGTGCGATGGCGGCCGAGATCATCGGCAGGCGGGACGAACTGCTCGCGCTCGAGGCGTTCCTGGAAGCCGTGCCTGCCGGCGAACAGGCGCTACTGCTGGAGGGCGATGCCGGGATCGGCAAGTCCGTACTCTGGGAAGAGGCGCTGCGGGCCGCAGTCAGATCCGACTTCCACGTGCTGCGCTCCCGCCCGACGCAGTCGGAGGCGCAGGTCGCCTTCGCGGCGATTGGCGATCTGCTCGCCCCGGCTCTGAGCGGCGTGCTGCGGCAGCTGCCACCGGTGCAACGGCGGGCGCTGGAGGTCGCTTTGCTGATCCGCGAGCCCGACGAGCTCTTTCCCGACACGCGCGCCCTCGGGCTCGCGGTGCTGTCGACCGCGCGGGCGCTGGCCGAGGAGCGCCCCGTGCTCGTCGCGCTGGACGATGCCCAGTGGCTCGACGCCAGCTCGACCGAGGTGCTCACGTTCATGCTGCGACGGCTCGAGGCCGAGCCGATCGCCGTTCTCGCGACGGTCCGAGGGCGACCGGTCGAGGTGCCGCTCGGGCTCGACCGCACCTTCGACGGCTTCCGGCGGCTTCCGATCGAGCCGCTCTCGGTGGGAGCGATTCACCGCCTGCTGTGGGGCCGCTTCGGGATCGCAGTGCCGCGGCCGGTGATCGTGCGTGTTCACGGGATCACCGGGGGCAATCCGTTCTTCGCGCTCGAGCTGGGGCGTGCTCTCGTCGAGGGGTCGATCCGCGCGGAAAGCGCCGACGTCGAGCTGCCCGAGAGCCTGCGAGCGGTGGTCGCCCAGCGGTTGGGCGCCTTGCCCGCTCACGTCCGGGAGACGCTCGTCGCCGTGGCGGCGCTCGCGGCACCGTCGATTGCCGTGCTCGACGCGCTCGGAGGCACGAGCGTCGACGACATCGAGCTCGCCCAGCGAGGGGGCGTGGTCGAGCTCGACGGCGAGCGGATTCGATTCACCCATCCACTGCTGGCGCCCGCCTGCTACGAGGCGATGCCGCTGCACCGAAGGCGCCGGCTTCACCGACGCCTCGCGGAGCTCGATGTCGATCTCGAGGAACGGGCCCGCCATCTCGCGATTGCGGCGGCCGGCCCCGACGAAAGGGTCGCAGCGGTGCTCGACGCCGCGGCCGCGCACGCCCGTGCGCGCGGTGCCGCTCAGGCTGCGGCGGACCTCTCCGAGCGCGCGGTCGCGCTGACGCCTCCGGATGCGGTCGAGAGCATCAACCGGCGCCGCATCACGGCCGCCGAGCACTGCCGGTACGCGGGCGACAGGCCGAAAACAGCGGTCCTGCTCGAGGAGGCCGTCGCCTCCTCGCCGCCCGGTCGAGTCCGAGCCGAAGCCCTCAGCCGGCTCGCGGGTGCACGCGGGATGGCAGAGGGCTTTCCCGTCGCTGTGGATCTCCTGAGTCGCGCCCTGGCCGAGCCCGGCCTCGAGCCCACCCAGGAGGTGAACATCCTCTGCGAGCTCGCGTGGATGGCACAACAGGGAGGAGACAACCGGGAAGCCGCTCGGTATGCCGACGCAGCGCTCGCGCTGGCCGAGCGGATCGCGGACCCGGCGACCCTCGTGATCGCCCTGGCAGCGTTCGCGCAGGTCAGCTTCGCGCGCACTGGTGGTATCCGACAGGACCTCCTCGACCGGGCGCGGGAGCTCGAGCGGACACTCGACTGGGACGGTTATGCGGCCGCCCGCCGCTGGACCTGGCATGCCGGTTTGCCGATGCGCCTGTCGCCCGCGCGCGTCACGCTCGCGCTCCTGCTCGGCCGATCCGACCGCCACGCGGAGTCGCGCGCACTGTGGAGCCAGCTGACCGCCGAGGCCACGGAGCGGGCCGATCCCGACGTCGTCAGGTGTCTGTTCCACCGCGCCCAGATGGAGATGACGGCCGGGGCATGGGACACGGCCGCGCAACTGTGCGACGAGGCGATCCAGCTCGCGCGCCAGATCGGGCTGGACGTGTTCGAGCTCCTTTGCCTCTCCATCCTCGCGGAGATCGCGGCCTACCGGGGTGAGACCGAAAGGGCGCGCACGGAGATACCCGAATTGCTCCGAGTCGTCGAGACGGGCAGGTTCAGATGGGGCGCGTTTCGACTGCGGATCGCACTCGCTGTGCTCGAGCTCTCCCACGACGACGGCGCCGCGAGCCGGCGGCAGACGGCGCACCTTCTCGACAGCGTCGAGGAGCTCGACGTGTACCTCGCCCAGCTGGCGGGATCGGCCGGGATCGAGGCACTGCTCGCGACCGGCGACCTTGGTCGGGCGGAGCGCCTGCTCGCGCTGATCGATCGAGGCGCAGCAGATGGTCACGCGGCCCTGCGCCCGCTCGTCCTCCGCAACCGCGGGCTCGTCCTCGCCTCACAGGGGGATTGCGAACGGGCGATCGCCACGCTCGAAGCGGCGGCGCTCGCGCCCGAGCCGCCTCAGGGAGTGAACCCATTCGAGCGCGCCCGTACGCTCCTCGCCCTCGGAACGGTCCAGCGCCAGGCGCGACAGAAGCGCGCCGCGCGCGAGTCACTGCAGCTCGCCGCGGGCATCTTCGAGCGGCTCGGCGCGCGGGTCTGGTCGGAGAAGGCACGCTCGGAGCTGAGGCGCATCGGCGGACGCACCGCCTCGGACGGCCGGCTTTCGGAGACCGAGCGGAAAATCGTCGAGCTGGTCGTCGCGGGGCGGAGGAACAAGGAGGTCGCCGCGCAGCTCAGCCTCAGTCCGAACACGGTTGCGTGGAACCTCTCGAAGGTCTACCGCAAGCTCGGCGTCAGCTCGCGAACTGAGCTCGCGGCGCACGTCGGGGAGGCTCCACACCTGTAAATCCACACGTTCGTGCGGTTGATGGCTCGCCGTCCGCGCGGGATCGTGGAGGACGATGCCGACCTACCTCGTGGAGCGCTACCTACCGGGCCGCGACCGCGCCTGGCTCGAAGCCGCGCTCACCCGGCTCAGTGGACAGCGAACACGCGCGGCGTATCTCGGCTCGACGTACGTCCCCGAGGACGACTCGTGCCTGTGCCGATTCGAGGCCGAGACCGCTGACGACGTCAGGGACGCGAACGAGCTCGCCCGCGTCCCATTCGCCCGGATCGTCGCCGCACAGGAGATCGGCCTCGACCAACCTGGGATTACCGAGAAAGGAGACGGGTCATGAACCGCACCTTGGCGCTCCTCCTGGCGGTCGTCGCCGCCGGAATCGCGGCGACCGGCGGCCTTGCCGGATCGACGGAGCGGAGCGGAGATCTTCACGTGACGAAGAACTGCAGGCGGTACGACTTCTCTGCCGGCTCGTTCTGCACGATCACGTCCTCGAACATCACCGCGATCAAGCGGGGGATGAAGGTGATCTATGCCTCGGCCGCCGACCTGACCGCGGGCGTGCTGGACAGTGACCTCGTCATCGACGGGCCGGGCCGCAACGCCGCGTTCGGGCATGTCGTGCTCCATCTCCAGACCTTGACCGGCGTGGTCACGCTCTCGGGCGGGACGGGGAGGTTTGCCCACTTCCACGCTGGGCCGCTCACGGTCGCGTGCCCGAAGTTCCCGGACTGTTCCTGGGACGGGCCGTACAGCTTCACGTCGCACGACGACGACTGAGCGGCGGTGCGCGTGTCCAAACCGAGACAAAGGAAGACGTCATGAGACGCACGCTCATCGCCATCTTCGCAGTCACGGCGCTTGCCCTTGCCGGCGGGATCGCGTACGCGACGATCCCCGACGCGGCTGGCCTGATCCACGGCTGCTACAGGACCCAGAACGGGCAGCTGCGCGTGATCGACTCGGGCAATTGCGGCCCGAGCGAGACGCAACTCACATGGAGCCAGATCGGGCCGTCAGGCCCACATGGTGCGACTGGAGCGGAAGGGCCGGCAGGTCCGGAAGGCCCGGCAGGGCCTCAGGGTCCTCCCGGCCCCAGCGGAACGCTGGCCTGGGCGCACGTGGCCGCAGACGGAACGGTGCTCGGCAGCAGCGGGAATGTGGCAGTCGCACGACCGGGCGCCGGTTTCTACTGCGTTGCCATCATGGGTGGGACGGCCCACGCGGCGATGGCCGTCCTGGATGCGAAGGCGAATGTGGGCGGGACGATCCAGACAGCAGTCTTCTTCCCGTTCTTCCCGTCGGACTGCCCCTCGAGCGCGTACTACATCCTCGTCGTGACCAGGCCGCAGAGCCAGGACGGTGATCTCCCCGGCGCCGATCGCGCCTACTACCTCGTCGTCTCGTGAGGTTGCCCGGTGGCTCCCGCCCTGCGGCCGGGACCGCCGTGCCCTCGCTCCTCGATTCAGTCCGATCCGAGAAAGGCGCAGCAATGAGAAGCAGGAGCAAGATCATACGGTTGACGCTCACCGCGGCCGCGACGGCGACGTTGGTCATGTTTGTCCCCTTCGCCTCGGCGGGGGAGGTCACTTCAGTACAGGAATACCCCACCCCGACCGCAGCCGCCGGCCCGATCGGGATCGCAGCCGGACCCGACGGAAGGGTCTGGTTTACGGAGAGCGACGCGAGCAGGATCGGACGGATCGCGCCGGGCGGCTCGGTGAGCGAGTACGTCCTCCCCGTCGACGCAACCCCTACCGGGATCGCGGCTGGGCCGGACGGAAACCTCTGGTTCACCGAACAGGGGCGAAACAAGGTGGGCAGCATCACTCCCACCGGTATCGTCGCCGAATACGACCTCGGAACGCTCGACGCACTGCCGACCACGATCGCGGCGGGGCCGGACGGAAACCTCTGGTTCACCGAGCTGGGAGGAAACGCGATCGGCAGGATCACTCCGGTCGGCGCGGTGACCGAATTCGGCCTTCCGACCGCCGGCGCAAACCCCACCGGGATCGCGGCTGGTCCGGACGGGGACCTCTGGTTCACCGAACAGCTCGGGAAGATCGGGAAGATCACCACGGCCGGCGTAGTCTCCGAGTACAACGTCCCCACTGCCGGCGCAGGCCCCTTCGGGATCACCGCCGGACCGGACGGGAACCTCTGGTTCACCGAGTACACCGGCCACAAGATCGGGAAGATCACCACGGCCGGCGTGGTGACCGAGTACAGCGTCCCCACCACCGGCGCAGGCCCCTTCGGGATCACCGCCGGTCCGGACGGGAACCTCTGGTTCACCGAGTTTCTCGCGAACAAGCTCGCGAGGATCACGACCGCCGGCGTCGTGACGGAATACGTCGTCCCCACTGCCGGCTCCTTCCCGTACTACGTCACGACCGGCCCGGACGGGAACCTCTGGTTCACCGAATACGTCGGGAACAAGATCGGCAAGGCCTCGTTCGGCTCGTCCGGTGGCGACACGACGCCACCTGTCTTGACGCTGCCCGCGAACATCGCCGCCGACGCGACCTCGCCCGCGGGAGCAGTCGTGACCTTCACCGTGACGGCAACCGACGACATCGACCCCAACCCGACGGTGTCGTGCTCACCCGCATCCGGCGCGACCTTTGCGATTGGAGCGACGTCGGTCTCGTGCACAGCCACGGACCAAAGCCGCAACACGAGCAGCAGATCCTTCGTCGTGACGGTTCGCGGCGCACGCGAACAGACCATGCGACTCCTACAGGAGGTCATGACGGCCGCAGGGCCGACACCTCTGCAGCGGGCGATACTGAAGGCGCAGCTACAAGCTGTGCTCGACGGCTTCAGTTCGACCAATCCGGCTCAACACGGCATCTCGTGCGCCAGGCTGGCCGTCGTCGCGATTCTCGTCTCGGCCTGGTCGGAGCACCCCATCCCGCGGGTCCTGGCGGACGGGTGGCGCGCAGACGCCCACCGGATCAGAGGCGTGCTCGGGTGCTGAAGCGCGCGCGCACACTGAAGCGGGCTCGAAGGAAGGAGGAGGGATGAGAGGGAGGGATCTGGTCGCCGCGCTCGTCGGTGGAGCGGTTGCGATCGTGCTGGCAGCCGGCGTGGCCTGGGCGGCGATCGGGGACGGCGGCGTAATCCAGGGCTGCTACGACAGCGGCGGCAACGTGAAAGTGGTGGCCTCCCTGCCGTGCCCGAAGGGTTACACGCCGTTCCAGTGGAACCAACAGGGGCCGAAGGGCGGCCCGGGACCGCAAGGTCCACCGGGGGCGAACGGCCAGAACGGCGCTCCGGGAGAGCCCGGCAAGGATGGTGCCGACGGGGTCAGCGTGACGAGCGCCCCGGAGCCGGACGGCGCGAACTGTCCGAACGGCGGCTCGGAGTTCACCGCCGTGAACGGCGTCACCTATGCCTGCGACGGTGCGCCCGGCTCGGACGGTGGCGGCGGAGTCGGCACACTCGCGGACCTCGATGGGATGCCGTGCCAGCTCCCGGGCAGCTTCGGGGCCGGATCGGCTCATCTCACGGTCGGGCCCTCCGGGGAAGTGACGATCACGTGCGGCGAGCCGAAGAACCTGAACGTCACCGTTACTGCCCATTGCACCCCCACGACGCTCGGCGGGTGTACCGCCAATCGAGCGGTAGTCGGGGTCGCAACGGGAATCAACTCGATCGGAAGATGCGAGGCGGTGAAACTCACTGCCACCGACCTCGTTGTGACCACGAGCTGTCAATACACGTTCGCGGAGGGCACGAGCATCACGCTGACCGCCGAGGTTCCGGGCGGCAAGAGCCCGGACTGGAACGGGGACTGCTCGGCTGCCGGCTCCAGCACGGTGTGTCAACTCACGATGGACGATTCTAAAGCGGTCGGTCTCGACTACGACTAGGCACAGCCTCCGGAACGATGAGGGAGGGCTCCATCGGCGCCCTCCCTCAGCCATCTCGTGGCGACGAGTCAGCCCAGCGGTGCGCCGGCCGCGTTCTTGAGCGACGCGGGATCGTCCGGCGGGACGTCCATGTACTGGAGGGCGAACCGCGCGATGTCGCGGAACGCAGGCGCGGCGACGAGGCCGCCGAAGATCTGGCCCTGCGGCTCGTCGATCGAGACGAGGATGACCGCGCGCGGCGCGCTCGCCGGGACGATGCCGACGAACGACGCGACGTAGTTCGTGTCCGAGTAGCCGCCGTGCGGGTCGGGCTTGGCCGCGGTGCCCGTCTTGCCGGCGACGAGGTACCCGGGCACGGTCGCCTCGCCGCCGGTGCCTTCCGAGGAGACGACCCCCTGGAGCATCCCCATCAGCTCGCGGGCGATCGTCGGAGAGACGACGCGGCGGCGGTGGACCTTCGCCGGTTTGCGTCCGCGCACGTGGTCGACGAGATGCGGCTCGAGCCACACGCCGTGGTTCGCGAGCGCGGCGTACGCGGAGGCCATCTGGATCGGCGTCACGGCGATGCCCTGGCCGATCGGGACGTTCCCGATCGTCGATCCGGACCACTTGTCCACCGGGAGGACGATGCCCTGGCTCTCGCCCGGGAAGTCGATGCCGGTGCTCCTCCCGAAGCCGAACCGGTCGATCCACGCCCCGAGCCGCTTGCGCCCGAGCAGCTCGGCGAGGGTGATCGCTCCGACGTTCGACGACCGGGCGAGCATCTCGGCCACCGTCATCGTCTCGGTCGGCCGCGGCTCGGCATCGCTGATCGTCCGGTCGGCGACCTGGATCGAGGGCGCGAGCGTGAAGGACGTGTTCGGGGTGACGACGTGGTCGGTGAGCGCCGCGGCGTACGTGACGACCTTGAAGGTCGAGCCCGGCTCGTACGTGTCGGTGACGGCGCGGTTGCGCTGGAGACTGCTCGGCGCCTTCGGGTAGTCGTTCGCGTCGAAGCCCGGCGCGCTGGCCATCGCGAGCACGCCGCCCGTGCGGGGATCGAGGACGATCGCCGTTCCGTCGACGGCGTGCCACTTCGCCAGCGTGTCGCGCAGCACCGACTCGACCTTCGCCTGCAGCGTGTGGTCGAGCGTCAGGAAGACGTCGCGGCCCGCCTGCTCCGGCGTCGACGAGACCACGTCGATGGTGCGTCCGAACGGGTCGCGGACGATCGTCTCCTTGCCGGGCTTGCCGGCGAGGTAGCGCTCGAGGCCGAGCTCCAGCCCCGCGATGCCCGTGTTGTCGATCCCCGCGTACCCGAGCACCTGCGACGCGACGCCGTGCTGCGGATAGCTCCGCCGCTCCTCCGGGTAGAAGTCGAGCCCGGCGAGGCCGCGCCGCTCCAGCGCAGCCGCCCGCTCGGGGTCGGCCTTCCGCTGGACGTAGACGAAGCTCTGCTTCTTGTCGAGCAGCTGCGGGTAGATCTTGTTCGGGTCGAGATCGAGCGCGTGGCCGGCCTCGACCGCGACCCTCTGTGCGTTCCGCACCTGCTTCGGGTCGGCGTAGACCGTGGTCGCCTCCTCGCCGATCGCGAGCGGCGCGCCCATCCGGTCGTAGATCGTCCCCCGCCCGGCCGGCGTGGCGATCGTCTCGTGATGCTGCTGCGCGGCCAGGCGCTCCAGCCGCGGCGCGCGCACGACCTGCAGCCAGAAAGCGCGCACGAAGGCGATCGCGAAGGCGAGCGCGAAGAAGGCGAGCAGGAGCCGGATCCGGCGGTTCGCCAGGCGGGAATGCATGCCTATGGTTTCAGCCGGACGTACGTCGTTTCCTGCGCGAGCGCGGGCTGGACGCCGAGCTCCTTGCGGGCCAGCGCCTGGATCCGCGCGGCCGCCTGCGCGCTGGAGAGCTCGGACGCGAGCTGCGCGTTGTCGGCCCGCAGGCCCGCGCGATCGCGGCCGAGCTGGTCGAGCCTGATGTTCAGCCGGAGGACGGCGACGTTCATGAACACGACGCCGACCAGGAGCGCGGCGATCACCGCAATCCAGACGACGCCGCTGGCGACGCGTGGGCGCCGTTCGGCGCGCGGCCGGGGCCTTGGTCTCGGCCTCGGCGCCGCCTCGGTCGCGCTCGCATGGGCGGTCTGCGTCCGCGGCTCCGACTCCGGAGCGACCGCCGCCACTAGCCGACCTTCTCCGCGGCCCGCAGCCGGGCCGACGCGGCGCGGGGGTTCATGGAAGCCTCGCGCGCTGTCGGCCTCACCGGCCTCGGCGTCAGCACGCGCAGCACCGGCTCGTGGCCGCAGACGCAGACCGGGAAGTCGGGTGGGCAGGTGCACCCGCGGGCTTCCTCGCGGAAGAAGTGCTTGACGATCCGGTCCTCGAGCGAGTGGAACGCGATCACGGCGATGCGGCCACCCGGCCGGAGCATCTCGACTGCCGCGGGCAGCGCGTCCTCGAGGGCGTCGAGCTCCTCGTTCACGGCGATGCGGAGGGCCTGGAAGACGCGCTTGGCCGGGTGACCGTCGCCGAACCTGGCGGGAGCCGGAATCGCGGCTTTGATCGTGTCCACGAGCTCGCCCGTGCGCTCGAACGGCTGTTTGCGACGACGGCGGCCGATGGCGCGGGCGATCTGGCGCGCGTAGCGCTCCTCGCCGTAGCGGCGGAAGATGCGCTCGAGGTCCCGCTCCGACGCCTCGTTCACGAGCTCGCGCGCCGAGTATTCGGACGAGGGGTCCATACGCATGTCGAGCGGCGCGTCCGTGGCGTACGAGAACCCGCGCTCGGGCCGGTCGAGCTGCATGCTGGAGACGCCGAGGTCGAGCAGGATCGCGTCGGCGCGGACGCCGTTCTCGGCCAGCTGCGTGAGGACGATCGAGAAGTCGCCGCGCAGGAACCGCGCCTGAACCGCGGCCGTGCGCCGGAAGTGCTCGAAGTACGGGCGTACGGTCGGATCGCGGTCGATCGCGATCACCTTGCCGTCGCCGTGGAGGTCGCGCGCGAGCAGGCTCGCGTGACCGCCGGCGCCGAAGGTCGCGTCGACGAGCGTGTGCCCGGGCTCGAGCGCGAGCAGCGCCCGCACCTCGTCTGCGAGGACCGGGACGTGGTCAGTCGTGTCGGGCTGCAAGACGTTCGGCAACATGCTCTGCACTTCCCATGACCTCCTCGATCTGCGCGCGCCACGCGGCGCGATCCCAGATCTCGATTCGTCCGCGCATGCCGACGACGACCACCTCGCGATCGAGCTTGGCGTGCTCGATCAGCACCGGCGGCAGCATCACGCGGCCCTGCTTGTCGGGTTTGGCCTCGATCGCGCCCGTGTAGTAGAAGCGCTCGAGGACGCGGGTCTCGCGGCTGAGAGGGTCGAGGCCGGCCAGCCGGTCCTCGACCAGCTGCGTCCAGTCCCCGGACGGGTAGGCCTCGACGCAGGAGTCGAGCCCGCGGGTGAGAACGACGCCGTCCGCCATCGCCACGCGGAAGCGCGCCGGCAAGGTGAGGCGGTTCTTCTCGTCCAGGGTGTGCTCGTGTTCGCCCAGTAGCATCGGTCCACGCCGCCCCACTGTACCCCACGATCACCCACAATTCAACCCCAGTGGCCCATCCGCGGTGCGGTACGGTGCGAGGCGTCATGGGGTTTCGGCAGGCGCTCGTCCAGACCCAGGGCACGATGTGCATCACCGACGGCGGCATGGAGACGGTGCTCCTGTTCCACCGTGGCATCGACCTGCCCTGCTTCGCTGCGTTGTCGTCTGCGGCACCGTCGGCCCCCGCGACGACGCCTACCGGCCCGCCGCCCTGATGACTGCCGACGAGGCGGAGCGGTATCACTCGGCGCAGATCGAGACCCTGGCCGACGCGGGGGCGGACATGATCGCCGGGCTCACGCTCACGTATCCCGAGGAGGCGATCGGGATCGCCCGCGCCGCGGGCCGGGCCGGCATCCCGGTCGCGGTCTCGTTCACGGTCGAGACGGACGGGCGCCTGCCCGGCAGCCATGCAGAGCTGGACGAGGCCGAAGAGCTCGACGAGGGGGATCCTGCGGAACTGGCCGCCCAGTACCGGACGCTTCGAGCGCTTCTCCCCACGGCCACTGTCGTCGGCGGCTGCTGCGGCACCGACCACCGGCACGTCGCCGCGCTGGTGGACGCCTGGCTGGACGCGGCGTAACGCCATCTCACACGAGGGCGGCCACGGACGTTTCCCTCGATGATGGAAGCGACAGTGACGATCCCGCCGTTCGAGCGTTTCTACGCCGAGCACCGCGACGAGGTGTACGGCTTGCTTGCGCGTCGGCTCGGCCGGCAGCGGGCCGAGGACGCGTTCCAGGAGACGTTCCTGCGCGCGTTGCGCGCGTACCCGTCCCTGCGCCACGGCGAGTACCTGCGTGCCTGGGTGCTGACGATCGCACGGAATATCGCCGTCGACGCCTTCCGCCGCGAGCGACCGGCGGCCGAGCTCGAGGAGCAGGTCGAGCTGCCGAAGCGTCCCGCGTACGCGGAGCTCGAGCACCTGACCGAGGCCTTGCCGCCGACCGAGCGTGCAGCCGTCGTCCTCCGCTACGCCTACGACATGCCCTATTCCGCCATCGGCGCGGCCCTCGGATCGTCCGAGGATGCTGCCCGCCAGGCGGCTTCAGCCGGCGTCCGCCGGTTGCGCAGAAAGGAGACCACATGACCGTTTCGACCGATCTCGACCGCCGTTTCCGCGACGCCGCCGACCGCGAAGGGCTGGTCGACGTCGCCTACGACCTGGCCGACTCGCCGGTCGGCGAGCTGTTGGTCGCAGCGACCGACCGCGGCCTCTGCCGGATCGCCTACCGGCCCGACGACGCTCTCGAGGAGCTGGCCGGCGACTTCGGCGTGCGCGTCCTCCGGGTGCCGCGCCGCGTCGACGACATCCGGCGAGAGCTGGACGAGTACTTCGAGGGTCGCCGCCGCGAGTTCGACCTGGAGGTCGACCTCTCCCCCGTCGGCTCGTTCCACCGCGAGGCGCTGCACGAGCTCGCCCGGGTCCCCTACGGCCAGGTGACGACCTACGGTGCGCTGGCCGCGAAGGTCGGGCACCCGAAGGCGGCCCGGGCGATCGGCGGCGCGATGAACCGCAACCCGATCCCGATCGTGCTCCCGTGCCACCGCGTCGTCGGCGCGAACGGCAAGCTCGTCGGCTACGCCGGCGGCCTCGAGCGGAAGGAGCTCCTGCTCCGGCTGGAGGGAGCGCTGCTCTAGTCGGCCGGCACGGCCGCCTGCAGGCGGGTGGTCATCGTCTCGGCGATCGTCTCGACGACCGAGGGCAAGTCCCGCTCGAGGACACGGAACTCGGTGCCGAACAGGACGAGCAGGTGGAGCGCGGACGCAGCCCGGACGGTCGCGCTCCGCCGCTCGCCGCTTAGGATGGCCATCTCACCGAAGAAGTCGCCGGCGCCGAGGGTGTTCACGAGCCGACCGTCCTGCTCGACCTCGGCCGTGCCGTCCTCGATCACGAAGAAGCAGTAGCCGGACGCTCCTTCGACCGCCGGGCACTTGCCCGGCGCGACCTGCCGCTCCTCGAACAGCCGGGCCGTGGCCTCCAGCTCGGCGTCCGAGAGCGCCGAGAAGAGCGGGAGCGCCCGCAGCCTGTCGGTGGAGACGGCCACCCTGCGACCCTAGTCCGGTGGCTGCCTGCGGACAACGGCCGTCACCGAATCGTCACCAAAGCGATGCAGTCCCATCACCGGCTCGCGAGTCACTTGACGCCGAGACGAGCGTAAGTACATACTTACGGTAAGTCATGGCTTACGCAACGGCGATGGACGCCCTCGGTGACGCCACCCGGCGGCAGATCATGGAGCGGCTGCGCGGCGGGCCTCGTCCCGTCGGCGAGCTGGCCGCCGAGCTCCCGGTATCACGACCCGCGGTGTCGCAGCACCTGCGCGTCCTGAAGGAGGCGGGGCTGGTGACCGAGCGAAAGGACGGGACGCGCAGGATCTACGGCGTCGAGCCGAAGGCGATCGCCGACCTGCGCGCCTACTTCGACAGCTTCTGGGAGCAGGCCCTCGCCGGCTTCAGGGCGGCGGCCGAGAGCGAGAGGAGGAACACGTGAGCAACACGCAGGCTGCGATCGCGCCGGTCCACAAGACCATGGTGGTCGCATGCAGTCCCGAGCGGGCGTTCGAGGTGTTCACGCGGGAGCTCGGGACCTGGTGGCCGCTCGGCATGTACTCGATCGGCGGCGACAGGATCACCGAGGTCGTGTTCGAGGAGCACGTCGGCGGGCGGATCTTCGAACGCCATGACGACGGCGGCGAAGGCGAATGGGGCCGCGTCCTCGCCTGGGAGCCGCCTGCCCGCTTCGTCATGACCTGGTATCCGGGCCACGACTCGTCGCAGGCGACCGAGCTGGAGGTGCGCTTTGCCGCCGAGGACGACGGGACCCGCGTCGACCTGGAGCACCGTGGCTGGGAGATCCTCGCCGAGCGGGCCCAGGAGGCACGGTCCGGGTACGACGCAGGCTGGGGCGACGTGCTGGGCCACTACACTCGTCTCCTCACACGGGTCTGAGTCGGACAGCCTGATGGGGTACTCGTTCAAGAACATCGAGGACATCGACGGAGCGGGCCCGGGCGGCGCTGTGCGGTTCGTCCGCCGCGAGCTCGGGCTCGAGGCCTTCGGGATCAACTGGTTCGAGCTGCCGCCGGGCGCCCCGGGGGTCGAGCACGACGAGGTCGACTCGGGTCAGGAGGAAGTCAACGTCGTGGTCGCCGGCTCCGGCCACTGGCGCGTCGAGGACGAGGAGGTGCCGGTCAAGGTCGGCACCTTCCTCCGCTTCGACCCCGAGACCACCCGCCAGCCGATCGCCGGCCCGGAGGGGATGACCTTCGTCGCGGTCGGTGCCCGGCGCGGCAGCTACGAGCCGCGCGGGCCGTTCTGATCGCCGCCCAGCTCGGCTCCTGATGGATACGGTGCGAGGGTGCGCGCACCGGTGCGGATCGGCCTCCAGATCCCGAGCTTCAACTTTCCGGGCGTCTCCCCGGCAGGCCTCTTTTCGCGGCTGGTCGAGATCGCCGGGACCGCGGAGGCATCCGGCTTCGACTCGCTGTTCGTCATGGACCACCTGCACCAGATCCCGGGAGTCGGGCCGCCGACGAACTGGATGCTGGAGGGCAACACGGTTCTCGCGGCGCTGGCCGCCCGCACCGAGCGGCTGAACCTCGGCCTGATGGTCGGGGCGGTCACGTACCGCAACCCGGCGCTGCACGCGAAGATCACGACCACGCTCGACGTCATCTCGGGCGGACGGGCGATCCACTCGCTCGGCGCCGCGTGGTTCGAGGACGAGCACCGCGCGTACGGCTACGACTTCCCGCCGCTGAAGGAGCGGTTCGAACGGCTCGAGGACGCACTTCGGATCTCGCGCGCCATGTTCACGCAGGAGGCGTCGACCTACGAGGGACATCACTTCCGCATCGAGGGCGCCCTCGACAACCCGAGACCGATCCGCGGCGACATCCCGATCCTCGTCGGCGGCAGCGGCGAGCGGAAGACGCTGCGCCTGGTCGCGGAGCACGCCGATGCGTGCAACATCTTCGGCGACGCCGAACGGTCGCGGCACCTGATGGACGTGCTCGACGCTCACTGCGCGGAGGTCGGTCGCGACCCGAAGGAGATCACCCGCACACGTCTCGGGACGCTCGCAGTCGCGGACAGCCACGAGGAGGCGGAGCGGCGCCTGGCCTCGTGGCCGGACCGCCTGCAGCTCGACCCCGACCGCCTGCGCAACGTCCTCACGGTGGGCACGCCCAACGAGGTGGTCGAGCAGGTCCACGCCCTGCGAGACGCCGGGATCGAGGCCCTGATCCTGAACATGCCCGACCCGCACGACCTCGATTCCGTCGCGCTGGCCGGCGAAACGCTCGTGCGCGCGTTCGACAGCTAGTCCGGCAGCATCAGCCGATAGCCCACCCCCCACACGTTGATCACGTACGGAGTCGTCGTGAGCGGGGCGATCCTGCGGCGCACCCGCGACGCATGCGAGTCGAGCGTTCTCGTCCGGCCGATCGAGCGGAAGCCCCACACCTCGCGCAGCAGCTCGTCCTTCTCGTACACGCGCGTCGGCTGCTCGGCCAGCTTCGCGAGGAGCTCGAACTCCTTCGCCGGGAGCAGCAACCGATGGCCGCCGACCAGGA
>Ga0070683_100001236_pt1 | contig 19445 bp, 19 predicted proteins | sample KBSC713LmetaG_FD_64662 | JGI IMG/M metagenome (GOLD analysis project Ga0070683, IMG submission 64662) | Corn rhizosphere microbial communities from Kellogg Biological Station, Michigan, USA - KBS C7.1-3L metaG | ecosystem: Host-associated > Plants > Roots > Rhizosphere ... | reverse complement strand
CGCGTTCCACCTCGAGGTAGGCCTTGTCACTGCGGCCAAGCACGCGCCCGGCGAGCTCCAGCGCCGTGCGTCCCAGGGCCAGCTCCTCGGGACCGCGAACGCCCACGACGCCAGGGCCGGCGTGGGCGATCACGCCGTCCGCGCCCGGCTCCAGCACCAGCACGTCGTCCGTGACGAACGAGGCACCGCGCAGAAGCAGCCGCAGCGCGATCGAGCTCTTGCCCCCTCCGCTCGGGCCGAGGACGGCCATGGCACGGCCGTCCCAGGCGACAGCGCTGGCGTGGAAGCCCTCGAGCCCCTGGAGCACCGCGGCAATGGGGAGGATGCGGCCCACAAGGAAGCGCTGCCAGCGCCACGGCTCGACCTCCGGCGGCGCGCAGCGCACTTCGGTGCCGTCGGCCGACACGCGCGCAAGGCCGAAGTGGCGCGCGTAGAGCCGGTAGCCAAGCTCCGGATGGCGGTCGATCGTCCGGGCCGGCTCGATGTCTTCTTCGAAGCTCTCCTCCTGGACCCGCTCGTCCTCGCCGAACGGCCAGTCGCGGTCCAGCACGCGCGCGTCCTCGAGCAGGAGGCGGCAGCGCCGATCCGGCAGCGGCCGGCCGGCCGCTGCCGGACGCAGCCCCGGCACGGCGAACGAGCTCTCGATCGTCAGCCCGAAGGCCGCCGCCACGTCACGCATCGGGATCCCCCAACTCCACGAGTTCGCGGTCCAGCAGCGCCTGGCACAGCGTGGAGACGTCCGATCTGATCCGTTGTTCGTCAACGTCGAACTCGTGCGCGAGGTCCCGCACCCCATCCTCGACCGTGGGGCTCCCTGACAGCACATCGAGCATCCGCGCCGCCGTGGGATTGAGCCCGTGGTACTTGCCGGAGCGCAGGTTGACCACAACGGTCTCGTCGCCGAAGGACCGGTACACCACGTGTTCCGGGACCCGCAGGCGCGACTGCATGATCTCCCCCTCCGCGACCATCAGTACTCGATCAGGGTGCCCCGTCGGCGGCCCATCTGAACAGCGCCGGTGAGAGCCACGCCCGCGGCCGGCAGGAGGACGGCCGCGAAAGCGGCCAGCTTGAGGACATCGAGCCACGCGGAGCCCGTCATCGCCGTCCCCACCATGAGGTGGCGCATGAGCTCGGTGGCGGGGGTGAAGGGCTGCACGTCAGACGTCCAGCGGATCCAGGCCGGCAGCAGCGACACCGGGAAGTAAGCGCCGGCGAGCAGGGACATCGCCGAGATCACGAGAGTGGAAACGACCGTCGCGCGCTTGAAGAGGATCACCGACGCGGACACCGCCAGACCGAACGGCGCGAACGCCACTGCCGCGAGCGCACCAACTGGGATCGCGAGCAGCGAGTCGGGCCAGCGCAGGTGGAGCCCGAACGCGACATCCGCGAACGCGAGCGTCGCGACGCCGATCAACACCGCCCGCACCAGCGGGAAGCCCATCATGCACACCGCCGAGCGCACCGCTCCGAATGGCGACAGCACCAGCCGCTCGAAGGTCCCGGCAACGAGCTCCTGCCGCAAAACCGCCGGAGGTGTGCCAACAGCCGAGGTGAGCACGCCGAGGATCACGATCCCCACCACCACATAGGCGAAGTACTGGTCCGGAGTACCCACCGTAGGCGCGTGCACGAGCTGGGCGATGTAGTGGAAGAGCGTGACGCCGAACATCGCGCTCACGAGCGGGGTGACGAAGCTGAACGGATAGCTCATGAAGATCTGCACGTCACGACCCACGATTGCGGCGGCCGCCGCTGCGCTTGTCCGCAAGCCGCTCACGCGGGCGTCAACTCCCCGTGCTCGAGCCAGTAGCTGCGATCGAAGCTCGCGCCGGCCGGGTCGGGTGCGCACCAAAGGGCGGCGCCTCCGCGCGCGGCCAGCTCGCCCAAAGCGCCGGTGAGCAGCTCCGCGCCGGCGTCGTCCAGGCTGGTGAGCGGCTCGTCGAGCAGCACGAGCGCGGGCTCGTGCAGGAAGCTCATCGCCAGTCTCACCCGCTGGCGCTGACCCATCGAGATCCGGTCCACCCGGCGCTCGAGCAGCGGCTCGAGGTCGAAGCACGCCGCGGTCGCCTCGATGGCATGCTCACGCCGCCCGCGCGGGAGCATGGCCAGCCGCGACCACAGGCGCAGGTGCGCGGCCACGGTGAGACGCGCGTAAAGCCCACTCGTGCCGGCGGGCAGGAAGCCGACGCGGCTCTGGTAGGCACGCCGGTCGCGCACCGGATGCAGGCCGCCCACCCGGATCTCACCGCTGTCCGGCGCGATCAGCCCCGCGGCCACGCGCAGGAGCGTGGTCTTGCCCACGCCATTCGCCCCGCCTATGAACACGAGGCTCCCGGGTTCTACGCCCAGGCTCACGTCCGCGAGCACCGGGGAGGGAACCTTCGGCCAGCGCTTGCTGATCCCGTCGAGCCGCAGCACCGGCGTGAGCGCGGTCATCGATCGAGTCTCGAGATCCGGCGCCGTTCGGGCGAGCGCAATTTCGCTCATCGCTCACCACCCCCAATTGCGGCCGCCCGCCTGCGCTCACGCAGCCGGACTCCCCAAATGCCCACCACGCCGGCGGTGCGCTGCGGGTGCCTGGCGATCCAGCAGGCACGGTCCACGGCCAGCCGCCTCTGCCCATCCCAGGCCGCCTGGCGCAGCTCGTCCCACGCCTGCACGCCGAGCCGACGCTGGAGCTTGCGCGCGCTCCACCAGGGGCGGTCCGCATACGACTCGATCACGCGACGCGCCGAGAGGTGCATCGCCGCCCGGTCGCGCGACACCTGGCCGTCGTGGACGTGGTAGATCGCGGAGACCTCCGGCGCGATCATGCCGCTCCCGCGCTCGAGCACCCGCAGATACAGGTCGAAGTCGGCGGCCTGATGCATGCCCTCGCGGTAGCCGCCCACGGCAAGGATCGCGTCGCGCTTGATCATCGATGCGCTGGCCGGGATCAGATTGCTCGGATAGACGAGGTCGAGCGGCGACCGGAGCGTGCGCGGAACGCGCGTGGGCGTCCCATGGAAGCGATCGCCGGAGCCGTCTTCGTTGCGGCGCAGCGCGGAGCCGGCCACCAGCACGTGGCTCTCGCGCAGAGGCCAGAGCGTGTCCAGGTGGTGCGGAAGCCACTCATCGTCCGAGTCGAGCAGCGCGACCCACTCGTGGCTGGCGGCCTCAACTCCGGTGTTGCGAGCGGCGCCCTCGCCGCGGTTGCGCTCATGGCGGATCACGCGCGCACCCAACTCCGCCGCGACCTGGCCGGTCCCATCCGACGAGCAGTCATCCACCACGATCACCTCCGCCGGCGGTCGCGGCCGCTGCGCGCCGACACTTTCAAGCGCTCGCCGCAGCAGGTCCGCCCGGTTGTAGGCCGGGATCACGACCGACACGGGAAGAGGTGAGCCGCCCGTCATTCCGTGCGTGTAGCGGCGGCCGGCTGGGCCCGCCAGCGGCTCGGGGTCGTGGGACGGCGTACGAGCGAGCGCATGCGCGCGCGTTGCTCGGAGCGCAGCTGCGCGATCGCGAGCGGGTCATCGACCTGCGGCAACCGCGTGAAACGCGAGTGCAGGAAGCCGGCGCCGATCGCGAGCCCGCCGAGCACTGGCGGCGCCTCCACGGCCATCCGGTAGGCCACGCGCAGCGCCAGAAACGAGGGGAGGTAGCCCATGTAGTGGTTGGCCACGCCCTCCTCGAAACGCGCCTTGTGCCAGGGCTGCTTGGCGCCGCGGCGGCCGAAGTGGATCACCACCACGTCCTCGAGCACCCGCACGCGCCAGCCCCTGGCGCGAGCGGCGTACTCGTCGATCCCGTCCCAGCCCATCGACGCGCGCAGGCCGCCGAAGTCCTCGAGACAGGCGGTGCGGTAGGCCTTCAAAGCGCCGTGGACGAACTCGGGCCGGACGTCGCCCTTCAAGGTCCCGCGGATCTCGTTCATCACGAGCGCGCCCGCGACGCCCGCCCGCGGGTCGGACGCGAACGTGTCCATCAGTCGCTCGTAGCAGTCGGCGGGCAGCTCGAGGTCCGCGTCCATCTTCACCACGACCTCGGGCCGCTCGCTAAGCGTTCCACGGCCGCGCTCGAACGCTCGGACTATTGGGCCGCCGCGGGCACGAGTTCCACTCCGCGGGCCCGCCGAGATCACGGAGATCCAGTCGCGCTCAGCAGCGAGCGACTCGGCCAGCTCGCGCGTGCCGTCGGTGGAGCCGTCGTCGACGATCAGCCAGTGCGCGGGAGGCACGGTCTGGGCCAGCATCGAGGCAGCGGTCCGCGGCAGGTTGCGCACCTCGTCGCGGACGGGCGTGATGACCGCGTAGTCGGGACGACTGCCGGACATCGCTACGCCAGCGCGAACGGCGGCGCGTGCTCGGCGGAGTCCACCCGCGAGCCCATCGCCGCGAGGATCTCGTCTTCGGTCAGATCCTCGACCTCCCTGGCGAATGCGAGCCCGCGACTCGAAAGCGCGGTCGAGAGCTCCTCCTGATGATCGTCTACGTGCTCCCCGTACAGCTTGCGTCGCGGCACGAGGATCGGCTTGATGCCCGCCTCGAGCGCGGACAGCGCGGAGCCGGATCCCGAGTGGGCGATCACGAGGTCGGCCCTCGACAGCGCATGCTCGAGCTCGATTGCCGGCAGGCTCGGCCGCGCGTCGATGTCCAGGCCGTCCGTGTCCGTGCTGCCCGTCTGCCAGAGGACCTCGGCGTCCTCGGGCAGGATCTCCACGAGCCGGTTGAGCAGGCGCCGGAAGCCGAACGGCTGGGTGCCCACCGTGACCACGATCTTCCGCTTGCGCCGCGGCCGCCTGGGCGGCGCCGGGATGAAGCCCTCGAAGACCGAGCCCCCGTAGCGCCAAGGCCCGTTCTGCCAGCACTCGTGCTGCGTGTAGAGGCGCACATCCGGCACGCGCTCGAGCAGGCGCCCGGTCACCGAGGGCCCGTCGCACCTCGCCGAACACTCGATGTAGTGGCACTCGGCTCCGAGCATGCGGGCGAGCGGAATGAACGAGAGCGCGACCCCCGCGCCCGTGCTCACCACGGTGTGCACGCGATGCCTGCGCAGCAGCTTGGACGCCGCGAAAGCGTTGAGCGCGATGCCACGAGCGTCACGCGACGGCGTGTCGCGCACGTACACCACCTGCCGGTGCTCGAGCAGCGAGCGGCTCTGCGGGGTGTCGAACGTCACCCACAGCTCCTCGTCGCCCGCTCCAGGCAAGCGCGGAGCGAGCTGGACGAGGTCCTTTAGATGCCCTCCCACCGATGCGAGCATGAGCCTCATGCGCGGGCCCACCGCCTCGCGGTTGCAAGTATCTGCGCCATGCCGCCTCCCAACGGCGCCCCTGCCAAGGCGCGTGTAAGTGTGGGGCGGACTTCTACACGAAACGGTGAAGTGGTGCGCCGCTTCTACTTGCTGGCGCGGGCCAGCAACTCGAGCCGGTTTCCGAAGGGATCGTCGGCGTAGAAGCGGCGGTAGCCCGGGAGGTCTTGGTCCCATCTCACGCCAGGCAGGCGTGCGGCCAGATCCTCCAGCGCCGGGACGCTTTCCACGAGCAGCGCCGGATGCGCCTTGCGCGCCGGCGCGAAAGGATCGTCCACGCCGAGATGCAGCTGCTGCGACGCTCCGCACTCGAACCACACCCCGCCGCGCGAGCGCAGCGGCTCGGGCTTCTCGATCTCCCTCAGCCCAAGCAGGTCGCCATAGAAGCGCCGCGCCTCGTCCTCGCCGCCCGGCGGGCAGGCGAGCTGCACGTGGTCGATGCCCTCGACCACCCGCCTACTCGATTACGCCGAGCTCCTCGAGCCGCCCGACGATCTCGGCCACCGCGTCCTCCACGGAGTCGCCGCGGATCACGATGTCGGCGTTCTGAGGAGGCTCGTAGGGATCGTCGATGCCCGTGAAGCCGCTGATCTCTCCGCGCCGTGCCTTCTCGTAGAGGCCCTTGGGATCGCGGCGCTCGCACTCCTCGAGCGGCGTGTCCACGAACACCTCGACGAAGTCGAGCTCCAGCTCGGCGTGCGCGCTGCGGGCGCCCTCGCGGTCGCTCTCATATGGCGAGACGAGCGAGGCGATCGCGATTGTGCCGGCGTCGGCGAACAGCCGCGCGACGTGGGCGGTGCGGCGCACGTTCTCTGCGCGGTCCTCGGCGGAGAAGCCGAGGTTGCCGTTCAGGCCGTGGCGCAGGTTGTCGCCGTCGAGCCGGTAAGCCTTGAGTCCGCGCGACACCAGGTGCTGCTCGAGCGCCGAGGCGATCGTGGACTTGCCCGACGCCGGCAGGCCCGTGAACCACACCGTCGCGCCCTTCTGGCCGAGCGAGCGCCAGCGCTCTTCGCGGGACAGGGTGCCCTCCTGCCAGGTGACGTTGGGCGAGCGGCCGGAGCCGTCGGTGGGACGGTCGCCGTTCGTGATCGTCTCGGTGATCATGCCCGCGCCGACGGTGTCGTTCGTGGCCTCGTCCACGAGGATGAAGCTGCCGGTGTTGCGGTTGCGGCGGTAGTCGTCCACCGCCAGCGGCGAAGCGGTGCGGATCTTCAGACGGCCGATGTCGTTGAGCTCGAGCGACTTTGCATTGGTGTCGCGATGAAGCGTCTCGACGTCCACGCGGTAGCGGATGTCGTCCACCGTCGCCGTGACCCAGCGCGTGGTGTGCTTGAGCAGCAGGCGCTTGCCGGCGGACACCGCGTCGTCGCTCATCCAGCACACCATGGCCTCGAGCTGGCGCGACTGGTGCGGACGGTTACCGGGCCGGCAGAGCATGTCGCCGCGCGAGATGTCGAGCTCGTCCTCGAGCCGCACGACCACCGACATCGGCGGGACGGCCTCGTCCACGGGGCCGACAGGGCTCTCGATCGACGCGATCCGCGAGCGGTCGCCGGAGGGGACCACGTGAACTTCGTCGCCCACTCGCAGCACCCCGGCGGCCACCTGGCCGGCGTAGCCGCGGCCCTGGGAGTCGCCGGTGGGGCGGATCACCCACTGCACGGGGAAACGCACGTCCACGAGGTTGCGGTCCGAGGCCACGTGCACGTGCTCGAGGTGGTAGAGCAATGGCGCGTCGTCGTACCACTTCATGCGGAGCGAGCGGTCGACCACGTTGTCGCCATCCAGCGCCGAGATCGGGATGAACGTGATGTCCGTGAGCTCGAGCTTGGCGGCGAAGTCCTCGAAGTCCTGGCGGATGTCCTCGAACACCTGCTCCGAGAAGTCCACGAGGTCCATCTTGTTCACGCAGATCGTGAGATGGGGCACGCCCACGAGCGACGCGACGAAGGCGTGCCGCTTGGTCTGCTCGGACACGCCCTTGCGCGCGTCGATCAGGATCAGCGCGAGGTCCGCCGTGGAGGCTCCCGTGACCATGTTGCGCGTGTATCGCACGTGGCCCGGCGTGTCGGCGAGGATGAAGCGCCGCCGCGGCGTGGCGAAGTAGCGGTAGGCCACGTCGATCGTGATGCCCTGCTCGCGCTCGGCGCGAAGGCCGTCGGTGAGAAGGGCGAGGTCGACGTACTCGTCGCCCCGGCGCCGGCTCGTCTCCTCGACGTGCTCGAGCTGGTCGGCGAACACCTGCTTGGAGTCGAACAGCAGGCGGCCGATCAGCGTGCTCTTGCCGTCGTCGACTGAGCCGGCGGTGGCGATGCGAAGTGTGCTCGCGCGCCGCTCAACCACGGGATCGGGCTGGCCGTTGCCTTCTATGACGGTGAGCTTAGAAGTACCCGCCACGCTTGCGGTCCTCCATGGCCGCCTCGCTCACGCGGTCGTCCGCGCGCGTCTCGCCGCGCTCGGTGATGCGGGTGGCGGCAATCTCCTCCACCACGGCCTCGAGCGTCGTGGCCTGGGACTGCACCGCACCGGTGCACGACATGTCGCCCACCGTGCGGTAGCGGACGCTCGTCTCGAACGGCTCCTCGCCGTCGATCAGCTCGACGAACTCGCTGAGCGCGTACAGCATGCCATCGCGCTTGAAGACCTGGCGGTTGTGCGCGTAGTAGATCGACGGGATCTCGAGGTTCTCCTCGGCGATGTACTGCCACACGTCGAGCTCGGTCCAGTTCGAGATCGGGAACACGCGCACGTGCTCGCCCTTCTTGTGGCGGCCGTTGTAGAGACTCCACAGCTCCGGGCGCTGCGACTTGGGATCCCACTGGCCGGCCTCGTCGCGGAAGGAGAAAATGCGCTCCTTGGCGCGGGCGCGCTCCTCGTCGCGGCGGGCGCCGCCGAACGCGGCGTCGAAGTCGTGCTCGGCGATCGCGTCGAGGAGCGTGACGCTCTGGAGCCGGTTGCGCGAGGCGCGAGGGCCCGTCTCCTCCTGCACCCGTCCCTGGCTGATCGACTCCTCGACCGACGCGACCACGAGCCGCTCGCCGATGCGCTCCATCAGGTTGTCGCGGAAGTCGATCACCTCGGGAAAGTTGTGGCCCGTGTCCACGTGCATGAGCGGGAACGGGAACTTGGCCGGGCGGAAGGCCTTCTCGGCCAGGCGCACGAGCACGAGCGAGTCCTTGCCGCCGGAGAAGAGCAGCACCGGCCGCTCGAACTCGGCCGCGACCTCGCGCATGATGTGGATCGCCTCGGCTTCGAGGGTGCGCAGGTGTGTGAGTTCGTAGCTCATGCGGTGGGCAAAAGAGATTAAATCAGGTCGGCTTTTGAGGAATTAAGGCCGACGTGCGCCGCTGCAACGGTACTAACGGGCTGCTTGTAAGGGTGCACGAACGCCTGCCCCGCCCGCATGTACGCGAGAACTTCGTCCCGACCGTACTCAGGCTTCCAGCGGACGCCGGCGTACAGGTCGCTCACCGCATCCACGTCCACGACGTCGAACCCCAGGTGGTAGACGAGCGTGGGGATGAACATTTCCAGGTAGACGCGGGGCGGATCCGGCACGGCCGACAGGGCGGCCAGCGCCTCCCGCCGCAGGAGCATGCCGCTGCCCAGGCAACCCCACCGCGCCCAGGGGTCGTCGCGGCACGACAGCTCGGCGAAGAACCGGTTGATGCCCGCGTCGTCCTTGTAGCGAGTGAAGTGCGGCCAGTTGGTGTCGTTGCGCCGGCTCGCGCCCTTCGCGAACAGGCCCGCAGGCGACGCCCCGGCCAGCTCCTCCAGACGCCGCTCGAAGTCGCTGGCAAGGACCAGGTGGTCGTACTCCATGAAGTACACGAGCTCGATGTCGGTGTCCTGCGCCACCCGTCCCTCGTAGACGGCGCGCAGGATCGCGTTGTAGGACTGCTGCCTGGCGGATCCGCGCAGCGACGGGTCGTCGATGAACAGCGCGTCCTTGTCAGCCAGCTCTTCAAACGCAGCGCGCGAGCCGCCGTGGCAGACCACGAAGCGCGACGCCGGTGACAGGTCCCGCAGGTAGTCGAGCTGCCGGCGCACAGCGGGCGCCTCGAGATGCGTGATGATCGCGGTGAGGACGGCCACGGCTCACTGAACCCAGGGCCGTTCGGAGCTGGGGCACTCGTCGAGCTGCGCGTGCCGGAACTCCATCGCTTCCGAGGAGACGAACGACACGCGGATCACGTGCTCGTACGCGCCGAACAGCCACAGCTTTCCCCGCCAGAGAAATGGGACGCCCTTGAACAGCTCGCGCCCGCATTCGGCGCACCTGATCTGCCGACCGAACAATCTGACGACCAGCCGCTCGAGCCCGCGCGGCAGGAACGGGTCGGGCCACTCGCCCTCCGAGTCGACGGCGGACAAGTTGCTGCGTAGGTGAGCGAGCGCCCGTGTGGTCATCGGCCTTACGCCCCTCAGCGAGAGAGCGCCAGCGATGACTCCAGCTTGGCGAACGCGGCGAGCGCCTGTCCAACCACCTGGTCCATGTTCAGGTACTGGTAGCGGGCGAGGCGGCCAACGAACGTCACGTCTGGCAGCTTGGCGGCGAGCGCCTCGTAGCGCTTGTAGAGCGCTCGCGTGTCGTCGCTCGGGATCGGGTAGTAGGGGTCGCCCTCGCTGCGGGGGTACTCGTAGGCGACGGTCGTGCTCGAAAGCGTGCTCTGCGCTGCCATACGCCGGAACTCCGTGACGCGCGTGTGCGGAACGTCCTCACGCGGCTCGTTGACCGATGCGGCTGGCAGCAGGTAGCCGCCGTCCGGTGTCGGCTCGTTCTTCAGCTCGAATTCCAGTGACCGATAGGGAAGCGCGCCGAACTGGTGGTTGAAGAACGCGTCGATCGGTCCGGTGTAGACAAGATGGTCGTACTCGATTTCGCCTTTGACGTCGTCGTATTCCGTTTCGAGCTGCACCTCGATATCTGGGTGGTCGAGAATCCGCTCGAACATCGCGGTGTAGCCGGCCGCCGGCATGCACTGGAACGAGTCGGTGAAGTAGCGATCGTCCTCATTGGTGCGCACCGGTATGCGCGCGCACACCGAAGAGTGGAGCTCCGACGGATCGCGCTGCCACTGCTTGCGGGTGTAGCCCCGGAAGAACTTCTCGTAGAGGTCGCGGCCCACCTTCGCGACAACCACATCCTCGCTCGTGCGGATGTATTCGACAGGCTCCGCGCGCTCGGCGAGAAACGTCTCCACCTCTTCGTCGCTACGCATGGTCAGCCCATAGAGCTCGTTAAGCGTCGTGCGATTGATCGGCATCGGGAGCAGCTGCTCGCCCACTCGCGCGACGACCCGGTGCTCATACTGCCTCCACTCGGTGAAGTCGGAGAGGTACTCCACGACCTTCTCCGAGTTCGTGTGGAAGATGTGCGGACCGTACTTGTGGACCAGCACGCCGTGCTCGTCGTAGTAGTCGAACGCGTTGCCCGCCATGTGGTCGCGCCGATCGATGACAAGCACCCGCTGACCGACCTGGGACGCAAGCCGCTCGGCCATGATCGCCCCGGCATAGCCCGCCCCCACGACGAGCGCGTCGTAGCGGTCACAGGAGGGATGTCGCCGGAAGCGAGCCGGCGCGATCGGGGAGGTCACGGAACGATGCCCTCAACGAACGGGACCTCGAGCACCTTCTCGTGCATCACCGGCCCGTGGCCGAAGAAGCGATCCTCGCCGAAGAGCTCGCCGTGGTCCGATGTGACGATCACCCACGTGTTGCTGGGCAACCGATCGAAGAGCTGGGCGACCACCCCGTCGACGTAGCGCAGGGCATCGATCTGACGGCCCTGCAACTCCCGGAGGCGCGTCTGGTCGAAGAAATCCACCGCGTCGCCGTGGTCGTGCTCATGGTCGTCCAGGTGCTTGAAGACGCCGTGCACGCCCGAAATGCGCGGCCACTGGCTCGGGTCCTCGTCCGGGCGCGCATATGGGTAGTGCGTCTCGCCGACGTTAAGGAGATAGAAGGACGCTTGCTCGTCGTCGAAATGGAGGTCGTCGAGCATCGCCGCCATGTCGTTGTGCTTGGGCATCAACCGGTAGCTGTCGAAGTCCTTGTTGAGCAGCGTGTGCTCGTTGAGCACCGGCATCGACACGCGCGCGTGCGTGCGGTAGCCGTGGCGATGCTTGAGGTAGGTCGGCAGGAAGATCGATGGAAGGAGCCGCTTGAACTCCATGTCCGGGATGCCGAGCCGCTCCCCGTACCGCAGGAAGTCGTGCTTGTAGTACTCGGAGGCGTAGACCTCGGGTGGACTCGTATGGGGCAGCAGCCCCATCAACAGGTTGTAGTGCGACGGCGCGGTCCACGTTGCGTATGTCCAGCGCCGCTCGACCGGCCCGAGCGCGGCCAGCGCAGACGGTTCCGCAACGACCCACGAGTCGTAGCGGAGGCTGTCAAGAATTACGACGACAAGGTGTCGCCGCCCCTGCCCGGGCGCCCCCATGGCGCGGGTTATACAGAGCGCAGGTTCGCCCGGCGCCAGTTAACTGCGACCTGCGCGCAGGCCATCACCTACGATGCCGCGGGCAATGGGGAGGGACGGGAGCCCGTTGCGGGATCGCGTCATCTTTGTCGAGGGCGCACCCCGTAGCGGCACGACGTGGCTGGTCACGTTGCTGGCCACGCATCCGGATATCGCAGGAGTTGAGGCCGAGTCGCATCTGTTCGACTTCGGCGTCGATCGCCTGTTCGACAACATGGAGGGACGGAATCCATATTTCCACGGGCTCCTGAGCTATCTCGACCGCGACGAACTTGTGGACCTCACGCGCGATTTCTGCGACGGGGTCCTGATGTCGATGCGGCGCCACGTGTGCCCCGATTCGAATCCGCCGTTCGTTGTCGAGAAGACGCCGATCGCCGGCAACGTGGACGCGCTGGATCTGGAGCGAAAGCGCGACGTCTACCCGGACGCCTGGTACATCCACATCGTTCGCGACCGTGAGGCCGTCGCTCGCTCGCTGATGCGCGCACCGTGGATGCCTGACCGTTCGTACGCGGCATGCGCCGGCCTTTGGGATCGCACGGTCGCTCGTGCCCGTTCGACCTTCGGCGACCTTCCGCGTTATCGCGAGGTGAGCTACGAGGCTTTGCGTACCGATCCCGCCGCCGTGTGTCGGGCGCTGTTCGAGTGGCTCGGGGTAGCGAGCGGCGAGCAGGTGCTCGAGACAGTTCGCGTCCTGTCCCGAGAGCAGTTCTCGGACCTTGGCGCGGTAGAGACGGCCGGTGCGGGCGCCGGTGCCCGTGGTCGGGCTACGGCGCTGCGACGCCGCGCTGCGCGCTTCCTCCGCCGCGAGGCTCCTAACGACCCAGGTAGCGATCTGACCTTTACGTTTGTGCGCGCGTTGCGCGAGTGCGACGCGGAAACGCTTCGGACGATCACGTCACCTTCGCTGGAGCTGGTCTACCGGAGTATCGACGGCGATCTCGCGCTCCACGACGAGGAAGCGCGCGCCACGCTGTTTCTGCTGGCTGAAGACGCCTTCACCCGTCGTCACGTTGGCGAATGGTGGGCGTCCGCAGGCACCGGGCCCGGAGAGTGGTGGACATCCGCGCCGGGGAAGAGCCTGTCCACCATCTGCTTTTCCGCCCTGGGCGGCGATGCGACAAGAGTGGACCTCGCGCTCAGCCTCGCCCTCGATGGTGAGCTGGTGCGCCGGGTCGTGATCATCTCGGCCGGTCCTCTGGGCGGGCGGCCGATCGTCCGAGCGGACGGCTGAGCTCGATGCGTCCAAACATTCTGTTCGTGATCCTCGACGCGGCCCGGCGGGACGCCTTCGAGCCGTACGGGGCGCCCGTCGGGAGCACACCCACCATCGCGCAGCTGGCGGCCCGTGGGAGGGCTGTGCCGGAGGCCTACTCGACGGCGCCGTGGACCGTGCCCTCCCACGCGTCTTTCTTCACGGGGCTGATGCCTCGGGCTCTCGGCCTGAAGGAGGTGCCGTCGCCCGCCGCTGCAAAGGCGCTACTCGAGACCCACAGGGCGCGCTTTCTACCCGAAGTGCTGCGCTCACACGGTTACGAGACGTTGGGGATCAGTGCCAACCCGTGGGCCTCAGAGCTGAGCGGTTTCGGTACCGGATTCGATTCCTTCTCGCTTGTTGACACTGAGCGGCAGGGTCGTTCGCACTTGACGAGTTTGCGTGGTCGCGCCCGCTGGCTGGCCGAGGTGGCACGCGGGAAGCCGGACGATGGTGCGCGTGCGGCGTTCGACATTCTGAGCTCACGGCTTGAAAAGCGGCGTGAACGACCCTTTTTCTGCTTCCTAAATCTGGTCGAGGCCCATTTCCCCTACCTACCACCACGGCCGTACGGCGGACTGTCGATTCTCGATCGCTTGCGTGCCGGCGAGGATGCCAGGCGTTACTTCCAGCTCGACGCTGTCTATCAGGCGAACGGAGGCGCACTGGAGGTGCCTGAGGGAACGCTCGAGCGCGCGCGGCGTCTCCACCGCGGGGCGGTCCGATACCTGGACGACTGGCTGGGCCGCGTGATCGAGCAGCTTGATGCAGTCCGGATGCTCGACGACACGCTCGTGATCGTGTGCTCCGACCACGGCGAGAACTTCGGCGAGGGCGGCTTGATCGCGCACATGCTGTCGCTCGATCAGCGGCTCATCCACGTGCCTTTCGTGCTCGCCGGCCCCGGTGCCAGCCGGATCCAGTTGAACAGTCTCGCCGAGTTGCCGCGATCGCTCGCCGAGGCGCTCGACATCACCGATAACCCATGGCACGACGAGTTTCCGCGTGGATTTGGCTTAGCTCAGTCGGATGGCCTGGGCGAATCCAATGACCTCCGGCTGATACAAGCCCTCAATGAAGCCGGAATTCTCGACGAGCGCCTCCGAGCCAGGTTCACAAGTCCGCTCAGCTGCGCGGTGCGCGGCGATCTGAAACTGGTACGCCGCGATGAAACCGAGGAGGTGTACGACCTCTCGGTGGACCCGCTCGAGCTCAATCCGATCGTGTCTCGCGAACTTGACGCCACCCGTGCCACGGAGCTTGAGCAGCTGCGGAAGGCGCTCGATGATCCGGTGATGACAGCGACGCCGGCAGGCGCCGCGCGCGCCGGCACAGACAGCGAAGCATCGGCGGAGGAGATCAGCGACCTCGAGGATCGCATGAGGCTGCTGGGATACCTGTGAGTCCGATCCGCTACCGGCGCGCTTGCACTAGCCCATATCTACAGTGACGCCTGTGTCGGACCCGACCGTCAGCGTGATCATCCCCGTCCGAAATGGGGAGCGCTCCCTGCCTGCTCTTCTACGTAGCGTTACGGAGCAGACCCTTCCACGGGAGCGCTTCGAGGTGATCGTCGTCAACAACGATTCTTCCGACGAGACCGCTGCCGTCGCGGCCGACCTGGGCGCTCGTGTCGTGCATGAGCCGATTGCGAATCGCTCGCGTGCTCGCAATCGCGGGGCCGAGGCCGCACGGTCGCGGCTGTACGCGTTCACCGATGCGGACTGCGTCGTTCACCGGGGCTGGCTTGAAGCGCTGCTCCGCAGCGCACCGAGCGCTCCGCTTGTGGCTGGCGACGTGGTCATCCGGACGACGCACAACCCCAATTCGATCGAACGCTACGAGCGGCTCTGGCGATTCGGCCAGCGCGCCTGGGTTGAGCAGGGTTGGGCCGCCACGGCGAACCTGCTGGTTCAGGCAGACGCTTTCGATGCGATCGGAGGCTTCGACCCCGCATGGCGGCATATCGGCGAGGACTCAGACTTCTGCATTCGTGCCCGCGACGCCGGCTTCGGTCTCGCCTACTGCGCCGACGCGATCGTCGAGCACGACGCGGAACGCGAATATGGCCCACTGCTGCGACGCCTGTTCCTCCACGGCTACTCCACTACGCAGTCGTTCTACCGCCTTGGCGTTGGCCATCGAGCCTGGCGTGATCCCGCCCCCGCGCTGCTCGGCGACGGCGCTCTCCGCCACGTCGGCCACGAACCGGCGGGCTTCCAGCCCGACGAGTGGCGGCGTATGGCCCGTCTCGCGCGATTGGGCTACGCCGCGCGCGTGGCGGGCTCGGTATGGGCAGAGGTTTCCCGGGCTAGATAGCGGGTCCGCTCAGGCAGGCGCCGGGGCCGGCGTCGCGCGCTTGCGGATGTGATTGATCGACTCTCGCAGCAACTTTCGCTCTGACGCGAGTGTGGTGGCGACGGCCACCGCGCCGAACAGGACGACCTCGAGGATCACGCGGCTCGGAGTTCGCGTGCCGCCATCAGTCGCTCGGAGCAGAAGCACAGCAACGGTAGCCGCGAACGCTGGTCCGACGCCATGCGAGATGTGTCCCGCCATCCCAAGGCCGGGGAAGAGACGCAACAGGTAGTGAACGCGCACCGCCAACGTGACGACCGTGACGATCGCGAGTCCGATACCGAATCCGGTGACGCCGTGCGTTGCGAGCAGCGGCACCGCGACCGCAAGCGTCGTGACGAGGTTGACGCTCGTTAGCGTCGCGATCGGCCTCGTGTTGCCGACAGCACGGTAGAAAGCGGTCCAGTTGAAGCCGATCTGATTGACCGCTGCGCTCGCGGCGACGATCCCGATCAGGGGGGCTGCGAACCGCCACTTCTCGCCGATGACGAGATGCACGAAGTCACCGATGAACAGCGCGCCCAGGCATCCCATCGGCGCTGCCCACAAGAGGGCCAGCCTGTTCGATTTCCAGAACGCTTCGAACAACAGGTCGGTGCGGTCCTTCACGGCGCAGATCGCGGGGTACAGCGTGTTCGTGACGATGTCGTCCACCCGCGTCGTGTACTGGGCGATGCTGATCGCAAGGGCGATGCCCGCGACGGCAGTGGGCCCGTGCAGCCGCGCCGCGAGGATGATCGGAACCTGCCAGGTGAGCGCCGTATTGACCGTGCCGAGAAGCAACGGCCACGAGAAACTGCGGTACTCGCGCATCGCACTTCGCTCCCAGCGAAGCCGGAGACGGTACGGCGAGCTCCGCACGCAAGCCGCCGCCGTGACCCAAGAACTGACCAGGCCGGCGAGCACCAGCGCCCAGAGCTGAAGCCCGACGAGCACCAGCGCGATGATCACGACGAAAAGCGACGCGCTGTTGAGCAGTTGGAGCTTGCGCTGACGGAGGAAGTCCATTCGGCGATAGTGCACCCACAGCGGCATCTGGAAGACGAGCGCCGGAAGGCTCGCAATCAGCACAAGTCCCGGCGCGATGATGGTGGGCTGGCCGTAGATCGCCGCGAACGCCGGAATGGCGACCAAGAGCAGCAGCGCAAGCAGGCCGGCGAGCACCCACTGGAGAGTGAACGCGATTTCGAAAGCACGTTGCTGATCCGCGTCGTCCTGCTGGATGTACTTGTCGTCCACGCCGACACTGCCAAGCATCAGCACCGTCATGAATGCGGCCATCAGCAGCTCGAAGCGCCCGATCACGGAGGTGGGCAGCAACCGCGCCACAAGCGTTCCTTGAACGAGGGCCAACGCCGTCGTCGCGACCAGGAAACTGCCGTTGATCAGCGCACCGCGCGCGGTGCGACCGCGGAGATCCACGGACTCGCCTCCCGCGAAGCGACCGCCATGCGGTTGGCTGGCCGCCACCGATTCCCCTACCGGCGACATCGCAATGAATCCTACGGACGACGCCGGAGCCGCGCGCAGGTCGGTGACCGGCGAGTGGAACACGTCTCGCGCCCTAACATGCCGCCTCCATGGCGACTGCCCTGCGTACGCAATCCAACTTTCCGCGCATGCGCGCCCGGGCCGATGCCGCGCGCTTCCGCAGGCGCTGGGGCTTCGCGCCCCCGCCGCCGTGGAGCGATTGGGTGGGCTATGAAGTGCTGCTCGAGGAAATCGAATGCCACGGTGTCGATCGGCTGGAGGGCGACGTGCTTGAGATCGGCGCGTTCCTCGGTGGAGGCACGTCGAAGCTGTGCGGTTGGTTCGGTCTCCGCGCTCCGAGTAAGCGAGTGGTGGTCGTCGACGTGTTCGACCCCGACTTCGATGCGACCAGAACCGTGGAGGGGTGGGCGATGCACGATCTGTATGGGGCTGCACTCAAGGGTCGGAACCAGCGCGAGGTATTCGACGACGTCACGCGCAGATGCACGAACCTGACCGTCGTGCAGGGCGACTCCACCTCCGTCGAGATTCCAAGCGAGCGGCTCGCGTTCGCGTTCGTGGATGGCAGCCACGTGCCAGGGGACGTTCGGTCGGACTTCGAGCGCGTCTGGGAGCGGCTTTCGCCGCGCGGCATCGCGGCGTTTCACGACTACGGCGCAGACCTACCTGGCGTGACGCACACGCTCCATGCCTGCATCGGAGATCATGCCGACGAGATCGAGCGCATCTGGACGAAAGCGCCGAGAGTGCTCTTCGTTCAGCGCGCCGGCTGATCCGCAGCCGCCTGGGCATCCGGGCAGAAGCCCACACGGCCAACGGCGCCGTACAACATGTCGACGTACTGCGGGCGGAGGGAATCCCAGCTGAAGCTCTCGTAGACGAAGCAGTGGCGCTGGCGAGCTCGATGGGGGTCGTGATCGCCCGCCGAGTTCGCACTGAGCAGGCCCGCCAGCGCGCCGGGCTGCGTGAAGTCGGCGAGGCGCCCATGACCGCCGAGGGCGTAGTGCGCGACCGGGTAGTCGTGCGCCAGGCACAGCAGTCCTTGCGCCTGCGCCTCGACCATCGCGCGCGGGAGCCCCTCGGCGAGCGAGGGCAGTACGAAAACGTCACTTGCTCGGAGGAGTGGCGGCACCTGGGCCGAGGGCACGCTGCGGAAGCTGTGCCCCTCCTCTCCGAGCAACTCCTGTGCGAGCTGTCGCAGCCCGTCGGTCTCGTCCTCCGGCTGGCCCACCAGGAGGAGGAAGGGCCGCGGCTCGGGCAGCTGGGCCAGCTCGGTGATCAGATAGTCCAGGCGCTTGTGGTGGCGGTTAAGCGCCGCCACGCTGATGACGATGTCGCGGTCCCTGGGCAGATCGAGCTTGCTCCGCAGGCTCTGCCGCTCGTCCAACGTGGGCGCATCGAGCGACGGGGCGAACCGGAAGGCGACGGGCAGGAGGATGTGGCGGCACGGGTCTGCGCCCCTCGCAAGCACGTAGTCGAGGGCGGGCGCGGTGTGCTGGTGGATGCGGTCGAAGCGCTCGAACCCCTCCGCCGCCATTGACCCGTTCGATAGGACGAGCGCGTAGCTCTGCCTATTCAGTCGCCTCAGGAGCGCGAGCCCCACGCCGGTGTACCACTCGCTGAAGTAGACGACATCAGGCTTGCGCCGAAGGATCGTGGGCTGAAGACTGAACGCGAATGCGAGCTGCTCGACATGCAGTCCATTCCGGCCCGAGAGCCGGCCGAGGATTCGCGCCGTGCTCCCGTCCCGTTTGAGCGAAGCGACGGCGCGCTCGCGATCCCCGGGCGCTCCGCTGCCCTTGATCAGCTCGAGATCCAGCAGTGGTTCGTCCTTGAGAACGTCGAAGCACTCCCTCGCGAAGGACTCGAAGCCACGGGGGGTCCGCTCGAGCCCGGAACAGGCGAGCAGGACCCGCGCTTGGGACAGCCCTCGCGCCGAAAGCGCCGGTTGGTGCTCGAGGACGGGGCGGGCGATTGTCTGAGCTTCGGTCACCTTGGCGATCCGGAGACGACGGGCTTCCTTGGCTGCTCTGGCCCTTCGCCAGCGGGCCCGAAGTAGTCGATCGGCCTGGCCGGCGCACCCACCGCGACGGTGTAGGGCGGAATCGATCGCGTCACCACGCTGTTCGCGCCGACGAACGCGCGCGTGCCGATGTTGCCCATGATCGTGCACTTGGTCGTGACCACGGCGTCGTCTTCGATCACCAGGGGTTTGAAGTCATAGCCCTGCTCGAGCATCGGCCGGGTGATGTCGCGGAAGCGGTGCTGTCCGTCGAGCAGGATCGTCGTCTGACCGAAGCTACAGCGGTCGCCGATGTCGATCGTGGTCGAGCACTGGATCAGCACGGAGTAGGTGAAGACGCAGTCGGAACCGATCGTTACGCGTCCGTCGCCCGACACCTCGGCGCGGAAGTCGCGCCGGAACTCGACGCGGTCGCCCACGATGAATGAGCCGCCGTGAGGGATGAACAGGCTGAATCCCTTACCCAGGTAGACCCCCTCGCCAAAGCGGACCGTGGCGTGGGGGTGGCGGGCCAGCACCCACTTCTTGCGGAG
>Ga0070683_100001234_pt1 | contig 19466 bp, 23 predicted proteins | sample KBSC713LmetaG_FD_64662 | JGI IMG/M metagenome (GOLD analysis project Ga0070683, IMG submission 64662) | Corn rhizosphere microbial communities from Kellogg Biological Station, Michigan, USA - KBS C7.1-3L metaG | ecosystem: Host-associated > Plants > Roots > Rhizosphere ... | reverse complement strand
CGGGCCGTGGCGATGCAGGTAGGCCAGGTGCTGGGCGAGCAGCTGGCGATCGAGCCCGGCGGTGCCGCGGATGCCGGCGATCACGTGGTCGTGGATGATCCGGTGCATCGACCGGTAGCGGCCGGGAAAGCGGTGTTCGAACTCGGCCTCGAGCACGTCGCGGGTCAGGTCGTGCGGGGTCAGCCCGCCCGGCCGGATGGCCACGAAAGGCCGCCGGCGCAGCCAGGCCCACACCTCCGGGGCGGCGCCGCCAACGGTTTCGCGCAGGAGATCCTCGGTGGTCAGCCAGGCCCGCGCACAGGTCGCGAGGCCCAGGACGTGCGCCTCGGTCGGCGCGTCGCGCAGCACCGACTCGAGCAGTGCGGGGATCAGATCGGGCACCTCCGCGAAGGTCTCCGGCACCGTGCCGCAGCGGGCGACGTCGGCGAGCAGCGCGAGCGCCAGTGGATGGCCTTGGCCCAGCCGCCGCAGCCGGAGCCGGTCGGCCTCGGCCACGCCGGCCCGCGTCAGCAGCTCCTCACTGTCGGCGTCGTCAAGATGGGCCAGCGGCTGGACGGCGACGACCTGCCGCCAGCCCGGGTCGGCCCGCCAGGCCGGCGCCGGCGGATCCCGCCCGGCCAGCACCATCACCGTGGGCTCGGGCAGGGCCGGGATCAGGTCGGTGCGCAGCCAGCCGTCGAGCGCGGCCAGCTGCTCGTATCCGTCGACCAGGAGAACGGCCGCCCCGCCGCCGAGTGCCTCGGTGAACCCGTCCGGTGACGGGTCGATCTCGCGGCCGTCGAGCAGGACGACGGCGCGGCCGGCCTCGTGGGCACGGGCGCGCATCTCGAGCAGCAGGGTGGTCTTGCCGATGCCGCCCGGACCGTGCACGAAAAGCACCCGATGGGCGGCGTGACCGGCGATGGCTTCGCCGAAGCGGCGCAGCTCGTCCCGGCGTCCGACGAATGCTCCCCGTCGGGCGCTGTCAAGAAGATCACCGAGCCGGGCCGGACCCACGTCAACAGTCTTGACCGGCGAGCCGACCGCGTACAGACCCGCCGTCCGGCAGTCGCGGAAAGTTACGCCGGCCGCGGCCGCTGTTGCCTAAGGTTTGCGGCCCACGCCGCCGAACGCGTCGAGCTCCTTGACCTCGTCACCGGGATCCGGCCGCCACAGCGGGCACGACACGACCCCCGGCTCGACGAGGTCCAGCCCGGCGAAGAAGCTGGCGATCTCGTCCGGGGTCCGCAGCGTGTAGGGCACCGCACCGGTGTCGTTGTAGCCGTCCTGGGCCTCCTCGAGCGCCTCGCCGGCGACCACCTTGGTCCCGTCGTTGATCGACAGGTAGCTGCCCGACACGAGACCGCCCATCAGCCGCGACACGATGCTTCGGGCCTCGCCGGTGTCGGGCACATGGCCGAGGATGCCACTGAGGATCAGCGCCACCGGCTGGTTGAAGTCGAGCGTCTTGGCCGCCGCGGTCAAGATCTGCTCCGGCTCGTGCAGGTCGGCGTCGATGTAGTCGGTGGCCCCTTCCGGCGAGCCCACCAGCAACGCCCGCGCGTGCACCAGCACGAGGGGATCGTTGTCGACGTAGACGATCCGCGAGGCCGGCGCCACTGCCTGCGCGACCTGGTGGGTGTTGTCGGACGTCGGCAAGCCGGTGCCGACATCCAGGAACTGCCGCACACCCGCCTCACCCGCCAGATAACGCACGGTTCGGGCCAGGAAGCTCCGCGAGGCGCGGGCCATGTCGACCACGCCCGGGAAGACCTTGATGTACTCGTCGCCGGCCGCGCGGTCGACGGCGAAGTTGTCCTTGCCGCCCAGCCAGTAGTTCCAGATCCGGGCCGAATGCGGAATCGTGGTGTCGAGTTTCGACGACAGCGGCTCGTCGGAGGATGGGTCGCTCACGGCCACATTGTGGCCGACTGTGACCGCTGTCCGCAATCGACGGTTTCCACACCGTCGATGCCTGGCCGGTCGATTCATCCGCCTCGGTCGGTGACGATCAGCTCCCGGGCAGCGCCGTGAGGCACTCCGGCCGGCGCTCGTCACTCGGTCTCCTGTCAGTCGGTAGCCTGGCGGCGTGCGTCCAGCTCCGCGCCTGTTCGGCATCAGCGCGACCGCGGCCGACCGGGTCGCGGTGCTGCGGCGTGGGCCCAGCAACTGGACCCATGTCGGGTTGTGGGATGTGGCGTCGCCCCGGTTTCACTCCGGGGCGTGGCTGAGCGGCACCTTGTATCCGCAACGCTGCGACGTGTCGCCGGACGGCCGCTACCTGTGCTACTTCGCGCTGAACGGAGGCACCAGGTGGAAGGCCGGTGACACCTACATCGCCGTGTCGCGGCTGCCCTGGCTGACCGCGTTGGTCGCGTGGGGCACCCAGGGCACCTACAGCCGAGGCGCGTACTTCGTCGACGACCCGTCCCGCCATGAGCTGGGCAAGCCCGACGAGGGCGCGGTCGGGCGGCTGCGCAACGAGTACGGGCTGGTTTTCCCGAGCGGGCCGGTGACGTTCGCGGTCGAACGACGGCGCGGCTGGACGGAGACGCCGGATTCGGTACCGCGCACCGACACCTGGGACGAGCGGCGCGCCGACACGGTGCGGGTCGGGCGGCCCCGACCGGGCCGGCGCGGCAACATGTGGCTCGTCGTGGGGGGCGGATACGCGGCCTTCCGCGCCGGGGGCCTCAAGCGGTACCGGCCGCCGGCGTACGAGTTGCGCGACGGCCCGGATGGCCCGGTCCTGACCCAGCTCGACGACGTGCAGTGGGCGGACTGGGCCCGCGACGGGCGGCTGCTCGTCGCCACGACCGATGGACGGCTGCAGATCCGCGACGGCTCGACCGGCGCGGTCCGGTGGGAGCACGACCTGGCCGGGCTGCGGCCGGCCCCCGAGCCACCGCCACCCGAGGCGCGGCACTGGTAGCCGCGGCGGACGTTACGCGACCACCGGCAGCGTGGTCGCGATGGGCCAGGCGACCACCAGCGATCCCACCAGCGCGATCAGCCACGACGGCACGGCGAACCGGTGCAGCACGGCACTCCAGATCGCCTGCCATACCAGCAGCACCCCGAGCAGCGGCACGACCAGCAGCAGGAACCCCGACGTGAGCCCGACGGCGGCCGCGCCGGTCAGCGCGAGGACCGCGACCGCGAAGACGGCCAGGACACCGAGGCTGTTCCCGCCGGCGATGCACTCGGCGGCGTACGCCCACACGGCGAAGCCCGCCCACACGGCGGCCAGCAGCCACCACCGGGCGCCGGCGGGTATCGCGTAGGTGATGCCGAGCTGCAACGGGAGCGCGATCGCGACCGCGGCGTAGCCGATGAGGACGGGCGCGGCGGCGGCCAGCCGGAGCCGGCCGTGTGCGGCGATCGGCGCGGACGCCGCGAAGGTGCCGGTGCGCCAGCGGTGGTACGCCAGCATCGCGATCCCGGCGGTCGCCGTGAACCCGACGACGAACCCGCCCAGCGCCAGCGGAAGGTTGATGGTCGGCGCGATCGGGGCGACGAGGACGCCCACGACGGCGGCCGCGGCCGCGAGGACGACGACGCGGATGAGCGGCGAAACCGCGGCGCGCGGCCAGCGCGTCGGGTCGCCGCCGAACACGATCCACGCCAGCGGGTACAGCCCGACCAGGAACGCGAGCAGCAGCAGCCCGGCCGCGCCCACGCGACGGACCGGCGACGGCGCCTTGCGGCCGCTGGCGGCCGGTCCGCCCAGGCTGGCGTCCAGCCACGAGCCGACCTCGCGATGGGTGCGCGGCGCGTACAGGATCGAGATGTGCTCGAGGCCCGGCACGATCACCACCTTGCGCTCGCCACCGCCGCTCTCGGCCGCGCGCTGGGCGGCCGTCCGGAAGTTGGCGAACTCGAGGCCACCGGCGAGCAGGAGCAGCCGGGCCGGCCGATCCGGCGGCAGGTCCGACGAGTCGGGCAGCGAGATCGCCACGGTCGCCTTCACGTCGGGGTGGTTTGCCGCGTACTCGGTGACCGCGGTCGCGCCCATCGAGTGCCCGACAAGCGCCAGCCGGGACGGGTCGACGTCCGGCAGGCTGCGCAGGTGGGCCAGCGCGACGTCGAGGGCGTGCTGCAACGCCTTGCCGGATGCGTCCGTACCGGCCGTGGCGTCCGGCAGCGGTGTGGTGTTCGCGCCGTGTCCGGCGAAGTCCAGCAGGACGACCACGTAACCCCGGGCGGCCAGCGTGTCGCCGAACGGCGCCATCAACCGCGCCGAGCCGGCGAAGCCGTGCGCGACGACGACTCCCGCATGGCGGCCGCCGCCGGACGGGTGCACCTCATTGAGCGGCACCCCGTCGACGACGATCGACCGGCTCCCGCCGGTACCAGTCAAAAGCCAGATGCCCGCGGCGGCCGCGAGCACCGACACCAGCACCGTCGCGAGCACTGCGCGAAATCGGGGTCCCATCAGCGCGGCAGCAACGGTCGCAGGAAGGTTCGTTCGTAGCGCCGGACGCAGCCGCTCTCGTCTCTGATGCGGTCGGCCGCGATGAAGTCGGGATCGACCCCGAACCCGGCGCGGTACTGCTCGTAGGCGGCGAGACTGGCGAAGCTGAACAGGGCGAGGGCTTTGTCGCTGGCGCCTTCGGCCGGCAGGAAGTAGCCGTGGTGGGTCCCGCCGTGCCGATCGACCAGCTCCATCCACCGGCGCGCGAACCGTTCGAAATCGTCGATCTTCGCTGGATCAATGGTGTACTCGACGACGCATGTGATCACGTCGTGAGCCTAGCCAACCGGCGGTCAGGGATGATGGGCTCACGTCGACAGCCCAACTGATCGGCACGACGTGACTCGTGCGCTGGCGGTTCCGCTGGAGGACAATGGCGAGGATGGATGAGCAGCGATCGGCGGCGGCCGTCGTCGAGGCGGGCTGGCAGGCCGTGCGGGACGACGGGCGAGTGCGCCCCGAACTGCTGGCGGCGGCCTACGCCGAGCCCCGGCTCCGGCAACTGTTCCCCTGGACCGGCATGGGCGAACTGCACTTCAGCCGGTGCACCGAGTCCCGTTGGACGTGGGACATCCCATACGTCATGCCGGACGCCGGCGGCACCTACTTCGTCGCCGGGCCACACCGCGACCAGACCGTCGGCCCGGCGGCCACCGCACAGGAGGCCATCGCGATGGTGGTCGACCGCCTCCCACCCGGCTGCGGTCCGGCCTTCCTCGGTACTCCGGACGAACTCGCCGCTCACGAGGCCTGATCGGGCGGCTATCTCGATCGCCTGAGCGCGGGACCGCTCGCCCCCACGTCGCGGACCCTGGCCCCGCCTACCCCCGGTGGGAGCGTGACCTCGATGGCACTGCGCCGGGCGAAGAGACCCGACGGGTCCGCGCGACAGACCTCCGCCGTCCGGGACGGCGCACGGGTGGCGGTGGCGGCCGTCGGGCCGTAGACCACGACGACGTCGAGCACGTCCGCGGCCCAGGACACCAGCACATCGGCGAGCCGGCAGGTCCCGTTGTGCGATACCACGAGCGTGAGACGCAGCCCCTCCAGCAGGTACCGCTCGACCGGCACCGCCGTGCCGTCGGGAACCGTCGCGTCGGTCACCCTCGGCGGGTGGTCGAGCACCCGGGCCGTCACGCCGGTCACGTGGCGGTCGACGGGTACGCCGAACGTGTCGGTGTCGCGCTTCTCGGCCGTCGGACCGGGCCACACGAGCACGGCGCCCACGACGATGAGCGACAGCAGGACGACCGTCATGCCCGGCCAGTGGTTGCGCGGCAGGACCCACGGCTTGGGGCCGGGCGGCGTCGCGGCGAACGCCTTCACCGATGCGGCGGCCAGTATCGCCGCGCCGACCAGGAGCAACACCACCAGACCCGGCAACGTCCCGGCGCGGATCGCCACGAGGGCGATCAAGGTGCCGCCGACCGCCGCCTCGCCCAGCCGGACCCCGCGGCTGCGCCCGCCGCCGCCGTCGCGCGGCTTGCGGAGGGCAGCACCGACCGCGATCGTCACCGCGACGAGGTCGGCGACGAGCAAGACGCCGGTGCGGCTGATCACGCCCGCGATTGTCCCTGGCCGGCGCAACGAGCACGATCATCCGTTCCGTCCGGCCTCCCGGTCTACCGCTCGCGCGCCTTGCGGGTGCTCCTGTCGTTGGCCTTCTGGATCGCCTCGACCAGCTCGGCCTTGGTCATCCGGGTGCGGCCGCGAATCTCCAGCTTCTTCGCCTGATCCAGCAGGTGCTGCTTGCTGGCGTTGGCGTCCACCCCGCCGGCCGTCTCGGCCTTCGTGTTGCGCCCACCGGCCGCCTTGGCATCGCTCGGGCCCTTGCGGGCCTTGGGCTCCCAGTGGTCACCGGTCTTCTCGAACGAGTGCTTCAGGGCGGCGAACGCGGTGCGATGGGCGCGCTCGCCCTCGCCGTACTGCTCGACCGCCGAGTCATGGGTCTTGGCGTAGGTGTCCTGCGCCTTCTTCGGCGACCGCTTCACCGTGCTCGGTATGTCCTTTCGTGCCGGCATGACAACCTCCTCATGACATCACCGGTACGATTGCATGCCCGTTTTACCCCAGCTCAAACGGCTATTTGGCGGATTGCAGCGCACAATGCAATCGTCAGGCCCGCAGCGGGGCGGTGGCGAAGCCGCGCAGACCTTCCTCGAGACCGACCGCGGCGGTGAAGCCGAGTTCCGCGCGGGCCCGCACCGGCGACGCGGTCACGTGCCGCACGTCGCCGGCCCGGAAGTTCCCGGTGACGACCGGCGCGGGCCCGGCCATGGCCTGGGCGAGCGCCGCGGCCATCGCACCGACGCTCGTCACGCGACCGGAGGCGACGTTGTATGCGCGGAAGCCCCGCGACCCAGCCGAGCCCGCCGCGAGCACGTTGGCCCGCGCGACGTCGCTCACGTGCACGAAGTCGCGCCGCTGGCGGCCGTCCTCGAAGACCGCCGGCGCGCGGCCGGCCTCCAGTGCGGAGCGGAAGATCGCGGCGACCCCGCTGTACGGGGTGTCGCGCGGCATGCCCGGTCCGTAGACGTTGTGATAGCGCAGCGCGACCACCGAGCCGTCGATCCCGTTGGCCCAGGCGGCCGCGAGATGCTCCTGGGCGACCTTCGTCGCCGCGTAGACGCTGCGCGGCTCGAGCGGTGAATCCTCGTCGATATCGACCGGTTCCAGCGGCCGGCCGCAGCGCGGGCAGCCCGGTTCGAAGCGGCCGCTCGTCAGGTCGTCGTGACTGCGCGGGGCCGGGCGGACCCGCTGGTGTTCGGGACAGCGGTAGCCGCCCTCGCCGTAGACGACCATCGAACTGGCCAGCACGAGCCGGCGGATCCCGCGGGCGGCCATCGCGGCCAGCAGCACCGCGGTGCCGAGGTCGTTGCAGCCGACGTATTCGGGGAGGTCGGCCAGGTCGACGCCGAGGCCGACGAGCGCGGCCTGGTGCACGACGACGTCCACGCCGCGCAGCGCCCCGGCCACCGCGGGCCGGTCGCGCACGTCGGCCCGGACCAGCGGATACGCGCAGCTCGTCACGGGCTCGCGATGGGCCGCCGGATGTTCGGCATCGAGCACCACCACCTCGTGGCCGGCCGTTTCCAACGCTGCGCAGACGTGCCCGCCGACGAACCCGAGACCGCCGGTGACCAGGATTCTCATGCCTCCGACCGTATGAGCGGCGCGGGCGTCACGCGCTCGACGTTCGCGGTTCGTAAGAGTTCGTTCGTGGCTCGTAAGACCCTCGGCCGGTGACGCTCGGTAACTTGCCAGACGTGCCCGACGTGATCCTTCCCTGCCTCGACGAGGCGGCTGCTCTGCCCTGGGTGCTGGCCCGGATGCCGGCCGGCTACCGCGCGATCGTCGCCGACAACGGCTCGACCGACGCGTCGGCCGCGATCGCCGCCGAGTGCGGTGCCCTGGTCATCTCGGCGACGCCGCGCGGATTCGGCGCGGCCGCGCACGCCGGCCTGCTGGCCGCCACCGACGAGGTCGTGTGCTTCATGGACGCCGACGGCTCCCTCGATCCGCAGCAGCTGCCGCGGGTCGCCGAGCCGGTCGGGTCGGGCCGCGCGGATCTCGTGCTCGCCCGGCGGCGTCCGGTCGGGACGGGCGCGTGGCCGGTGCACGCGCGACTGGGCAACGCCCTCCTCGCGCTCCGGCTGCGCCGGGCGGCCGGGGTCGCGCTGCACGACCTCGGTCCGATGCGGGCCGCCCGCCGCACCGCACTGCGCGGTCTGAACCTCCGTGACCGGCGCTTCGGGTACCCGCTGGAGATGGTGCTGCGCGCCGCCGAGCGCGGCTGGCGGATCACCGAGGTCGACGCCGACTACGGCCCGCGGATCCACGGTGGACGGTCCAAGGTGACCGGCACCGTCCGCGGGACGGCGCGCGCGATCCGGGACATGTCCCGGGTCCTGGCGTCATGAGACGGCAACTGCTCGTCATCGCCAAGGCGCCGGTGCCCGGCCGGGTGAAGACCCGGCTCTGTCCACCGTGTACGCCGGAGCAGGCGGCCACGGTCGCCGCCGCCGCGCTGGCCGACACCCTCGACGTCCTGTCCGCGACGCCCGCCGTGCGCCGCACGCTGGTGCTGCAGGGCGACTACCCGACACCAAAAGGCTGGCACGCGGTGCCGCAGCGCGGCGACGGGCTCGGCGAGCGGCTGGCCAACGCGTTCGCCGACACGGCCCGGCCCGGAGTGGCGACGCTGCTGGTCGGGATGGACACCCCACAGCTGTCGCTTGTGGACTGCCCGGCCGGGAACGCGCTCGGGCCGGCCGAGGACGGCGGCTGGTGGGCGCTGCAGCTGGAGAACCCGGCCGACGCGGCCGTGCTGCGAACCGTGCCGATGTCCACCTCAGCGACGGGAGCGCTCACGATCGGCGCCTTGCGCAGGCGCGGTCTTTCGGTAGCGCCGCTGCCGGTGCTGCGCGACGTGGATACGGCCGAGGACGCCCACGCCGTGGCCGCGCTCTGCCCCGGCGGCCGCTTCGCGCGTGCCGTTCACACCATGGTCCCGGACCCGGTTCGATGACCGCGCCGGTCACCATGTTCGGGGCGGCGCTGCGCCGGGCGGCCCGCGGCGACGGAGCCAGCCTGACCCTGCTCGATCGGCGCGGCGCCCGGATGCGCGAATTCGATGCTCGCACCTGGTCGGCCGACCGGCGGGCCGGGGACGAGTCCCTGGTGGACCGCTGCCGCCCGTACACGATCGATCTGGGCTGCGGCCCGGGACGGCTGGCTGCCGCGCTGGCCACGGCGGGCCGGCCGGTCCTCGGGGTGGACATCAGCCCGCAGGCCGTGCGCTACACGCGCCGTCGCGGGGTGCCGGCGCTGCTCGCCGACGCGCTCGGACCGCTGCCCGGCGAAGGCCGCTGGCAGAGCGCCCTGCTGGCCGACGGCAACATCGGCATCGGCGGCGATCCGGTCCGGCTGCTGCGCCGGACCCGGCGCCTGCTCGAACCCGGCGGACGGCTGCTTGCCGAGGTCGACCCGCCCGGGCATCGCTGCTGGCGCGGCGACGTGGCCCTCAGCGACGGTCACACCGTCAGCGACGTGTTCGCCTGGGCGTTCGTCGGCGCCGACCAGATCGCCGATATCGCGGCCGAGGCCGGGTTGCGCGTGCTGGAGCACTGGACGGAGGCCGGACGATGGTTCGTCGATCTTCGGGACTGACCGCCCGTCTCGGGCTCATGCTGGGTGCCGCGTTCGGCATCTGCTTCCTGACCGGCGTCCTCAGCCACTACATCCAGCACCCGCCCGGGTGGTTCCGGTGGCCGTCGCGGCCGGTCCAGCTGTACCGGATCACCCAGGGCGTCCACGTGGCGACCGGGCTGGCCTGCTTCCCGCTGCTGACCGCGAAGGTGTGGTCGGTGTACCCGAAGCTGTTCGCCCGGCCGCCGGTCCGCGGCGTCCTGCACGGGCTGGAGCGGCTGTCGATCGCGCTGCTGTCCGGCGCGGCCCTCTTCGAACTGGTCACCGGGCTGCTCAACATCGCGTACTGGTACGGCGCGATGCCCTTCGGCTTCATCGGCGCGCACTACTGGACGGCCTGGCTGGCCATCGGCGCGCTGCTGCTGCACGTCGCGGTCAAGCTGCCGGTGGCCCGCCAACCGGTTCCCGCGCCGGACAAGGCCGGCCGCCGCTCGGTCCTCGTGCTCGCCGCGGTCACGGTGGGGGTCATCACGCTGGCGTTCCTCGGCCAGACGGTCCGGCCGCTGCGCCGCGTCGCACTGCTCGCCCCCCGGCTGCCCGACGTGGGTCCGCAGGGACTGCCGGTCAACAAGACCGCTTCGGCCGCCGGCGTGACCCGCGTCGACGACGGCTACCGCCTGACCGTCGTGGGGCCCGACGCACGACACGCGTTGACGTTGGCCGATCTGGACCAGTTGCCCCAGTACACGGTGTCGTTGCCGATCAGCTGCGTGGAGGGCTGGAGCGCCGGCGCCGAGTGGACCGGCGTGCGGGTCGCCGACCTGCTCAAGATGGTGGGCGGAAACGGCCGGGTCCGGGTCGACTCGCTGCAGCGCACGCCGGGCTACGGCTCGTCGATCCTCGAGCCGGGCCAGGCACGCGACCCGCTGACACTGCTCGCCCTGCGAGTGGGCGGCGAACCACTGCACCTCGACCACGGATACCCGTGCCGGCTCATCGCCCCGAACCGGCCCGGCGCGCTGCAGACCAAGTGGGTCAGCGGGCTGACGGTGATGTCCACATGAGACTCTTCCTCGCCGCCGCCGGGCTGGCCGCGATCGGCTACGGCGCATACGGCTGGCTCTTCGCCGACGGCTCGAAGCCGGTGTCCCAGTTGCTCTTCCTCGGCGCCGTCCTCATCGGGCACGACTTCGTGGTGCTGCCGCTCGCGATCGGCGCCGGAGCGCTCATCACCCGCTTCGCCCCGGCCCGGGCGCGCCGGCCGGCGCTGGCCGCGTTGGCGATCAGCGGCGCCGTCACACTCGTCGCGCTGCCATTCGTGCTCGGCAAGGGCCGTATCGCCGACAACCCGTCCGCGTTCCCCCAGCACTACGGCCGGAATCTCATCGTGATACTGGCCGCCGTCTGGCTGGCCGCCGGCGTCGCCGCGCTGGTCCACAAGCGACGATGAAACGCGCCGCGTTCCTGCTGGCACTGACCGGGGCGGCACTGTTCCTGCCGGGCCGCTGGTATCTCCTGGCCTGGTTGCCGTTCGCCGCCGGCGGGTGGCTGGTGCTCCGCCTGCCCCGCCGCACCGCCCTCGTGTTCATCCTGCTCGGCGCCGCCGTCCTCCCCCTCATCGCCGCCCGGCAGCCGCCGACCAGCAGTGACGACGTGTACCGCTACCTCTGGGACGGCCGCGTCCAACTGGCCGGCATCGACCCGTACCGGTATCCGCCGTCGGCTCCGGAGCTGCGCCCGTTCCGGGACGACGTCCTTTGGCCCCGAACGTCGTCGTGGTGCACGCCCGACGGTTGCACCCTGATCAACCGCCCAGACGTGCCGACCATCTACCCACCCGTCGCCGAAGGGGTCTTCACCGCCGCCGTCGCGCTGTCGCCCCCACCCGCCGGTCCCCGCCCCATGCAGCTGACCGCCGCGGCCGCCGCGTTCCTCGTCACGCTCATCCTCTGGTACTTGCTGAGCGACCCGCGCCGAGCCGTCTTCTGGGCGTGGTGTCCCCTGGTCGCCCTCGAGACCGGCAACAACGCACACGTCGACGTCGTCGCGGTCCTGCTGGCCGCGCTCGCCCTGGGGCTGCTGGCCCGGCGCCGGCCCGCACTCGGCGGTGCCGTGCTCGGGCTGGCGATCGCCACGAAGGTCACCCCCGGACTCCTCCTGCCCGCCGTCGTCCGCCGCCGGCCGGTCGCCGTCGCGCTCGGCGTCCTCGGCGCGATCGCCACCGTGTACCTGCCCCATGTGCTCGCCGTCGGCCCGGCCGTGCTCGGGTATCTGCCCGGGTACCTGCACGAGGAGGGCTTCGCCAACGGCGACCGGTACGCGCTGCTGAGCTGGGTCCTCCCCCACGCGCTCGCGCAGCCGGCGGCGGTCGTGATCCTGGCCGCCGTGTCGGTGTGGATACTGTGCACCAGCGATCCGGATCGCCCGTGGCTCGGCGCGGGCACGATGGTCGCCGCCGCGCTGGTGGTGACCACGCCCAACTACCCGTGGTACGCGTTGCTCCTGGTCATGCTGGTCGCTCTCGGCGCCCCAGCCGAACTGCTCGTCCTCGGCGTCGCCGCCTATGTCGCTCAGCTCGAGACCGACCTCGGCCTGCACGGCAACGCCGGCCCCCGGCTGGGCTACGCCGTGGCGCTCGCGGTCGTCGCGACCGGGTTCATGCTACGCACCCGCCGTCTCGCCGGTTTGGTCCGTCGGGTCCCCGGATTGATCCAGCGGCGCGCTCGGCTCGGCCTGCACCCGGCGGCGCCGCCTGACGTCCGCGGCGAGCGCGACAAGTGCCCGAGCGACCGCGATCGCTCGGCGGGAACGGTCAAGTTCCTGGACGAGCCTCTGTCGCAGCTCCAGCGGATCCACCATCCCGCACACTCCCCCGATGTCGACCCCGGAAACATCCCGCAGGGACTGCCGACCCGGCGGTGATCGTCCATACGATGAAAGTCATGGACGCGGACGAGGATCGTCTGGCCGACCTGGCCGAACTGGCCGACCGGGAGCGGCGTGCCGATGCGCGTGACAAGCTGGCCGCGGAGCGCGACCTGGTCGCTGATCTGCGGACCGCCGAGGCCGACCAGCGCGAGATCGAATTCGAAGAGCGGCTCACGGAGGCGGAGACTCACGACGCGTGGGCCGACCGGCGTGACCTCGACGCCAACGGCCGCGAACGGATCCTGGACGCGAGACAGGCGGCCGCCGAGACGCGTGATCGGCTGGCCGACGAGCGGGAGTCCCTCGCCAATGAACGCGATCGCCTCGCTGACCTGCGCGAACGAGCCGCCGATGCCCGCGACCGGACGGCCGCGGACCGGGAGCGGGCGGTGGATCAGCGCGAGATCGACGCGGAACTGCGCGCCTGGGACGAGGACGCTGACCGATAAACCGACAAGCAGGTTACGCCGCCGCGAGCCCGGGTAGATGGCCGCGATGACCCAGGACACCGGCGAAGTCATGCTGATCGGCGGCCCATACGACGGGACCGTCCTCGGCCCCGTCGAAGAGGCGGTTGTCGAGCTTGAGCGCGACGGCCTCCTCCACCGCTACGTCGTAACGTCCAAGCGGCGGGAGCGGGACGGCCATTCGTACGCCGCGTTCAACTACGACGGCGAGATCGACCCGACCGGCTCGCAACCCGGCATCGAAACCCCGGACGGCGGCCACCACACGCCAATCAACCTCGAGTGACGCGGGTCCGCGCAAAAGTACACAGACACGGCGGCCGGCCTGTGTGGTAATGGTCGCATGGCTGAACCGATCGCCGAACGCGTCCGGCGCTACATCCTCGACGGCTCCGATCAGGATCTTCGACGGCTCCTGAGCATCTCGCAGGTGGCGGCCGACATGACCCGTGCGGCCTTCCGCCGGGTCGGCGTCCAGGAAGGGTGGCACACGATCGACTGCGGCTGCGGCCCGATCGGCGCCCTCGCGGTCATGACCGAGTCGGTGGGGCCGGCCGGGCGGATCGTCGGCGTCGACTTCAGCGCCGCGGCCATCGCACAGGCGCGGTCGGTGGCGTTGTCCCTCGGGCTGGACAACGTCGAGGTGGTCGAGGGCGACATCCACGACCTCGATCCGGCGACGGTCGGCGCGCCGTTCGACCTCGCATACACGCGGCTGTTCCTGATGCACCAGCCCAACCCCGTCAAGACCCTGCGGCGGATCGCCGACCTGCTCCGGCCGGGCGGCCTGCTGATCGCCCAGGAGCCGCTGCGCACTCCGGCGCCGCGATCGCACCCCGATGTCGAGGCGCTGGCCGACTACTGGGCACTCCTCCACCGGCTGCTCGAACGCGCCGGGGTGCCGCGCGACGCGGTCGAGAATCTTCCGCGGTACGCCCGGGAGGCGGGCCTCGAGGTGGTGGACGTGAGCGGTTACTTCGCGGCCATGGACCCGGCGGTCGGGTTCGAGATCCACGCGACCACCACGGCCGCCGCCCGTGATCGCGCCACCAAGGCCGGGGTCGCCACCGAGCGCGAGATCGACGATCTGATCCAGGGCATCCGCGAGGCCAAACCGATCGAGCACGAGTGGGTGTCCTCGCCGTTCTTCCTCGATCTGACCCTGCGCAAGCCCGCGACCGGCTGAACCCCGGAAGTTTCACCTGCTGGCGCCGGCCGTGCGAACCCGTCGGGAACAGCGTCGCTCTATGGCCTCCGGGCGGCGGCGACCGGCGACAGTGTCGATCGACGCCGGGCCGAGGAGGCCGCGGAACGCCCCGGAATGGTGGGCCGGCCACGTCCACTTCGGCCGGTAGGTGCTCAGATCCAGGGCATCGGGTCGACCGGGCGGCCGCCCAGGCGGACCTCGAAGTGCAGGTGCGGGCCGGTCGCGGCGCCGGTCGCGCCGACCCGGCCGATCACCTGACCGGCGTGGACCTGCTGGCCGGGGCGGACGAGGATGAGCGACTGGTGCCCGTAGCAGGTGCTGAGCCGCTGCCCGTCGAACTGGCCGTGGTCGATGCAGGTGTAGTTGCCGTAGCCGCCGGACCAGCTGGCCCGCGTCACCCGTCCGCTGGCGGCGGCGACGATGGCGGTGCCGGAAGGGGCGCCGAGGTCGACGCCGGCGTGCAGCTGCCAAACGTGGTAGTAGGGGTCGAACCGGTTGCCGAACGAGCTGGTGACGCGGCCGGGGACGGGTCGGCGCAGCCGGCCGCCGCCGTAGGTGGTCGTCGCGGTCGGCAGCGCCCTGCTGCTCGCGAGCGTCGTGTGCACGCCGCTGTTGACCTGCTGCTGCAGCGTCCGCACCACCGACTCGGTGCGGGCCAGGTCGGCCTCGCCGGAGGCGATCGCGGCGGACAGCGCGAGCGCCTGGTCCTCCGGGTCGTCGATCGCGCCACTGGGCAGGGCCGGTGCGGTCGACGAGGTGAGCAGCGTGATGAGCGTGCCGGTCGCGTCGAGCCGGCTCTGCGCGGAGGCCAGGTCGGCGTTTGTGCGAGTGAGAACGTTTTGCAGGTACTGGACCCGGTGCTGGGCCTCCTCCAGCCGCGCGACGAGCCGGGACTGCGCGGTCGTGACCGCGTCGACCGGCGGCTGCGGGAAGAGGTCGGCGGCCGGGTTGTTGGCGATGATCGTGCCGGCCGCGCCGGGCGTGAGCATGCCGCCCGGATCCGCATCTTGCGCCGCGGCTGCGGCGGTGGACCCGGCGGGCACCTGGGCCGCCGGCGGCGCGGATGGGCCCGGCGGCTGGCCCGGACCGGGCTGGCCGGGCAACCCCGGCAGGCCCGGCAACCCGGGCACCGGAGGCAGTCCGGGAAGGATCGGTGGTGGAGCGGGCGGGGTGGTGTGCGGATGCGTCGGCGGTGGCGGTGCATGCGTGGTGGGCAGCGGCAACGGCGGCAGGCTCGGGAGCGGGAGGGTGGGCAGCGGCAGGCCGGGCAGCGAGGGTTGCCGGCCGCCGAGCGGGTCGGCCCCGGCCGGCGCGCCGGTCAGCACGACCAGGCCGGCCAGCGCGGCCGCGAGCAGTCCCGCCGGCAGCGCTATCCTCATGTACCGCGCTCGATGCGTCATCCTCTATCCCGCGAGCAGGTTGTCTGTCTGCTGTATCGGTTGGTCCGGCCGATTCGCAACATCTCCCAGGTCACCGGCGTCGGCGCCGGATCAGCATGACGCTGGCCAGGACGCCGACCACGAGCACGCCGGCGATCACCGGCACCAGGTAACCCGGCGGTTGGACCGGGGCCGCCGCATGGGTTGCCACCGGCTTCGGGGCGTCTCTCCGCCCGGGGGTCAGGTAGGCGTTGCTCGTCACGTTGTTGGAGAGGTCGGCGTCGGGCCCGGCCGAGGCGAGCTTGACCAGGTTTTGCACCAGGGTGCCGGCGACGGACCCGGCCTTGACGGTGCCGCTGATCGTCACCTTCGGCAGGGCGGAATCGGCCGCCGGGAAGGTCACGGCGCCCAGGTCACAGACGACCGTGAGCTCGTTGACGACCGAGCACTTTCCCTGGCTCGTCTGTGCGACCGCGCCGACCAGGCCGACCGTCAGGGTGAATGTCACCCGCACCCCGGTCACGCTGCCCGTGCCGGTGCCCGACACCACGATCGTGTGCGTGACCGACTGCCCACCGGTCGCGCCGAACGGCGTCGAGGTCAGCACCGGCACCAGATCGACGCCGCCCGGCGCCGGCGCGGCGACCGGACCGGCCAGCGCGGCGGCGACAGCGACGAGGCTGACCGCACGGGACAGGATCACCCCCGTACTGTAAACAACAACGGCGGAGTCGGCTCGTTGGTCTTGGTCCACTGTGGTCAGTCACGAGGCGGTGCGGGTGATCAGATCGTGCATGCGGCGCCGGGCGAGCTCCATGCGGATGCGCCGGTCATGGCGGGGATCGGTGGTCGTCGGCTCGATGGGATCGCCGAGGACGAGGACCATCGTCGGCCGGCGGCGAAACAGGCGCCCAACTCCGGTCGGCGGCCGGAACCGGATGGACAGCGGGATCACGGGCACGCGGGCCTGGGCGGCGAGGTGGAACGCACCCCGTTTGAAGTCGCGCAGGCTCGTGTCGTAGGGCTTCAGTTCGCCCTCGGGGAAGAAGTGGACGAGCCTGCCCTTGGCCAGGAGGAGCTCCATCTCGGAGAAGAAGAGGGGCAGGCCCGCCGGGGTTTGCGGCACCGGGACGGCACCGAGCAGGCGCACCAGTCCCCCGTACACGGAATGCTGAAGGTTTTCCGGGGCCGAGGTGAACACCGGCCGGCGCGGGAACATGGCGGTCGCGATGAGCGCGCTGTCGAGGGGGTGCACGTGGTTGCACACGGTGAGCGCGCCGCCGGCTCCGGGGACGTGGCTCTTGCCCTCGATCCGCGCCCCGAGGATGACGCGCGTCAGGAGGAAGAGCAGCGGAATCGCGACGACGTTGTAGAAGGCGCTCGACAGCGACCGGTAGATCCAGCCCGCGTAGCCGGCCGGTTTCTCCGGCGCTCGGCCGGCCCGTGCGTAGACCCGCTCGATCGCCTTGACGCTGCGGTCGACGGCGTAGAGCTCGCCATAGCGGGCGTAGGTTTTGGACGCCGCCTCGAGGGCCGCGGGATCGTCGATCCAGGCGTCGATCCGGTCGGCGAGGGACGCCGGGTCGCCGGAGCGGAACAGGTTTGCCGGCGCGAGCGCGAACTGGCCGGTTGCGCTGCGCGGGCTGTCGGAGATGACCGGCACGAGCCCGCAGGAGAATGCCTCCATGCAGGACAGTCCTTCGATTTCCACGTCCGAGCTGTGGACGTAGAGGTCGCAGCCGCGGATGAGGTCGATGAGCTCGTCCTGCGTGTAGTAGCCGAAGTCGGCCGGGAGCGGGAGTTTCGCGGCCATCCGGCGCAGGCGTCGCTCGCGGGGGCCGTGCCCGGCGAAGTACAACTGGATGCGGCTGGCGTGGCGCGACTGCCGCACGGCCCGGATCAGCACGTCCTGGCGCTTCTCCGGGGAAAGCCGGCCGACCATGAGGATCCGGAACGGCTCGCCGGCGTCCCTGACCCGGGGTGGTCCCGGCCGGAAGCTGCTGTCCACGCCGTTGGAGATGACGTGGAGGCGCGCCCGATATCCGTGATGGCGCAATTGGGCGGCGATGAACGTCGACGGGCACTGGATGTCCGCGAAGCGTCCGTAGAAGGCGAGGCGCAACAGCAGGTAGACGAGGTGCGCGGCCGGCCGGAACCAACCAAGACCGATGTTGTACGTGATGTTCTCGGGCTGGACGTGGAACGCGGCGATGGCGGGCACGCCGAGTTGGCGGGCGACCCGCTCGGCGGCGCGGCCCAGCGGCCAGGGTTGGTAGACGTGGACGACGTCGGCGCCGGCGATCGCCGCGACCAGCACCTCGCGGAGGGGCTTGGCGAACAGGGTGTTCTGGCGATGGGCGAGGCGGCTCGCGATCGGCAGGACGAGCTCGGGAACGTAGAACATCTCCGGGCCGTCGGGGTCTGGCTCGCCGGGATCTCCGCAGGCCACCACGCGGACCGTGTGCCCTCGGGCGATGAGCGTCGCGGCGAACCGCATCGCCGACACCGTGGTTCCGTTGTTGTTGACATTGAACGTGTCGCTGATCAGCGTGATGATCATTCCCGCGCCGCCGCTTCCCAAGAATGATCAGCACGCTATCCAAAACGGATCAAGGGGTCAATCCTCTCGATCTGCCGCAGTGGATCGGCGGTGCCGTGGTACTGCACCGGGGCGGGCCTCGGCGCGTCAGTGAGTCGGCACCTTGAACGGGTCGTGCTCGGCGAGAAGTTTGTCGAGCCGGGCCTGGTCGACGCGGCTCACTACGCCATGTGTCTCCTGCTGGTCGCGGACGCATTTGGCCAGGGTGAAGGCCGACGTGACCACATAGAGCAGGCTGAGGGCGAGGAACGCGCGGATCCAGCCGCCGGCCGGCAGGTACACGATGGCGATGCAGGCGGCCAGCAGCGAGATCCCGAATGAAACCGCCGCTTGCACGTAGAACGCGGCCGTGTTCTTGGATGGCACCGGATGAGTCATGGCAACCATGGTGGGCGCGCCCGGCGCCGCCGGCATGAGTACGCATACTCAACTCGGGAACTGGTGTCACACCGCGGGCTGGTATCCGGTCTAAGCCAATGAGCCGGCCGTCCCTACCACGGGACAGGACACAATCATGACCAGTCCGACTGACGGCGCGACGTGACGCCCAGCTTGGTGAAGACCTTGCGCAGGTGCCACTCGACGGTATGCGGGCCGAGGAACAGCCGGGCACCGATCTCCTCCTGCGGAGTCAAGGTGTCGCTCGCGCGGGTCGCCCGTTCGGCCACCGATTCGCCGGCCGCCGCGAGCTCGGGACGAGCGCGGTCCGCGAACGCCGTGGTCCTCTTAGAGTTCCACGCCCAGTGCGCTGGAGAGGCGGTCCGGGGTCAGCCCGAGTTCGAAGAGCAGCCGCGTGTCCGCGGCGTCGTCGAGGTCGACCTGGTCGGGCAGCCGATCGGCCAGCGAGTCGGCATGGTCGGACCCGTAGGCCCGGCGGACGACCCGCAGCACCTCGACCTTTGTGAGGACGGTCATGTCAACCAAGACCAGGCAGGTCTCCACGTTGTGACATCGTCCGGCGGAGTGTCTCCACGGCCTTGTCGGCGTGCGCGTCCATCCGGACCTCGCTCTTGATGACGTCGAGCACCCGGCGGTCGGTGTCGATCACGAACGTCACGCGTTGCGTCGCGGTGATCCCGAACAGGCCGCGCTTGAGCCCGAACCGCTGGCGCACCGCGCCGTCCGCGTCGGACAGCAACGGATAGCCGAGCCGGTGCCGGGCCGCGAACTCGGCCTGTCGCTCGACGCCGTCACCACTGATGCCGACCGGCTGCCCGCCCACCGCCTTCAGCTCGGCGGTGATGTCGCGGAAGTGGCAGGCCTCGACCGTGCAGCCGGGGCTGAG
>Ga0070683_100001230_pt1 | contig 19484 bp, 15 predicted proteins | sample KBSC713LmetaG_FD_64662 | JGI IMG/M metagenome (GOLD analysis project Ga0070683, IMG submission 64662) | Corn rhizosphere microbial communities from Kellogg Biological Station, Michigan, USA - KBS C7.1-3L metaG | ecosystem: Host-associated > Plants > Roots > Rhizosphere ... | reverse complement strand
CGCTGCGCAGCACGTATCCGTCGACGACGCTGGTCGCGCTGCGCGGACGCAACCCGAACCTGTGCCGCGAGGCGGCCCGGCGCGCGCGCGGCGCGGGCGACGCGGCGGTCTACGTCATCTTCGTCGATCAGATCCCGGGGCTGTTCTTCCCGCCGCGGACGGGGCCGTCCGACGACGCGCAGGAGGTGCTGGAGGCGGCGGTCGTCGACATCGAGGCCGAGAAGATGCAGGCGGTGCCGATCTGGCGCCTGGCGCACAACCCCGGCGCGTCGATCGCCGAGGCGGCCGAACAGCTGCAGGCGCGTTGCGTGCTGATGGGGACGACGGCGCGATCGGCGGTCTGGACGTTCCTGCGCGGCGACGTGCTGAAGGAGCTGCTGCGCGAGCTGCCCGAACAGGTTCACGTGGTGATCTGTGAGTAGCGCGAACCAATCGCCGCCGCAGCCGCCCACGATCGTGACGCCGGGCGCGCGGCGCTCGCGAAGCAGCCTGCAGCTCACGGCCATTCCCGAGGCGCTGTTCGAACGCAAGAAGTCGTCGGGACGGCTGGGCCCGCTGCTCGCGTGGTCGGTCGTGTTCGCCGACATCGGCACCTCGATCTATTACGTGCCCGGGCTGCTGTTCCGCCAGCTCGGGGGGACCACCCCGTCGCCGGCTGCGGCGTTCGTGCTCGCCACCGGAATCGCGTTCATCTTCCTGTCGTTCAAGTACGTCGACGTGGCGGCGCGCTATCCCGACGGCGGCGGCGTGGTGTCGGTCGCGTCGGACGCGTTCAGTCCGTTCATCGGTTGCATCGGCGGCATGCTCATCTGCGTCGACTACTTCCTGACGGGCGCGATCTCGTCGGTGAGCGGGTTCCAGTACATGTCCGCCGCGTTGCCGGGGCTCACCCACTACATCGCGCCCGCAGCGTGCGGCGCGCTGATCATGCTCGGGGCGCTGAACTACATCGGCATCCGCGAGTCGGCGGCGCTGACCGCGGCGCTGGCCGTCGGGTCGCTGATCGTGAACCTGGTGGTGCTGGCCGTGGTCGCCGTGCGTCTGGACGGTCCCCACCTGAAGCTGGTGATGGATCAGTTCACGGCGCTGGGGGCGTTGAAGCCGTGGACCATCCTGGTCGGGTATGGGAGCTCGTGGCTCGCGTTCTCGGGGCTGGAGTCGATCAGCCAGATCGCGCCGGCCTTGCAGGAGCCGCGCGAGCGGACCGCGCTGCGGGCCATGCTGCTGGTCATCGCCTGCATCCTGATCACGTCGCCGCTGATCACGGCGTTCGAGACCGCGCTGCTGGATGCGGCGCACGCGAATCCCGATCAGTTCGTCTACGAGCTGGGGAACGCGTTCGGCGGCAAGGCGGTCGCGATCGCCGTCGTCATCACGTCGTCCGCGCTGCTGCTGGGAGCGGCGAACACGGCGCTGATTGGCTGCTACCACGTGTTCCTGGCGCTGGTACGGCTCGGCTTCCTGCCGCAGTGGCTGGCGGAGCGCAACCTGCGCTTCGGCACGCCCCACCGGGCAATCGCGATCTCGGTGTTCGTGCCGGTGGTGGTCGTGCTGGCGACGCAGGGTCAGATGGAGCTGCTCGGCGACATGTATTCGTTCGGCCTGCTGGGCGCGTTCACGCTGACGTCGGTCGGCATCGACCGGCTGCGCGCGCAGGAGCGCTTGCGCGGGCCGGGGTTCTGGATCGGGCTGTTCACGTCAGCGCTGGTGATCCTCGCGTGGGGCGTCAACCTGATCGAGAAGACGAAGGCGACCCTCTTCGGTGGTTCCGTCACGCTGGTCGGCTTCGCCGTCGCGCTGGCCGTGCGCAGGGGCTTGATTGGCGGCCACCGCGCTGGCTTCAAGGAGGCCGAGGCGGCGGAGGCGGCAGCCGCGCACCTCGAGAGCGCTGCGGAGGTGGTGACGCTGGAGGAGGCGACGGAGATGAAGGCCATGTACCCGTCGTCCACGCTGGTCGCCGTGCGCGCCGCGAACCTGCGGTTGTTCCAGGAGGCGCTCGCGCGGGCGCGCGGGGCCGGGGACCAGTCGGTCTACGTCATCTTCGTCGACGAGGTCCCGGGCCTGTTTTTCCCGCCCAAGGCCGGCCCGTCACGCGAGGCGCGCCAGGTCCTCCAGTCGGCCGTCGACTACTTCAAGCAAGCCGGCTTCACCGCGGTTCCGATCTGGCGCATGGCCCACGACGCCGGCGCGTCCGTCGCCGGCGCCGCCCGCCGGCTCAACATGGAAGCGGTGATGGTCGGAACATCGCAACGCAACGCCGTCTGGCACCTGCTGCGCGGCAACGTATTGAAGTCGCTCGTGCGCGAGCTGCCGCCCACGACGCGCGTCTGGATCTGCAATTGAGCGACGCCGCGACTGGCGGCTGACTACGATTCGCTGCGCGTCGCCGTGTGGGCCGATATCGACGCGAAGCGCGAGACTTTGCGCGGCGGATCTGGTCCTTCGTCGAGCTCGATCAACCCGCCCCGGCGCCAGCCGACGGACGCCAGCCACGTCCGCGGTGCGGAGGTGGGGCGCGGATCGCGTGGCGGCGGCGGAGGGCGCGCCCAGCCATCGAACCACGGACCAGAGCTGCGCGGGTCGACGCCTGCCGGCGCACGCAGATGCTTTCTGAAGTTGAGCAGCACGTAGGTGATGGCATTGCGGACCTCGCGCGGCGTCGTAAGCGCGCGGGTGTGGTAGCGGTCGCCCCACACTTTGCCGATACGTGCGACGCGCTTGATCGCGAACGCGAGGCGGATCGTCAGGCCGCGAATGCCGTGGGTGAGATCGGCGTGGCTGTCCGCTTCGACGATCGCGTGGACGTGATCTTCCTGCACCGAGAAATGAAGGACGCGAAAGTCGGTCACTGGGAGCGAGGCGATCGATTCGCGAACCGCTCCGAATAGCGCGATCGAACGCAGCGACGGCACGCCGGCGGCGGCGCGCAACGTCAGCAGCACGGGATGCCGCGGTTCGTGGGCTGCGCGCTGATCGTGACCCATGCGCGGCCGTCCGCGCGCCGGCTTTCTCCCCGCGCCGGCGCGCGCCCCGCCCCAGGTCTTTGGTGACGGAAGCTGCAGCTGTCGCGGGCGCCGTGCCATCTTGAATCCGCGATAGTCGTTTCGGCGCGGGACGCGTTCGGTTGCGCCGCGACGGCGGCCGACGCGGGTGATTGACGTCGCCCACGGTCACGGGCGTGCGGCATCCGCGGCGTAACGCGATTGTCGTCGCCGGAAGGGCCTGAGCGGTGCGAGCGCCGTGCCATCTTGAATCCGCGATAGTGAGAGCGCGCGAAGTTGCGAGGTCTCTCGTCGTCGTTGATCAAGCGGTCGCAGCGATCCAACAGCCGCGAGCGACATGCGCAGCGTGATCGGCACCGGGTGACGCGCGTTGTGGTCCGCGCGCCGGTCGTGTCCCATGCGCGGACGTCTACACGGCGATCGGCCCGGACTTCGCGATCTGGTGCCGCGGACGCGCCTGCGGGCGCGACAGGTGGGCGCGTTGCTGCCCCAGGGGACGCCGCGCGTGTATCGCGAACGCGTGGTGCTATGGTGTCGCCGTCGAAATGTTCGGGTATGTCGTTACTTTCGTCGCGGTGGTCGCGCAGTTGGCTGCGCCAGCGGCGGCGCCCGGGGGACCGAGGGTGGTCTCTGGGAAGTACGGCGCGATGGGCACGGAGATCACCCTGTCCGCGTGGACGGACAACGAGCGCGCCGCCGACCGCGCGTTCGCCGCCGGGTACGACGAGGTCCGCCGCATCGAGATCCTGATGACGGACTGGGAGCGCCCCGGCGAGCCCGAGAGCGACGTCGTCCGCATCAACAAGGCAGCCGGCAAGCAGGCCGTGAAGGTCAGCGCCGAGACGTTCGAGGTCATCGAGAAGTCGCTGGAGATGTCGAGGCGTTCGCACGGCGCGTTCGACATCACGTTCGCGGCGATGAAGGGCCTCTGGAAGTTCGACGAGGATCTGGAGAAGAAGATCCCCCCTGCCGACGAGATCGCGCGCCGGCGCAAGCTGATCAACTGGCGCGATGTGATCGTCGACGCGAAGGCGCGGACAATCAAGCTGCGCCGGCCGGGCATGCGCCTCGGGCTGGGCGGCATCGCGAAAGGCTACGCAGTGGACCGCTGCGCCGCCGTGCTGCGCGGCGAGGGGCTACACGACTTCATGGTCCAGGCGGGCGGCGATCTCTTTGTCGCGGGCAGCAAGGGGCCGACGAGCTGGATGGTTGGGGTGCGGGATCCACGCGGCGGACCGCGTGACATCATCGCGCGCATGCCGATCAAGGACCACGCGTTCTCGACGGCGGGTGACTACGAACGGTCGTTCGTCCTCGAGGGCAAGCGGTACCACCACATCATCGATCCGGCGACCGGATATCCGGCGACGGCGTCGCGCGAGGTGACGATCTTCGCGCCCACCGCGTTCCTCGCCGACGCGCTGGACGACGCCGTGTTCATTCTCGGCCCGAAGAAGGGGCTGCCCCTGGTCGATTCGTTTCCCGACTGCTCGGCGCTGATCGTCGACGCAGACAACAAGGTGTGGATGTCGAAGTCGCTGGAGGGCAAGCTGCAGCGGACGAACGCGCCGACGGGCGGCATCTGAGCTTTCGGAAGAAGACATGGCAGCATCGAACAAAGCGGACGTCGCCATCATCGGCGGCGGCATCATGGGCTCGGCGGTGGCGTTGCGCCTCGCCCAGCGCGGCGTCGGCGTCACCGTCGTCGAGCGCGGCATTCCGGGCGCGGAGGCGTCCAGCGCGGCGGCGGGCATCCTGGGCCCGCAGATGGAAGCGGAGGCACCGGGGCCGTTGCTGGAGCTGGGCCTCGCGAGCCGCGCGCTGTACCCGTCGCTGGCGGCGGAGCTGCGCGACGCGACCGGCATCGACGTCGGCTACGACCGTTCGGGCGTGCTCGCGGCGGCGCTGGACGAGGCGGGCGAGCAGGAGCTGGTCCAGCGGCGGGCGTGGCAGCAACGCCGCGGCCTGAACGTCGGCTGGCTGTCTGGCGCGGAGGTGCGCGTGCGCGAGCCCGCGCTGGGGCCGGCGATCCGCGCCGCGCTGGAGTTTCCCGAGGACGGGCAGGTCAACGCGCGCGAGCTGGTGCGCGCGTTCTCGCAAGCGGCCGCGGCGGCGGGCGCGCGCTTCGTCACCGGGCGCTACGTGCGGCGCGTGGTCATCGAGGGCGGCGCGGCCACGGGCGTCGAGCTGGACGGCGAGACATTGCCGGCGGGCACGGTCGTCGTCGCCGCCGGCAGCTGGTCCGGCCTGGTCGAGGGTGGCGGCGTGCCTGCGACGGTCGTGCGGCCGGCGCGCGGGCAGCTCGTGTCGATCGAGACGCGCCCGCCGCTGTTCCGGCACGTCGTGTCCGTGCGCGGCGGATACATCGTTCCGCGGCGCGACGGCACGGTGATCGCGGGCAGCACCGTCGAGATGGCCGGCTTCCGCAAGCAGGTGACCGTCGGCGGCCTGTCCGGAATCCTGACGATGGCGCGCACGCTGGTCCCCGCGCTCGCCGACGCGGAGGTGACGGGCACGTGGTCGAACTTCCGTCCGTACACGGAGGATCACCTGCCCGTGCTGGGCACGACGCCGGTGCGCGGCCTCGTGCTCGCGACCGGCCACTTCCGCAACGGCATCCTGCTGGCGCCGATCACCGCGGAGGCGATCGCCGAGCTGGTCGCGACCGGCCGGTCCGCCGTGGACCTCGCGCCGTTCTCCGTGACGCGCTTCGTGTCATAGAGGTAACAGCCGCGACGGCGGTATCATCGCTCTCGTGCGGATCACGCGAGACGGCTTCTGGATCGTGCTGGGCTTCGCGACGTGCGCGTTCGCTGCGTGCTCGAAGGGTTCGTTGACGCCGGACGCCGGCAGCGGCGTCGGTGGGGGATCGGGAACGACGGGCGTGGGCGGGCGGGGCGGTGGCGCCGGAGGCGTCACGGGAACCGGTGGTCTCGATTCCTGCGCTCACGCGCCGGAGATCACCGGTTGCACACCGCCCGGCGTCACGCCGCCGTCGGGTCCCGACGACCGGTCGTCGTGCAGCGCCGAGGGCGCGGTCTGCAACGGCACGTTCTGTTACGACTTCCACGGCGAAGCCACGTTCGTGTCGGCCTGCTGCGCTGGGAAGTGGTGGCCCGGCTGGGCAGGACCGTGCCCTGCCGTGCTTCAGCCAGGCGATCCGTTCCCCTGCGGGAACGGCCCCACGTGCGCCGCGTACCAGTCGTACTGTTCGATCTCGAACGCGGATCGCGGCCCGGGCCACGATCTCTCCTGCCAGCCGCTTTGCGTGGCCGGTGACTGCAGCTGCTTCTGCGACAAGCCGGAGGGATGCGACTTCGACCCGCCGGGCAGCACGTGTCCGGCGGACAGATGCACGTGCGTGATCAACTCCGCGCAACCTGGCATCCAGATGCCGGGCGTGATCGTGGTGCAGTGCAAGTACGCCATCCCGGGCACTGCATACTGCGTGCAGAACCCGAGCCTCGACAGCCAGTGTCCCGCCGGCAACATCGGGTTCATCTGCGAGGCGTCGGTCGCTGACGTCGGCGGGTGCACGCGCTTGCCGGACTCCGTCGTGAACGCGTCGTGCGGCAGCGACGTGCACGAGTACTGCTGCCCCCACTGACGGCCCCTCACCCTAACCCTCTCCGCGCTATGCGGGGCAAGGGCAAACGGTCGCGGTGGTTCGAGCCTCGCAGACGATCCGATCACTCGTGATCGTCGGCGACGTCGGCGGTGGTGACGACGCCGGCGCCGAAGCGCTCGGCGATCGCGTCGAGGGCGCGGTTCAGTCGGTGGGCGGCCGTCGGGGGCGGCGCGAACAGGCCCAGCTGCGGCGCCTCCGCGGCGACCAGGTTCTGCGCCGACACGCCGGTCAGCCGCGTCGGTCGGGCGGGCTCGCGCGCGAGCAGCGCCGCCGCTGTCCGGTACAGCACCTGGCCGTCGTCCGTCGGTTCATCCAGCGTCGCGCGGCGCGTGACCAGCGTGAAGTCCGCGCGCTTCAACTTGAGCTGTACGGTCCGCGCGCGCACGCCCGCGCGCCGCAGCCGCCGCCCCACCCGCAGCGCCTGCGCGTGAATGCGCGGCGACAGCTCCTCGGCGCTCGACAGATCGTCATCGAACGTGTCCTCGGAGCCGATGCTCTTCGCGTCGCGGTCCGGAATCACCGGGCGCGGATCGATCGCGTTCGCCTGCTCCCACAGCGCGCGCCCGGACGGGCCCAGCCGCCGCACCAGCTCGTCGGGATCGCGGCGCGCGATGTCGCCCACGACCTCGAGGCCCATCCGCGCGAGCACGGGCACGCTCTTCGGGCCCACGCCCCACAGCCGCGACACCGGCAGCGGCGCGAGGAAGGCCGCCCCGCCGTCGGCCGGCACCTCCAGCTGCCCGTCCGGCTTCGCCATGTCGGAGGCAATCTTGGCGACCAGCTTGACGTCCGCGATGCCCGCGGACGCGGGCAGGCCGACCTCGTCCCGGATCCGCGCGCGCAGCCGTCGCGCCACCTCGGCGGGCGCGCCGAACAGCTTCCGCGACGCCGTGACGTCCAGGAATGCCTCGTCGAGCGACAGCGGTTCGACCAGCGGGGTCACCGAGGCGAGGATGTCGAACACGCGCGCGCTGACGTCGGCGTACACGTCGTGGCGCGGCGGCGCGACGATCGCCTGCGGCGCCAGGCGCATCGCCCGCGCCATCGGCATCGCGCTGCGCACGCCGAACGGCCGCACCTCGTACGAGGCGGCCAGGACGACGCCGCGTCGCGCGCTGCCCCCGACGATCACCGGCCGTCCGCGGAGGGCAGGGTTGTCGCGTTGCTCGACGGACGCGTAGAACGCGTCCATGTCCAGGTGAACGATCGCGCGCGGTGCGCGCCCGTCCGCGGCGCTACTCGTCGCCGCCGCCCTTGTCTCCGGACTTGACGTCATCGCCCAGCGGCGGCTCCTCGTCCTCGCTCTGGACCTTGCGCTTGCGCTTCGGGGGCGGCGGCGCTTCCTCCGCCTCTTCCGGCATCTTGATATCGGTGCCGCCCATCGTGATCGCGAGCGCCAGGGTGCCGGCGAAGTACTGGTCGACAGCGCCGCCCGCCGTGAACTGCGGGTTGCACTGGTTGATCGCCTGCCCGCCGGCATCGGTGCCGCCGAAGCAGTTCATCGACGAGAAGTAGCGCCGGAAGTCGGCGCTGGCGCGCACCTCGAGGAGGGACGAGATCCGGTAGCCGGCGGTCAGCTGCGCGTCGACGCCGTTGATGGTCGAGTGGGTGAAGAACTGATCGTGGAACTGACCACCCTTGTTGAAGATCCAGCGGTATCCGGCGCTCAGCGAGACCGAGATCTGCGAGCCCACCTCGAAGTGGATGCCGATGCCCGGGCGGATGTAGCGGTAGATCGTGTCGGGGATGTCCAGCGTGCGGCGGTCGCCGGTCGGCGTGCTCTTGAAGGTGAACGCGTGCTCGCCGCCGGTCAGCGCGCCCCAGAAGTAGTGCCCGGCGCCGAACGGAACGCGATAGCGCCCGCCGCCCGCGTACTCGTGAACGCTCGTGTCGAACTTCGCGCCCGCCATGCCGTTCATGCCCGGCAGGCTGGACGAGATGAAGCCCGCCTGCTCGATCGCGCCCTCGAAGCCGATGTTCTTGGCGGGGCCGTCCGTGAACGGACCCAGCGGATACCAAAGGATGCTCGCGAAGAAGGCGGGGCCCGGGAACAGCGAGTACGACCGCAGGCCAGGCGAGCTGGCGTCCTGGTTGTACGAGAGAGAGCGCGAGATCAGCCGCGGGCCAAACTGGAAGTCGAACGTCGGCGGGATGACCTCGGGGCCCTCCTCCTCGACGACGCCGCCCTCCATCCCCTCCATCTTCACCTTCTTCTTCTTTTTCTTCTTCTTGGGCGGCTCCCCTTCGCCTTCACCGCCACCTTCGGCCGCCGCGACCTCGGTCTTCTCTGACTTCTTGGACTTGGGTTCGGGCGGGGGCGCTTCCCCTCCGCCTTCGCTGGCGTCGGGCGTCTTCTCGTCGTCCTCGGGCGCCTCGGCCACGACCTTCGTCGGCTTCTTCGCCCCGGACGGCGGCTTGCCGCGCTCGATGTCGCCGCCCAGCTTCGACCAGAACGACCGGCCGACCTCGGCCATGATCGCCCGCGGGTTGGCGCCCGCGAAGTTCGCCTCGCCCAGCAGCGAGCCGTCCTTGCCGTCGTGCACGGCGATCTTCGCGCGCTTCTTGCCGACCTCGCCGGTGACGATCGCGGCGAGCGCCAGCTCCTTGGCGACCTTCTGAAAACCTTCGTCGTTGTCGAGCAGCGCGCCCGTGTTGGCGAGGCCGATTTCCATCTCGCGCGATTTCGCGAGATCGTGGCCATGCGACTTCAAGATCTGCATGACCTTCTTTCGCACCAGCGCCTCTTGCACGCCGTCGAACTTCGGGACACCGATCCGTTTGCCCGCGGCCTCGGCGGTGGTCGTGAACAGAGCGCCGAGCAGCAGCGCGAGGAACACCATCGGGACGCGGAGGGCTGTCGTCGTCACGCGTCCGGACTGTAGTATTAGGAAGGATCCTTTTACAAGGTCGTCGGCGCGGGGGCGGGCGGTACCGGGGATCGCCGTATCCGTGATTGCCTTGGCAGTGGCTGGGGGCGCTTGCGCGACCGCAGTTGCGCCACCGCCGCCGGCGATGGTTGCGCCACGGATCATCTTCGATCGGACATCAACGTTCGGAAGGGTGCTGGTGATCGACGAGGGGCCGCGGCGCACGATGCGCTTCGGGTCGCCGTCGGCGTCCGAGCAGAGCGCGATCGAGCCGGGGAATCCGCGGGCGATTCCGGTGGAGTATGTGCGCCACGCGCTGATCGGCCTCGCGCACCACGGTCACGCGCGGCGCGTGCTGATGATCGGGCTGGGCGGCGGGACGTTCACGACGCTGGTCCACCGCGCGCTGCCCGACGCCACGATCGACGCGGTCGAGATCGATCCGGTCGTCGTCGCGGCGGCCCGCGCGCACTTCGGCCTCCGCGAGGACGCGCGCTACCGCGTGCACGTCGCGGACGCGGTCGAGTGGATCGGGCGGGGCGACAGCCGATACGACTTCGTGCTGCTGGACGCGTACGCGGGCGAGGAGATCCCGGCGGCGCTCGGGACGGAGGCGTTCTTCCACGCGGTCGCGCGCCGGCTGGCGCCGGGCGGCGTCGTCGCGATCAACATCGCCGAGATGCAGGCGGAGGGGCGGGCGGTCGCGCGCGTGTTCGGCGCCGTGCTGCGGCCGTTCGATTGCCGCCGCACGCCCGACGACGGCAACGTGCTGCTGTTCGCGGCCGACGGGCCCCACGCGGTGGACGCCGCGGCGATGCGGCGCTGGCTCGCCGACTGGGACGCGCGCGGGCTGACGGACTTCTCGCTGGCAGCGCTCGTCGCTCACCCGGCGCGCGCGCCGGAATGCGACGCGCTGGGCCTGCATACGCAGCCGCGTTAGGGCGAGATCTGACCGGTCGTCAGCGCGGTTGCCCACTGCGCCAGGCACGACGCGTCGCTGGTCGTCCAGGTGCCGAGCTCGGGCATCTGCAGGCCGCACGGCGGCGACGGCATCAGCTTCGTGAACAGGAAGCCCGTGGCCGGATTCGACTGGGGCGTCAGATACGCCGGCCGCTGGTCGTCCGTGCAAGACGGGTTCTGGCCGGCGGCGGGCGCCGCCAGCAGCCGGGCGGCGACGCCCGTGCTCTTGAGGTCGAGCCCCGCTTGCGGCGCCGTCTCCGAGTGGCAGCCGGGCTGGCCGCACTTCGTGACCATCACGGACGGCGCGTCGCAGATCTGCCCGCCCGTTCCCGCGGTTCCCATGCCGCCGCCCATCAACCGTGGATCGAGATCGCCCGGACAACCGGCCAGCACGATGCTGGTCAGCCCGAGAACCAGGGCAAGAGGGATTCCAATGTGGCGGCGGGGGAGAGGGGACATGGACTCCTTTCCGTCGGTGCTGCTGTGCCCGGGAGGGGCGAGGGCAGAATTATGACCCGGTCATCCGACGGGCGTCGAGCAGTCGATCCAGTTGTTCCTTCGGTAGCACGTTCTTCTCGAGACACAGCTCGCGAACCGTCTTCCCCGTCTTCACCGATTCCTTCGCGATCGCGGCGGCCGCGTCGTATCCGATTGCCTCGTTAAGGGCAGTGACCATCGCCAAACTTTGCTCAATCAGTGCCGCGCAGCGTTCTTCGTTGGGCTCGATCCCTTCCACGCAGCGCGACGCGAACAGCCGGCTGCCCGCGGCGAGGATGCCGATCGAGTGCAGCAGGTTGTAGGCCATCACCGGGATCATCACGTTCAGCTCGAAGTTGCCCGCCGCGCCACCCCAGCCGATGGCCGCGTCATTGCCGACGACCTGCGCGCAGATCATCAGCAGCATCTCCGACATCACGGGGTTCACCTTGCCCGGCATGATCGAGCTGCCCGGCTGCAGGTCCGGCAGCAGGATCTCGCCGATGCCGCAGCGCGGGCCCGAGCCCAGCCAGCGGATGTCGTTCGCGACCTTCGTCAGGCTGACCGCCGCCGAGCGCAGCGCGCCCGACGCCTCGACAAGCCCGTCGCGCGCCGACAGCGCCTCGAACAGGTTCGGCGCCTGGCGGAGCGGGATGTTGATCTCCTCGCTGATGATCGCGATGATCTTCGGCGCGAACTCGGGCGCCGAGTTCAGGCCGGTGCCGACGGCGGTCCCGCCCAGCGCCAGCTCGGACACCGACGGCACCGCCGCACGGACGCGGCGCACGGTGTTGGCGAGGATCTGCGCGTAGCCCGAGAACTCCTGGCCCAGGCGCACCGGCACGGCGTCCATCAGGTGCGTGCGCCCGATCTTCACGACGTGGTCGAACGCCTTCGCCTTTGCGGCGAGCGCGCTCTGCAGCGCCTCCAGCGCGGGGATCAGGTCGCGCTCGAGCGCCTCGGCCGCCGCGATGTGCACGGCCGTCGGGAAGACGTCGTTCGACGACTGCCCCATGTTGACGTGGTCGTTCGGGTGGACCGGCTTCTTGCTGCCCAGGACCCCGCCGAGGATCTGGATCGCGCGGTTCGAGATCACCTCGTTGGTGTTCATGTTGCTGGAGGTGCCCGAACCGGTCTGGAAGATGTCGACGACGAACGCGTGGTCGTGGTGGCCGGCGGCGACTTCCTGCGCGGCCTGGCAGATGGCGTCGGCGAGCTTCGCGTCCAGCTTGCCGTTCGCGCGGTTCACCTGGGCGGCGGCCTTCTTGATCAGCGCCAGCGCGCGGATCACGCGGCGGGGGAGGCGCAACCCGCTGACCGGGAAGTTCTCGGCGGCCCGCTGGGTCTGCGCGCCGTAAAGCGCGTCGGCAGGGACTTCGACCTTACCGAGCGAGTCGGTTTCGGTGCGGCGATCTGTGTTGGCCATTTACGATTCCTCGAACAGCACGTCGGCGGTGAGATCTTCCGCGCCGGCTTCGAGGCGTGCGCCCGAGAGCTCGGCGGTGGTCTTGCGCAGCCGATCCGCCAGCACCTGCGTGAACGCCCACAACAGCTTTGTCGACAGCTGCGGTTCCTTGCGAATGATTTCGTAGAAGTCCTTGCGCGACAGGATGAGGACGCGCGAGCGCTCCTCGGCGGTCGCGCTGGCAGAGCGCGGGTGGCGGCGATCGACGAGCGCCATCTCGCCGATGTGCGCGCCCGGTTCCAGGTGCGTGATGAACGCGTCGTTCTTGTGCAGGCGGATCTTGCCGCGCAAAAGGACGTACATCTCGTCGCCGGCGGTGCCTTCCTTGATGATCTCCTCGCCGGGCGCGAACTCCTTGACGGAGGTGACGTTCAGCAGGCGCAGGATCTCCTTGTAGACCAGGTGCCGGAACAGCGGCATGCGCCGGAGCACGTCGACCTTGCGGGCCAGCTCCTCGGCGCGGTCGTCGGCGGGCGGGATGGTGCCGGCCTCGACGGCGGGCTTCTCGACGCGGACGACGACGGCGGTGATGTTGTCGTGGCCGCCGCCCGCGTTGGCCATGTCGATCAGCTTCTTGGGCAGCGCCTTGACGTCGTCGCCCTTGAGCAGATCGATGATGCGCGCGTCGTTCAGGTACGCGTGCAGGCCGTCCGAGCAGAGCAGGAACTGGTCGCCGGGCAGGATCTCGAAGTCGATCGTGTCGCCCTGGACGGTCTCGTAGACGCCGACGGCGCGCGTGACCGCGTTCTTGTACGCCTTGTACGGCGACGTCTCGAAGCCTTCCTTCGTGACGCGGCCGCGGCGGATCAGCTCGTTGACCAGCGAGTGGTCCTCGGTCAGCTGGACCACCTGGCCGGCGCGCAGCATGTAGACGCGGCTGTCGCCGACGTGGGCGATGAAGCCCCGGTCGCCCGAGATCAGGAGGGCCGACGTGGTGGTGCCCATGCCGCGCTTCTCGGGCTCGACCTGGCCCTTCTTGTAGACGGCCTGGCCGGCGCTCTGGACGGCCTCTTCCAGCACCGTCAGGATGTCCTGCGGGCGGACCGCAGGGTCACCTATCGCGAACTTGTCGATGGCCTCGCGGCCAGCCTCGACCGCGTTGCGAAATTCATGAACGGCCAGCTTCGACGCGACCTCGCCTGATGCGTGGCCGCCCATTCCATCGGCGACGACGAACAGCGAAAGCTTCTTGTCGACGAGGAAATTGTCCTCGTTTATTTCGCGTTTCCGACCGACGTCGGTAGCGGCCCAGAAGGATAGCTCCATGGCGGGTCCCCGGCCGATCATCGGTACCACAGAAGCCATCTCGGCGGTACGGGAATCGCGAAAAGATTACGCGTGCTTGACAGGCGAAGCGTGTCTCTTTAAATCTACCCGTCGATTTAACCCCTCCGCTCTTCCAGGGGGCGGCGGGGGGCAGCAGTGATCGGGGATCGTCTAATGGCAGGACGCCAGACTCTGGATCTGGCTATCAAGGTTCGAATCCTTGTCCCCGAACCAAGCCTCTCTTTTTCCCTCGCCCCGCGCAGCGGGGAGAGGGTAGGGAGAGGGGCTCCGAAAAACTGAATAGCGACTTGGCCCGATGGTCTAGCGGTTAGGACGGTGCCCTCTCACGGCACAATCCCGGGTTCGATTCCCGGTCGGGTCACTTCGATTTCTTGGCGAGCGCGCCTGCTCGCGCCACTCACGCCTCCTTCACTGAGCGGATATTGCCCGTGTCCGGGCAGCACCGATCGTGCAACTTCGCTGCGATCGCGGTCAACTCTCGCGAGTCGGTGCACTGCGCAGGGGCGCGGGCGGCTCGGCTATACTGCGCGCGCTCGCCCCGGCGACCAGAGCGGACCCATGGCTGACGCTTCCTCTTCCGATCCCCGACGGATCACCCACCTGCTGCGGGGCATCGGGGGAAATGGGGAGGAACATCGAGCGGCGCTGGCGGAGCTCATGCCCCTCGTCTACGAGAACCTGCGCCGCATGGCGCGGCGGCAGATCGGACGCGAACATCGGAGCTACACCCTGGATTCGGCGGCGCTGGTGAACGAGGCGTTCCTGAAGCTGGCCGGCGAGGACGCGCTGGCGCTGCAGAACCGCGCGCACTTCTTCGCGGTGTCGGCGAACGTCATGCGGCACATTCTCGTCGACCACGCCCGGGCTCGGAACGCGAGCAAGCGGGGCGGCGGACAGGCGGTGCTGCCGCTCGAGGATCACGAGGCCGAGGTGATGCTGCCCGCGAGCGAGGCGGAGCGCGTTCTGGCGCTCGACGAGGCCCTGCAACGACTGGCCGCCGTCGATGAAGAGGCGAGCCGGATCGTGGAGTTTCGGTTCTTCGCCGGGGCCACCGAGGAGGAGACCGCGCGGGCGCTGGGGATCTCGCCGGCCACGGCGCGGCGGCGCTGGGCGTTCGCGCGGTCGTGGCTGAAACGGGATCTCGACGCGGACCTCCAGCCGTGAGCCCCGCGCTCTCCGCCGAACAACGCAGCGCGCGCGCCCGTCAGGTTCGCGATCTGTTCGAGGCGGTCCTGGATCTGGAGGCCGCCCCCCGCGCCGCGAAGCTGGAGGCCCGCTGCGCCGGTGATCCGGAGCTCCGCGCCGAGGTGGAGGCGCTGCTGGCGGCGCTGGATCGGGCTCGCACCGCCGATCTGATCCCCGCGATCCTTCGTGGCTCGCGCGGCTCGCGCGGCGGCGAGACCGACGGCGGTCCGGGCGGCGGCTTCACCGGGCTTCAGATCGGCAACTACCGTCTCGAGGCGGAGATCGGCCACGGCGGGATGGGCTCGGTCTACCGTGCGCGCCACCTGCTGCTCGAGCGCGTGGCGGCGGTGAAGATCCTGCACCCCCACCTCAGCGGCGACGCGTCCATGGTGCAGCGGTTCCTGAACGAGGCGCGCGCCGTGAACGACATCCGTCACCCTCGAATCGTGGAGGTGCTGGACGCCGGGCGCCTCGCCAGCGGCACCCCTTACATCGTGATGGAGCACCTCGCCGGGCAGAACCTGGCGGCGCGCCTCCGCGAGACGGGGCGCCTGCCCCCCGCGGTCGCGGTGAGGACCGCGCGACAGATCGCGGGCGCGCTGGGAGCCGCCCATGCGCGCGGGATCGTGCACCGCGACCTCAAGCCCGAGAACGTGTTCCTCTGCGACGGTGGCAGCGACGGCGCCCCGCGCGTGAAGGTGCTGGATTTCGGCATCGCCAAGCTGCGCGCCGACCTCGCGGGCGGGGGCGCGGAGACGCGTCTGACGGGGGGGCTCCTGGGGACGCCGCAGTACATGGCTCCCGAGCAGTGGCGCACCGGCGCGGTCGCCGATCCGCGCATCGACGTGTATGCGCTCGGTCTGATCCTGTTCGAGATGCTGAGCGGGACGGCCCCATTCCTGGGCGACAGCTGGGTCGACCTGCTGCACCTCCACCTCTCGGCCGCCCCGCCGCGCATGCGGGATCGGGGCGTCGAGGTCCCCGCGGCGCTGGAGGCGGTGGTGCGCCGGGCGCTCGCCAAGGAGCTCGGCGAGCGCCTCCCCTCGATGGCGGCCTTCGACGAGGAGCTGTCGGCGTTCGACGTCGCGCCGAGCGGCACCGCGCACGCCGACGCGTCAGCGCGCTCACCGAGCGGCTCGCTTCGCGCTTCCCGTCAGCGGAAGGTCGCAGCGATCGTGATCGGTGGCGTGACGGTCACGATGGCGCTGCTCGGCGCGCGCCTCGGTCTTCGCCGGAGCGCCGAGGACAGGACGGCCGTCGAGGCGGCAGCGCCCGCGCACCGCCCGCCGGCCCCCGCGCCGCCGGCCGCACCGGCACCCGCGTCGGTGTCCGCGCCGCCGCCGCCCGCCGCCGCGCCCCCGAGCGCGCGCCCCGTCGCCGCGGCCCCGAGCGCGCGGGCGCCCGCCCAATCGTCACAGAAGCCGGCGACGACGCGCGCCCGCCGGTCCGCGCCGGCGGCCGCCGATCAGGCGAAACCCACGGCCGATGACGCGAGAGTCCCCGCGTTCTTGAGGCAGAACCCTTACCGATGACCCGCGCTCTCCCGCTGGCCGCGCTGCTCGCCTCGTTGCTGTCCACGCCGGCGCGCGCGGCGCCGCCGGAACCCCGACGGGCCGAGGCCCAGGACCGTTTCGATCGCGGCCTGCGCTTGCTGGAAAAGGTCGGCGACCCGCCGGGCGCGCTCGCCGAGTTTCGCCGCGCCTACGATCTGGTACCCGAGACGCGGACGCTTTTCATGATCGGGGTCGTCTACGGGATCATGAACCGTCCCGTCGACGCGCTGGCGGCGCTGGATCAGGTGCTGCGCGAGCCCGGCTCCTTGACCGCCGAGCAACAGGCGCTGGCCCGGACGCGGCGGGCGGAGCAGGCGCAGCGCGTGGGCTTCTTGCAGGTGACGACGAACGTCCCCGCGATCATCGAGGTCGACGGTCTCGAGGTGGCACGCACGCCGGCTCGGGCGGCGATCGCCGTCACGGCCGGGACCCGCAGCGTCGTGGCCATCAGCCCCGGCCATCTCCCCGCTCGCAAGGAAGCGACGGTGGCGGGCGGGACGACGGTGCCTCTGAGCTTCGACCTCGCGCCCACCGATCTGCTCGCCGCGCACATCCAGGTGACGGTCAATCTTCCGGGGGCCGATCTCTACGTCGACGGGGCGCGCGCGGGACAGACCCCGCTGACCGGCACGATCACCGTCGCGCCCGGTTCTCACCTGGTGGACGTTCGCCGGGACGGGTACACGCCCGCGCGCCGCGAGATCACCCTCGGCAGCGGGGCGGCCGGTTCGTTGTCCTTTGATCTCCAGGAGGATCCCGCCGCGATCGCCCCGCGGGGGTCGCTGGTGCTGGCGGTCAGCGAGCCCGAGGCGGAGGTGTCCGTGGACGGCGTCCGCCGCGGCGTCTATCGAAGCCCGCTCTCGCTGCCCGCCGGGCCGCACCAGATCGCGGTGATGCGCGCCGGCTTCGTTTCGAGCGAACGCGTGGTCGATGTCGCCGCCGCCAGCGCCACGACCAATCGGGTGATGCTGACGCCGACACCCGAGACGCGCGCTGCGTACGTCGACCATGCCCGCGCCGTGCGCCGCTGGGGATGGATCGCGACGGTGGGGGGCGCGGCGCTCGGCGCCGCGGGCGTCGCGCTGGCCGCCGCGCAGTGGGGCCCGGTCCACGACGCGCGCGCGGCGCGCGACGAGGTGCTGGCGACCTTCCAGCCGGGGGGGGCATGCTCCAACGCGGGTGGCGCGGACGACGAGGCATGCCAGCAGCGCCTGGACGCCGCAAACGACGACGTCGACGCGCACGAGCGCTGGCGCGCGGCGGGCCTGATCGGGGCCGGCGTCGGGGTGGCGGCGCTGGCCGTGGGCGCGACGTTGCTGCTGACCGGCGACGATCCCGCGCGCTATGACCTGGCCGCCGCACCCGACGGCGAGCGCGGCGGCCGCTTTGCGTTTCGCTTCGGCCTCTCCGGAACGCTGCCCACCATGATGGTGGTGGGCAGGTTCTAGCGCGGGACTACTGGGTCACCGTGAAGCGGTAGGGGCGGGTGAAGTTGTCCGGCACGGCCATGGTGTTCCCGACCTGCGTCGAGACCCCGGTCCACAAGCTCACCCGCACCCAGTAGTCGCCGGCGGTGACGGGGCTGGTTATGGTGAGCCCGCCGCCCAGGGTGCTGGTCGAGTCGCTCTTCAGCATCTCCCCCTTCGGGTCGTAGAGCCAGATCTGGGAGGTGAGGTTCGAGGGAACGATGTCCAGGTTCACCGTCGCCGAGCCTGCCGCGAGAGTGACCTTGTAGTAATCGTCGAAGGAGGCCACGTCCGCGCTCGCGTATCCCGCGAAGAGGTACCCCATGACCGGCGTCCCGACGGTGATCGTCTTCGCGTCGAAGCGGGTGTCGTTGGGCTCGGTCGGATCGGGGAGCGCGGTGTACGTGGCGCGCACCGTGTAGCGGCTGGCCGGCATCGTCGACGGTGGCGACCAGGCGGCCATCTCCAGCTGATAGCTCGCCCCCGGGGTCGTCGCGACGTAGAAGAACAGCGACTGCGCGTTCGTGCCCCCCGTGCTGGACTTGAGCTCGGCGAAGTCGCTGGACGAATAAAGCGTGGCGTCGCCGCGGAACGCGCCCACCTCGGTGATGGCGATCTTCAGGATGCCACCGGCCGCGTCGGCGGGGACGGTGAGCTGGTAGAAGTCGTGGTCCGCGGCTGCCTCGACGCAGCCTTGCACCGTATCGCCGATGGCCAGCGGCGTGGCCTGGGCGTGGGTGTCGTTGGCCGTCGGCTCGACGCCGTCACAGGGGAGAACGATGGTTTGACCGCCGCCGCCGGTGCCACCGGTGCCGGTCGTCCCTCCGCGGCCGCCGCTGCCGGTCGTTCCGGCGCTGCCCGCGCTGCTGCCCGCGCTGCCAGCGCTGCCCGCGCTGCCACCTGCGCCCGACGTCCCCGAACCGCCGCCGGTGCCTGTGCCACCGCCGACGGGAGGCTTCAACATTCCCTTGTCGATGTCGCCGGGCTCCGCGCAGACCTTGTCCGGTAGCACGCACTGCTGGGTAGTGGTCGCGCAGTCGACTGTCTCCTCGCACTGGGAGCGGCACTTCAGATCCTTGGCGCAAAAGAGGCCCGCCGGGCAGTCCGAGTTCAGGCCGCACTTCGATTCCGGGAGCAGGAGGCAAACGTTGCCGTCCGCACCCCGCACGCAGTCCTGACCCGGATCGCAGTCACGGGCCTCGCGGCAGGTCGCATGGCACTTGCCGAAGCTGCACGACAGCGGGCTGTCGCAGTCCGTGTTCACCAGGCAGGTCTTGCCGGGCGCGGCCTTCCGGTCGGTGCAACCGCCGACGGCCAGCACCAGCACCCATCCGAGCCCCAACGTCATCGCTAGTCTTTTCATGCTCTCGCTCTCCATTCCTCGACGCCACGGGCGTCATATCACGATGCGGAAACGGCCGGCGTTTCCGCTCACGCCTTCCGTTTCCTGGTCAACTTCGCTGTTCGCCGACGCGTCGCGCGCGTCAGCGCGCCGACCAGTCGGACGGATAAAGAGATCGCAACCGGGCCTTTTCCGCCCCGGACAGCGGGAAGAAGTGTGGCGTGTCCGACTGGAAGGCAGCTGGCCGGCAGG
>Ga0070683_100001229_pt1 | contig 19492 bp, 16 predicted proteins | sample KBSC713LmetaG_FD_64662 | JGI IMG/M metagenome (GOLD analysis project Ga0070683, IMG submission 64662) | Corn rhizosphere microbial communities from Kellogg Biological Station, Michigan, USA - KBS C7.1-3L metaG | ecosystem: Host-associated > Plants > Roots > Rhizosphere ... | reverse complement strand
ATCATCATGGAACGCGAGGGCATATCGGAGAGTGCCGCCTATCGCGTGCTGCAACGCACCAGCCAGAGCCGCAACATGACGATCGCCGATCTCTCGCGCAGTGTCATCACGGCCGAAGACGTCATTCGGTCCGGGCGGCGCGAGATGACAAGCGACAAGGAAGCGTGAGGTCCATGCCCCCTTCCGCCATCGCCGCGCTCACGGTGGGTGACATGGCACCTGACTTCACGACAGACTCCACTTCCGGCTCCGTCACGCTCTCAGCCTTCCGAGGCGACCGCAGCGTCCTGCTCGCCTTCTTCCCGCTCGCGTTCACGAGCACCTGTACCGCTGAGCTCTGTGACATGAGCACTGACTTCGAGCAGTTTATCTCGAGTAACGTGGAAGTGCTTCCAATTAGCGTAGATTCCGTCCCTACTCTCAAGGAATTTCAGGCCAAGCATCGCCTGTCGCTCACGCTGCTGAGCGACTTCAGGCGCGAGATCTCCCGCAGCTATGGCGTCCTCATCCCTGAACGGTTCTACTCCAATCGCGCGTACTTCCTGATTGACACCGCCGGGCGAATCGCCTGGATGCACGTCGAAGACTCTCCGGGTAACAAGCGCACCAATCAGGAACTCCTCGATCAGATCGCGATCCATAGCTGATTCGGTCATCTTGTCCCATCGCCGGCGAACCCGTACGTTACAGATGAATCGCTGATCGGGGGGACTCGCGACATGATCGAACAGGACCAGCATGTGAGGGTGCTGCTGGTGGAACCGCCGGCACTTGCCGGCCCGTCGTTCTCGACGGCACTGGCCGACGATGACTGGGACGTGGCGACGTGTGCCGACGTCGCCGCCATGCAGGAGGCATTGGCGGCGGAGCAGTTCGACGTCGTGCTGCTCGATGTGGCGCTGCCCGGTGCGCTGGACGCCGAACTGTGGCGACAACTGCGCGAGCCGCGTGCCGCGCCCGAGTTCGTGATCATCGCCGAGAGCGAACAGCCGGCCGTCGCCTTGCGTGGCGTCGCGCTGGGAGCCGCAGGCGTGCTGGTCAGGCCTTGTGACGGCGCTCAGGCGGACCTGCAGTTGCGATCGGCATCGGAGCGCCGTCGTGCCCGCTTCGAGAGCTGGCTGCTCCGCGCGCAACTGTCGCGGCCGGCTGAGGTGCCCGACGTCGTCACGCAGTATGCTCCCATGCAGGCCGTTCTGGCGCTGGTCGAGCGTGTGGCCCGAGGTGACACCAGCATACTGATAACCGGAGAGTCTGGCACGGGCAGGACGCTCATGGCCCGGCTCATCCACCGGTTTTCGCTGCGTGCGGCGGCGCCGCTCATCACGGTCAACTGTGCGGGCACGCTCGACGACAGGCTCGAGGTCGAGTTGTATGGCAAGGATCCGGGACTCGATGACCACTCGCGCTCCGGCGCGCCCGGCATTGTCGAGCTCGCGTCAGGTGGCACCCTTGCCCTGCGCGATGTCGACGCGCTGGGCCCGAAGGTGCAGGGCAGGCTGCTTCGCATGCTGGAGCTGCGATCGTTCTATCGAGTGGGTGGGTCCCAGAAAGTGCATGCCGATGTTCGCGTGATCGCCACCAGTGCGCCGGAGACGGGTGCGATTGATGGTGAATCGCTGCGCGGCGATCTGTACTACCGGCTCAACACGATGACCATCGAGCTGCCACCGCTGCGCGATCGCACCAGTGACATTCCGCTCCTGGCGCGGCATTTCCTCGACGCCGCGCGCGGCATTACGGCGCCGCGCCTCTCGGACGAGGCGGTGGATGCGCTTCAGCGGCACCCGTGGCCGGGCAATGTGCGTGAACTGCAGCAGGTGATGCAGCACGTGCTGGCCACCGCGCATGATGGCGTTGTCCGCGCGCGCGATCTGGCGTTGTTCCGGCCGCTGAGCGATGATGCGCCGGCTGCGCACACGGACCCGCTGTTGCCCTTGCACACCATGGAGCGGATGCAGATCGAGCGTGTGCTGCGCCACGTCGGCTGGCACCAGGGACGCGCCGCCGAGCTGCTCGGTATCTCGCCCAAGACGCTCTATCGGAAGATTCGCGAGTATGGATTCCGGCGCCCGTCGGGCGCCTGACGGAGACGGGCAACGGCACCATGAAGATTCTCGTCATCGAAGACGATCCCACGGTGGGGCAGTACGTCAAACGCGGTCTCGAGGAACAGCGCTGGGGAGTGGACCTCGTGACGGACGGCGAGGAAGGCGAGCGATTGGCGCACTCCGAGACCTACGATCTCATTGTGCTCGACATGCGCCTGCCGGGGCGCTCCGGTCTCGACGTGCTTCACAACCTGCGCGCCCGCGGCTTCGAGCGACCGGTGCTCGTGCTCACCGCGCAGGATGCGGTGGATGCCAAGGTGCAGACGCTGCGCGCGGGCGCGGACGATTACGTCACCAAGCCGTTCGCCTTCGAGGAGCTGCTCGCGCGCGTGGAAGCCCTGAGCCGCCGTCCCCACGCGCTTGCCGCACCCGTGCTGCACATCGCCGGCCTCGAGCTGGACCGGAATACGCGCACCGTTACCCGCGACGGCGTTCCCATCGAGCTGACGCCCAAGGAATACACGGTGCTCGAGTACCTCATGCGCCATGCGGGTCGCGTCATGAGCCGCACGCTCATTACCGAGTACGCCTGGGGATATCACTTCGATCCCGGAACGAACATCGTGGACGTCGTGATCAACCACTTGCGCAAGAAGGTGGATGCTGATGGCACCACGAAACTGATCCACACCGTGCGCGGCGTGGGCTACGTGGTGCGGGAGTAGCGCGATGTTCGCGCCGTGGAGCATCAACGTGAGCAGCATCCGGGCGCGGCTCACGCTTGCCTATGCCGGCGCATTGATTGCGACGGTGATGGCGTTCGCGCTGGCACTCTGGGCGCTGCGCCGGGCCAGCGCCACCGAGGAGCTGGGCCGCGTCGTGTATGCCCAGGCCAACCTGGTGCGTGGCATCATTCATCAGGCCGAAGACGTGGGCGAGCCAGTCACGGTCGTCAAGGATTCTCTTGTCGGCCCCACGATCTCCGGCCCGGTGGGAACGCTGCTCGAAGGGATGCCGGGCTTCGTGATGGTATTCAACGTCTCGGGGCGCATGCTCTACGGTTCAGCGCCCGTGCGGCGACTCGAGGATTCGGACAAGGCCGCACTGCGGCAGGCGGCGCTGGATGCCCCCATCGGTGGGCTGGGTCAGGAGCTCCGCCTGGGGCGGGACCGGTTGCTGCTCGTGGCTGTGACGGCGGAGGACTCCGGCTCCGCGGTGTCGCGCATTGTTGCGGCGTCGTCCATGTACTCGGCCGAACTGGCTGTGCGTGAGCTCGTCGGAACGATGCTGGTCGTGGTGCCCATCCTGCTCATCGCGTCCATTGCGGTCGCGTACTTCATTTCGGGGAACGCCTTCGCTCCGCTGGACCGCCTGATGAACGAGATGGAAGCCATTACCGATGGGCGCAGTCTGCACCGCCGGCTTCCGCTGGGCACCTCGAACGACGAGATCAGCAGGCTCGCCGCGACGCTGAACGAGATGTTCCAGCGGCTGGAAGTGTCCTTCTCGGCGCTGCGGCGCTTCACTGCTGACGCGAGTCATGAGCTGAAGACGCCGCTGGCCGTGCTGCGCGCTGACGTGGAGCGCGCGATGAGTTCCGCCACCTCCCGTTCGGATCGCATGGTGGCGCTCGAAGAGGCGTTGCAGGAAACCGCACGCATGGCCGATCTCGTGGAGAGCCTGCTCACGCTCGCGCGCGCAGACGAGGGACGCTTCGACCTGCACCGGGAGCCCGTGCCGCTCGAACCGCTGGTGCGCGACGTGTTCGAGACGGCGTCCATTCTGGGTGAATCAGCGGGCCTCACCGTCACCATGGAGGAGCCGGTGAAGGTCACGGTGCTGGGCGACATCACGCGGCTGCGTCAGCTCTTCCTGAATCTCACCACGAACGCCATCAAGTATACGCCGCGTGGTGGGAGCGTGGAGATTTCGCTGACGCAGCGCGATCAGCGCGTCACGTTCTCGGTGCGCGACACCGGGATTGGCATCTCGTCGGCCGACCTGCCCCACATCTTCGAGCGCTTCTACCGCGCGGACCGCGTGCGCACGCGGGTCCACGAGCGTGGCGGCTTCGGGCTTGGTCTGGCGATCGGCCAGTGGATTGCCGAAGCGCACGGCGGTACGATCACCGCCGCATCCCGGCTCGGCCGGGGAACCACGTTCACCGTCACCATTCCCGTTCTCGATGGGAATGCGCCAGCAGCGCCCTCTCCGCAGGCGGCCGCTCCCGCTGCGACGCATTGAGTCTCCCGGACTGGCTTGCGCCATCAGCGCGCGTCCAGAGTGAAGGAATCGTAACAGCGCCTTCACCAATTCTTAATCTTTGAAGTATTCCGCGCTCACCTCTCGGGCGTAGTTTGCATTGCGAGTGCGGCGGACCTGCTGCATTCACGCACTTCAACACAGCCGAGTGACGACAGCATGCTCACTACGCTCCTCGAGTCGAAGCGCAAGAAGGAGACGAGTGCTGGAGGGACGGCGCTCAGTATCGTCTTCCACGTTGTGATCATCTCGCTGCTCGTGTGGGTCACAGCGAACGCGGGCACGGAGATGGCCAAGGAGAGGCGGCAGGAGGACGTGAAATTCGTCCAGGTGAAGAAGCCGCCACCGCCGGAGCCGGAGAAGCCGCCACCGCCGCAGGTCGTGGTCACGCCACCCCCGCCCAAGGGATTTCAGGTGCCCGTACCGCCGGTCAACATCCCCGACAAGATCCCGGATGTCGATCTGAGCAAGTCGGTCACCAACGAGGCGGACTTCAGCGGCAAGGGCGTTGAAGGTGGTGTGGCGCGTGGTGTGGCCGGCGGGACGGGCCACGTGAACAATGACCAGCCGTACTTCGAGTTCCAGGTGGAGAAGCCGGTGCTGGCGCGCGAGGGGAACCCGGCGCCCCCGTACCCATCCATGCTCGAAAGCGCCCGCGTCGCGGGCGAGGTCATGGCCCAGTTCGTCGTGGATACCACCGGCCGCGCGGACATGAGCACGTTCAAGGTGCTCAAGTCCACCAACGATCTCTTCACGAACTCCGTGAAGAATGTGCTGCCCAAGTGGCACTTCTACCCCGCCGAAACCGGCGGACGCAAGGTCAAGCAAGTGGTCCAGCAGCCGTTCATCTTCAAGGCGCCCAGTTAACCACACTCGCCCACTCCCGGAGGAGTTCGTTTCATGAACATGTCGCTCATTACGCTCTATCACTCGATGGGGTGGTTCGCCAAGGGCATTGTCGTCGTGCTGGTGATCATGTCCATCTTCTCGCTCACCATCATGGTCCAGAAGTGGTGGAGGTTGAAGAAGGCGCAGTCCGAGACGCGCAAGTTCGCGCCGGAGTTTTCGCAGTTCCTCGAGGAGGACAACCTCAACGAGGCCATCAAGCTGGCCGAGAGCTACAAGAAGTCGCACGTGGCGCGCGTGCTGGGCGGTGCGCTCAGTGAGGTGAAGCCGCTGCTGCAGGATGGGTCCGTGACGGTCGCCGACATCAACTCGGCCGAGCGCGCGGTGGAGCGCAACATGATGATCATCGTCTCGGAGCTGAAGCGCGGGATCGCGGTGCTCGCGACGGTGGGCGCCACGGCGCCATTCGTCGGTCTGCTCGGAACGGTCATGGGGATCGTGAACGCGTTCACGGGCATGGCGCAGTCGGGCGCCGGTGGACTGGGCGCCATCTCGGCCGGTATCGCCGAAGCACTGATCACCACGGCCCTCGGTATTCTCGTGGCCATTCCGGCGGTGTGGGCGTTCAACTACTTCAGCACGAAGATTGACAACCTCACGGTGGAAATGACGTACACCTCGAAGGAGATGATCGACTATCTCATCAAGGGTGTGGCGGGTGAGTTCGGCCGGTCGCGCTTCACGCGCGAGTTCAACGCCGCAGCCGGTGGCAGCACGGGTACGCCGATCGCGCAGTAACCGCTCCCGACCGACAGGAGTATTTTCATGGCAATGTCCACAAGCAGCGGGAGCGGCGTCAATTCCGAGCCGAACGTCACGCCACTGATTGACGTGATGCTCGTGCTGCTGATCATCTTCATGATCGTGACGCCGCTCATCAATTCCGGCTTCCAGGCCCAGCCCCCTCTGGGGATCAACATCAAGTCCAACCCGGAGGAGAATGGCGATCAGATACTGGGGATCGATGCCGACGGCAACTATTACCTGAACAAGCGCCGCATCCAGAACAGTTTGCTCCCGGAGCAGCTCAAGTCGATCTACGACGCGCGAACGACGGACAAGATTCTCTATCTGAAGGCGGACAAGAACCTGCAGTACTCGAAGATCATCGATGCAATCGACATCGCGTCACACTCAGGCGTGCGCGTCATGGCCGCGATCACCGATCAGCAACCGGGCACGAAGTCCACGGTGCCCGGCGACATCATTACGCCCACGACACCCAACAACAAGCAGCCCTGAGGACTGATCGCCATGGCCATGTCAACCGGGCGCGGTTCCGGCCCCATGAACGAGATCAACATCACGCCGATGATCGACGTGTTGCTGGTGCTGCTCGTCATCTTCATGATGGCGGTGCCCATGATGCGGAAGGCCATCGACGTACAGGTGCCCGACCCCAATCCGCCACCCACGGTCACGGCGCCGCAGTCCGATCAGATCGTGCTCCAGGTGCTGCCTGGCGGCGTCTTCAAGATCAATTCGCAGGATGTCCCGAAGGGTGGCCTGGCCACCGAGCTGCACAAGGTGTACGATCAGCGGCCCAGCAAGATCATGTTCGTGAAGGGCGATCCTGGCGTGAAGTACCAGGACGTGATTCACGCGATGGACGTGGCGCGCGGTGCCGGGGTGCTCGTGATAGGAGTGACCCCGAAGGCGACGTCCTGATATATCGAATCTGATGGCGGCTTCAGATTGAACCGGAAACACGACGGACGATCCTTGCGGATCGTCCGTCGTGTTAGTTTGGGGAATGGACGCAATGCCAGACCGCCGGCGCAGCTATCGGCCGCCCAATGGCGTTCCCATGGGGCGCTCCCCGCGTTGGGGAGTTGTCCCGTCTGTGCTGCTGCATCTCGTCATGATTCTGCTGCTGCTCTCGCCGGCGCTGGGGAGGCACTTGATTGACGACATGCCCACTGGCGCGGGCGGGCTCACGGCGGCCGGAGGAGGGGGCGGCGGGCGGCGCGGTGCCGCATTGCCGGAGGAGCGGCTGCATTTCGTCCAGACGGCGCCCACACCGCCTCTGGCTCCCCCATTGCAGCAGCCGGTGCTCGACAAGCCCAGGGTCGCGCCGCCACCGGTAAAGCCTCCGGATCCGGTCGCGACACCCGAGGTCCGGGCCGTCGTCACGGCGCCTGCTCCGATGGCTCTTGCGGCGGCGCCGGGGACTGGTGGCGCTGGGAACGACAGCACCGCAGGTGCCGGCCCGGGAACCGGGGGTGGTACCGGTACCGGCGTGGGAACCGGACGCGGGTCGGCGGCGGGACCCGGCACCGGCGGCGGCACCGGGACCATTTATCCGGCCACCCCTGATTTTCTTGTCATCCCGGCGCTTCCCGTGCCGAAGAAGCTGCACGGTCGCACGATTTCCGTGCGATTCACGCTGGACGAGAGGGGACAGGTTCTCAAGGTGGAGTCCGATCCATCCGGCGACGACGGCTACGACAAGCAACTCCGTGCACGGCTCGCCGAATATCGCTTCCGGCCCGCGCACCGAATGGACGGGACACCAGTGTCATCGGTCTACATCACGCAGCTCACGCTGTAGCGTCCGCACTGGTTGATCTCCCCGGTGCTCGTTAACTTGGTACGGCTGTCCCGCCGAACGCTCCGGTTGATCCACCGCCGGATCCGGCACCTCACGTACGCCGGGACGTAGTGCGCACCCTCCGACGGATCGTATCTGCATGAGTGTAGCCGTGGCCGAGCGCGCGAGCAGCCCCGAGCCGCAACGCGAGTTTGTCAAAGCCCTGACGTTGACCGACGCGACGATGCTGGTGGCCGGCAGCATGATCGGCTCCGGCATCTTCATCGTCTCCGCCGACATTGCCCGTCAGGTCGGGTCGCCCTTCTGGTTGCTCATCGTCTGGGGACTCACCGGTGTCATGACGCTCCTCGGCGCGCTGGCGTACGGGGAGCTCGCGGCGATGTTTCCGCAGGCCGGCGGCCAATACGTTTTTCTGCGCGAGTCAATGGGTTCACTCATGGCGTTTCTCTATGGGTGGACCTTTTTCATTGTGGTGCAGACGGGAACGATCGCCGCGGTTGCCGTTGCGTTCGCGCGCTTTCTCGGCGTACTCTGGCCCGCGGCGGCGCCCGGGCTGTACGGCTGGTTCCCGCACCACACCTTCGCCACGGCGGGTGGTCCCATTGACCTGGGACTCAGCCCGCAGCGGCTCATCGCGCTGGTATCGGTCTGGCTGCTCACGTGGGTCAATCTGCGCGGTGTGTCCTTCGGCAAGATCGTGCAGACGACGTTCACGGTGGCCAAGATCGGCGCGCTCGCGCTGCTCGTCATTCTCGGCATCACCATCGGGCGGAACGCCTCCGCGCTGGCGGCGAATTTCCACGCCGGCCATTTCATGGGCCACGTGGATCTGGGCGGCGCGTTCGTGCTGGCGTTCGGCGCGGCGCTCGTGGGCTCCCTCTTCTCCAGCGACTCCTGGAACAGCGTCACCTTCGCGGCGGCCGAGGTCCACAATCCCAGGCGCAACCTGCCGCTGGCACTCGCGCTGGGCGCCGGCATGGTGACGCTGCTGTACGTGCTGGCCAACGTCTCCTACCTGAGCGTGCTGCCGCTGCAGGGCGTCAAGGATGGCGCGACGACGCTGGCGCGGGGGATCCAGTTTGCCACGCAGGACCGCGTGGGAACGGCAGCGGCCGAGGTCATCTTCGGCGACGGCGGCCGGGCGGTGATGGCCATTGCGATTCTCGTCAGCACGTTCGGCTGCAACAACGGGCTGATTCTGTCGGGTGCACGCGTGTACTATGCCATGGCGCGCGACAAGCTGTTCTTCCGGCAGGTGGGAACGCTGAACGTGCGCGGCGTACCGGCCGCGGCGCTGCTGATCCAGGCGGTGTGGGCCACGGTGCTCTGTCTCACCGGCACGTACGGCCAGTTGCTCAATTACGTGATCTTCGCGCAACTCATCTTCTACGCGCTCACCACGGCCGGACTCTTCATCCTGCGGCGCAAACGGCCGGATGCCGAGCGTCCCTATCGCGCCGTTGGATACCCGGCTCTGCCGGCATTGTACGTGATTCTCGCCGTATGCGTGGCGATCGTTCTGCTCATTGCGGATCAGACGCGCGCGCAGGCGATTTCGGGGCTCGTGCTGGTGCTCATCGGCATCCCCATCTTTTTCCTCTGGCGCCGGGCCATGGTCCAACATGGCGCCTGACCACTCAGGAGATCTTCTTCAATGAAACGGCTGGACTTCGCCTACCGCGGGATCTTCCCGTTGGCGCTGGCGCTGCTCGTGGCGCTTACCGTGATGCCTTTTGGCGCCGCGCGGCTTGCGGCTCAGGCCACTGCCCGGGCGCCGATCGCGCAGACCGCGGCGACCGCTCCCTCGCACGAGATGGCCGGCGAGGCCAACCTCGTCATCCCCGATCTCACCCACGAGCACTTCCGGGGCATTCCGGGGCACCTGCTGCTCGTCGGCGGCCTCGGGATCTGCTTCCTCGGCATGCTCTTCGGGCTGGGCATCTACGCGCACCTCAAGCGCCTCCCGGTGCACCAGTCCATGCGCGAGGTGTCCGATCTGATCTACGAGACGTGCAAGACGTATCTCATTCAGCAGGGCAAATTCCTGCTCCTGCTCGAGGCGTTCATTGCGGCGGTGATCCTCATCTACTTTGGCGCGCTGATGCACTTCGCCGCGATCAAGGTGGTGATCATCCTGCTCTTCAGCCTTCTGGGCATTGCGGGAAGCTACGGCGTGGCCTGGTTCGGCATTCGCGTGAACACCTTCGCCAACTCGCGCACGGCGTTCGCCAGCCTGCGGGGCAAACCCTATCCCTGCTACGCCATTCCGCTCAGGGCGGGCATGAGCATCGGCATGCTGCTCATCAGCGTGGAGCTGGTGATGATGCTCTGCATTCTGCTCTTCATTCCCGGTGACTACGCGGGCCCCTGCTTCATCGGCTTCGCCATTGGCGAATCCCTCGGCGCGGCCGCGCTCCGCATCGCGGGCGGCATCTTCACCAAGATCGCCGACATCGGGTCCGACCTCATGAAGATCGTGTTCAACATCAAGGAGGACGACGCACGCAACCCCGGCGTGATCGCGGACTGCACGGGCGACAACGCGGGCGACTCCGTGGGCCCGAGCGCCGACGGTTTCGAAACGTACGGTGTGACGGGTGTCGCGCTCATTGCGTTCATTGTGCTCGCGGTGACGGAGCCGGCCGTGCAGGTGCAGCTCCTCGTCTGGATCTTCATCATGCGCATCGTGATGATCATCGCGAGCGGCATTTCCTACCTCATCAACGAGACGATCGCCAAGGCACGGTACGAGCACGCTGACCGGATGAACTTCGAGTCACCGCTCACGTCGCTGGTCTGGCTCACCTCCATTGTCTCGATCGTGCTGACGTATCTGGTCTCGTGGCTCGTCCTTCCGGATCTGGGCGACGGCACGCAGTGGTGGAAGATCGCGACGATCATGACCTGCGGTACGCTCGCGGGCGCGCTGATCCCCGAGCTTGTGAAGGTCTTCACCTCGACCGAGGCCACGCACGTCAAGGAGGTCGTGACGTCGTCGCGCGAGGGCGGCGCATCGCTCAACATCCTCTCGGGCCTCGTGGCGGGGAACTTCAGCGCGTTCTGGCTGGGGATGGTGATCATGGTGCTCATGGGCATTGGTGCCTGGGTGAGCAGCATGGGCATGGGCGCGCTGATGCTGGCTCCGGCGGTGTTCGCCTTTGGTCTGGTGGCGTTCGGCTTTCTCGGCATGGGACCGGTGACGATCGCCGTGGACTCGTACGGTCCGGTGACGGACAACGCGCAGTCCATCTACGAGCTTTCGCTCATCGAGCAGATCCCGGGCATCAAGGAGGAGCTCAGGAAGGACCACGGCTTCGACGTCAACTTCGAGGCGGCCAAGCACTTCCTGGAGGAGAACGACGGCGCCGGCAACACCTTCAAGGCTACCGCCAAGCCGGTACTCATTGGGACCGCGGTGGTGGGCGCCACCACGATGATCTTCTCGATCATCGTCGCGCTCACGCACGGACTGCAGGCGGAGCTCGTGGCGAATCTTTCGCTGATGCACCCGCCCTTCCTGCTCGGGCTCGTGACGGGCGGCGCCGTGATCTTCTGGTTCGCCGGCGCGTCCATGCAGGCCGTGACCACGGGTGCGTACCGCGCCGTGGAGTTCATCAAACGCAACATCCGGCTGGAAGGCGTGGAGAGGGCCTCGGTGGAGGACAGCAAGAAGGTCGTGGCGATCTGTACGCAGTACGCGCAGAAGGGCATGCTCAACATCTTCCTCGCCGTCTTCTTCGCGGCGCTGGGCTTTGCGTTCGTCGAGCCCTACTTCTTCGTGGGCTATCTGATCTCGATCGCGCTCTTCGGTCTGTATCAGGCCATCTTCATGGCCAACGCCGGCGGCGCGTGGGACAATGCCAAGAAGATCGTCGAGGTGGAGCTCAAGCAGAAAGGCACCGATCTGCACGCGGCCACCGTGGTCGGTGACACGGTGGGCGATCCCTTCAAGGACACGTCCTCCGTGGCCATGAATCCGGTCATCAAGTTCACGACGCTCTTTGGCCTGCTGGCGGTGGAGCTTGCCGTTTCGCTCACCGCGCAGCGCGGCGCGATGATCACTCACGTTCTTGCGGCCATCTTCCTGGCCATCATGCTGTTCTTCGTGTACCGGTCGTTCTACGGGATGCGGATCGAAGTACAGGCGCCAACGGTCGAGAGCACCGGGCGCGTACCGGTGGGCGCTCTGGAGTGAGCAGCGGCCCGGTGTCGCGTTCCCTCTTCCTGCGAAAGTCCGTCGCGGATTGCGAGGCTGATGCCGAGCGCCGCGGCGGACTGAAGCGGTCACTCGGCAAGTGGCATTTGACGGCGCTTGGCGTCGGCGCCACCATCGGCGCCGGCATTTTCGCGACGACCGGGACGGCCATCGTTGGCGATGCGCTTCGCCCGGGTGCCGGACCCGCTATCATTTTTTCGTTTCTGCTGACCGCCATTGCGTGCGGCTTCGCCGCGCTCTGCTACGCGGAGTTCGCCGCCATGGTACCCATTTCGGGATCCGCGTATACGTACGCCTATGCATCGCTCGGCGAGTTCGTCGCGTGGATCATAGGCTGGGATCTCATCATCGAGTACGCCGTCGGCAACATCGGTGTCGCCATCGGCTGGTCGGGATATTTCCGCGAGTTGATCGGCCATTTCGGGCTGAATCTTCCCGCCTGGCTGGCCACGGACTACCGCTCCGCGCACGCGGCGTTCGCCTCGCTGGCCAGCACGCCCACTGATGTGACGCAACAGTACGTGGCCTCCGCGTGGAGCGGCGCGCCGCACCTGTTCGGGCTGCCCGTCATCATCAATTTGCCCGCCGTTCTCGTCGTCGCGCTCATCACCGTCGTGCTCGTGATCGGCATCAAGGAATCGGCCGATACGAACAACGCGATGGTGCTGCTCAAGATCGCGATCATCGTCTTCTTCATTGGCGTCGGCGTGTTCCTGATCAGACCGCTCAACTGGCACGATGCATCGCAGGGCGGGTTCTCGCCCAACGGTTTCGCGGGGATCAGCGCCGCGGCGGCCATCATCTTCTTCAGCTACATCGGATTCGACGCGGTGTCCACGGCCGCCGAGGAGGCACGCAATCCGGGCAAGGACATGCCGTTCGGGATCATCATGAGTCTGCTCATCTGCACCGTGCTCTACATCGCGATCTCCATCGTGATGACGGGCATGGCGCCGTGGAAGTCGCTCGGAACAGCGGAGCCGATGATCACGGCACTCCAGAACGCTCATGGACCCGCGTCGCTGCTCACGGCGTCCCGCTTCATCGTGTCGCTCGGTGCCGTGATCGCCATGGGGAGCGTCCTGCTCGTCTTCCAGCTCGGCCAGCCGCGCATCTTCTTCTCCATGTCGCGCGACGGGCTGCTGCCCAGCGCGCTGGCGAAGGTGCATCCGAAGTACAAGACGCCGTACGTTGGCACCATCCTCACGGGCATCTTTGTCGCCGTGTTCTCCGCGTTCGCGAACATTGCGGAAGTGGTCGATCTCACGAACATCGGCACGCTCTTCGCCTTCGTGCTCGTTTCCGTCGGCGTCATCGTGCTGCGCCGGCAGGAGCCCGACCGGGTACGGCCGTTTCGCGTGCCTGGCGTGCCCTTCACGCCGCTCATCTCCGTGGTAGCCTGCTTCTACCTCATGTACCAGTTGCCGGGCATCACGTGGATGCGCTTCGGCCTCTGGCTGGTGCTCGGGCTCATCATCTACTTCCTGTACGGATATCGGAACTCCGCGCTGCGGCGCGCCGCCGAAGGTGCGTCCGCCGCTGAACCACCGGAACGGGTCGCGAACGGATGACCGAACCCGTCGGCGGGACGGGGCAGGGGATGAAGCTGCACACGAAGATTCTGCTGGGGCTGATCCTGGGCGGAAGCGCGGGGCTGGCCGCCAATCTCCTCCTGGGTAGCAGCCACCAGGTCGTCGCCGGACTCAATACGTATCTCGCGCAGCCCGTGGGGCAGATCTTCCTGAATCTGCTCTTCATGATCGTCATCCCGCTCGTGTTCGCGTCCATTTCACTGGGCGTCGCGGGGCTGGGCGACCTGCGTGTGGCCGGCCGGGTGGGCGGCAAGGCGATCGGGTATTTCCTCGTGACGACGGCGCTGTCGGCTACGCTCGGGCTCGTGCTCGTGCGCGCCGTCAAACCCGGGAGCGGTCTCTCGGCCGCCATGCGCGCCGAGCTGCTGCACACCTACGCGGGCGACGCGGCCGCGAAGGTGCAGGCCGCCGCGACCAGCACGTTCGGCATCCAGACACTCGTGAATGTCGTCACGCGCAACCCCGTGAAATCCGCGGTGGATCTCGACCTGCTCGGCGTCATCTTCTTCTCGCTCATCTTTGGAGCGGCCATCACCATGATCCGCGCGGATCGGGCGAAGACGATGATTGCCTGGCTGGAAGCGCTCAACGACATCGTCATCAAGATCGTGGAGATGGCCATGCGGCTCGCGCCGTACGGCGTCGCGGGACTCATTTTCGGTGTCACCTCGCGCTTCGGACTTGCGTTGCTCAAGCCGCTCGGCAGCTACGTGATCGTGGTGATCGTGGCCCTGCTGATTCACGCGATCGTCACGCTGGGGTTGATCGTGCGCTTCGCCGTGGGCATGTCGCCGATCACGTTCTTCGGGCGGATTCGTGCGTCCATCGTGACCGCCTTCTCCACGAGCTCCAGCAGCGCCACGCTGCCCACGAATCTCGCGGTGGCGGAGCAGAATCTCGGTGTGCCCGCCAGCGTCGCGGGCTTCGTGCTCCCGCTCGGGAGCACGATGTGCATGAACGGCACGTCGCTGTTCGAAGGCATTACCGTGCTCTTCCTGGCCGAAGTGTTCGGCGTGCATCTTGGCGTTGGCCAGATGATTATCGTCATGATCATGACCGTGATCACGGCCGTCGGCGCCGCCGGCGTGCCGGGCGGATCGATCCCGCTGCTCGTCGGCGTGCTCGCGATGTTCGGCATTCCGGTCGAGGGGATCGCGATCATTCTGGGCGTGGACCGCATTCTCGACATGTCGCGCACGACGGTGAACGTGATCGGCGACATGAGTGCGACTGCGTGGGTCGCGCGCTCCGAGGGACTCTGGACCGCCGCTGACGTGCCGTCCCTCGAGGGACTCGACCGGAGCACCACGCGGCTGGACGAGACGCCGGCCGCCGCCGGCTGAGCATTCCGCGCCGTCGCGCCGCTCTCAGAGCGCGCGGCGCCGGCGCGGATTATCCGAGTGCGGCCGCGCCGAGGTGGCGCAGCGCCAACTTCACTGCGCCGCGATCCGCACGAACCTCTCCGGCGACCACACTGGCGCCGGGCACGGCGGACCGGAGGCGGTGTTCCACACGACGGCGCAGTATGGTGCCCGGCGCCAGCAGACCACCGGAAAGTGCCACGGCGCAGGCGGCCCGCTCGTCCTGGAACAGCGCTCGGGCCAGCGAGCGCAGATGCACCACGAGTTCCTCGGCGGCGAGGTCGAGCAGCGACTCAGCCCGCAGATCTCCGCGCTCCGCGGCGCCGATGACGACGAGGGCCAGCGCGGCAATCTGCGCGGTCGTGGCCGCCGCGGCCCACGACACCAGCCCTTCCGGCGTTTCCGCCTCGGCCATCGTCAGGATGGCACCGGCGAGCGCCGTCTCCGGTTCGCGCCCATCCAGCGCTGCGGTCGCAATGGACAGGGCACGGCGTCCGATCCAGTATCCACCCCCCTCGTCACCGCAGACGGGACCCCAGCCCCCGCAGCGCGCCGGTTGGCCCGTAGGCCCGCGGCCGAACGCGATGGACCCCGTGCCCGCGATGAGCAGGATGCCCGCGCCGTCGCCAAAGGCGTCTTCGAGACCAATCTCCGCATCAGTGCGCACCAGCACCTCGCCAGCCAGCTCGTATTCGGCCAGCGCCTCCATCAGCGCCGCACGTTCGCGCGCGCTGCCGGTTCCAGCGACCCCGACGCAGAGAATGCGCGGCGCCGCGTCATCGTCCGGCACCTGTTCCAGCGCATCCTGCACCGCTGCCGCGATGATTGCCGCCGAGCGCTCGGCCTGGCCGGGTTGCACGGCGCTCCCCACGCCTTCCACGTGCACGAGTTCCTGCGCCTTGTCATCACACACGAGCACACGGGTGCGCGATCCACCGCCATCCACGCCAATCACGAGCCGCATCATGCCGCTTCCGTCTCCGCCACGATCTCCGCGGCCGGGTGTGTCAGGGAGGAAAGAATTCCGGTCGACACCGTAATGCACGTGCCGATCAGAACGTACCAGGGCCACGCAATGCGCGCGGCAGGGCCGAGCGCCTGCCCCAGAGTCGGGAAGGCCTGCGCGAGCTGCTTGGCGAATACGATGAGGCCCATGACGCCGATGCCGACGCTCATGCCGAGAATGGCGTCGCGCTGAATCGCGCGGCGCCAGAAGATTCCCAGGAAGAAGCCGCCCAACAGGCCGCCGTACGTGAACGACGCGATGCTCAGGGCCACCACGACTACCGGTGTGCCATTGTCGCGGAACATGAGCGCACCAGCCGTGAGGATGCCACCCCAGAGCAGCGCAAAGCGCTTGCCCGCCCGCAAGGTGCGCGGATCGTCGGGCGAGCGCCTGGTGAGCGGAACGTAGATGTCGAGCGTCGTGGATGCGGCGAGTGAATTGATCGCGCCTGAATGCGTGCTCATCGTTGCCGCGACTACCGCAGCCAGTACCAGCCCGATCAGTCCGGTTGGCATGTACTCCAGAATGAACGTCGGAAAGACCGCGTCAGGCGTCGCGAACGTGCGGCCGCCATAGAGCCCCCACAGGCCCAGCCCAATGACAAGGAAGAGCGCGAATTGCGCGAACACGGCGAAGCCGCTGCCGATGATCGCGCGCTGGGCATCCCTGAGCGAGCGGGCTGAGAGCAGCCGTTGCACGATGAGCTGATCCGTGCCATGCGACGCCATGGACAGGAATGCGCCGCCCAGCAATCCCGCGAGCAGCGTGTTGGGTCGGTCGATTCCCGTGTAGGTATCGATGAGTCTGAGCTTGCCCTGCGCCGCCGCGGTGGAGATGATGTGGTGCCAGCCGCCCGGCACCACCTTCGCGAGCAGCACGATGGCCGCGGTGCCGCCCACCAGGTAGATCGACGCCTGCAGCAGCTCGGTCCACACCACGGCCTTCATCCCGCCCTTGTACGTGTAGACGACGGTGAGCAGCCCCAGCACCAGCACCGCGATAGGCATGGCCTGCCGTTTCGGAATCACGGATTCCACGATGAGCGCGATCGGAATCGCGGTCGCGAAGATGCGCACGGAGTCCGCGAGCGCGCGTGTCACCATGAACACGATGGAGGTGAAGCGCCGGGTGGCCAGTCCGAACCGCCGCTCGAGCAGCGCGTATGCCGTGACCAGTTCCCCCTGGAAGTATCGTGGAAGCAGCGTGTACGCCACCACGATGCGTCCCAGGATGTAGCCTGCCACGATCTGCAGAAATCCGAAGTCGCCGATGTAGGAAAAACTTGGCGCGCCAATGAACGTCAGCGCGCTGGTCTCCGTGGCGACGATCGAAAAGAGCAGCACCCACCATGGGATATTCCGGTCCGCGACGAAGTAGTCATTCGTGTTCTTCGGACGCCGCCCGACATAGATGCCGAGCGCTGTCGTTCCAGCGAGATACGCTACCAGCACCACTGCATCGAGCGGCGTGAAGTGCGTCATCGTCCTGGCATCCTACGCCACGACATACGCCTCCATGGCGAAGTACTCGGCGAGGCCGAGCCGGTTGAGCTCCGCGGCGGTGCCGATGTTGCGCGCTTCCACGCGCTGCCAGAATTCGCGGGTGTCATGGCCGGGGAACGGCGCCGAGTCCTTCTGGGACTGATGCTTGAAGATTGCCTGGATCTTGAGACGCAGCTCTTCCTGGGACAGCGGCACGAGCCAGGTGGCTTCGGTGAGCGGCCACTCCTGCCACGCGCCGCGATAGAGCCAGACTTCGGGTGCCGGAGCGGCGCCTGCAGCCTCCTGTCGCTCGGTGAGCGCGCGGTCAATGGCCTCCTTGCACATCCGATGCGTGCCGTGCGGATCCGTGAGGTCGCCGGCGACGAAGATCAGATCGGGCTGGAACTCGTCGAGGAGCGCGCGGACGATGCGGACGTCGGCAGGTCCGACGGGATCCTTGCGAACCTGTCCCGTTCGATAGAACGGCAGGTTGAGAAAGCGCGCATCGCGCACGGTGAGTCCAAGGACCTCGATGCCGCTCACGGCTTCGGCCTCGCGGATGTTGCGCTTGATGTCCTGTACGTCCGGCGTGTCCACGTCGCCGGGCTGCTTGTGGGCGAGGAAATCGCTGACGCGCTGCACGAGGTCCGAGGTGTCGTGCCGCGGCTCGTAGCCATCGCGTGCGAGCCGCGCCAGAAAATCGAGATAGCGGCGCACGTCGTGGTCGAACACGGCGATGTTTCCGCTGGTCATGTAGGCAACCAGGATGCTGTTGCCGTTCTGCACGAGCTTGTGCAGGATCCCGCCCATCGAGATCACATCGTCGTCCGGGTGCGGCGAAAAGCAGATGATGCGGTGCCCTCGCGGGAGCTTCGATCGGCCCCTGATCTTGGCGCCCAGGGCATTGAACACCATTCCGTTCAGCTCGCCGGGGGAATCGTAGCAGGCGAGCAGCGACGAGAGCCGATGCTCGGCGTAGTCCTGCCCCGTGAGCTTGAGAATGCCTCGATCACAGCGACGGGAGAGCCAGGTCACGGCACGCACCGCCAGCGCCGGTGTCCAGTCCACTTCCCCCACGAGCCACGGTGTGGCGATGGGAGTGAGCCGTTCCGCGGCCGAGGCATCCACGTAGAAGGTGGTGCCGGGGTGTCGCTGCAGGAACGTCGCCGGCACCTCGTGATCCACGTCCTCCTCGACGGCGCGTCGCACGACGTCCGCCTTGTGTTCGCCGGTGGCGAGGATGAGGATTTCGCGCGCCTCGAAAATCGTCGCGATGCCCATCGTGATTGCCTCACGCGGTACGCTGTCCTCGCCAAAGAAGTCCGCAGCGGCATCGCGCCGTGTGACCGGATCGAGGGTGACGAGACGCGTGCGGCTCTGCATGCCGGAGCCGGGCTCGTTGAAGCCGACGTGTCCCGTTCTGCCGATGCCCAGGAGCTGCAGGTCAATGCCGCCAGCCGTGCGGATCGCATTCTCATACGCGGCATTCGCGGCGCGCAGCTCGTCCCGGAGCACGTCACCGCGCGGGATGTGCACGTTGGCGCGCGGAATATCCACATGGGCGAAGAAATTCTCCCACATGTACCGGTGGTAGGAATGAATGCTGTCCGCCGGCATCGGGTAGTACTCGTCCAGATTGAACGTGACCACGCGCGCGAACGTCAGCCCTTCCTCGCGGTGCATGCGAATGAGCTCGCGGTACACGCCGAGCGGCGTCGATCCGGTGGCGAGTCCCAGAACGGTCTGTTCGCCCGCCGCGGTGCGCTCCCGCACGAGGCGAGCAATGCGCTGCGCCACGAGAAGACCGAGCGTGTCGTGGTCGGGGACGACGATGACGGGTATGCGCAGTTCGAGGCGCATCGCCTCAGGAGTCATTGCAGGCGGGACGTGAGAAAGCCCGCGATCCGGAAGGGAGTCGCGGGCTTTGCGGGGCGCCTCGCTCCGTCAGCCACGGCGGTGCGTGGGCGCCACGCGAATCTTACGCGGTGAACGAGCTGCCGCAGCCGCAGCCGCCGGTAGCGTTGGGGTTCTTGAACGTGAAGCCGGAACCCTGCATGGAGGAGACGTAA
>Ga0070683_100001228_pt1 | contig 19492 bp, 14 predicted proteins | sample KBSC713LmetaG_FD_64662 | JGI IMG/M metagenome (GOLD analysis project Ga0070683, IMG submission 64662) | Corn rhizosphere microbial communities from Kellogg Biological Station, Michigan, USA - KBS C7.1-3L metaG | ecosystem: Host-associated > Plants > Roots > Rhizosphere ... | reverse complement strand
AGATCACACGCGTTCCAAACCGAAGGAGATCCCATGACCACGATTGCACGCAGAGTGCCGATGTTGATTCTCGTCCTGGCCGCCGCGGCGGCCGCTCCCCGCGTGGCGGGGGCGACGTCCGAGGCGGACGCCGCGCGCGCCGACATCCAGAAGACGATCGGGTTCGTGCCCGGGATGTTCAAGCTGGTGCCGGACTTCGCGCTGCCTGGCGCCTGGCAGGAGATGAAGTCGCTGCACCTGAACCCCGCGACCGCGCTGCCCGGAAAGTACAAGGAGCTCACGGCCCTCGCGGTCGCCGCGCAGATCCCGTGCGAGTACTGCATCTACGCGCACACGGAGTTCGCGAAGCTGAATGGCGCGACCGACGCCGAGATCAGCGAGGCCGTCGCGATGGGCGCGCTGACGCGCAAGTGGAGCACCTGGCTGAACGGCATCCAGACCGACGAGAACAAGTTCCGCGCGGAGATCGGCCAGCTGGTCGCCAACATGAAGAAGATGATGGCCAGCGGCGCGATGGCGGGGCCGCCGGCGAAGCCCGCGCCCGTCATGGATGGGATGTCTGCGCTGAAGCAGGTCGAGCAGAGCTTCGGCTTCACGCCTGACTTCCTGCGCCGCTACCCGCAGGAGGGATTGGCGGGCGCGTGGACCGAGATGCGCGATCTCGAGATGAACCCGGCGACGGCGATCCCGGGCAAGTACAAGAGCTTGATCGGCCTCGCCGTGTCGGCGCAGGTCCCGTGCAAGTTCTGCGTCATCGCTGACACCGAGTTCGCGAAGCTGGAAGGCGCCACCGACCGCGAGGTCGGCGAGGCGATCGCGATGGCCGGCCTGGTCCGCCACTGGAGCACGATCGTGAACGGCCGTCAGGCCGACAAGGTCGCGTTCAAGAAGGACATCAACCGCCTCGTCGCCGGCGCGAAGAAGCACATGGCGGCGGCGACGATGCCCGCGGGCAAGCCGGCCGCGACCATGGCGACGACGACGAAGTAGCGCGGCTGGACGACCGCCGCGGCAGCGCGTCAGTGCGCGCGCTGCCGGAGCGGCGTCGCCTTAGCGGACCGCAGCCGTGGCCAGGGATTGCGTCGCGGGACGACAAGGCATCTCGCGCGAGGAAGTCGGCGCCGCGAACACGCGCAGAGCGAGCGCGAAGAACGCGGGCGGTAGGACCACCAGGACGGCGAACGAGATGACAGCGACCAGCGCGACCAACATGATGGTGTCTAGTATAAGAGACAAACTTCTAGCGTCAAGCCGGAGGCGATCTGGCGGTGGGGGATCCCCTCAGATCCCCTCGCCCCGCGAAGCGGGGAGAGGGTTAGGGAGAGGGGTCTGGCGGACTACAAGCCCGCGCGGAACGCTAGCTGCGTTCCAGATAGGCGGTCGTGAAGTACTCGTCCTTCGTGCTCGGCGCGAACGTCACCTTCGACGAGTCGAACACTGACCGCCGGCCGTTCTGCTTGTTGATCATCTCCATGTGCATCGGCCGGTAGCGCTTGTTCTTCGCGTCGAGCAGCTTGATGTTGCCGGTGACCAGCTCCTTCAGAAGCTTGCCGTCCTTGTCGTAGAAGAGGCCGCGCATCACGGTGAACTTGTCCTTGCTGACCCAGTACGTCTTCTTCGAGTAGCCCTCGCTCTCGGCGACGTCCTTGCTCTTCGGCGTGACGTCGATGACGTAGCAGGTCTCGCCGCCGAACGGCTCTTGCTTCGACATCGCGTAGTCGAAGTCGTCGATCGCCGGGATGTTGAGATCGCCGTACGAGAACTCGCTGCCCATGAAGCTCTGCGACTTCTGCGAGCTGACGATGCGGCGGGTCTTGCGCAGCGCGGGCAGGTAAATCCAGACGTCGTCCGACTTGGTCTCGTAGTCGAACACCAGCACGCTGGTCCCCTGCACGTCGGCCGGAGACAGGAAGCGGTAGATGCGCTTCTCGGTCTTGCCGCCGTCGTACAGCTTGGTCGCCATGGTGATGTCGCGCTCGCGCGACTGCTTCTTGTCGTCGGTGACGGTCATCTTCACGACCGCCTCCGATCCGTCGAGCTTTCGCGTGACGGTGACCTTCTCCATGATGTCCTTGGCGGAAGGCTCGGCGGCCTGCGCGGGCGGCACGGCGAGCGCGAGCGCGCCGAGGGTGATCGAGCTGATGAACGTGTTCAGGGCGGGGCGACTCATGCTGCGAACCCTAGCACCGGCTTCGAAACGGCGACAAGGCGCTAGAAGGGGACGCGCCGCCGGCAACCAGCCTTCAAAACCGGCTCAGGATTCGGTCAGAAGCTGTAGCGCAGCTCGACGTAGCCGGCGCTCAGGTTCTGATCGATCAGACCGAACAGCGTGTCGTTCGGGCCCATGAACACCTGTGCGCCGATGAAGGCGGTCATCGCGTCGCTCAGCTTCCAGCCGATGCGCGGCGTGACCAGCCATTCCTTCGTGGTGAAGTTGTAGAGGCCCAGCGCCGAGATCGACAGCGCCTCGTGCAGCGCGAGCCACTCGAAGCGCAGCGTGGCGACGTGCTGCACGCGCGCGGTCTGCGAGAACAGGATCTGGTTGATCTGGCGCAGCTCGGCGTTGACCTCGTTCGTGACGAGATCGGTGTACCCGGCCTCGTTGGCCGGATCGCGCAGGATGCCCAGCAACTCGCCCGGGTCGCGCATCGTTCCCGGCTCTTTCTGCCAGTCGAACACGTAGCGGCCCAGGTACTGAACGATGACGCTGAGCGATCCGAAGTTGTGATCGGCACCGAGGACGTACTGCAGATCGGGGTGCGCCGCGTAGGGACGATTCTGCCAGTCGTACGGGCGGCGATAGGCAGCCTCGCCGCGCAAGGTCAGCACGTCCCCCAGCGCCGTCGAGAAATCGAAGCCGAGCACCTGCTGGTCGTACGCCGTGCGCGACACGAACACGGCCGGGGCAGTTTCGCTGAACTGAAGTCCGGCCAGCGTCAGGCCGGGCAGCGGCGCGTAGCCTTTCAAATAAGAGACCGACGCCTCGAACGCGGGCAGCTCCAGGTGAAGGCGCCCAGCGACGAGGCCATTCTTCAGATCCGCCGACGGAAAGGTCGGCGGGCCGAACACCACCCCCTGCGGCAGCCCGACGTTCGGCAGCTCGGTCGCGAGGTAGGTCGGCATCCACGCGCCTTCCAGGCGCACGAAGCCGAGGCGCAGGAACGCGCGCGCGCCGACGTTGCCCAGGCGGATGTCGTCCTCCAGCGGCGACCGGATGCGGAAGTCGACGGGCGTGAGGTTGTTGGTCGGGTTCAGCGCGTCGGCGCGGCCCCACACGATGATCTGCTTGCCGAGGCGCAGGTCGACCGGGCCGAGGTACGCGTTCACGTAGGCCTCGCGGATGTCGACAAAGGTTGCCGTCGTCGCGCCCTGCAGCCCGTAACGGAAGCGCGCGTCCGCGAAGCCGTCGCCGAACGCCATCTTGGCTGTGCGCAGCTGCAGGCCCAGCTCGCCGTAGTTCGCCTTCATCTCGGCGGCGTCCTGGTCCTGCGTCTTGCCGACGAAGACGTCGCCGCGCACGTAGCCGTTCAGCGTGAACGGCGGCGTCGCTGCCGGCACGGTCAGATCGGCGGCCGTCGTCGGCGCCGCTGCCGCCTGGCTCTGCTCGAACAGGCCGCCGCCCGATTCAGCCGGCGGCGTCTCGGCTGGCGGCGCGCCGCCGTCTGGGGGGGCGTTCACGGCTGGCGCTGCGCCGGACGGCGCGGGCGCGCCGCCGTCGGTCCCGCCCTGCGCGCGCGCCGTGCGCACGCCAGCGAGGGTCACGAGCAGCAGTCCAGCAACAGCGGAGGCGCGGAGCGATCGCGTGGTGTCTCGCATCAGCGAGGCGGACAATCGCTCGTAGCTCGTCCGCGTTCAAGGATGATCGAATGCCGCGACCGTCCGAAAGCGCAGGGCCGCTTTCGGCTCAGAAAAAAAAGACGAACGGCAGCGGCGTCGCGTCGCTAGGTCGCGTCGCTCGGCTTGCCGGTCCACTCGCCGGTCAGCATCACCATCGAGTAGCCCGCGGCGGCGCTGCCCAGCACCATCTTGTCGCCCGTGCTCACGCGCCGCTCCGCGAGCAGCTGGTTGTACGTGACGCCGATGCTGGCGCTCGCGGTGTTGCCGTAAAGCGCGTGCGTGTAAACCCCGCGGTCCGGATCGACACCAATGTCAGTGAGGATCTTGCGGACCATGACCTCGCTCGGCTGGTGAAAGATGTAGTGGTGGATGTCGTCCGGCTTCATGCCGAGCATCCCCAGACGCTCTTTCACCCACGGGGGAATGTACTTCCCGAGGCGCATCAACTCGACGGACGACGAGACGAGCGTGCCGTCGATCGGCACCTGACAGAGGTGCCAGTGGTCCGGCGCCGTGAACGTGTTGATCGCCTTGAATTTGATCCCGCCGTTCGGGAAAGGTTTCCTGCGCACCAGCATGCAGGCGGCCGCGTTGCCGATCGTGAGGCCCGCGGTCTTCATCTGCAGGTCGCGAACGTTCTGGATGTCGTAGCTGAGGAACCATCCAGACAGCTCGGACGTGAAGACCAGCGCCGTGCGGTAGTCGTCGTGCAGCGCGAGATATCCCGCCGCGGTCTGGATCGCCTCCAAATGTCCCACGCACGCGGCCGTCACGTCGAACGCGTGCGTCCGCTTGAGGCCGAGCTTTGCCGCGACCTCCATCGCGGTCGCAGGCTCGAAATACTGGCGCGCGATGCTGCCGCCGATCACCAGGTCGACCTCGTCCAGAGAGACGTCGTTCACCGCGAGGCAGCTCTTCGCGGCCTCGACGGCGTAGTCGGCGATGATGCCCGGCCGCTTGTCTGGTTCGAGATAACGCACCTGCGTCTTGCACAGTCCGAAGACGTGCTCGATCGCGGATGCAATCGTTGCGAACTCGGCATCCGTGCCTTTGAAGGCCGCGCGCACACGCCGGATGATCTCGGCGTTATCGACGCGAACGGCCGGGAGGTGGATGCCCGGTTTTGAAAGGTACAGTTCCGGCAATGACACGAACGGTTTTTACTCAGGCCCGTTGGCGAGGAGATCGATCATGCCACACGGTGCAATGAAGCGTTGCCCCAATTTCACCGATCTCTCTCTGTTTTTGATGTCCGCACGCGCGCGAAAACTTGAGCCGGTTTCACGACATCAAGATCGACCTGCGGTCGAGATTTCCGGCGGGGAATCGCTTGGCAGCGGTCGCGCTTTGAGGCTTTAATCGCGCGGATGAGAGCAAGCTTTTTTGTTTCGCTGCCGCGCGTCGCTTCTCCTCTCGCTGTCGCGTTGCTGACGGCGCCGCTGCTGGCGGCCTGTGGAAGCTCGACCAACACGCCCGAGTGGCCGAAGGGGAACATCGTCCTCCATGACGAGAATAACTTCACGTCGCAGACGACGCTGACGCTACCGACGATCCAGACGGCGCCTGGCGCGGACCTGATGGTCTGCTGGGACGGCCTGATGAAGGACCTTCTCTGCCACGACATCATGCCGCCCGACAACGGCGTCGACAACGTCAGCTTCCTCCAGATCCCGAACCTCACGCACGACCAGGTCGCGTCGAAGCTCGCTGTCGGTCAGCTGGATGAGAACCTCGTGAAGGTCTATCGCGAGCACAAGGTCGACGCGACCGCGACGACGAAGTGCGCGAACATCGGGACGTTCGTCCTGGGGACGTCGACGCTCGATCCCGCTGCCGATTACGTCGAGCCCGCGACGGGCAAGACGGTGACGTACATGCTGCTGTTCGAGACTGGGACCACGCCGGGCGTCGGTTCGCGCGCGATGACGTTCATCGAGCCGACCGCGTCGTCGACCGCGACGACGGTCAACGCGCCGGACGCGTGCTCGAACAACGTGCTCGACTTCCACGCGACGCTTGGAACGGCGATGACGATCCCGGCGACGGACAACACGAAGTGGCACGTCGACTGGAGCCAGATCACCAAGGACAGCTTCGGCAACAAGGTGAGCTTCAACAAGATCGACAACGTCCTGCTCGGCTTCTACCAGGGCAAGACGGCCGCCGATCTGATGACGAACTTCACGGACATCGAGCAGATCGCGACGACGCTGTACGAGGTGCCGGTCGGGGTGGGCGCGCGCGACGTCGATCTGAAAGACGCCAAGCTGAAGGGCGGCACGACGGCGTTTACGGGCTTCACGCAGACGGACGGCGTCTGGGCGATGGCGGTGACGTGCGGCAAGTGCCAGGTCCCGGCGCCCGTCGCGCTGACCATCCTCACGCCTCAGTAAACCCCACGACGTGAGGCTTTACGCTGCTCTGACGACGTTGGCCGCCGCAACGGCGGCCGCGGTTCCTGCGCTCGCCGACGGCGGCTACTACGGCGGCGCGCTCGGCGCGCGCGCGGCGGGTCGCTCCGGCGCGTTCGTCGCGCGGGCCGACGATCCGACCGCGGTCTCGTACAACCCAGCCGGTCTCTCCCAGATCACGGGCACGGTGATCATGGTCGGCGACCGCATCTCGCATAACGCCTACTCGTACACGCGCGCCCCGACCGAGGACTGGGGCCACCCGGTGAACGGCGTGGCGCCGCTCGTCACCTTCGACAAGGTGTCCAACAGCAAGCCCTGGCAACAGCTGGAGCCGCTGCTGATGGTGGCGTCGAACCTGGGAATGCGCGACTGGGGCTTCGCGCTGGCGGCGTTCGCGTCCCCGGGCGCGAGCAACCTCACGTTCCCGACGCCGACGCTGATGAGCCCGCCGGGCGCGGCGGGGCAGCGCTACATGATGCTGAGCCGCGAGGCGATCATCCTCAACTACACGGCCAGCGCGGCGTGGAAGTACCACGACGTGTTCGGCGTGGGCGTGACCGCCGAGTGGATCGCGGTGCCGCGGCTGAACTACTCGCTGATGATCGACGGCACGCCGTTCGTGATGTCGGCGAATCCGGTCTACAGCAACCTGGACATGATCGCGTCGACGACCGGTTCGGATCCGTTCACGTTCAACGCGATCGTCGGAGCCTGGTACCGGCCGATGCCGTCGCTGCAGATCGGGATCGCGGGCCAGGTCATCCCGGCGAACATCGAGACCAACAGCAAGCTGTCGGTCACGCCGCTGGACACGTCGATGGGGACGGTGGCGATCACGCGCGACGGCCGCCCCGCCGACGACGTCAACGTGATCCTGCCGCTACCGCTCATGGCGCGGATCGGCGCGCGCTACCGCGGGCTGGCGGGGACGCGCGAGATCTTCGACATCGAGCTGGACGCCGAGTACGAGACCTGGTCGCGCGTGAACAACTTCACGCTGGACACCCACGGCCTGTCCGCGAATTTCCAGGGCGCCGACGTCGAGCTGAACCAGATCAAGATCGCGAAGCACTGGCGCGACACGGTCGCGGTGAAGCTGGGCGGTGACGTTTCCGTGATTCCCGACCTGCTGACGGTGCGCGGCGGCGCGTTCTACGAGACGGCCGTCGCCGACAAGGCGTACGCGAACGTCGACTTCGCGGGGGGGCCGATGATGGGCGGCAGCCTGGGCGGCTCGCTGATGTTCGGGCCGTGGGAGGTCGCGCTGGCCTACCAGCTTCGCCACATGTCGAGCGTCAGCGTGACCGAGGCGAACGCGAAGGTGTACCAGCAGGTCCCCGCGAGCGCCTGCGTGGCGCCCTATATGGATGCGAATACTTGCAACGAGCACTACCTGGGACAGCCCTCGCCGGCCATAAACGCAGGTAGCTACAACGCGACCTCGCATTACCTTGCGATCGCGCTGCTTTACCGGTCCGGGTTGTGAGGTCCAAGGAGAGCCCGATGCAAAGGTCCAGAACTCAATCGGTCGTCGTGAGCGCGGGGGTCTGCGCGCTGATGTTCGGCCTGGCGGGCGCCGCCGCCGCGGGCGGCCCGCTGCCCGCGCTGGAGGGCGGCGACCTCGCGCAGGGCCAGTTCGCGGCGATGCACATGCTGCTGCAGAAGACGGTGCTGAACATCAACGTCGCGACCATCGATGTCCGGGTCGATCGGGGGACGCAGAGCCGGTTCGCCCAGATCGCGTCGGGCAAGTCGTACGCGCCCGACCTGGGGCACCAGCTGGCCCTGGCCGCGATCGACGCGAAGCACGCCGTGGTGGTGATGCAGTTCAAGCGCGACATCCCGCTGAACCGCTGGATCGGCGTCGTGAAGGACAGCCTCGAGGAGGCGCGCAAGGCGGGCCTCATCACGCGCGACGTCGAGAAGACGGTCGGTGATTCGCTGGCCGAGTGGTTCGGCGCGCTCAAGGATCGCGGCTACGAGAAGGACGATCGGCTGATCTACGCGGTGATGCCGGACTCGGTCCGCAGCGTGGTCGTGTCGAAGGGTGGGCAGGTCCTCGTCGATCGCGTCGACCCGGGCCATCCGGGACGGCGGGTCGTGATGGGCAGTTACTTCGCGACGGGCAGCGAGTTCCGCGAGCCGCTGCTCAAGTCGTTGTTCGAATCAGCGCACTAGCAGGAGGCAGGAACATGTTGCGCCGGTACGTCACCGCGGTCGTCGGCCGCCCCAGGCTCGTCATCGCCGCCGTCGTGGTGGTCACGCTCGTGCTCGGATTCTTCATCAGCCGCCTGAAGGTCGTGCTGGACGTCGACCAGCAGCTGCCGCCCGGGCATGAGCTGGTCAAGGTCGGCAAGCGGATCGAGAAGCTCTTCGGCGGCAAGTTCATGACCGTGGTGGGCTTCTACTCGGAGTCGGGCACGATCTACACGCCCGCCACGCTGGCCAAGGTCAAGCGTGTCACCGACGCGCTGGAGAAGATCCCGGGCGTGAAGCCGGGCAGCGTGCTGTCGCTGATGTCGCCGCGGATCAAGGACGTGCACAGCACGGACGACGCCCTGGAGATCACGCCGCTGGCGTCGAAGGTGCCCGAGAACGACGCGGAGATCGTGAAGTTCAAACAGCGCGTCGCCGCCAACTCGTTCCTGACCAGCCTGTTCGTCAGCGACGACGGCCGTTCGACCGCGGTGCTGGTCGACTTCGACGACTTCACCAAGGCGGGCGGCCCGCCCAAGCTGGCCCCGCTGCTCGAGTCGATCGTCGGTCCCGAGCGCGAGCCGGGCCTCCAGATCCTGCCCGCGGGCGCGCCGACGATCATGCACTGGCTGATGATCTACACGCGCCGGGTCGCGCTGCTGTTCATCCTGGCGCTGGCGATGATCGGCTACCTGCACTACCGCGCCTTCCGCACCCTGCAGGGGATGATCGTCCCGCTGGTCACCGCGATCATGGGCGTCGTCTGGGCGCTCGGGCTCATGGGCCTGATCGGCGCCCCGATGGATCCCTGGAACATCATGACGCCGATCCTGCTGCTGGCGATCGGCGCCGGGCACTCGGTCCAGATCCTCAAGCGCTATTACGAGGAGTACGCGCGCGCGCGCACGACCCGTCCCGACGTCCCCAGCGTCGAGCACAACCGCATCGCGGTCATCGAGGCGACGGTCAAGGTCGGCGTCGTGATGCTGGCGGCGGGCACCATCGCTTCGCTCAGCTTCGCGTCGCTGGCCGCGTTCGGCTTGCCGACGATCAAGAACTTCGGCCTCTGCACCGCGTTCGGCATCGTCGCGGCGCTGACCGTCGAGATGACGTTCATCCCGGCGATCCGCGTGTTGATGTCGCCGCCGTCGCAGGAGCAGACCGATCGCGAGAAGCGCGAGGAGTACTTCGATCCGATCCTGGAGAAGCTGGCGCACAAGGTCCGCACCGGCAAGGAACGGCCGATCCTGTGGGGGTTCGTGGTCATCATCGTGCTGGCGCTCGCGGGCCTGACGCGTCTCAAGGCCGGCAACACGCTGGGCGCGCAGTTCTTCGAGAGCAACGCGCCCGTTCATGGCTTCCGCATGGCCGACCAGCGCCTGGCCGGTACGCGCGTCATCCAGGTGCTGGTCGAAGGCGAAAAGGCCGACACGATCAAGAACCCGGAGGTGCTGCGCAAGATGGACGAGCTCGGCGCGTTCATCTCGCATCAACCGCTGCCGGTCGGCAAGGTCGTCTCGATCGTCGACCTCCTGCGGCAGATGAGCGTCGTCATCGACAGCAAAGGCGGCGGCAAGCTGCCCGACACGACCCAGGGCGTCGCGCAGTACCTGCTGCTCTACGCGATGGGCGGCGAGGAGGAAGACCTCGCGCACTTCGTCGATCACGATTTCCAGCGCGCGGTCATCACGGCCTACCTGAAGACGGATGACTTCCGCGCGATGAAGGCCATGACCGACGCCGCGCAGGCCGAGGCGACGCGGCTGTTCGCGGGGATGCCGGTGACGGCGCGCGTGGGCGGTGGCGTGACGAACGCGATCGCGCTGAACGAGACGATGGTTCACGGCAAGACGGTGAACCTGATCCAGATCTCGCTGTTCGTTCTGGTCATCACGTCCTTGCTGCTGCGCTCGATCGCGGGCGGCTTCCTGGTGCTGCTGCCCCTGGCGACCGCGGCGCTGGTGAACCTGGGCCTCATGGGCTGGACCGGGATCCTGCTGTCCATGGGGACGGCGGCGATCTCGGCGATGGCGATCGGCATCGGCGCCGACTACGCCGTCTACTTCATCTTCCGCGTGCGCGAAGAGTTCGAGCGCACCGGCGATCTCCGCCAGGCAACCGCGACCGCGCTGACCACGTCAGGCAAGGCGATCGCCTACGTCGCCAGCGCCGTGGCCGGCGGCTACCTGTGCCTGGCGTTGTCGCTGTTCAAGGTCCACGTGCTGCTCGGCGTGCTCGTGGCTCTCACGATGGTCACGAGCAGCGCCGCGACGGTGGCGTTCCTCCCGTCGGTGATCTTGCTGGTCAAGCCGCGCTTCCTGAAGCGCAACTGATTCAGCCCGCTCGCCTAGTCAGCAGGGCGCGTCGCGCCGCGGTAAGCGTCGTCGGTCTTCTGGCCGGCGCTCTTGGCCGCGTCCTCGGTCGCGCCACCCGCCTTGTTGGCGGCGTCCTTGGTCGAGTCATAGCCCTGCTTGGCGGCGTCCTGGGTCGCGTCGCCCGCGCTCTTGGCTGTGTCCTTGGTTTTGTTGGCAGCGTCGCCCGCCGTGTCTGACGCCTTGTCGCCCATGTTCTTCGCGGCGTCCGAGGTCGAGCTGGCCGCCTTGTTGGCAGTGTCGCCCGCGCTTTGCGCCGTGTCCTTGGTCGCGTCAGCCGCTGAGCCAGCCGCGTTCTTGGTTGTGTCCGCCGCCTGGTTGGCGGTGTCCGTCACGGCGTTGTCAGCGAGCACAACCGGTGCGGCCGTGCCGATGCCGAGCGCCAGCCCGAAGCGGATCAGGTTCCTCACCATGTGACACCTCCCCACATCCCCGATCCTGGGGACGGATCCCGAGCCCGCTACCCTACGAAACGTTGCTGAGCGCGGAAGTCTCGCCCGCGCGCTACTGCGTGCAGGGCTTGAGGATCGTCATGTACCAGGGGGCCGGGTTGCGGCAGTTGCCGCAGATCAGCCCGACCAGCCAGGTGCCGGTGTCGTCGACGCCGGGGAAGCTGGCGCCGCTGGAATCCTTCAGCGTGCTGAAGTCGAGGACCGAGCCGGCGTCGATGTTGGCGCGATAGTACTTGGTCGCGATGGTGTCCAGGTCCAGGAACTTCGCCTCGAGCTCCGCCGGTGACTGGCTGTAGTGCCCGACGACGGCGCTCGTGATGTAGCCTTCCTTGAACTGCGCGCCGAGCGCGTTGGTCTGCATCTGGCTCCAGTCCAGCATCAGCGCGGCCGTCCCACCCGGAACGCCGGTGATCGTCAGGTTCCGCAAGCTGACCTGACAGCTCATCGCCGTCGAGCTGTTCGTCATCGTGATGGTGGTGTTCGACGACGAGGCGTCGACGTTGAACGCCTGCAGCATCTTCATCTCGCGGCCCAGCTCGGTGCCGTGCTGGACGCCGAAGAGGTAGGTCGTGTTCGCCGGCGAGTACATCGTCGCGTCGAAGTAGCCGTCGATCATGGCAGGGGGCAGGGCCGTGCCGTTGATCGTGAAGTCGTACAGCTTCGCCGTCGTGTTCCCGTTGATCGGCATGCTGGGCGGCGGCGAGACGATCAGGTCCGACGTGTACAGCTCGTCGGTGTTCAGCGCCGTCTCCAGATCCGACAGCTTCAGCCCCCATAGCATCGCGATCGCCGTGTTGAGATCGCCGGGCTGCAAGGTGTGGCCGAGGAAGTCCTTGCTGACGCCGCTCCAGTCGAAGGTCAGGTTCGTCATCTGCTTCACGGTCACGGGCGGCAGCGTGATCGTGCTCGAGAACGAATAGTCGTTCGCTTCCTTCGCAAGGATCGTGGCGCCGTTGCAGGTCGTCGGTTGCTGCGCGACCGTGACGGCTTGGCTCGTGCAGCCCGACGTGCCCCCGGACGGCGGATCACTGCTGCTGCAAGCGGGAAGCAATGACGTGAAGGAAAGGGCGACCAGGAGGCTAACGCTCGTTCTCATCGGAGGTCCTCTATTTCGATTTGGGCTGTCGGGATTACCGCGGCGACGGACCGTACAGCGTCGGGCGCTTGTGAATGTAACCGAAGTTCGACTGCGTTCGCAGCGTCTGCAGCACGGTGCCGGCCGCGTCGACCTCGACGATGATTCCCTTCGTCGAGAACGCGACGATCGTGTTGCCGTTGGCCAGTCGCTGCACGTCACCCATGACGTCGTTCTGGTACGACGTGCCCGACCCCTTGTACATCCAGGTCTTCATCGCCTTCTTGGCGGTCAGATCCAGCTTGATCTCCAGGGCGAGCGAGCCGTCGTTGGTCCCCGGCATCGTCGTCGTGGCGCCACCCGGCGCGCGGCTGTTGTTGTTGAAGATGAGGAGCTTGTCGACGCCCAGCACGTGGATGCCGTGCTCGCCGCCGACCCAGGTGTCGCCGGTAAAGCCGTTGGTGATCCCGGGCGCGCCGACGCCGTTCAGCACCCAGACGACCGTGCCGGTGCGGGTGACCTTGGTGAGGACGTTGTTGTCGAGGTCGGAGAACACCAGCGTCTGGTCGTCCGGCGAGTACTGGATGTTGTTGATGTGGCAGGCCCCCGTGCCGCCGTGCGCGGTCTTCGAGTTGACGACCGTCTTGACCGTGCCGCTCGTCGAGCGCTCTTTGATGTCGTCGCACCCATTCGAGCCGTATGCGTAGAATGCGACCGTCTCGTCAGGCAGCACGGTCAGCTGGTGGTTGGCGCCGGTAAACTGCGACGACAAGTCCTCGTTCGTCGACCCATCCATCGCGACGCGGCGGACGTGAGCTCCCATGGTGCTCGGCACGTTGGCGCTGTTGATCCACATGTGCGTGCCCGCGTAGTCCATGATGGCGCCGGTCACGTCGTTCGGCGTCGTGAAGGCCCAGACGTAGTCGCCATCCGCGTCGAGGATGTACGCCGGCGAGCCCGACCCGGCGTTCATCGTGTACTGGCCGGTGACCAGGAAGCCGCCGGCCAGGGCGGCCGCGTTCGTCGTCGTGATGGTCGGCTTCTGCAAGCCAGTCGGGAGCGCGCCCGTCATCACGGTGTAGTCGTCGCTCTGGCACGAGCCCGAGCTGCTCATCGCCGTGATCCGGTAGTGGTACATCTTCGCGTACTTCATACCGAGCAGCATGGTCTTGTTGCTCGTCGTGACCGCCGCGACCGGCGCGCTCATGCCGTACGAGGTCGTCAGGCCGAAGTCGATCTTCGCCGACGTCGCGTTCGCGAGCGTCGTCGACCAGGTGACCGTGGCGACCGACGCGATCATCGTGCTGACCGCGGACGACTGCGTGAACGTGCAGCTCGCCGAGCCGCCGCTGCCCGTGGTGCCCGCGGTGCCGCTCACGCCGCCCCGGCCGGTCGTGCCGCCGCGTCCCGCGGTCCCCGTCGTGCCGGCGGTGCCGCTCACGCCGGCGGTGCCGGTCGTCCCGGCCGTCGAGATCGATCCGGCCGCGCCCGTCGTGCCCGCAGATCCGGTGGTTCCGGCGTCGCCGCTGTTGCCCGCGTTGCCCGTCGTGCCCGCGTTGCCCGTGGTACCCGCGCTGCCCGTCGTGCCGGCGCTGCCGGTCGTCCCGGCGTTTCCGGTCGCGCTGCTACCTCCGGTTCCGGTCGGGCCTTCGGTGTTGCCGGAGCAACCAGCAGCGGCGGCCAGCACGGCCAGCGAGAGACCACAGCAGTAAAGCGAGGCGCGAGGCGACAGACGACGCATGGGGGGACTCTCCTTTTTGCGTAAGGGCCGTTTTCGTGACGGCCGTATGTGCCCGGATGCTAGGCCGATTGTCATTGCGTTGCCAACGCCGAATTCGTGCTGCGTCCGGGCAAAACCCTTTACAAATTCCCGAGATAGACCGAACGGATCAACTCTTTCAGCAGTAGCCCGCCAATCCCGGTTCGGGTCACATTTCTCCTGTCGCCTCGCGGCGATCTTCGCCGCGCAAACGTTCTTATCCCGATGCCGTGACCGACGCGCACCGGCTCACGAATCTCTAGGGCAGCGTGAAGCTGGAGAGAACGCTTCCACCCATCGCGACGAAGTCGACCGTGACGTGAGCGGCGCTGACCTTCACGCGGCCGTATCCGGAATCAGGCCAGTAGCTCGTGTAGCCGGTCTCGGTCGTGTCGAACTTCCACGGCGCGCCCGCGCTGCCCGGCAGCGTGTAGTGGATCCCGTCGACGACCATGTCCGTGAAGACGTGGTCGTGCGCGTAGAAGAAGATCTGCACGCCGTACTTCCGCAGCAGCCCGTGGACGGTCGCCTGCTCGCCGACGTAGGCGGCGCGGCCACCGCCGCGGCCGTACGCCGTGTCGATGTCGTTCCCCGCGTTGCCGCCGACGGTGTGGTGGATGAACGTGAACTTCCACTTCGCCTTCGAGTGCGACAGCGTGGTCTCGAGCCACGCGAGCTGCGCCGCCCCCAGCGTCCAGTCGTCGGGCAAGCCCGGCTGCACGCCGAGCAGATGGCACGTCGGCGTGTACGTCATGACGTTCAGGACGACGAACAGCGCATCACCCCAGGTGAACGCGTAGTAGTCGCCGTTCGTGCTGCCGCCCTCCGGGTACGTGTTCGCGACGGGACCGGGTGCGTAGAGCAGCCGCTGGCTGACCGATCGCTGGATCTCCGACGCGCTGTTGCAGCCGCTCTCGCCGTCCCAGTTGCCGATCACGGGGAAATGGGCGGCTGTGCCCAGCGTGTCCCCCATCATGCGGCGGAAGTTGAGATACGCGAGGCGCGCCCACGAGCTGTCGGGCGGCGGCGCGTTGAAGCCGAACAGGTGGTAATCGAGCAGGTCGCCCATGTCGATGATGAAGTCGGCGTTGGCGGCCGCGATGTCGGCGGTCACCGCCTGCAGCGTGTTCTCCATCGATCCGTAGATGTCGTTGATGACGGTCGAACCGGGGGGGATCGGGTCGCGCGGTTCGATGTGCGAGTCCGCCATGGCGACGAACGTGAACTCCGAGCCGGGCGCGCGCGTGGTCATGGCGCTGCCCGTGTAAAGCAGGCCGTCGCACGCCAGCGCTCCGAACGAGCCGTCCTGGCGCAGGCAGATGTCGTAGGTGTAACGCTGGCCCGGGTGGAGTCCGGTGATCGTCCATTGCACGGTGTCGGCGGCCGGCGAAGTTCCGGGCCCCCAGCCGGTCGCGTTCGACCCGGATTCGGCCCGCACGCGCAGCTGCAGGCCGGTCGGATCGCCCTTGCGCAAAACAACGCTGACCGAGAAGCCGTCCGCCATCGGTGAGAACACCAGCGGCGCGCCGAGCAATTCGAAGCCCGACGTGTCGAGGATTGAATCGTGCGCGCCGACGTCGATCGCGGTTCCGCCGTCGTGATCCCAGTCGAGCGGCACGCGACCGCAGCCCAGCCCCGAGAGCAGGACGACGGCGGCGGCCAGAAAACCAAAGGGTGGGCGCATGGACAATTCACCAACCTCGCTGCGAAACCGCACTGTAACCGACTCGCGCGGCGACAGTCGTAGAATGCGCGCCCATGGACGAGATGATGCGCAGGCGGGCTTCGGTGTTGGCTCTGGCGGTCGCGCTGGTCATCGGGTGCAAGGCGCAGACGCCGCGGCCCGTGACGCCCGCGAGCGCGGCCCCGGCGCCGCCGACGTGGCTGGTCACGATCGTCGTGGATCAGCTGGCGGCCTGGATGGCGGACGAGCGCTGGAACGCCCTGCCGTCGGACGGCGGCTTCGCGCGGCTGCTGCGCGAGGGGACGTACATCCGCGAGATGCGCTTTGCCCACTCGAACACCGAGACGGCGCCGGGGCACGCCGCCCTTTACACGGGGGCGGTGCCGCGGGTGTCGGGGATCGTTGCGAACGACGTGCTGGGCGCGGAAGGTAAGAAGGCGTCCAGCCTGCTGGACGCGAGCACCCGGATGGTGCCGGCGGGCGCGCCGGGGCCGATCGATCGGAAGGGCAGCTCTCTGGCAACGTTGCGCGCGGACACGCTGGCGGACGTGTTGCTGGCCAGGTATTCACGCGCCGAGGTCTACAGCTTCTCGCTCAAGGATCGGGGCGCGCTGTTCGGCGGCGGACGGCACCCGAAGCTGGTCCTCTGGCTGGACACCGAGGGCGGCACGCTGGTGACCTCGACGGCGTTCGCGCAGTCGGTGCCCACGTGGGCGGCGGCGCTCGCTGACGGCCCGGCCGTGGCGCGCGCGTTCGCGCCGGCCTGGGAGCCGCTGGACGCCGGCTGGCTCGCGGCGCAGTCGGCGACGCAGGACGATCAGGAGGGCGAGGGCGACTACCTGAAGATGGGCACGACGTTCCCGCACAAGGCGACGTCCGCGAAGGCGATGCGGGCGACGCCGGCAGGCGATCGCCTGCTGCTCGAGCTGGCGCGCGCCGCGGCCGCGCACGCCGCCGAGACCGCGTCGCCGGGCCGCCCGGTGCTGATCGCCCTGTCGCTGTCGTCGTACGATTACGTGAACCACGTGTTCGGGCCGGGAAGCTGGGAGTCGTGGGACGAGCTGCGCCGCCTCGACCGTGGGCTGGCAGACCTGCTCGCGGCGCTGGACACCAGCGCGGGACCGAACGGCTACGCGGTCATGCTCACCGGCGATCACGGCAGCAACCCGCTGCCCGAGATCGAACGGACAGGGAAGGCCGCGTGGTGTCGGGCAGGCGGGAACGCCGACCACTGGCAGCGCGCCTGCGGTCGCGGCACGCGGCTGAACGCCGCCGACATCGCGCGCAAGCTGGACGAGTCGCGCACGCTAATCGCGGGCGTGATCGATCCGTTCGTGTACCTCACCGAGCGCGGGAAGGCGTTGCCGCCAGCGGAGCGCGAGGCGCTGCGGAAGAAGATCGAGGCGCTGTTCGCGGACGGCGGCGACATCGCGCAGGTCATGGACGTGCGGGCGGCGCCGGCGACGTGCCCGCCGCCGTCCGACGAATCGCTGGCCGCGCTGACCTGCCGGTCGGTGCGCCTGGATCAGGCGGGCGACTTCTACCTGGTGGCCGCGCCCGGGACGTTCTTCGATCCGGATCTGGCGGCGGGTCGCGGAACCAACCACGGATCGCCGTATCTATATGATCGGGCCGTGCCGCTGATCGTCCGCGCGCCGGGGCGCGTGCCGGCGGGCGTCATCAACACGCAGCCGGCCTCGTTCGCGACGTTCGCGCGCACGGCCGCGTCGCTGCTGAACATCCCCGACTTGCCGGCGGTCGTTGACTCCGACGCGCCCGACCTGACGCGGATCGCGCCGATGAACGCCGTTCACGGGTCGCCCTGACGTCCGGGCGGATCTGGCCTACCATTGGGTCCATGCGGAGGTTCGGCATGGCGCGCTGGGTTGTCGCGGGTTTGATCGGGACGCTGGCGGGCGTGGGGGCGCCGTCGCTCGTCAACGCATGCGGCGCGCTTCAGCCGCTGGCGCCCGTGGGGCTGCCGCGATCGGGCGCGACGGGTGTGTCGACGGCGACGTCGATCGTCGTGTTCGGTCGGGGCACGCCGACGGGCTTCTCGCTGATGGCGGGCGGCCAGAGCATCCCGCTCGACGCGCCCGTCGAGCTGGGCGCCGGCGCCGACGCGACGAGCGGCCGCGTCACCTTCTGGCGCCTCCGGCCCGCGACGACGGACGGATTTCTCGTCGCGAGCAGCGAGCATGTCCTGACCGCGACGTCGCAGACCGGCCCCGTTTCGGTGACGACGTTCACGACCGCCGCCGGCTACGACAAGGCGCAAGGCGTCGCGCCCGCGCTCAACGCCCTGCACCTGTGGCGCGTCCGCTATCCCGTCAGCGACATCAACTCGGGGAACTGCGTGTTCGACGAGTATCACGGCTTCATCACCGTCGATTACACGCCCGGCAGCGTTCCCAACACGGCGGTCGACTCGGTCGTGCACGCGTTCACGCTGGCGCAGAAGAACGGCGGCACCACCCAGACGTTCCTGTACACGGGCGGGACGCCGTTCGTGGGGCTCGAGCCGACGGGCGCGTACCCGACGCCGATCGGCCTGTGGCATCCCGATCTGGATCCGACGCGCGAGTACTGCCTGACGGTCAGCGCGGTCGGTGACGGCGACATCGCGCGCCTGCCGGTGTCGAGCCAGTCGGTCTGCGCGCAGGTCGTGCAGCTGTCGGTCGGGGGCGCGCCGCCGCCGGGCGGCGCAGGCGGCGGTTGCGCGATCGGCGCGCCGGCGGACGTCCTGCCGCGCGCGTGGCCGCTCGCGTTCGTCTTCGCGCTCGGCGTCGGTGTCGTCCGCCGTCGCGGTCGACGCTAGCCGAGCTTGATGTCGCGGCCGGTGGCGGCGGACCGGTAGAGCGCGTCGATGATGCGGACGTCGCGCAGGCCCTCCTCGCCGGGCACGCGGGTGGCCTTGCCGTCGCGCACGCAGACGGCGAAGTCGTCCATCTCGGCGGCGAACTGATCCATGTCGGCAAACGCGAACGGCTTGCCGTCGCTGCGGAAGCCCTTGATGCCGTGATAGTAGAGGGCGGGCTCCAGCCCGAAGTTGCCGGCGGTCGCGGCCACGTCGACCCGGCTGACGTGCGCGGCGTACGTGCTGACGCAGGACGCGAGGAGACCACTCGGAAACGTCATCGAGAACGCCAGCGTCTCGTCGATGTCCTTCCACATCGTCGCGCGCGCCGACACCGAAACCGGCTCCTCGCCGGTGACGGTGCGAACGGCCTGCAGCGCGTAGATGCCGATGTCGACCATCGAACCGCCGCCCGACAGCTTCTTGTCGAGGCGCCACTGGTTCGGGTCGGGGACGGTGCCGGCGGTCGCGGCGATGAACTTCAGCGCCCCCAGCTCGCGTTCGCGGGCGATGCGGATCAGCTCCTGGTTGTACGGCTCGAAGTGCAGGCGGTAGCCGATGCCCAGCTGGCGGACCGCCTTCCTCGCCGCGGCGATCATCTGTTCGCACTCGGCGGGCGTGACCGCCATCGGCTTCTCGCAGTAGACGTGCTTGCCGGCGCGAAGGGCGCGGATGGTGTATTCGGCGTGCATCGAATTCGGCAGCACGACGTAGACGACATCGACGTCGGGGTTGTCGACGATCCGGTCGAACGTCTCGTAGCTGTAGATGTTGCGCTCGGGGACGCCTTCGGCGGCGGCGACGCGCTTCGCCTTGTCGGCGTGGCCCGACACCAGCGCGGTCAGC
>Ga0070683_100001224_pt1 | contig 19505 bp, 17 predicted proteins | sample KBSC713LmetaG_FD_64662 | JGI IMG/M metagenome (GOLD analysis project Ga0070683, IMG submission 64662) | Corn rhizosphere microbial communities from Kellogg Biological Station, Michigan, USA - KBS C7.1-3L metaG | ecosystem: Host-associated > Plants > Roots > Rhizosphere ... | reverse complement strand
GAGCCGTGGCCGTCCATGCTGCGCACGATCTGGGGCGACGACCAGCGCTTCATCGACACGTACTGGTCACGCTTCCAGGACATGTACTTCGCCGGCGACGGCGCCAAGAAGGACAGCGACGGCGACCTGTGGCTGCTCGGCCGCGTCGATGACGTGATGCTCGTGTCCGGGCACAACATCTCCACGACCGAGGTGGAGTCGGCCCTGGTCAGCCACCAGAAGGTGGCCGAGTCGGCGGTGGTCGGGGCGACCGACCCGACGACCGGGCAGGCGATCGTCGCGTTCGTGATCCCACGCGGCAGCACCGACATCGAGGGCGAGGCCGGCGAGGCGCTGATTCGCGAGTTGCGCGACCACGTCGCCAAGACGCTCGGGCCGATCGCCAAGCCGCGGCAGATCATGCTGGTACCCGAGTTGCCGAAGACCCGTTCCGGCAAGATCATGCGCCGTCTGCTGCGCGACGTGGCCGAGAACCGGTCGCTGGGCGACGTCACGACCCTGCAGGACTCGACCGTGATGGATCTGATCTCGCAGGGAATGAAGTCCGGCAAGTCCGAAGACTAAAAGCCTAGTCGAAGAGCCCGGCGAGGCGGACGTCCACATAGGACTCCGCCCCGCAGGGCGGGCCCGGGGCGACGGACAGCCGTCGCTCGTCGAGGTTCATGATGACCGAATACAGCGTCTCGGACCGGTCGGCGTCGACGTCTGTGCCGTCGTCGTGGCGGCAGATCGCGCGCGGATAGCCGCCGTGGTCGCCGAGCACGTCGGCGAGCACCTTGTCGTCGATCGGGCCGTCGCCGAGGAGCCGCCGAGCCCGGTCGCCGCGGAAGAACGACGAGCTTCCGAAGTCCTTGAGGGTGTCGTGGACCGGCACGCCGCTCTCGAAGTGGTTGGCGTGGGTGATCAACCCGTCGACCGGGTGCAGCCAGCCGACGTCGCCGGGCACGATCTCCAGGTCGATGATCTCGCCCGGGATGTGCTCGCCGAACGCCTGGCCGAGCAGGATGTTGATGCTCGCACTGCGCGGGTTGGCGCAGGCCGCGACGAGAGCGGTGTGCAGGGTCGGCGTCTCGAGGACGGCGCGGAGCAGCACGTGGTAGGGCACCCCGCCGGGCCGGCCGTCGCGGTCGGAGGTGAGCAGGTTGACACAGACGCCGAGACCCTCGCTGTTGAGCCCGGCCTTGGCCAGCATGCCGGCCTCGACGAGCGTGACCACCTCGAAGCCGCACTCATCGCGGGTGGCCAGCACGAGCGTGTAGGAGCGCTGGTCGGGGTGCCAGTCCCAGTTCTGGGCGAGCAGCGTGCTGCCGTCGGCCGACCGGGAGTCGAGCACCCCGATCGCGGTGCACTCGGTCTGCGGGCCCGCCCCGTACAACAGCTCGGTCCGAGCGTTGAGGGCGTAGATGTCGGGCACCGCGACGTGTGCCCCCTCGGCGACGCCGTCGAGCATGTCGGCGATGCGCGGCAGCCGCTCCTGCGTGGTCGCCCGGAAACCGGCGCCGGCTCGGCGCGCCGTCTCGAGGTCGATGCCCAACTGTGACGAGAACCTCGTGAGGTATGCCGCGGTGTTTTCGGCGATTAATTCGGCCGCTGCCTTGCCGTATGCAATGCCACACTCACGTGGAGTGCCGGAAACGGCTACCAATGGCAGCGGAAGGTTCATGACTCGACGCTATGCGTTACCGGGCCGGATACGCCACCGTAGTGTTCCCCACACCGCCTCCGAAGCGGCCCTACGCTTGCGACATGAAACCCGCGGTCGACGAGTCGTGTGTGATGCTCGATGGGCCCTGGGCGCACCGGTTCGTGAGCGCCAACGGCAATCGCTTCCACATCGTCGAGGCCGGGACCGGGCCCCTGGTGCTGCTGTTACATGGTTTCCCCGAATTCTGGTACGCCTGGCACGAGCAACTGATCGCCCTCGCCGACGCCGGATTCCACGCCGTGGCCGCTGATTTACGGGGGTACGGGGCGAGCGACAAGCCACCGCGCGGCTACGACGGGTTCACAATGGCCGGCGATGTCGCGGGTTTGATCCGGGCGCTCGGCGAGCGCAGTGCGATCCTGGTCGGCGCCGGATACGGCGGGATGGTCGCCTGGTCGACCGCCGCCTTCCACCCGAAGATGGTCCGGCGGATGGTCGTCGTCGGGGCAGCCCACCCGCTGCGGCTGCGGGCCGGCCTGGCCTCGGACCCGCGCGGCCAGTTCGCGGCGGCGCTGCCGGTCCTGAAGTTTCAGGTGCCGCGCTACGAGCACGTGCTGACCCGGGACAACGCCGCGATGGTCGGCGAGTTTCTCGCCAAGTGGGGCAGCGCGGCGTGGGTCGCCTCGCCGGCGTTCGCCGAGTACGAGCGGTACTGCCGCGAAGCGATACGCATCCCGCAGGCGGCCTTCTGCGCGATGGAGACCTACCGCTGGAGTGTGCGCTCGGTGCTGCGGCCTCAGGGGTACCGCTTCGTGAAGGCCCTGCAGCAGCCGATCATCGCACCCACGCTCCAGCTGCACGGCGGACTCGACCCCGCGGTGCTGCCGCGGACTGCGCAGGGCTCCGGCCGGTACGTGATCGCCGACTATGAGTGGCGGATCATTCCGGAGGCCGCTCACTTCCCGCACCAGGAGACGCCGGACGTGGTCACCGGCGAGCTGATCCGCTGGGCGAAAGCCTAGATTCGGTACTCGCGCAGCTCGCCGACTTCGTTCCGGGGCGCCCATCCCTGGTACACGCCGTAGTCAAACTCCTCGAGGCCGAGGTCGGCCGCCGCGGGTGCGAGCCCGCCGGTGTACTCGACGCGCAGCCAGCCGTCGTGCTCGCCGAGGACGATGAAGGGCTGGCTCTTCCAGGTACACGTGGTGCGGACGTAGACGAGGTCGTCGACGTCGGTCACGGGCACGACGCGGCGGTAGCGGCCCGGGCGGACCTCCTCGAAGCCGTCGTCGGCGTCGGGGCGGTAGAGCCGGACGGCGTCGCCGTCGGGGCTGGCCTCGTATTCGACGCCCTGCCAGCGGGCCGCGTAGCCGTCCCTGATCATGACTCACCGGCCGGTCGCCAGCGGGGGCCGTCGGCGTCGAGTACCGCGATCAGCTCTTCTTCGCCCTCGCCATGGAGACGCCAGATTTGCGCGTTGTGCGGCAGGCGGGCGCTGTCGACCTTAAACTCGGCGATCACGTCGTTGGTCTCGCTCGGGGCGAAGCCGTTGCCGCGGAACGGCGGGCGCTCGATGACCCAGCCCTCCATCGCGCGCATGCCGGCCTCGTGCTGCCCGCCATACGGAATCCGGTAGAGGTTTGCCCGGTACGCGCGCCAGCGCAGCACGTACGCCTCAGTCGCGTGGGGGTCGAAGGAGGATCCGGCGTAGTTGAGGCCGAGCGCGAGGTAGAGCTGCTCGGGCGACTTGAGGTGGGCGACCTCGCCGGCGCGGTGGACGAAGCCGGAGACGCGGTCGTAGCCGCGCTCGAGGTAGTACGAGAGCTGTTCGGGCGTGATCGGCTTCTGCATCATGATCGGGCCGGTCTGTGCCTGCGGCTCGAAGGTCGGGCGGGGAGCCGACGCCTCCTCGGCGGCCGGCTTGGCGACCGCCTCCTCCGGGTCGTCGGCACCGAGCCCAGACTCCGCGGCCCAGTTGGCCAGCTGTACGACCTCGTCGCCGGGCAGTGTGGCGCCGATCTGCGACTCGGGGTTGACCGCGAACGCGATCGAGGGCCCTGGCCACGACCGGATCAGCTTGGTGAACTTGATCCAGGAGCCCTGGACGTCCTCGCCGAGGTGCTCGGCCATCCGCTCGTGCGAGGTGAACACGATCAGGTGCAGGCCGTCCGGCAGGTCGTTGGTGGCCCACTCGGCGGCGTCCAGCGGCCCGTCGCCGTCCCAGCCGGGGATGAGTACCCGGGCCAGCAGCAGCGTCGACAGGAACCGGTCCGTACTGCCGGCCTCGGCCGCCTCTCGCAGGCTCTCCTCGACCGAGTTGGCCGGGGAGACGAGCTTGGGTTTCGGCATTTCCGGCTCGTCCGCCGTGGGTGGCGCAGTTGGCGTGGTTGGCGTGGTTGGCGCGGTTGGCTCGGGGATCACTTCGGCGTCGACGGGCGGCTCGGCACGGCGCGGAGAGTAGGCCGATTCGCTCTGGACGATCTCGGTCTCGACGATCTCGGTCTCGACGATCTCGCCGTCGATGATCTCCGGCTGGTCGCTTGCGCCCTCGGCCGACGGCGTGGGAATGCGTCGCGGCAGCGGGCCGGTGGTCGGGTTCCAGCGGGTTTCGACGCCCGGTTGGCCGTAGCCGAGGCGGCTGGTTTCTTCGCTTTCCGCTGGGCGCTGTTCGGGCGAGTTGGCCTGGTACGGCGGTGCTGGTTGACCGGAGGTCGGCTGATTGGGGTGAGTCAGTGGCGACTCGTTCTGGCTCGGGGCGGCGGTCGAGTAGCCCGCGGACGACTCAAAGCGGCCGGGCAGGTAGTCCTGATCTGCCTCGGGCCGGCCGGAGTAGTCCTGATCCGCCCCGGGCCGGCCGGAGTAGTCCTGATCCGCCCCGGGCTGGCCGGAGTAGCTCCGCGGCATCCGGGGCTCGCCGGAGTAGCCCTGCGGCGTCCCGGGCTCGCCGGAGTAGCCCTGCGGCGTCGTGGACTGGCCAGAGTAGCCCTGCGGCGCCGCGGACTCGCCGGAGTAGGCCTGCGGCGCCCCGGGGTGGGACTGATCCGGCGCGGACTGCCCAGGGTGGGACTGATCCGGCGTGGACAAGTAGCCGTGCGGGTCCGGCGGCATTGGTTGGTCAGGTGACGGCTGCCCGGGCGCAGATGAATAGCCCTGCTGGCCGGGAACCGGCGACCCGAACTGGCCCGGCGCCGGCGACATGGGCTGCCCAGGAGCGGGCGACATCGGTCGGCCGGGCGCTGGGGATGTCGGCTGTCCTGGCGCCGATCCCATATGACTGGGCGCGGGCGACGTCGGCTGGCCGAGCAGCGACCCTCGTTGATCTACCCCGGGCGAGTAGCCCGACGGCCCTCCCGCCTGACCGGGCGCGGACGAATACTCCGCCGACCCACTGGGCCCGGACGAATACTCCGCCGGCCCACTGGGCCCGGACGAATAGCCCGCCGCCTCGCTGGACGCGGACGAATAGCCCGACGGCGCCTCAGGTCCGCCGGACGCCTGACCGGACGCCGGCGCCTGACCGTTCGCCGACGCCTCCGCGTAACCGGACGCCGACGAATAGCCCGACGGCGAACCGGGCATCGCGGGCACCGACGAAGAGCCTGACGGCGCCCCATACGCCGACGCCTCCCCATACGCCGACGCTTCCCCATAACCGGACGCCGACGAATAGCCCGACGGCGAACCGGGCATCGCGGGCGCCGACGAAGAGCCCGGCGGCGCTCCAGGCGCCCCGGACGTCGGCGACTCCGCCCGATCGAACGGGGATGCGGAGGCCTGACCCGAACCGGGCTGGCCGGGTGCGGACGAATACACCTGCGGCGCACCGGACGTCGGCGACATCGGACGGTCGGGAGCCGGTGGCTGAAGCTGGCCCGCCGACATGTAACCAGTCGGCTGACCCGGCACGGGCGAATAGCCTGGGGGGGACCCGACCTGGCCCGGCACCGGCGAATAGCCGGACGGCGGCCGGTCCGGCGCCGGCGGCGTCGGCTGGCTCGAGAGCGGCCCCGACGGCTGGCTCGGCGGCGGCACCGGCGGCGGTCGCCACCCGGCCGGCATCGCGGGCTCGGCGTGCTCGGCCTGCGTACCACTCAGCAGCTCACCGAGGCTCCGACCAGGTTCGCGGCGCGGCCAAGACGCCGACTCAGGCCGCTCGCGACCGGAAAGAGCCGAAGAAGCGGAAGCAGCCGACGGAGCCGAAGCAGCCGACGGAGCCGAAGCAGCCGACGGAGCCGAAGCAGCTGACGGAGCCGAAGAAGCCGAAGGAACGCCCGGCGCACCACTGGAGCCCCGCGCACCCAAGCGTGGATCGACCTCAGCCCGCCCAGCCTGCTGCGACTCGACGTCGGCAAACAGCTCCCGGTCGCGTGGCGGCTCGACGTCCGCGAAGAACTCGCGCGGCCGCGACGACCGGGCGTCCGAGAAGAACCCCGACCCCGACCCGTCACTGCTCGGGGAGCCCGACGAAGGCGCGGCGCCCGACGACACACCGCTGCCCGCTGAACGCTCATCACCGAAGAACCCACGCGGCTGCCCCACGTCCTGGGTCTGCGCATCCTGCTCACCGACCGACTCGGGCGGCCTCGGCCGGCCGTACCGGTCAACCGCCGGCGCCCCAGCCACAAAGCGACCACGCTGATCGGACGGAGCAGGCGGACCCGGCTCGGCCCGGAAGTGCCCGCGCGCCGGTGGCGGCTCATCAACCGAGTACCCCTCCGGCGGCACCGGTGCGGCCGGGAAGTATCCGCCGGGCGGCGGCTCGGTCGAGAACCGGCGCTCCCGGAACGGCACGCCACCGGCCGGAGCGGCGGCGGCACCGCTGGTCGGCGCGGTCGACGATCCCGGCGTACGGCGCGGCAGCCCGACCGGCCCCTCAACGGGAGATGGAGTTGACGTACTCGGCGGAATCGGCGGTGGCGCATACGCAGCCGGCGGAGCCGAACTCGAAGACCGCGCCGGCCGCACAACATCCGGTGCGGGCGAAGGCACCGGCGGAGGCACAGACGCCGGTATAGGCGCAGCCGAAGACACAGACGTAGGCGCCGGGGGCGACACCCCCGGAACCCTTGTCGGAAGCCCCCCAGGCTGCGGCACCGACGCCGCCCCGGTGTACCCCCGCGACGCCCCCCGGCCGCCGTTCGCCGGCAAGTCAGCCGATGCCGGAGCGGGAGCGGGCGCAGGAGCAGATGCAGGAGCGGAAGCAGCGGCCGGAGCAGGAGCCCCAGGAGCCCCAGGAGCCGGAGCCGGCGACACCGGGTCCCCCCGGAACCGGTCCGCGTCGCGCCGGGCGCGGTCGATCGCCGACATCGGCGGCTGGGTCGGCACGGTCCGGAGCGGAATTTGCGCAACCGCCCGCGCCCGCACGGTGGAGGCGTGCTCGATCCGCGCTCGCGCGCCCAGCGTACGACCGGGCAGCCGCACATCACCCCGGCTGATCTGGGTGACGAACCAGGACGGAAGGTACCCCTCGATCGGCAGCCCCGGGTTGACCGCTAGCCACCACTCCACGTTGGGCCACGTCATGGCCAGGTCACGGAACGAAATCCGGCGGAAGCTGCCCGCGTTGCCGGCCAGGCAGATGTCGAACGCCTGCGGCGACGTGAACGCGAGCACGTGCGTCCGGCCCTCGGTCGTCCACGTGCCCCAGCCGGCCTCGCCCGTCGCGCCGAGCGCGTCGGCCGCGACCGGCAACAAAACCTCGCCCCGAGCGAGAATTCGGAAATACTGCTCCTGGTCGTTGACCTTGAGCGCCTCGCGCATGGCGGCCTCGGCCTCGGTAGCCGGCTCCCATTCGCTCACGGCCACCCCCCTTGGGCTCGAAACCGCCGCGTTCGCGAAACTAACCTACCGGCCACAGCATTTCGAGGGGTACGTCGCCAGCGGGTTAGCTTTGCCGAACCCCGGCAGATTACAACCAGTCATGCCCATGGGACACCACGCAGACTGCCACGTGGCTAGCATTCCGACATGCGCCGCGCCGGGCCGCTGTCGATTTTATTGGTACTGGCGGCAGCCGTCCCCCTCGCACCGTCGGCGAACGCCTCCGCCCACGCTCCGACCTGCGCTGCCCGGACGGCAAATTCACCCGGGACGGGCACGCCCACCGAAACGCCATGGGCCCAGGCCCGCCTCGGTACTGACCGGCTCGCCACCCTCGCCACCGGCGAAGGCGTCACGGTCGCCGTGATCGACTCCGGGGTAGATCGGGCCAATCGGGCACTCGGCCGGGTACTCGGCGGCGGCGACCTGCTCGACCCGGACGGCGACGGCCGGCTCGACTGCGTCGGCCACGGCACGGCGATCGCCAGCCTCATCAACGGCGCGTTCCACGGCGTGGCACCCCGGGCGACCGTCCTTTCCATCCGGGTCACCGAGCAAGAAGAGGTCGACGGCGCGACGGTCGGCCGTACGTCGGGCTCGGCCGGCCTCGCCACCGCCATCCGCAACGCCGTCGACCAGGGCGCCGACGTGATCAACTTGTCGCTCGTGTCGTACACGAATAATGCCCAGGTCCGGACGGCGGTTGCCGACGCGGTGGCGCACGACGTGGTTGTGGTCGCCGCGGTCGGCAACCGGGCCGAGGAGGGCAACCCAACCCCCTACCCGGCCGCCTACGACGGCGTCCTCGGCGTCGGCGCCGTCGATATGGACGGCAAGCGGCTGCCCAGCTCCCAGATCGGCGCGTACGTCGACCTGGTGGCGCCCGGCGCCCAGATCGTGGCCGCCGGGGTACCGGACGGCTTCACGATCCACGAAGGCACCAGCTTCGCCACGCCGTTCGTGGCCGCCGCGGCGGCCCTGGTCCGTGAATATCGCCCCAAGCTGACGGCCGCCCAAGTCGTGGAGCGCCTGCGAGCGACGGCCGACGGACCGGAAAGCCCCGAGTATGGCCGTGGCCTGGTCAACCCGTACCGCGCGCTGACCGACCAGCTCATCCCGACGCCTTCGACGCCGCCGCCCCCGATCGCCGAACGGCAGGCCGTGGGCGGCCCCCGGAGCAGCGACCGGCAGGCATTCAAGATCACCGGCGTCGCGCTCGGCCTGACCCTCCTGGCCGTGCTCGTAGGCGTCACCCTGCACCGGGGCAACCGCCGTCGCTGGCGGCCAGGCCTGACCAAGGTCCCGTCAACCGACCCACGACAACAACCAGACCCACCGTCGGGCCAGTCAAGATCGTTGCGCTGATCTCGGCGGTCGACGGCGGCGATCGACGGTGTGGCCGACCCAGCCGCCGCGCCGGGTCGAGGTCGAAGATCGTTGTCGGTTTGACGAGGTCGATTCGGCCCAGCCGCCCCCCGTCAACCCGACAATGATCAAGTGGACCAGGGTGTATCGACCGCCGCTACCACCCGATCCGGACTCGCCCACACATCCATGCGACCGGAGAGCACCAGCACACGGCGGCGGCCGCAACCCCGTCCCCCGGGGTTGCGGCCCAACAAGTCGAAAGACCGACGCGCTACGACGCCGGGAAGTAGCCCGTGTTGCGCTTCTCCGTCTCCAGGTAACGGTGCATCGCGTTGTTGAGCGCCACCTGGATGTCCTTCAACGTCATCGACAGATCCGTCGCCGCCTGCTGCCAGCCTGCCTGGCGGGCCTGGTAGGCCTGCTGAGCTCCACCACTCCAGCCGGCCGACAGCCGCCGGCCCATCTTGTCGATCTCCTCAAGGCGAGCGTTCAGCGTCCCCAACGCCCGCTGAATCGACTGGCTCGCGTGCTCCATCGCCCCGAAGTTGACCACCATTGTATTGTCGTTCATCGCTGTCTCCCCCGTCATTGATCAGAGTGGCAGAACCCGGCCGCCGCGTGTGGCATTCATCAACTGGCCCGCCTCGGTGTCGGTGGCGTCGTAGTTGCGCCCCGAGGACTTGATGCCGGCCGACGTTTCGAGCAGGTTGGAGTTGAGCCGGTCGAGATCGGCCGACCAGGCCATCTTGACCGCCTCGAAAGAGCGGCCACCGGCGCCCTGCCACTCCTGACGCATGCTTTCCAACTCGCTCATGAGCGTTTTGAGCATGCCCTGCAGCTCACCATTGACCTCTTCGAATCGCTTGGCGGCCGCATCGAGCTCCGACTGCGTCACCTGCGTGGTCTGCGCCACCGCACTCCACCCCGTTTCCAGAAGACGGCCCGTTTCCAAAGCCCAAAGCCGAAAGTAAATCGACGGTATCGAGCCGCGACAAACCGCCGCCAGAACCAATTTCCAGCTGTGGATAACTACCGACAATTCGGACAAGAGCGGGCAGCAGCGGGGTCCAATGCGGGACCGGAAGGGACCAGCGCCAGGAGATCGGCCGGCACCGGTACCGGCGTCACCGACCCGTACCCGAGCGCCGTCAGCACCTCCGCCGACGGTATCGAATACCGCACGCCCACGTCCGTGACCAGTGAAATCCCGCCGGGCGTGGCCCCCGGCGCGGAGACCGCGGCAACGACCGCGGCCGATCCAGGCCGAACCACCACCCGAGCGCCGGGGACCGCGGCATTCACGATCAGCGACGACCCCCGACTGCACACCGACTCACCAGAGATATCCAAGATCTCTGGCACGTCCGACGGCAACGATGAATCCCAGCCGAACGGCAACGGTTTCTCGCCACCCAACCGCGTGAAATCGGTCAGCGACAACGAAGAGACGACCCCCGTGTGCACCAATCGATATTGGAACGGGGTCAGCGGCGCAAATCCGCCCGGTACGCCCACGAAATAGCTGTTCTCCACCTGGTAGAACCGCGTGGACGGGGCAAGATCGGGCCGCCGCAGATCGGCTCCGGACGGCATCGCGTTGAGGAATTCGGGAGCAAGCGACACGCGTGGCTTGGTATTCCAGGAAAATTGGATCAACACCGTAGCCGCGTCGCGGATCGCGTGCTTCCGGCCGCGAAACAGCAGGTACGTCGCGCCATCCGCACCCAAAGCCAACAGCGCCGAGCGATCGACCACGCGCCCGCCGCCAATGCCACCGATCACGACCGAAACCGCCGAAGCCGATGACCAACAAACCGCCCACGAATCGCGCGAAATGGCCTCCACAGGCGGCAACGAGGCCGGCGCCTCGGCGATTCCGACCGGCGCGGACCTCGGCACTCCGGCCAGGGCCGACCGCCTCACCGACACCGTCTTGATCGAGGGCGTATTGAGGATGAGCAATGCCGATGTAAAGTTCAGGACCGGTTGGAGCCGCTCCCCGCGGTACACGTAAAGGGCGCCCGTCTCCTGCTCGACGATCACCGCGCTCTCGTCGCGCCACGCGGTTGAGCCGGCCGGCGAAATCACCGCATACGCCGCCGCGCCACCGAATCCGAGCGCCGCGACCAGCGCGCCGATCAACGTCGCCCCGGCCAGCCGGCGAAACGGTGATCGCGGCGGATCGGTTTCACGCATCACCAGCGCGGAAACCACCCGCTGAATCATGAATTGATACGAGTGCAGCTGATCTTGCCGCGACGGCATTCGGCCTCCCCGATGGACATGCCGCGCCCTACGATAGGCGCCAATGTCACGGCTCCCGCAAATCGTTGCCGCGCAACTGGCGCTGGCCCTGCTCATCGCCGGCCTCGCCGCCGGGCTGGCCTGGGCCGTCCCGGCCCTTCTGCTCGCCTTTTTTATCTTGGTACTGACCACCGGCCGGCTGCGCCGCCGCTGGACCTACGAGTGGCTGGCCCACGGGTGGCGCTACCTCGCGCGACCGCGGACCCTCCCGACCGGCGCCGACGCGGCAACGCTGCTCGACTTCGTCCGTCCAGCCGCGACGGTCAGCACGGTCGAGATCGACGGGGCGAACGTCGGGGTCGTGGTCGATCCGCTCGGGCTGACCGCGCTCGTCGAGATCGGCGACCCGAGCGCGCTGCTCGGCGACCCCAGCCTGACGGTTCCCGAGTTGACCGCGCTCCTTCCGGTACACGGGAAGCCAGCGATGCGGATTCAGCTGTTGATGTCCGGCGTTGCGGCACCGTCGGCGCAGGCCGGGGCCGGCGCGGCCGGCACGTCATATCGGCAGCTCACCGAGGGCCGCGTCCTGGCCCAGCAGCGGGTCGTCATCGCCGTGCACGCCCGGCGCGTCGGCGGGTTCGACGACGCCGACCTGCGGACCGCCCTGATCGGCTCGCTGCGACGCGTCCGGCGTCGGTTGGACCGCGACCGTCTCCCGTGCCGCACGCTGGCCGCCGAGTCGGTCCTGCGGGTGATCGCCGAGACGGCGCTGCACGCTCCCGACCAGCCGGTCCGGGAAACGTGGACCGGGTTGGAGATCGGCGGGCTGCGACAGGTCACGTACCGGCTCAGCAACTGGCCGCGGCGCAACGCCGAACTGGCCAAGAACCTGGTGCCGCGGCTGATCGTCCTGCCCAGCAGCACGACGACGGTCTCGCTGACGGTCGAGGACCACGCGCGCGCCGAGCTCACCGTCCGCCTGGCCGCCGCCGACCCGGCCGCGCTGGCCAACGCGGTCGCCGCGCTGCGCCGGCTCCTGGACACCACCGACGGCACCCTCGAACGGCTCGACGGCGCCCAGCTCGCCGGGCTCGGCGCCACCCTGCCGCTCGGCGGAGTGGCCAGCGCCCCCGACGCCGCGCTTTCCGGGCTGGTCGCCGGCCACGATGGGCTCGCGGTCAACGGCGCCCGGCCGGCCCCGGTCGACCGCGACACGCTCACCGCGATCCGCCCGGCCGTCGGCGGCGAGGGGCTCGTCCTCGGCCTGAACCGCGACGGCGCCCCGGTCGTCGTGCGGCTCTTCCGGCCGGAACCGACCCGCGCGGCGCTGATCGGCGGCCTGCCGTGTGCCGAGACGCTGGTCCTGCGCGCCGTCGCTACCGGCGCCGAGGTCATCGTGCTGTCCGCCCGCCCGTACCGCTGGGAGCCCTTCCGCCGCGGCCTCTCCGGTGCCGAACAGTTCGCGCTCATCACCCCCGGCCGGATCGTCGATCCGCCGCCGGCTACGCCGGGCCGTCCCCAGCTGCTCGTGGTCGACGTCGGCCCGGTCGGCGCGACCGGCATCCCGGTCGTCGAGGCGCCCTGGCGGGCCACCCTGCTGGTCCGGGACGAGCTGACGGCCGCCGACCTCGAGGTCCTCGCCCGAGCCGACCTGGCGCTCCTGCAGCCGCTCGCCGAGCACGAGGCGAGCCTCGCCGCCAAGGCGCTGGGCCTGGGAGACTCGGCGAGCTGGCTGACCCGCATCAAGGGCGACATGCTCGGCGTCGTGGTCAGCCGGAAGACGGTGCGGTGGGCACAGCTCGCCACCACTCCGATTGAAAGACAGTTGATCGGGGCGGCGGCCCGCACGTAGGCCTGGATCGGGGATAGACGCCGGGCTACGGCGGACTCAGACGCCACCTGGGGCCACGCCTCGCCTCGCTTCGACCCCTACCTCGATCCAGGCCCTAAGACGTGCGACGATCACTGCATGGGACTCATTGTCCGGCTGGCCGTCAGCGCCTTCGCGCTGTGGCTGACCACCCTGCTCTTCAAGGGGATCACCGTCGAGGGCACCGCCGGTCGCAAGGTGCTCACGCTGGTGCTGGTCGCCGCGCTGTTCGGGGTGATCAACGCGGTGCTACGGCCGATCATCAAGGCGATCGGCTGCTGGGCCTACCTGCTGACGCTGGGGCTGATCTCGCTGGTCGTCAACGGTGCCCTGCTCATGCTGACCAGCTACCTCGCCGACAAGCTCAACCTCTCGTTCCACGTCGACAAGTTCTGGCCGACGGCGGTGCTCGGTGCGCTCGTCATCGGCGTGATCAGCTGGCTGATCAACTTGGTGATTCCGGACCGCAAGGATCGGGCCCGCAAGAGCGAGCGCTACGAGCCGCGCCAGTACCGGTGACTCCCATCACTCAGCAAGGAGCGCGAAAGGTCAGACCCCTTACCGTGTAGTGCGTGAACGCTGTCCGCCGCGGCTACCTCTACGCCGTCGTCGCCTACGCACTCTGGGGCGTCTTCCCGGTGTACTTCAAGGCGCTGCGCCCGGCCGGCCCGTTCGAGATCCTGGCTCACCGGGTGATCTGGTCGGTCGTATTCGTGGCGATCGTGCTCGCGATCGCGCGCCGCTGGCGGGCCCTCGCCGCCCTGCGCCACCAGCGCCGCAAGCTCGCCGGGATCGGCCTGGCCGCCGCGTTCATCGCGGTGAACTGGGGTGTCTACATCTACGGGGTCAACACCGACCACGTCGTGGAGACCTCCCTGGGTTACTTCATCAACCCGTTGGTCACCGTTCTTTTAGGTGTACTGGCGTTGCACGAACGCCTGCGTTCGGCGCAGTGGATCGCGGTCGGCATCGGGGCCGTCGCCGTCGTCGTGCTGACCATCGACTACGGACGGCTGCCTTGGATCGCGCTGGCGCTGGCGTTCTCGTTTGGGATGTACGGCTTCGTCAAGAAGCAGCTCGCCCTGCCGGCGACCGATGGGCTGTTCTTGGAGTCGAGCGCGCTCGCGCTGCCCGCGCTCGTCTACCTCGTCGTCCTGGGGGCGCAGGGCCACTCGACGTTCGGCCAGGGCTCGGCCTGGCACACCGTCGGGCTGACGCTGACCGGGGTGGCCACCGCCGTGCCGCTGCTGCTCTTCGCCGGCGCGGCGAACCGGCTGACGCTGACCGCGCTCGGCATGATCCAGTACCTGGCGCCGACGCTGCAGCTGCTGATCGGGGTCGCGGTCTATCACGAGCCGATGCCCCCGGCGCGCTGGGCCGGGTTCGGGCTGGTCTGGCTCGCCCTGGTGATCTTCTCGGTCGACGGCCTGCGCGCCACCAACGCCCGTCGCCGAGGCGTCCCCGCCGTCACCGAGCCTGAGCTAAGCGACGTTGTATCGCAGTAGCGGCTTTCCCGTGGTGTCCTGAACCTCGACCCGGGCGATCTCGGACCGCTTGAAGTGGGTGTGGGCGATCATTTCGTAGATGTCCCCGTGACCGGCGGTCCACGTCCCGACCGCCTCGGGGCTGCCCGTCTTCGGCACGGCGACCAGCTTGAGCGTCCAGTCCGAGTTGTCCAGGCTGGCGGATTCGCGGTATTCGCAGTGCATCCGGACGATGGTGCCCTCGTCGTCGGTGTCGATGGCGACGCTCGCGGTGACCGGCGTGTCGGCGGCGGCCATCTGCATGTCGGTCAGGTGCGGCTGCATCGCCACCCGCACGCCGAAGAGCGCCAGCGCCCCCAGGCAGGCGGCGGCCACCGCGGCGCCGACGGTCTGCCAGCGGCGGCGGCGGCGCTCGACGCGCCGCTGCTTGGTGGTTCGCTCGAGCACGCGGGGAAGCAGCGGATCCCGCGCGGCCGGCGGCGCCGGCGCGGTGGGCCCGGCCCAGCCGACCGGCATGGTCGGCCCGGCCCAGCGGGGCTCCCGGGTGGTCGGCATCGCTTCGAGCACCGCGCGGACCCCGTCCTCGCCGCCGGCCGCGATGGCCTGAGCGGTGGGCAGGTTCAACCGGCCGAGCAGCATCGGCAGCTCGGCGAGGTCGGCGACCTCCTGACGGCACTCGGCGCAACCGGCCAGGTGCCGCTCGTAGTCTTCGCGCTCGGATGGCGACAGCGCTCCGAGCACATATGGACCCGAGTCCTGGAGGTGCTCACACCTCACTGCGTCACCCCCAACTCCTCCAACACAAGCTTCAGCGAACGAAGCGCGTAGTGGGTCCGCGACTTGACGGTGCCCGGCGGGACGCCCAGCTCCGTGGCCGCTTCGGCCACCGATCGGCCCTGGTAGAAGCACTCCACCAGCACCTCACGATGCGGTCGGGACAGGCGGGAAAGGGCCTCGGCGACCAGCCAGGACTCGACCGCACGCTCGGTCTCGTCCATGACGACCGGGGTCTCCGGCGGGGCGTCGGTGATGACTTCACCCACGCGCGACGAGCGGCGCCGCCAGGCGTCGATCGCCAGGTTGCGCGCGGTCGTGAACAGCCACGCTCGCACCGAACCCCGCTCGGGGTCCAGTGCCTCAGGGTGCTGCCAGGCCCGTACCAGCGTCTCCTGCACCAGGTCCTCGGCTCGCTGGCGATCGCCGCCGGTCAGCCGCAGGGCATGCGCAAATAACGCTTCGCCGTGCTCGTCATGCAGTGCGCGAAGCAGGTCCTCGTCTCCAGCCACGCTGTGGCATCTTTCCGTTTCCATCCAGCCCGTTCCACGCACAAATACGCAGAGCGGTTCAAGTGGTAGGGGTCACAACTGTGCCAACAATACGGCGATCAGGACGCTTGGAGAATGGTGGCCAGCTGATGAGCGTGCGCGAGCAGCCGGGTCCGGACGACCTTGGCCGACGACATGAGCTCCGCGGGCGGCAACACGCAGGCCAGAGCCACTCTGCGCTCGGGGTCCCGGTCGTTGACGACGATCACCGCCGCGCCGGCGACCCCCGGCCGGTGCTGGCCGATCTCGATTTGCATACCCCGCCGTTCGCCGGCCTGCAGGTCGGCGTCGAGGGCCTCGGGTGAGGTGAGGGTGGCCGAGGTGATCGGCCGCATGCCCCACTCCTTGAGGAACCGCCAGCGTTGATCGGCGCTCAGCGTGGCGAGGAGCGCCTTGCCCATCGCCGTGGCGTGGGCGGCGTCGTCGAAGCCGGGCACCAGGTCGTCGCTCGGTGGGGTGCGGGCGCCCTCGGCGCCCGCGATCACCGCGACCCGGCCACCGATGAACCGGCCGAGATAGTGACTGTGGCCGGTCTCGGCGGCCGCCCGGCGCAGCCGCTCGATCACGGTGCCCGGTCCGCGGAATGCCAAGACCAATTCGCGATATCGGTCGGCAATCTGCAGGCCAACCACATATGTGCCATTTTCGCGACGGATCACGTAGCCTTCGTAGGCCAGCGTTCGCACCAGGTGATAGGTGGTGGCGACGGTGAAGTCGCAGCGTCGGGCGATCTGTTTGACGGTCAGGCCGCGCGGGGATTGGCCGACCGCCTCGAGCACGCGAAGGGCCCGCGATACGCTGCGAATAAGATCGGAAGGCTCGGCCTGAGGATCACGCACGGCCGCCTCCCCCAAAACCCACCAGTAACTCCATTCACACCATATGAAACCAGGGAGTGTTCCGGAAACTGTTCGATCATCGAGATTGTCAGTGGGAGGAAGTCGCCGCCCGCGAAGCATCGATGAACGGATGAATTTGGACACTCCGATCGTGCGACACGCACCGCGACACGCCGGTGCGTGAGGGTAACGGTCATTAACTACGGCGATTATGGCAAGTAATGGCAAAGATTCGGTTGGCGAGCTCCGTGATACACGATCATGAAACTTTCACCGAGGAATTGATGCCAATCTCTGTGAGCCAGCTCACTTCGCCGCGGAGATCCAAAGCGCTCAGCCGGTGCGGTCGGCGATGAAGTCGCAGAGCGTCTCGAGCGCGACCCGGGCCGGAACGTACGGCAGTGGGGCGAGCGACGAGCGGGCCCGCTCGGCATAGCCGCGCACGGTCTCGCGGGCCCGCTTGAGCGCGGCTGACTCCCGCAGCAGGCCGAGGGCCTCGGCGTGCAGGGCGTCGTCGGTGACCGGGCCGGCGGCCAGGATCTCGCGGAGCCGGACCGAGGCGGCGTCGCTGTCCTCGGAGGCGAGCGCGTAGAGCACAGGCAGCGTGGGCACACCTTCCCGCAGATCGGTGCCGGGCGTCTTGCCCGACTGGGCGCTCTCGCTGGCGATGTCGAGCAGGTCGTCAGACAGCTGGAAGGCGATGCCGAACGTCTCACCGTAGGCCGCCAGGGCCTCGGTCTGCTCCGCCGGCACACCGCCGAACATGCCGCCGAAGCGGGCGCTGGTCGAGATCAGCGAGCCGGTCTTCTGCGAGAGCACCCGCAGGTAGTGCGAGATCGCGTCCTCGCCGGCCAGCGGGCCGGCGGTCTCGGCGATCTGGCCGTGGACCAGCCGGGAGAACGTGTTGGCCTGGATGCGGACGGCGTCGACACCGAGCTCGGTGACGACGGCGGCAGCGCGGGCGAAGAGGTAGTCGCCGATCAGGATCGCGACCGAGTTGCCCCAGCGGGCGTTGGCGCTGGGTGCTCCGCGGCGCACCAGGGCCTCGTCCATGACGTCGTCGTGGTAGAGCGTCGCGAGGTGGGTGAGCTCCACGACCGACGCGGCGAGCACGACCTGCTCGTTGTGCGGCTCGCCGAAGTGCGCGGCCAGCGCCACGAGCAAGGGCCGGAACCGCTTGCCGCCGGCGTCGACGAGATGCCGCGCGGCCTCGGCGACCAGCGGGTTGGCGCTCGCGACCGAGTCAACCAGCAGTGCCTCGACGTCCCGGAGGATCGTCGTGACGCTGGCCTCCAACTCCGGATCGGCGAAGGCCAGGCCGATCGTCGAGCTGAGGCTCTCGGTAGTTACCACGGCTTCAACGATGCCATAGCGATCCGACCCCACGTTGATCCAGGGCCTAGCGGATGAAGTTCGCGGCGTTTTGCGTAACCTCGAGCAGCGACCGCGGCCACACCCCGAGGAGCAACGTGGCCACCACGCCGATGACGAGGGCGGCCGCGGTCAGCGCGCCCGGGATCGACACGGTCGGCGTGTTCTCGGCCGGCTCGGACAGGTACATCATCACTATGACCCGCAGGTACGGGAATGCAAGGATCGCCGAGCTGACCACGCCGGCGATCACCAGCCAGGTCTGGTCGGCCTCGAGCGCCGCCCCGAACACGCCGAACTTCGCGGTGAAGCCGCTGGTCAGGGGTATGCCGGCAAAGGCGAGCATGATGAAGGTGAACACCGCGGCATACACCGGCGAGCGCCGGCCGAGCCCGGCCCACCGCGACAGATGGGTCGCCTCGCCGTCCGCGTCGCGGACCAGCGTCACCACGCCGAACGCGGCGATCACCGTGAAGCCATAGGCCACCAGGTAGAACATCGAGCTGGACAGCCCGGACTTGTTCACTGCCAGCACGCCGACCAGCACATAACCGGCGTTGGCGATCGACGAGTACGCGAGCAGGCGCTTGATGTCGGTCTGGGTCACCGCGAGAATCGCGCCGACGAGCATGGTGAGGACCGCGATCCCGCCGAGTACCGGCCGGAAGTCCCAGGTCGAGCGCTCGAAGCCGACCGTCAGCACCCGCAGCAGCCCGCCGAAAGCGGCGACCTTGGTGCAGGCCGCCATGAGCGCGGTCACCGGAGTGGGCGCGCCATGGTACACATCCGGCGTCCAGACGTGGAACGGGACCGCGGCGGCCTTGAAGAGCAGGCCGATCGCGAGCATCGACAGCCCGACGTTGAGCAGCGTGGTGCTGTGCGTCGAAGACGGGATCGCGGCGTCGATCGACTTGAAGTCGACCTGGCCCGCGTACCCGTAGATCAGCGCGATGCCGAACAGGAAGAACGCCGAGGCGAACGAGCCGAGCAAGAAGTACTTGAGCGCGGCCTCCTGCGAGAGCAGCCGCCGGCGGCGGGCTAGCGCGCACATCAGGTACAGCGGCAGCGACAGCACCTCGAGCGCGACGAACATGGTGAGCAGGTCGTTGGCCGAGACGAAGAGCACCATGCCGGCGAGCGCGAAGAGTGCGAGCGGGAATACCTCGGTGGTGCCGGGGGCCCGCGCGGCCTGGTTGCGGTCGGCCTCGGTGTTGGCGGTGACCGCGGCCTGGGCGACGAACGCGCCGCCGGTTTCCAGCGACCGCTCGCCGATGAGCAGCAGCGAGACGATGCCGAGCACGATGATCGAGCCGGAGAGGAAGAGCGAAGGCCCGTCGATCGCAACCGCGGTCGACGCGGTGAGCACGTGCTTGCCGCCCTGCCGGATCACCATGACCAGCGCCGCGACCAGCCCGAGCAGGGCCAGCGGCAGCTGGACGCGGTGCCGGATGGACCGCGGGACGAAGCCTTCGACCAGCACCCCGACGGCCGCGACGCCGAAGAGGATCAGCATCGGCGAGAGCGCCGCGTAGTCCAGGT
>Ga0070683_100001223_pt1 | contig 19517 bp, 19 predicted proteins | sample KBSC713LmetaG_FD_64662 | JGI IMG/M metagenome (GOLD analysis project Ga0070683, IMG submission 64662) | Corn rhizosphere microbial communities from Kellogg Biological Station, Michigan, USA - KBS C7.1-3L metaG | ecosystem: Host-associated > Plants > Roots > Rhizosphere ... | reverse complement strand
GAAGAGCACGACGACCGCGGAGATGGCACCCACGGCGGCGAGCCCGAGCACACCGCCGACGGTGCGCTCCGTCCAGCCGCGGCGCGAGTCGACGTAGGCGACGTCGTCGGTTGGAACGGCTTGCCGCTCATACGACCGTACGTTCCTGCCGACGATGCTGTCGGTCCGGATCTGGGCGTCGCGGAGAACGACCTCGGATCCGTTGTGCATCACGAGGCGCGCGCGATGGATGGCCGGGGCGCTGACGTTGTCCGCGGCGGTGCCGGGAAGCCGGTTCCACTGGCTGCAGGCGCCGGCGTGCGTGAGCAGCAAGAGGATGCAGACGACGCGACGCGGCAACGGAGGATGAACGGGATGCCTCACGCATGATGAAACCCCATTCGGGGTGGTGGGCGGTGTCGGGCTTAGGTCTCATTCGCGGGGATACGGGGATACGGATTGACGGGCCACCGTCCGGTCCTTGGCTTCCCCCTCCGCCGGGACTCCAGGCGGGTCAGAGGTTGTTCAGCGAAACCGCGAGGTACAGCAAGCCGACGACGGACAGCACGCCGGCAAGGAACGACGTGATGGCCTCGGCGTGCTCTGCTTCCAGTGCGGTGACGTCGCTGCGGGGCACGGCGACCCGGGTGGGCGGGGCTCCCGCGAGTCCCACGATGCTGTCCGGACTGATCATCGCGTCGCGGAGGAGCAGCACGGTGCCGTCGCGAAGGGAAACCCTGGCGTGGTCGACCCGCTCAGGCGGTGCGGGGGCGAGGGCAGCCCCAGGCACCGGCCGCCACGCCGAGCAGCTCGCGGCCGGCGCCAGGACGAGGATGGCGCAGAGATGGCGCGCGCGCATCGCTACGTATCCTCGCCCGCGAAGAGGATGATCAAGGTGACGAAGAGCACGGCCAGCACGGAGCTGGTGAAGAGCGCGCCGGCGGCGAACGACTTCGGCGCGTTTGGTTGCCAGGCTTCGACGCTGGTGGCATCGGTTCGCGCGACGGCGAATCGCGTGAGACGGTCGCGGCGCAAGCCGATGATGCTGTCGCGGCTGATCGTGACGTCGTCGATCTGGGTCCTGGTTCCGTCGTGCAGCGCCACTCTAGCGTGGTCGAGGTGATCGCTGCCGGCGCCGGCGAATCCTCCTCCGGGAAGCGGCCGCCACACCGCGCAACCAGTGGTGAACACGCCTGCGAGCAGGGCGCGGCGGAGCTTCATCGAGATGATCATGGTTGGTCTGGCGGATCAAGTGCTGGGCATCGTCTTCACCAGCGCCAGTATTGCGACCACGGCCGCGAGGGCACCCGAGGCGAATGACACGAAGGAATCGGGATTCTGCGTCTCGACTCTGGCGACGTCGGCACGCACGACGGCCCACCGTGTCGACGAACCATGCTCGAGACCGACGATGCTGTCGGGCGTGATGGCCGCGTCGTCGAGCTCAACCGCGGTGCTGTCGCGCAGGTACACGGTCACGCGGTCGAGCTCTTCACTCTGCGGATGCGCCAACCCTGCTCCAGGGAGCGGCCCCCACCTGGTACAGCCTGCAGCGAGGATGACCAGCAGCAGTGCGCAGCGGTGCCTCGGCGACATGTGGCTCTCCTCGTAAGGGGGACACGGCCGGCGCGTCATGCGCGCCGACCGAGTGTGCACTTACGCGAGAACGCCCGGCGGATTGGCTCACTCGGTGTCTGACACCATGGGGTCACGGGGGCCAGGCACCCGTGCCTGGCACCGACGACGTCACAGGTGTCTGACCCCAGGTGTCTGACCCCAGGTGTCTGACCCCAGGTGTCTGACCCCGCGTCAGAGGGCGGAGGCGAGGGCGCGCGTGATCTCGGCCGCGGGAGCGGCGCGGCAACCGCTCGTGTTCTGGCCGGCCCACAGGGGCGAGAAGTCGCCGCGCCCCGCACGCTCGGCTGCGGCGCGGAGTGGCGCCATGGCGGCGCTCGCGAGGGGGAATGGTGGCGCGACGTTCGACATCGGGCCGAGCTCGCGAATGACCCGGTTCACGATCCCGCGCGCGGGACGTCCGGAGAAGAGGTTGGTCAGCGTGGTGTGTCGCGCGTCGTCGCTCACGAGCGCGGCACGATGGATGGCGCTCGTCTTCGACTCGTCGCAGCAGAGGTACGACGTGCCCACCTGCACCGCCGAGGCGCCGAGGTCGAGGGCGGCGGCAACGCCTGGCGCGTCGGCGATCCCACCGGCGGCGATCACAGGAACGCGTACGGCACGCGCGATCTGCGGCACCAGCGCGAACGTCCCGAGCTGCATCGAGAGGTCATCGGACAGGAAATGGCCGCGATGCCCGCCCGCCTCGAGTCCCTGCGCGATGATGGCGTGCACACCGCGCTCCTCGAGCCAGCGCGCCTCGTCCACGGTCGTCGCCGACGAGAGGATCGTCGCGCCGGTGCGGCGGACGGCATCGAGCAACGGCGCGGACGGGAGCCCGAAGTGGAAGCTGACGACGGGCGGCGCGAGCTCGCGCACCACCTCCGCGGCGTCGGCGTCGAAAGGGCGGCGCACCGGGCCGGCGGGGATCGCGGCGACGTCGAGCCCGAGCTCGCGATAGTACGGCACGAGGGTCGCGCGCCACGCCGCCTCGCGCGCCGGATCGGGCGCGGGCTCGGCGTGGCAGAAGAAGTTCACGTTGAACGGTCGCGTGGTCGCCGCACGCACCGCGGCGATCTCGGCACGCATCGCATCGGGCGCGAGCATCGCCATCGGGAGGGAGCCCAGTCCGCCCGCCTCGCACACGGCGATGGCGAGCGCGCTCCCCTGCGACCCCGCCATCGGCGCCTGGATGATGGGCAGCGCGACGCCGAGGCGGTCGCGCAACGTGTCGCTAGGCGTCGTCGTCGACGCTCCGGAACTCGCCCGAGTCGCGCCGGATGACGACTTCGGCGGAGCTCATCGTCACCTTGCCGGTGAAGCGCACGACGCTGGCGATGCCGCTCGACTCCACCCAGCTCGACGCGCGGGGATGCCGGCGATACTCGAAGGAGCCGAGCACCGTGCTCACGTGATCCTCGACGCCGACGTCCTTCGGGAGCTGGATCTCGATGTTACCCATGAAGGCGCGCAGCTCGATCTCGGTGACGCCGGGCGGGAAGATCGCCTGGGTGAGGTCGAGCTCGATGTTGCCGAGTGCGGAGCGCACGGAGAGGTGTCGCGGCACGCGGTCCATCTTCTTCACGACGCTGCCGAGCAGGACGCCGACGTGCATCGACGGCATGCTGGAGCGCGTGCCGGGAACCGCGGCGACACCGAGATCCGCCGTCAGCTCGGCGAGGGCCGCGGGCGTGGTCGCGGCATAGGCCGCGGCGGTGCGCCGCTCGAACTCCTCGAGCGTGAGATGATCGTTGGCGAATCGCTCGGTCAGCACGGCGATGGCCTGCTCGCGTGCGGCGGGCGAGACCGTGGGCTGGATCGACGACGGGGGCGGATCGACCGGAGGCCTGGTCATCATGCGTCAGAATGGCGATCCGTCTGCCGCGGCGGTAGGGTCGATTGGGCCCGATCGACGGCGGCGACGCGCCGGCTGGCCTCTCCCCACTCGATCGTCGGCGCGACCTCCTCGTCGGCGAGCGCCATCGACTCGAGCGCGCGTCGCACGACCGGCTCGCCGTCCGGGACGGCGCGCCCCCAGTCGAGCTCAGCGCGCCGGCAGATCCGCTCGTGGCGTGCGCGCGCCGCCGCGAAGGGAGTGACCCCGTACTTCTCGGCGAGCCGGTCGAGGCGGGCGTGCATCCCCTCGTGCACGAACGACGCGGCGACCTGCGAGTCGGAGAACTGCTCGTTGGCCATGAAGGTCAGCTCGAGCATGACGAGCTTGCTGTCGCCGAAGAAGGCGGCGCGACAGGCGTAGCGCTGGACGACGATGCCGGCGATGTCGCGCCGGATGTGCGCCAGCCGCCATGGCTGGTACTGCGCGACCCGCGCGATCACCGCCTCGGCGCGCCGGAAGACGCGCTCCGAGTCGATGTCGTCGCGCGTGTTGAGCACGTGGACGGGGATGCCGCCGATGACGCGGGTCTCGGGGCGTGGCTCCAGGGCACGCTCGCGATCTCCGCCGAGCACACGATCGAGCCAGTCACGCAACATGATCGGCCTCCTTACGGCGCGACGCCGGATCAGTGGACCGTGATCAGTGATCGGTGATCAATGATCGGTGATCAGTGCACTGCGCCGAGCTTGAACACCGTGGTGGTCTTGTACACCTGTCCCGGACGGAGGATCACCGAGGGGAATTTCGGCTGATTCGGCGAGTCGGGGAAGTGATGCGTCTCGAGGGCCAGTCCGTAGCGGTACTTGTAGACGTGGCCACTTTTTCCTACGACGCTGCCGTCGAGGAAGTTACCGGTGTAGAACTGCACGCCGGGCTCGGTGGTGTAGATGTCGAGCGTGCGCCCGGTGGTCGGCTCCTGGAGGTGCGCGGCACGCACCAGCCCCGTCTGATCGGCGCGGTCGATCACCCAGGTGTGGTCGTAGCCGCGGCCGTACTTGAGCTGGATGTGATTCGAGTCGATGCGGGCGCCGATGGGGGTCGGCTCACGGAAATCGAACGGGGTGCCGGCCACCTTCATCATCTCGCCGGTGGGGATGAGCGTCGAATCCACGGGGATGATGGCGCTGGCGGGGATGGCGAGCACGTGGCCGAGGATGTCGCGCTTGCCGTCGCCGGCGAGGTTCCAGTAGGTGTGATTGGTGAGGTTGACGGGGGTCGCCTTGTCCGTCGTCGCCTCGTAGTGGATCACGATCTGGTTGCTGTCGTCGAGCGTGTAGGAGACCTTGGCGTTCAGGGTGCCGGGGAAACCTTCGTCGCCGTCGGGGCTCGTGTGCGTGAGGACGACGCCGACGCCGCTGTCGCTCTTGAAGGGCTCGGCGTGCCAGACGACCTTGTCGAACCCTTTGACGCCGCCATGCAGGCTGTTCGGCGGATTGTTGATCGCGAGCGTGTAGGTCTTGCCGTCGAGGGTGAAGCGACCGCGCGCGATGCGGTTGCCATAGCGGCCGACGATGGCGCCGAAGTAGGGGGAGCTTTTCACGTAGCCGGCCAGGTCGTCGAAGCCCAGCACGACGTCGTCGACGTTGCCCGACCTGTCCGGCGTCTTGAGCGACTGGATGATGCCGCCGTAGGAGAGGATGCGCGTCTCGACGCCGTTCTTGTTGGTGAGCGTGAACACCTCGACCGGCGTGCCGTCGGGCGCCGTGCCGAAGGGGGCGCGCCAGACGCTGTCCGCGTGCACCGTGCTCGCCGCGGCCGCGGCAGCCACCTTCGTGGAATCCGCCTTCGCATTGGCGTCGGCGCTCGTGCGGCTGCACGCGAGCGCGGCCAGGGAGGATGCAAAGAGGAAGGCGCCGCGAAGCGGGCGGCGTGCGACGATCATCGATCGACCTCGGGGTGCGGGAATGCGGGAATGCGACACATCGGTGCCGGGCACGGGTGCCTGGCACCGGGATGCGAATGCACCATAGCGCGCGCCCAAGATGACGCTGGCGCGCGTGTGTGCGCTAGGCGGCGAGGGGCGGCGCGAGGAGATCGGCGAGCAGGGTCGCGGTGCCGTCGGGACCGGTGACGTCGAGCGTCAGCGATCGATCGCCGAGCGCGAGGCCGACGCGGAACTCGAGGAAGGGGCAGCACTCGTGCTCGCGCCTGGCGACGGCGTCGATCTGGCGCATCCGCTCGGCGGTCGGCGCGAAGCGGAGGCGGATGCCACTCGGCAGCGGCGTGCGCTGCACCGCGTGATCGGCGAGTCCCAGCAGGAGGGTATCACGCTGCTCGCGCAGAGCGGCGGCGGAGAGACTGCAGGCGATGGGCAACGATGTCGGCATGGCACGCGCTCGGTTGCCAGATCAATACGCGGAGCAGCATTATCGATCCCGAGCCCGACGCGATGTAGCGTGCACTTCCGTATGTGACCTGGCTCTCTTGACACCGCGCGAGCATGAGCGAGCGTACGACTCGCAGCGGAATTCCGGAGACGAGCATGGGCAACAAGGTGTTGGCGCGGGGGGTCGAGGCATCGCGCCTGACGCTTGCGTGCGCGATCGCGACGATCGCGATCGGCGTCACGGTGCTCGTTGGATGGGCGTTTCACATCGACCTCCTGACGCGGCTGCTCATCGGCAACGTGCACATGCTGCCGATCACCGCGATGACGTTCGTCGTCGCCGGCGCGTCGCTGTGGATGCAGCGCGTTCCGCGCGAGGAGCCGGGCACGCTGTCGCTGGTGGCACGCGGGCTCGCGCTCCTCGTGCTGGCGACCGGCCTCGTCACGCTCGCGGAGCGCATGTGGGGGCTGGACACCGCGCTCGACGAGCTGCTGTTCCACGACACGCTGGCGCGGCTGCCGTACCAGCCGGTCGGCCGCATGGCGACCAACTCCGCCGTGAGCTTCGCGCTCGCCGGTGCCGCGCTCTTCCTGCTCGACGGGCAGACGCGCCGCATCCGTCAGATCGCGCACTGGTTCTCGACGCTCGGCATCACGATCGCGGGGCTGGCGCTGATCGGCTACCTGTACGGGGCGACGGCGTTCTACAAGATGGACGCGGCGGCGCAGATGGCGGTGTCGACGGCGTGCGCGTTCTTCACGCTCGGTGTCGGCATTCTCAGCGCGCGTCCCAACTCGTCGTGGGCGGGGCGGTTCGTGTCGCGCACGGGGACGGGGATGCTCGCACGCCGCCTCCTCCTCGCGCTGACGATCGTGCCGCTGGCGCTCGGCTGGCTGTACAACCACGGGCGCGAGGAGCAGATCGTCGGGCGCGAGATCGGCATCGCGATCCTCGTCGTCGTGATGATGGGGATCCAGCTCACGGTGCTGCTGCGCGCGGCGGCGATCGTGCAACGCGGTGAGCGGGCGCAGGCGCGCGCGCTGGAACACGCGGCCGCGGCGCGCGACGAGGCCGAGCGGGCGAACCGGGCGAAGAACGACTTCCTCGCCGTGATGAGCCACGAGCTGCGCACGCCGCTGAATGCGATCATCGGCTATGGCGCGCTGCTGCGCGACGGGATCCCCGATCCGGCGACACCGGGCCAGCGCCAGCAGCTCGAGCGCATCGGCGCGAGCGCGAAGCACCTGCTCGCGCTGATCGACGAGGTGCTGACGCTCTCGCGGCTCGAGCTGGGACGCGAGCGCATCACGCCGGCGCGCGTCGGCATCGCGTCGCTCTGCGAGGAGGCGGCGGCGATGATGGAGCCCGAGGCGAGCCGGAAGGGGCTCGCGCTGACGCTGCACCTGCCGGAGCCCGTGTACACGATGACGACGGACGCAGGGAAGCTGCGTCAGGCGCTCGTCAACCTGATCGGCAACGCGGTGAAGTTCACTGATCGCGGCGAGGTACAGGTGCGCGCCTGGGGCGAGGACATGGGCTCGGTGATCGTGTTCGAGGTGGAGGACACGGGACTCGGCATCTCGGCCGAGCATCTGCCGATGATCTTCGACGCGTTCTGGCAGGTGGATCAGGCGCCGACGCGCCGCGTGGGCGGCACGGGGCTCGGGCTGCACGTGACGCGGCGACTCGTGCGGCTGCTCGGCGGCGACGTCGTGGCGCGCAGCGTTCTCGGTGAAGGGAGCTGCTTCACGATCCGCCTGCCGCGGGCGTACTGGGAAGTAGCCGCCGTGGGTGGGTCGCTCGACGTGATGGATACGGGGGAGCTGGCGGCGAGTCGGGCGGGATAGCGTTTCAACTGCCACTCCCAGTAGTGAGTCGCGAGTACTCGGTAGCGGGACCTGGCATACAAGCCCCCAGAAGGCTCCGGAACGCCCTCTCCCTGAACAGCGCACGTTGCTCTCCATGCGTCGCCCTGTGCGTGTGTTGGTGCTCGATGCGGCGACAGTGATCTTCGCGGTCACCGCACTCGCATCTCTGTTGCCGGCGAACGTCGTCGCACAGAGCTCGATGGACGCACCGGCCGAGATCCATGGTCGCGTGGTGGGGACTGACGGAGCAGCGGTCGACCGTGTCATCGTCTCGTTGCTCGGCGTGAGCGACGTGGTGACCGACAGCGCCGGAGCCTTCCGGTTCGTGTCACTGTCTCCCGGAACGTATTTCCTTCGTGCGACACGCATCGGGAACACGCCGGTCCTGAAGAACATCACGGTCGCCGCCGATGAGCATGTCCGGGTCGAGATCACACTGAACCCGATCGTGCATCAGCTCACGGCCGTCGTCGTGCGGGCGGATTCCGCCGTGACGGCCGTGAACGACCCGACTGGCTTCGAGCGACGCCGTCGAACGGAACAGGGCTTCTTCCTGACGGAAGAGCAGATCGAGCGGCGGCGCGCGATCAGCACCGAGCAGCTCTTCCTTGCCGTTCCGAATGTCAGAGTCGATACGGGCGGCATCGTGCTGATCGATCGTGGGGTCATCTCCTACAAGAGAATGCTCCTCGGCCCAGGCTCGAATCAGTTCAGCGGTCAGTTCATCGACTGTGTGGGCGTGCAGGTGTTCGTCGATGGAGCCATGATGCCTCAACCATTCGACGTGAACACCATACCGCCCCAGAACATCAAGGCGATCGAGCTGTATCGCGGGCCCGCCACGACGCCGCTCGAGCTACGCACTCCCAAGACGGTGTGCGGCACGCTCGCGATCTGGACGCGGTAATCGCGTCATCCGTGCGCGCCAACAGTCAGCGGGGGCGGAGTCGACGACTCCGCCCCCGCTGACCCTACCCCCTCTCAGGGCAGTAGCGCATCGAGCGACATCTCACGCTCGAAGTAGTGCGAGCGCCAGGCGGGCGCGACGCGGTCGAGCATCAGGGCGTAGGCGGCGCCGGCCGGATAGAACGCGACGCGGTTGCCACGCTCGAGGGAGCTGCCGCGCAAGCCCGCGCGCACACTGGAGTCGATGCGGTCGGCCACGGTCGCGTAGGGCACATAGTCGGGGAGCGCGGTGAACGCCGCGCTCGGCGCATAGTGCGTCGCGGCGAAGCGTGCGACGGCGAGCTCGGTGTAGCGCGCGACGCCCTCCTGCCACATCTGGAAGGCGAGATAGCGATCGTCATCGGAGGTGAGCGCATTGTGCAACTCACTGCGCGCGCCGCGCACGGCGGCCCAGCGTGCCGCCGCGCGCTGGTCGTCGGCGGAGAGAGCGAGCGCGCTGTCGAGTCCCTGCGTGAGTGCGGCGAATCGCGCGCGTACGCGTGCCGAGTCGTACGGGAAGGCGTAGTTCAGCATCCACATGCCGGTCTTGTCCCCGCGCGCGAGGCCGAGCGAATCGACGCGGGCGAAGTAGCCCGGGCGCGACGTCTGGAGCTGATGGAAGTGCTCGTGCAGCAACGTCACCACCCACTCCGTGCTGCTCTTGCCGGTGGCGGCGGGGAGACCGACGACGATGGTCGGCACGCCCCCGACGGCGGGGAAGGTCGCGAGCAGGTTCGGCGCGAACTGGCGCGGGCGCACGAGGACCTCGCTCTGCAACAGCGAGTCGTAGCCGACCCGGGTGAAATCGGGCGTCGGACGCGGATGGCGAACGAGGAACTCGCGGTCGGGGGTGACGAGCAGCACGGCGAAGGGGGCCGAGGTCCACGCAGGCCAGATCTGGTCGCCGACGGCGTCGGCCAGGCGGAACGCTTCGACGATGCGGGTACGGTCGTCGGGGGCGAGGGCGACGGCGGACGCCGGCGAGGCGGCCATGGCGGACGATGGGATCGCAGCGGGTGATGGTGGCGCGTGCTGGGTCGCGCAGGCGGCGAGCAGGGTGAGACCGATCGCGAGTGAGCCGGTGCGTGGCATGGGAGTACGTTCGAGGGTGCCGACGAGGGTGGGCGCGCCCAGGCGCCGCATGGTGAGACACAATGGCCCGCAAATTGGTGCCCTCCCGGCGGCAACGGCTTAGGTTGCGGTCGGTGTCCGACAGGGCATCCGATGCACCCCACCGATGCCGCAGTGAGCAGCTCCGACCCCAACGATCTCGACCGCCTGCGCCGAGGCGACATCGCCTCATTCGAAGCGCTGTTCTTTCGGTATCACGCCATGCTGTGTGAGATCGTCGACGCGTACGTCGGATCCCAGGCCGTCGCGGAGGAGATCGTCCAGGATCTCTTCCATACGATATGGCGTGATCGCGCGAAGCTGGCTGTCCGGGGTTCGCTGCGCTCGTATCTGTGCGTCGCGGCACGCAATCGGGCGCTCCAGCACCTGCGCCGCGGTGCCGTCGCGCGCCGGCATGCGCGGGCGGCGGCGGCGGAGCCGGATGTCGATCGGGAACCGCGCGCGGACGAGGTGCTCGAGCGGCGGGAGACCCTCGTTGCCCTGCGCCGAGCGATCGATGCGCTTCCGCCGCGCGCACGGCTGGCCGTCGTGCTCCGCTGGCGGGACCACCTCACCAACGCCGACGTCGCCGACGCGATGGGGATCACGGTCAAGGGGGTGGAGAAGCTCCTCGCCTCAGCGATGACCAGGCTGCGCCACCTCATGCGCTCGCACAAGAAGGACAGGTAGGGTTCCGGCGGGCCCAACGCGTCTCTTGGGCATGAAGCCCGACGAAGACCCGCTGGACGAGGATCTGCTCCGCCGCGCGCTGGCGCCCGACGCGCCAGTCGGTTCGCGGCGCGCGTGGGATACGGAAGCCGCCTGGCGTACGCTGCGGGACCGGATCGCCGCCGAGCCGCACGAGGAGCCGATCGCCGTTCGGCGTGGCTGGCCGGCGCGCCAGATGGTGCGCTGGATGGCGACCGCCGCGGCACTCGTGCTGGCGATCGGCGGCCTCTGGTACTCGCGCGCGTCGACCACGCCGCGCTATCGCACCGCGACGACGACGCGCGGCCAGCGCGCCACGCTCCGGCTCGACGACGGTACGCAGGTGACGCTCGGACCGGCGACCACCCTGCGTTACGACGTGACATCCCGGGCGCGGCACGTCGAGCTCCGTGGGCTCGCGCAGTTCAAGGTCGTCCACGACGCGTCGCGTCCATTCACCGTCCGCGCGGGGCGCGCCGAGGCCACCGACGTCGGCACCGAGTTCACCGTGCGTGCCTTCGGCGACGAGAACGCCGTGGTACTCGCGGTCACCGAGGGCGCGATCGCGGTTCGTGACGGCGCGAGCCGGCTGTCACTCACGGCGGGCCAGGTCGGACGCGTCGATGCGGCCGGGGTGCAGCGGGTCGCTGGCGCACCGTCGGACTATGCGCAGTGGATCGGCGGCCGGTTGACGTTCCAGGGCGCGACGCTGTCCGACGTCGCGCGCGAGCTCTCACGTTGGTTCGACGTCGACGTGCGCGTGGATGCGCGCGTCGCCGAGCGCCGCGTGAGCGCGACGTACGCGAGTCCGACGCTGGACGGCGTGCTCTCGGCGATCACCCGTGCGACCGGCAGTCGTACCGTGCGCACGAGCGCGGGGTATCTGCTGGCGCCGCGCGACGAATCGGGGAGTCGATGATACGCGACGTGATGTTGGTGCGCGTGGTGGTGGTGTCGAGCGTCTTCGCATGCGCGGCGCCGGTTGCATTGCGCGCGCAGTCGGAGACGTGTGTCGCGCCGGCACGCCCGGCGCGCGAGTGGGTGCGGCTCTGCGCCGGCGGCAACGGGATCGCGCGGCTCCAGAAGGTGATCGACGTGCCGTCGGGCGCGATGGCGGTCGGCGATGCGATCCGTGAGATTGCGCGGCGCGGTGACGTGGATGTCACGCTCGACGCGTCGTTGCCCGCCGTCGCCGAGCAGGTCACGCTGACGGAGGGGCGCCGCGCCGTGGCGGAAGCGTTGCTGCTCGTCGCCGACGGCCGCCACCTCGAGATCGACGTCGGTGCGGATGGCGGATTGATCGTCGTCGCCGAGCCGGATGCGAAGTCGAGCGCGGGGAACGCACGTTCGGCCACGACGGACTCGGTGCTCCGCGCGGTGCGGCTCTCGCGCGTCGTCGTGACGGCGACGCCGAACCGGGGCAGCCTGTTCGGGGCACCGCTCGTCGGCATGCAGACGACGGGCGCACGTGAGTTGGGCCTCGCGCCAGGCTTCTTCGGCACGGATGTGCTGCGCAGTGCACGCCTGCTTCCTGGCCTCAGCGCGCGCAACGACTACTCCACGTCGCTCAACGTGCGTGGCGGAGAGTCGGATCAGTCGATCGTCACCCTCGACGGCATTCCGCTCTATCATCCGTTCCACCTCGGGGGGCTGCTGAGCAGCTTCATCGAGCCGGCCGTATCGCGGATGGACATGTTCACCGGGGTGTTCCCGGCGCGGTACGGCGGACATCTGTCCGGTGTGCTCGACATGCGGTCGGCCGAGGAGCCGCGCTCGGGTATGCATGGGTCGGCGGATCTCAACCTGCTGTCGTCGAACGCGGCGTTCGGCGGGACGACGCGCGGCGGAGCGACGTCGTGGCTCGTGGCGGGACGGCGGACCTACGCGGACGCCATCGCAGCGTTCGTCGGGCAGGATCTGCCCTACCATTTCCAGGACGCGAATCTCCATCTGACGCACCGCTTCGCCGGTGGGTCTCGCGTGGCGCTGACGGCGTTCACGGGCCATGACGTCGTCGACTATCGGCGCGGCGCCGACACGGCGTTGATGTCGACTGGGAATCGTGCGGCGGGCGTGTCGTGGTCCAGAGCGTTGCAACAGCCGCCGTCGGTGCTCACGCGGTTCGGTGAGCACGCCGAGGTGGAGCAGCGCGCATCCATCACCGAATATCATGCAACGGCGAGCGCCGTCGACAGCCTGGCCATTGCGAGCGCCGTCAGAGACGTGCGGATCGCCGGCGCGCTCTCGGTGTTCGATTCGACGACTCGACACACACTCGGCTACGAGCTCGCGCGCCAGCAACTCGACCGTGCCGCCAGTCTGGGCTGGTCGATCCCGGAGTTTCGCAACTTCGTGCCCGAGGGACGATCGGTGGACGAGCTGCGCTCGGTAGCGCTCTGGTACGAGGCCCGAAGGCAAGTGACGTCGTCGCTCAGCGTGGAGGCGGGCGCGCGCGGCGACGTCGTCGGAGGGATCGATGGCGTGCTGCTCTCACCACGTGTCTCGGCGCGGCTGGCGCTGAATGCGAGCACCACCGTGACGGCCGCGGTGGGACGTCATGCGCAGTGGATGCACTCGATGGTACGTGAGGAGGTACCCCTCCGCCTGTTCGATTTCTGGATCGCGAGCGACAGCGCAGTCCCACCCTCGCGGGCATGGGTGTACACGCTGGGTCTCGAGCGCCGCCTCGATGCCTCCCGCGATGTCCACGTCGAGCTGTTCCACAAGCAGCTCTCGGGTCTCGTCACCCCGGATGCGCTGCAGGACACGCTCAGCTCCGGCGACGCGATCGGGATCGAGCGGGGCCGGTCGAGCGGCGCCGAGATCATGGTTCGCCAGGTGGAGCACAACGGCTTCTCCGGATGGCTCGCCTACTCGTTCTCCCTGTCGCGCCGCACGGACGCGAGCGGACTCTCGTACATCCCCGCGCAGGACCGGCGGCACGAGCTGAATCTCGTTGGGAGCTGGCGGACCAGCAGGTATCTCTTCGGCGCGCGGTTCGGCGTGTCGACCGGTACGCCGTACACGCGAGTCGACGGAGTGTACGATCGACAGCGGTACGATCCGCTGCTCGACGACTGGGAATACAGCGACCACGGCGCGACGCGGCAGTATCTGCTGGGACCGAGGAATGGTGAACGCTATCCGCTCGCGCACCGGCTCGATCTGAGTCTGACACGCATCGGCCGCGACGGAACGGCGCGGATGACGCCGTATCTCAGCGTCGCCAACGTGTACGGCGCGATGAACCCGGCCATCTACACCTTCGATTATGTGGGGTCAGTGCACGAGCGTGTCGGCGCGTCCAACTTCCGCTTCCTCCCGACCTTCGGAATCCGCTATGTCTTCTAGAGCGACGTGGGCGCTGCTCGCGCTCTCGCTGACCGGGGGCTGCCTCGATCACACGCCGCTCGGGCCCGGCGCGGATGTCGTGCTCGTGCAGGCGGTGCTCAACCCCACGAGGTCCGTGCAGCACATCGAAGTACGGCGCAGCGGGACCGATCTCACGGGGGGTGTGCCGGTTCACGGTGCGACCGTGACGCTCGAGGCGCCCGACGGCGCCGTGCACGTCGCGTCCGAAGTCCCCTCACCGAGCGATCCACAAGGCACGGCGAACTTCGTTGGACGCTACGATGTCGCCGTGGGCGCCTTGACCGTCGGTCAGCCCTATCATCTGCGCGTCGTCACGGCGGACGGCACGATCGCGGAGGGAGACGCGATCGTGCCGGCGACGCCCCCACCTCAGCTGATGACGGAGCGCCGCTTCGATCCCGTGAAGGACACGCTGCGGTTCGCCTGGCCACGTGCCACGGGCGCCCGGGCGTACGAGGTGCGGTTGATCCCACAGCCGGACTCCGCGGGGATCGTCTATACCGACCCGTACGGGCAGGTCTACTACTCGGGATACACGGCGCCTGACTTTCTCGCCTGGGTAGACACGAGCGTGACGATCGCCGGCACCGCGCGCCATCACAACGGACCGTTGTTCCAGCCCGGCGTGCGCTACGTCGTCATCGTGAGCGCCGTCGACGACCACTACTACGACTACTTCGCACACGAGAGCGATCCTTATTCGGCCACTCCGCTGCCATCGTCGCTCCGCGGCGGAGCCGGCGTGTTCGGCGCAATCGTGCCGATCGTGTGGCAATCGATCGTCGTCGAGGGAAGCACGCCCGGACTCTGACGCGTCGCTGACCGCCACGAGCCGGTGCGAGGGGGTACGCCGGGTCACGCGGCTGGTCGTTGCCAACCGTTCGCCGCCAGCCTGTGTCAGGGAGAAGGCATTGTACCGTCGCCCTCCACCCACCCGTCGCATGCGCGCTCTCCGCCGCCACGTCGCCATCGCCGCGATCGCCACCGTCGTCGCCGCCCCTGCCCTCGCGCAGCCGGCGCGACCGCCCGCCGTCACCGCGCAGGAGATCGTGCAGCGCTACATCGCCGCGCGCGGCGGACTCGAGAAGCTGCGCGCCATCCGCACGCTCGTCATGCGCGGGCCGCCGCGACCGAACGGCAAGCCCGGGCGACAGATGCTCCGGGCGCGGCCGTTCTACCTCAGCATCGGGTCCGAGGGGAACGACGGGTCGCCGTGGGAAGCGTACGACGAGTACGGGCTCCAGCCGCGCGTGACCGACGCACCCGGCGCGGCGCTGCGGCACACGGCGTACTTCGACGATCCGCTCGTCATGTCGCTCGAGCCGGGCTGGGCGATCGAGCTCACGGGGTCGGAGCGCATCGACGACCGGGACACGTGGCGGCTGCGCGTGCGCTATCCCGACGGCTTCACGAGCGAGTCGTTCGTCGACAAGACGACGTGGCTGCTCCTCGCGCGGCGGATCACGGCGCCGGTGCACGCCTTCGCCGAGCCGGTGACGAGCCAGGCGGTGTTCGGCGACTGGCGCCCGGTGAACGGCGTGCTCTTCCCCTACGCGCTGCGCGAGGTGGATCTCCAGTCGGGGGAGACGATGGACGCGAGCACGTGGCAGACGATCGAAGCGAACGTGCCACTCGCGCCGTCGGTGTTCTCACCCCCGCCGCGCACGGACGCGCCGGTGTCGCGGCTGGTGAACGCGATCTTCGCCGCGCGGCACATCCCGGCGGACGCACTGGGATGGTATCACGACTTCCAGCGCGATCCGGCGACGTCGGGGATCGACATCGCGGGTGCGATCGAATCGGTGGGCTACGAGTGCCTCAAGAACGGCGCGATCCCGGCGGGCACCGCGCTCCTCGAGGAGAACCTGCGCGCGCACCCGAGCTCCGCGAAGGCGCACTTCGGCGTCGGTCGCGCCTATCGCGCCGCCGGCCGCGAGACGGATGCGCTGGCCGAGTTCCGGGAGGCCGTGCGATTGGACTCGTCGCTCACGGCGGCGAGGGACGCGATCGACTCGGCGAGGTTGAAGTACTGATGTGCCTCTACGTCCATTCCGTGATCCGGTTCCCTTCCTTGTCCCGGAACTCGCCGCTCACGAGGAGGATCAGGTCGACGAGCATCCAGATTCCGAGACCACCGAGCGTGAACAGTTGCAGCAGCCCCGTGCCGATCTTGCCGACATAGAAGCGGTGCGCGCCGAAGACGCCGAGGAAGAAGCAGAGCAGACCGGCGGGGAGGATGCGCTTCTCCGTCGCCATCTCGGGGGGCAGCGGCTGCATCACGCCGCACGAGGTGCACACGACGGCCTCGGCGTCGATGATGCGGTTGCAGGCGAGGCAGAACTTCGTGGGGCGAGCGGGAACGTAGCTGCTGCCCATGGGGCTGGCGTGGTCTCGGGGTGGATGATCCTACCGTGAGAAAACTGCTACTCCCAAGTAGGTAGTCCCCGGTACCGCGTACCGGGACTGGCATACCGGCTCCCGGAATGCAGGGCCAGTTCTTCCCCAGAATGCGCGAGCGTGGCTCGGCTCCGCTAGCCCTCGCTGACCTTCCGCTCTTCCTCGACGTACGCCACGGCGCCCTTCACCGGCACGATCCCCTTTCCGTACCGCTGCGCCCACAGCTTGGTGAACTCGGCGCCGAGGAGCAGGATCATCGACGTGTAGTAGACCCAGATCAACACGAGCGCGAGGGAGCCAGCCGCGCCGTAGACGCTCCCGGGATCGGCCTTGCCGAGGTAGAGGCCGATCAGCGTGCGGCCGAGCACGAAGAGGAGCGCGGTGCCGAGCGCGCCGGCGCGGACGTCGCGCCAGCTGATGCGCGCGTCGGGGAGGTAGCGGAACATCGCGGCGAAGAGGAGCGCGATGACGAGGAAGCTCCCGATCGCCGTCGCCGTCTGCAGCAGTGCGGGCGGGACGCCGTAGCGGCTCGTGAGCGCGGTGCTGATCGCCGAGATCACCGTGCTGAGCGCGAGCGAGACGAGCAGCAGGAAGGCGACCGTGATGAGGATCCCGAAGGAGAACACGCGCTTCACGAGGAAGACGCGGATCTGATTGCGGTGCGGATCGGGCTTCACCCCCCACGCCTTGTTGAGCGCCTGCTGGAGCTGCGCGAACGCGCCCGTCGCGCCGATGATCAGCGCGATGGCCGAGACGATGGTGGCGACCGATGCCGCGTGCGACGAGCGGTGCGCGTTGCTGATGATCCCCGCGACCTGGGCCGCGCTCGCCGGCCCGATCAGCCGGCCGACCTGCCCCACGATCGCGTGCTCGACCTGCGCCGGATCGGCGAAGCGGCCGACGAGCGCGAGGAGCAGCGTCAGCAGCGCGGGGAGGGAGAAGAAGGTGTTGAACGACAGCGACGCCGCCATCGTCGAGCAGCCGTCGCTGAAGAACGCGAAGATCGTCGCCCAGAGGAGGCCCAGGTAGCCGCGGATCGTCGCCATCACGCCGGGCTTCTGCATCTCGTGCGCGGCGTCGCGCGCCTGACCGACCTCGTCGGTGGAGCGCTTGAGGACTTCCTGACGTTCGGCGGGTGCGGAGGGATTCGGCGGCGCAGTCACGGTGAGCGGGGCGGCTGGACGAATGGCTCGCCCCGCTCAGTTGCATGCGTCGCGCCGACGCGACTCGCACGGTGGCGCTCGCCACCGTGCGAGGGCGCGGACGTCAGTCGGTCGCCCGCTTCGCCTGCACGGTCATCGACGCCTGCACGGGCACCTCGATCATCGCCGCGTTGGCCTTCGCCTCCGCTGCGGCTGCGGCCGTCGCCTCCTGCACGCGCTTGCCGAAGATCCCCGGGAGCTGCACACCGCCGATCTCCTCGGCCACCTGCATGAGCGGGGGCAGCACCTTCACGAGATCCTCCACGAGGCTGCTCACGCCGCCCGGGCCGTTGGCGCCGCCAGCGCCGTTCCACAACACGACCTTGTCGAACTTGATGTTCGAGATCGCGCCGGCGAGGGTCTGCGTCACGACGGGCATCTGCTCGAGGAAGAGGAGACGATACGCGGCGTCCGGATTGCCACCGGCTGCCGCGACCATCTTCTGAAGGCCCTCTGCCTTCTTCTCCATGATCGAGAGGTTACCACGCGCTTCCGCGTCGAGTCGCGCGAAGGTCGCTTCCGCCTCGGCGCGCGCGGCGATCTTCACGCGCTCGGCGTCCGCTTCGGCGGCCACGATCATGCGTGCCTTCTCCGCCTTGGCCGGCGCCTCGAGCTCGGCGCGACGCTCCGCCTCGACGCGTTCCGCACGCGCGATCGCGGCGCGCGCCTGTGCTTCGTTCTCGACGCGCTCCACCTCGGCTTTCGCCGTGCGCTGCGCGATCTCCGACTGCTGCGAGGCTTCGGCGCGCGTGATGGCGAGCGTCGCCTGCGTGCGCACCACCTTCCCCTGCGATTCGGCCTCGCCGGCGATGGCGGCGGCATCTGCCGCGGCAACGGCGACGCGCTTGGCGCGCTCCGCCTCCTTCACCGCCATGTCGCGCTCGAAGGCGGCCTGCTGCTCGCCGACCGCCTGCTCCTTCTGGATCGCCGCGACGCGCACCGCGCGCTCGCGCTTTGCCTCCTCGAGACCGATGTCGCGATCCTTCTGCGACGAGGCGACGCTCACCGACTGATCGCGCTCGGCGTTGGCGACGCGGATCGCGCCCTGCTTCTCCTGCTCGGCGACGTCGCCGCGCGCCTTCTGGATCGCCTGCGCCGCGGCCTGCTTGCCGAGTGCCTCGAGGTAGCCCGACTCGTCGCGCAAGTCCTGGATGTTCACGTTGAGCAGCGTGAGCCCGACTTTCAGCAGCTCGGGCTCGAGCTGATGCTGCACGCGCTGGAGGAATGCCTCGCGGTCGCGGTTGATCTGGTCGATGCTCATCGTCGCGATCACGGCGCGGAGCTGACCGATGATGATGTCGCGCGCCGTCGCCTCGACCTGCGGATGCGTCAGGTTGAGGAGGCGGATCGCCGCGTTCTGCCGCACCGTTTCCTCGATGCCGATGGCGACGGTGAACACCGAGGGCACGCTGATGCGGATGTTCTCCAGCGAGAGCGCGTCGGGGAGCTTCACGTCGATCCGCAGGGGATCGAGGTCGAGGAAGGCGTACTCCTGGATGACCGGCCAGACCAGCGTGCCGCCGCCCGAGATGCAGCGTGCCGCGCCTTCACCGCCGACGCGTCCGGAGATGACGAGGATCTTGTTGGCGGGACAGCGCACGTACCGGTTCACGAGCATCAGCGCGAGACCGCCGAGCACGACGGCGACGGCGAGGCCGAGGATCACCGCGGCAGGGATGGCGCCGAAGACGGCGAGCGGTCCGGAGGCCGCCTCGGACGATTGCGCGATCGCGAGAGCGGAGGGGAGTGTCGAAGGGAGCAGCATGGGAGGCGATGGTGGAGGGGACGGCGGAACGAAGGTGCGGCGTCGGATCGCTAGGCGCGGTCCGGCAGCGGCACGACGGTGAGCGTGGCGTCGTCGGCCGCGTCGACGACCTGCACGGCGGTGCCGGATGCGATCACGCTGTCAGAGGGCGCACTCGCGCTCTGGATGGCGGGCCACTCCACGCGCCGGCCGGCGACGACGAGCGTCACCTTGCCGGGCCCGTGACCCACGGCGGGAATGGGCAGTGAGACGGTTGCCGGCAGTCCGACGGCGCGGAGCGGATGCACCGAGTGGTCGTCGTCGAGCCGCGAGAAGCCGCGCATCACGAACGCG
>Ga0070683_100001220_pt1 | contig 19528 bp, 16 predicted proteins | sample KBSC713LmetaG_FD_64662 | JGI IMG/M metagenome (GOLD analysis project Ga0070683, IMG submission 64662) | Corn rhizosphere microbial communities from Kellogg Biological Station, Michigan, USA - KBS C7.1-3L metaG | ecosystem: Host-associated > Plants > Roots > Rhizosphere ... | reverse complement strand
TAGGACAACGTCACGCAACGAGTGGGATGAGTGATAGAGGGACGAACTGATGGAATACGAGCGTTTCTCGTCGTTAGTAGCTCCCCATATTGCCACGCTGGCCCGCGTGGCCGCCGCGCTGGTGGGGATGGCCGACGCCGAAGACGCCGCTCAGGAGGCGTTGCTCCGTGCCTGGCAACATTGGCCCTCGTTGCGCGAGCCAGGCGCGGTGCGTGCCTGGCTGCTACGGATCGCAGTGAACGTCTGCCACAACTGGCGGGCGGGCCGCTTTGGCACGACTCGGCGTCTCAATGAGCCGCTCGACGCAGCGTTACACGATGTCGCGCAGGTCACTGATCGCGACGGACTACAGGACGCCGACGCGCTGGATATGCGGCAGGCGGTCATGGCGCTGCCAATCGATCTTCGCCGGGTCGTCGCGCTGCGTTTCTACGCGGGCATGGACTCGTCTCAGATTGGAACAATACTCGAATTGCCAGCGGCGACCGTACGGACACGGCTGCGGCGTGCGCTGGAACTACTGCGTCGCGATTTGAGCGCATGCGAGACGGATCCTTCGATGCCTCGCGGGGAGGGTATTCCCAATGGCTAATCAGCTTCCTGATGCGGAGACGGCGCGCGATTTGGAGGCGCTGCCCGCCGATTTACAGCCGCTCTATCGGCGTCTCACAGATGATGGCGCCGCCTGGCAGGCCGCCTCCGCCGCTAAGTTCGCGTCGCTGGCACGGGCGCTCGTGGCTGATGTCGAGCGTATCGCGTCCGATGGCGCGGTAGATGCGCAGGCGGACAACGCGGACGATACACCACAGGCAACGCCTGTCGCACTGCCTGTTGGCGCGCCCATAGTTCTGCCCGCTCATCGCCACAAACGCGAGTGGATTTTCGGGACGGTCGCCGCCGTGGCCGTGGTCGCGTTGCTGGCGCTGGTGTTGCAGGGCGTGCTCGCGGGCCGAGGATCAACCGGGCCAACGAATACGAAATCAGGACAGTGGCAAATCCTCGACAAGCTGACATGGAAACGCGCCTCGTCAGGGCAGGTTCTCCCAAGCATCGCGCCAACCAATCCGCAGGTGGTCTATGAAGCGACTAATCTGGTCAATGGCGCAGCGGAGACCAGCAAGGTGGTGAGCTACGCCAGCCTGCGTCGCACCGAGGATGGCGGCGAATCCTGGCGAACACTTACGCTGCCTCTGCCCATTGCCGATGTCTCGACCATTAACATCGTTGTCAGCCCGCTTCGCGCTCAGACGGTTTTCATGTCTCTCTGGGATCGTTCGAGCACCGCCTGCGAGCCGACCAATGGGGTTGTCGGCGAGGGCTGTGAACGTGGCTATGTGAGCTACGATGGTGGCGATACCTGGGTGTCTCAGCGTCTGCCAGTACGCGGTATCCTGGATCTTAGCCAGCCATTTGCCGTCCAGTTCAACCGGCTGTACGCCCAGAATGTCTGTAATGATGCGTCATGCGTCCATCTGCTCATCAGCGCCGATGGTGGCCTGACCTGGCAGGTCATCGACGGCCAGCTTTCCGCTCATGGCCAACTGGTATGCGCCTATGCCGCGACGCGCAGTGGTGGGAAAGTGTACGTCATTACCACAACGGTAACGGCTGGATCGCAGTTGCGTTGCATGCAGGCATCGAGCGATGTAACAATGTGGCGGAGTGATGACGCGGGTATATCCATGAACGCCGCCGATGCGGGCACACATTGGACTCAACTTGGCCCGCTGCCTTCTGATCCACAGGGCAGCGCACAGCGGAACGCGATATCGGGGAACCTGCTCTCTGCGCCTGGTGTGGGGCTGGTCTACCTCAACCTGGCGTACATGTCGGCGAATTCTGGCCCGATGTTTCTCTATAGTGAGGATTACGGCGTAACCTGGAAGCATACGCCACCAGTTCCTGCGACTCCCACACTCCCCGTGACTTCGGTTACGCTTATTCCCTATCCGGAGTTGACGATGATGGGAGAAACGGCGGCGTTGAGCGATGGGTCGCTCCTCTACATCCAGTTTGGCACGCTTCGCGCAGGCATGCGACTGACGCCCTACGTCTGGACGCTAGGCGCCAGCGCGTGGCAGCGGCTGCCAGCGCTTCCCGCCGAGGTGTCTGGCCCAGGGAGCATTACTGTGACTCCTGGCGCGAGTGGGCACGATACGATCACGACGGTGCTACGAGCGAATGGCGACGCGTCGAATCCCATCGCGTATTATGTCGTCCGCTATCAGATGTAGACCTTGCCCTCAACCTCTCCCTCACAGAGAGGGGGAGCCAGAGGGCAGAAGGAGAATAGGTCTACGGCAGATACTCATACGCGGGCAGTGTCAGGAAATCGACGAACTCGTCGGCAGTGGTGATCTTGCCGAAGATGGCGCTGGCCTGACCGAACGCCCGCCCAGCGTATTTCTCCGCGCCAAGCGCCAGCTCGATCCGCGCCAGTTCCTCGCGCAGCAGCTCGCGGAACAATTCGACCGTCACCTTGCGGCCGTCATCCAGCACACCGCGCGGATGGCGAATCCACTGCCAGACTTGCGCCCGCGAAATCTCGGCGGTGGCGGCGTCTTCCATCAGGTTGTTGATCGGCACGCAACCCAGCCCGCGCAGCCACGACTCCAGATACTGGACGCCGACGCTGATATTGGTGCGCAACCCAGCCTCGGTAATCGTTCCCTCCGGCACGACCAGCAGGTCAGCCGCCGCGACCCGCACATCCTCACGCCGACGCTCGACCTGGTTCGGCTGCGGCATCACCCGATCGAAGATTTCGGTCGCGATGGGCACCAGCCCTGGATGCGCCACCCACGTGCCATCGTGGCCGTCGGTCGCCTCGCGCTCTTTGTCTGCGCGCACCTGCGCCAGCGCCCGCTCGTTTACCTCAGGATCGGACTTGACCGGGATGAAGGCCGCCATCCCACCCATCGCATGCGCGCCGCGCCGGTGACACGTCTGGATGCAGAGGAGAGTGTACGAGCGCATGAAATGCGTCGTCATCGTCACCTGGGCGCGGTCGGGCAGAATGAACGCCGCGTCGTTGCGCCGCTTCTTGATCGCGCTGAAGATGTAGTCCCAGCGGCCGCAGTTCAGCCCGGCGGAGTGCTCGCGCAGCTCATAGAGAATCTCGTCCATCTCGAAGGCGGCGGGTAGTGTCTCGATCAGCACGGTTGCCTTGATCGAGCCTGCCGGGATACCGAGCGTCTTCTCCGTCAGCGTGAAAACGTCATTCCAGAGCCGCGCCTCGATATGGCTCTCCAACTTGGGCAGATAGAAGTAGGGGCCGGAGCCGCGCGCCAGCAATTCGGCGGCGTTGTGGAAAGCATACAGCCCGAAGTCGAAGAGACTGCCGGAGATTGGCTCGCCATCCTGCAACACGTGCTTTTCGGGCAGGTGCCAGCCGCGCGGGCGAGCGAAGAGCACTGCCACCTGCTCGTTCAGCCGGTATTCTTTGCCCTCTGGGCTGCTGAAGCTGATGGTGCGGCGGATGGCGTCACGCAGGTTGATGTGGCCCTCGATCAGATTGGCCCAGGTGGGAGCGTTGGCGTCCTCGAAGTCAGCCATGAAGACCTTCGCGCCGGAGTTGAGCGCGTTGATGACCATCTTCCGGTCAACTGGGCCGGTGATCTCTACCCGGCGATCTTGCAGGTCCGCTGGGATGGGCGCGATGGTCCAGTCGGCTGCGCGCACCTCGGCGGTCTCGGGCAGAAAGTCGGGCAGCTGCCCCTCGTCGAATGCCTCCTGTCGCTCGGCGCGCCGTCCGAGCAGCGCCAGGCGGCGGGCATTGAACGCCCGGTTGAGCGTGCCGACAAAGGCCATCGCCTCAGGTGTGAGAATCGCGTCATAGCCAGGCGCCATCGGGCCAATAACCTCGATGCCGTCGGTAAATGTGGATGTGTGAGCAGCCGTCATGAGTATCGCTCCTTTGCGGTAGACCTTGCCCTCCAGCTTTGATATAATGAGCCGGGCCAGATTTGGCCCGCATCAGGATGTCGAGAAGTCGTTCATTGGCTCCGCTGCGAACCGAGGCGCACCGGGGGTGGGCGTAATCCCCACCTCGACACCCTGACCCCATTCGTATGCTACTCGACGTCCCTCGCGTGGTTACGACGGATAGAGGGCACACTCTAACATACTACGATGCCCGCGCATCGCCGGGGACACGCGGGCTGCCAAGGCGGATCCGTACCGCAATCAGTGATGCGCGAACTGTGCCAATTCTGTCGAGCCAGTGAGCGCGGTCGTCGAAGACTGGCCGCTCGCTATCACCTGCGCCACCTCGTCGAAGTAGCCCGTGCCCACCTCGCGCTGGTGGCGGGTTGCGCTATAGCCCTGCGCCTCAGCGGCGAACTCGGCCTGCTGCAGATCAGAATAGGCGGCCATGCCGCGATCCCGGTAGCCGGTTGCCAGCGCGAACATGCTGTGATTGAGTGCATGGAAGCCGGCCAGCGTGACGAACTGGAACTTATAGCCCATCGCGCCTAGCTCGCGCTGGAAGGATGCGATGGTGGCCTCGTCCAGCTTCTTCTTCCAGTTGAACGACGGCGAGCAGTTATACGCCAACAGCTTGCCTGGGAACTTCGCGTGAATAGCACGGGCGAAGCGGCGTGCCTCCTCGACATTCGGCTCTGCCGTCTCGCACCAGATCATATCGGCGTATGGGGCATAGGCAAGGCCGCGCGCAATCGCCGCATCCAGCCCGCCGCGCATGCGATAGAAGCCCTCCGGGGTGCGCTCGCCGGTCAGGAACTTGTGGTCATACTCGTCAATGTCGCTCATAATCAGGTGCGCGCCATTGGCGTCGGTGCGGGCCACCACCAGCGTCGACACGCCCATCACGTCGGCTGCCAGACGGGCGGCGACCAGATTGCGTACCGCGTTCTGGGTGGGAATCAAGACCTTGCCGCCCATATGGCCGCACTTCTTCTCGGAGGCAAGCTGATCCTCAAAGTGGACGCCCGCCGCGCCCGCCTCGATCATCGCCTTCATCAGCTCAAAGCAGTTGAGCGGGCCGCCGAAGCCTGCCTCGGCGTCGGCGACGATGGGGGCAAACCAGTAGGTGTCGTCGTTGCCCTCGGCGTGGTGAATCTGGTCGGCGCGCTGGAGCGCCTGGTTGATCTTGCGCACGACCTGGGGAACGCTGTTAGCCGGATACAGGCTCTGGTCAGGATACATGGCTCCTGCCAAGTTAGCGTCCGCCGCGACCTGCCAGCCGCTCAGGTAAATCGCTTTGAGACCAGCCTTTACCTGCTGCATCGCCTGATTGCCGGTCAACGCGCCGAGCGCGGCGATATAGGGTTCGGAGTGGAGGAGCTTCCAGAGGCGGTCTGCTCCCATACGGGCGAGGGTGTATTCAATGGTGACCGAGCCGCGCAATCGTAAAACGTCGTCCGCGGTGTAAGGTCGAGTGATATCAGTCCAACGGGCGTCGTGAAGCCAGTCTTTCGCGAGTTCCTGGGCATGCTGTTCGCTCATGATGATCCTTCCAGTGTCCTCGCGGACACGGCGCACTGCATCGTGCGATCCGCGCCATAGACTTCACAGTGTGCCCATGCAACGACGGATAAGAAGAGCATACTGGAAATCGCGACATAATTGCCACTAAAATATCTTTGGAAAGTGATTTATGTTCATAAATCATTTACATCCCTTAATGGAAAGGGTTTAGCGATGCTTATCAATCTCCACCAGTTGCAGATTTTTCAGGCGGTCGCCGTTCATCGTAGCTATACGCGCGCCGCCGAGGCGCTCTACCTGAGCCAGCCCGCCGTCTCGCTCCAGGTGCGGGCGCTCGAAAAAACAATAGGGTTGCCCCTCTTCGAGAAGAGCGGGCGCACGCTGCGGCTGACCGATGCCGGACGCGAGCTGCTGACCTATAGCGACCGCATCTTCGCGCTGCTGGACGAGACGAAGCTGGTGCTGGAGGAGTTGAGCGGCGCGCGGCGGGGGATGGTGAAGGTTGCCGCCAGCACCACCGCGGGCATCTACGTGGTGCCGACGGCGCTCGGCGCGTTCCATCGGCAGAACCCTGACGTCAAGCTAACGCTGGATGTGGTCAACCGCTTCACGGTGCAGGAGCATCTGCTCAACGACGAGATCGACCTGGCGGTGATGGGGCTGATCGAGGATACGCACGAGCTCGATGTCGAGCGATTCCTCCCCAATGAGCTGGTAGTGATCGCGCCGCCCCATCATCGCCTCTCGGGACGCTCCGATATTCCGCTCGAAGAGCTGGTCGAGGAGACCCTGCTTCTGCGCGAGGCAGGCTCCGGCACGCGCACCGATGTCGAGCGCATGTTTTCAGCGCGCGATATCCCGCTGCACGTCGGCATGGAGCTACGCAGCAGCGGCGCTATCAAGCAGGCGGTGGCGGCGGGCCTCGGCGTCTCGGTGATGCCGGAGAGCGCGCTGGAGCTTGAGCTGAAGGCGGAGCGCCTGATTACGCTGGACGTGGAGGGCTTCCCCGTTCACCGCTACTGGTATCTGGTGCGCCGCGCTGGCCGCCATCTCTCCGCCGCCGCCGATGCGCTCTGGAGCTTCCTCCGCGCGTACCGCGACCAGGGCGAGACGCTGCTGGTGAATGGACGATTAACCAGCAAGTAAGCGCTCGACCTCGGCCAGATCGTCGGGCGAGAGCTTCCAGTCGGCGGCGCGCGCGTTCGCGGCGACCTGCTCCGGGCGTCTCGTGCCAGCGATGATCGTGCTGACGGCGGGGCGCGACGCCAGCCAGGCCAACGCCAGCTCGGCGACGGTGTGGCCCGATTCACGCGCCCAGGCGTCCAGCCGCTGCACCGCCTCCAGCGTGGATTGTCGCAGTCGCGATGCGAAGTGCGGGTTCTCATAGCCGCGCGTGCCTTCGGGCGCGGGCTTGCCGGGCTGATACTTCCCGGTGAGCACGCCCGCATCCAGCGGGAAGTAGGGGATGATGCCCAGCCCGAACGCCTGGCAGACCGGCACGATTTCGCGCTCCACCTCGCGTTTGAGCAGGTTATACTCTGGCTGGACCGAGACAAAGCGATTCAGATGGGCGCGGTCGCTGATCCAGAGCGCCCGCACGATGCGCCAGCCGTCGTAGTTGGAGCAGCCGATATAGCGCACCTTGCCCGCGTGCACCAGGTCGTCGAGCGCGCCGAGCGTCTCTTCCAGCGGCGTCTGCGGATCGAACTCGTGGATCTGATAGAGGTCAATCGTCTCGATGCCCAGTCGGCGCAGGCTAGCCTCACATCCGGCGATGATGCGGCGGCGTGATGAGCCGTGCTCGTTTGGCCCGTCGCCCATGCGCATGCCGACCTTGGTGGCGATCACCAGGTCGTCGCGGTGGCCTTGAATCGCGTTGCCGAGCAGTTCTTCCGAGAGGCCGTTGCCGTAGATATCGGCGGTATCGATCATATTGATGCCGCTCTCGATGGCCTGGCGAACGATGGCCGTCGTCTGCTGCTGGTCGGCATAGCGGCCAAACGTGTTGCCGCCCAGGCCAATCACCGAGACGCGCAGGCCAGATGCGCCGAGTTGCCGGTATTCCACGAAATTGCTGTCCTTTCGATGTCAGTAAAGAGACATTTGCGAGCGGGCGTCGCCAATGCTTCATATATGATAGCGGATTATGCAACATCCCAATCGTGATGTGGCGGCAATTTCGTGCTATCGTGAGGCTGATACGTGGGCAGGCTACATGCAACCGTTTGTCGTATCCGTATCCGAGATGAGTGTCTGGCGAGCGAGTTGCTTGCGGTGGAGACAACGTGACCGAGACAAAGACGTGGCGTGACGGGCGAGATGAGCGGGATGAGCGAGATCACCACGCGGATGGCGAGGCCGACTATTACGCTATCCTCGGGGTCGCGCCGGATGCCAGCCACAATACGATCCACCAGGAGTATCGGCGGCTGGCCAAGCTCTGGCATCCCGACCGCTATACCTATGCGCCAGCCGAGCTGCGCGAGCGCGCCGAACGCCGGATGCGCACGATCTCGCGCGCCTGGACTGAGCTGGGCGATCCCATCCGCCGCTACGCCTATGACCGGCGCCGCCACGCGGCCTCGTGGCCGAGCGTTACTCCGTCGACTGAGATGGGCAAGCAGATGGACAACGGGGCCGGAGTCTTCGCGGGCATGCTCTGTGTCATTCTGGCGCTGCCCTTCCTGATCAACCTGCTGAGCGGCTCGCTGCACGAGACCTGGCAGGTGGTGCTGATGGCGGCGATGGTATTTGGGCTGGCGGCGTTGGCAGGCTTCTTCTTTACCGGCGATTCGCCGCTGGCACGCATGGCGACCCACTGGGCCGAGGGCGAGCCGCGCGGCTTCCACGAACAGCCAGTGGCCTATCAGCAGACGGGCGCTTCGAGCTATCGATTCGAGGACGCTGCTACGAGCGATGAGACCGATGAGAGCGACGACGATGCCGAGCGCGCACGGGAGTTCGACCGGCTGGTCGATCAGGCGCTGGCGACGATTCCCGACGAGTTCAAGCCATTCATGAACAATGTGCTGGTGCGGGTCGAGCGCGAGGCGACCGAGGAGGAGCTGCGGCGCATGGAAGTTGGCCCAGGCGGCATGCTCTTCGGCCTCTATACCGGCGTCCCGCTGACGGCGCAGGGGGCGCAGGCCGTTGGCACCGAGTTCGTCACGATCTACCGCGGCCCTATCGAGCGCTACTGTCACGGCGACCACACACGCATCCGTGAGCAGGTGCGGCGCACGGTGCTCCATGAGGTGGCGCACCACTTCGGCATTGACCACGATCAAATGCCCGACTGGCTCAAATAGCGGAATGCTCAGCTCTTTGCCGCTCGACTACCCCAGCCTTCCCTCTCAGGCACACGTACTCCTTGCTTCGTAGGTTGCGAACGGAGTACAAGGAGGGATATAGTGTACCCCACACGTCTTGCTCGGTTTGATCGGTGATATGGTGAGCAGAGTCAACGCCAACAGATAGGCGAGGATTGGCGCTATGAGAACGCAACGGGACTCTACCTTCTTGCAACGGCTCGCCCAGCGTCTGTTCGCTCCTCCCCCACGCTACATGCTCATCGTCGATCCTGATCTCAGTGGCGCCCAACAACTTGCGAGCGGACTAGGGCGCAGGCACAGCGTCGCCGTGGTTGGCTCTGCACAGGAGGCGCTGCATGCTATAGCGACGCGGGCGCCCTCCATCGTTGTCACTGAACTGGACCTGCCCGACGCCTCCGGGCTGGAACTTCTCGCGGCGGTGCGCGGTCGCCCGGCCACGCGCAATGCGGTGCTTGTGGCGGTCACAGGCCGCACCGCCGTACGGGACAAGATCGCTGTTTTCCAGGCAGGCGCTGATGACTGCCTGATCAAACCAGTTGATCCACAGATGTTCGCGGAGCGCATCGAGCATCTGAGCAATTTTCGCCGGACGCCAGGAGCTCCTGGCGACAAATCCCCTGAGTGACTGAGCCTGGTCGGTTGTCTGGGTAGACCCGGCCAGACGCGCCTTTCATTCGGAAGCGAGAGCGGCGGGGAAGAGCAGTGGAGGGGAAGTATGGGCCGATGCCAGGCTCCTTCATCGTGCGAACGCTCGCTCTGGTCATAGGTGCGGATGTGTGGGGCATATCGCCAGTATCTCGCGCGAAAAATAGTGTCATCTCCACGGTGTTTCCAGCTATCGCCCTCATCGTCGGAGGGAGACGATCAGGGAGAAGATAGAGGCGCATAGAGGGGGTAAGGCATGTCCAGCAACTATCCAACGTCGCCGCAGGATCACGCCTCGGGATGGACGCCACCGGAATTTGCCGGGATTCGCCAGGGACGACAAAAAAAGATGTCGTCAGCTACGGAGCCCATGTGGAGCACGGATCCCGCAAGTGTGGGTGGTTCGGGTTCGCTCGGGGATTGGCCGGGATGGCGCGATACGGGACACCCGGCGCCAGCGCGATCCCCACGTCTCAATCCTCTAGACTTTTGGCTGCGCCTGACATCTCCCCAGCCGCCGATGGGATCGCTGGCGCTACTCCCGGCAGAGGCGCGTGAGCATCTGAGGCAGTCACGCCTGCTGAGCGAGATGCTCCTGGGAGCCATCGCTATGATCCTCGTGCTGGCGCCACGGAGCTTCGTTGGTGAATTCAACACGGTGCTTCTGAGCGTGCTCGGAGTCGGCTTGCTGATGGTGGCTATCTGCGCGATACTCAACCGATACGGCTACATACGCATTGGCGGCTGGCTCTTCGTCCTTGGCATCGCCAGTGCCATCGCCAGTTCTATGGTCTTTCAGACAGGCGGGCTGAGTCTGGCCAACCGCGCGACATTCCATATGCTGGCGATTCCCATTATCGTCGCCTCGATCCTGCTTTCGCCGCGCGCGCCGCTCTTGATGTGGCTTGGCTGCACTGGCTTTATGGTCTTTGAGTTGCTCTTCGGGATCCATCAGCGCGATCTGGACGTCTACATTGCGCAGTTCGGCGTCTATGGCACGGCAATCACCCCTGCCGCTTCGATGGCATTCATCGCTCTCATCTCGTCACTCGCTGCGCGCAGTGTCCGGCAAGCGGTACATGAGGCTGACCGCACTTATGAGCTGGAGCGCGCCTACCTGTTCATCGTCGACCAGAAGCGGCGGCTCGATATATCCATCACCGCATTACAGGAAACTCAGGCGCGTGCGGCAAATGGCGATCTGAGCGCGCGCGCCACGGTCGCTAGCGGCGAGCTGGCTCCGCTGGCGCACAGCCTCAATCTGATGTTGGAGCGTTTGGCGCGCTCGCGTGGCGCTGAAGAGACGCTCGGCGGCATCGAGCACAGCATCGCGCAACTGGAGCGCGCTACCTATGCCCTCTCGCAAGGGCAGCTCCAGCAGCCTATCTCGCCGCAGGACTTAGGGCGTCTGACACCAGTAGGGCTGCATCTGGAACAGCTCCGCACGGGCATTCTGCAAGTCTTGCGCTATAGCGGCGGCCTCGCGGAGCAGATGGCGGCCGCCAGCAAGCTCATGCTGGAGGCCAGCCAACAGCAGCAGCGAGATCGGCTCATCCAGGCACAAACCGAGCTTCAGCGCCTCGTAGAGCAGTTACAGCGCTACCTGCGCCAATTCTCCGACGGTTAGCCGCCGCATCCTGTGTTGTCCCTGTGTGACGCGAGCCATTTTCGCATGCCCACTACAGGGTGTACAATGGGGCGGAAATGACGACGCGGCGCGCTCGCTGTGCAGGCAGGGCCAGGAGGGGGCATCCTATGGGTACGAATCGGCCGGGTGGCGACATGCGCTCGGCGTCAGACGACGACACTGACCCGGATCTGCGGCGACGCGCGAACCAGCAAGTGCCCATACAGGCGCCGCCCGGCGCGCTGCAATCCACCATTGGCGACGACAGCGAAGACAAGACGCGCGACCTGCCACCGGAGCTGATCGGCGGCCCCATCCCGCGAATACCGGCTAGCCGCCGTCCCCAATTGATCGCCATCGCCTCGGTGATCGCGCTGGCGGTGCTGCTCGTCACCTCGCTGTTTCTGGCGACACGCGGGCGCGGCAGCGGCGTGCTGGGCAACGGGCCAGCCTTCGAGGGCTGCGACGACAATACGCCCTGCCAGGTGGCGGACAGCTACCTCGCCGACTACGTCGCGGGCAAATATGACGCCCTCTACGGCCTCGTCTCACAGCAGACGATCAAGCAGTTTGATGATCCACGCATTCTTCGCGGCAATTATCAGAATGCGCACGACTATATCACCACACGCACCGCAGACATCCTGGCGCGGGCGCAGATTACGTCCATCACCGCCTCACCTGATACCGCCCAGAAGTCCAGCGCGACCACGGCGACCGTCCCCGCGCGCATCGAGTTCCAAAGCTCGCGGGTCGGCTCCTTCGAGCAGGACATCTCCATCCCGCTCGTCTACGAAAATAACCAGTGGCGCGTCCTCTGGACGCCAGGCCTGATCTTCACGCAGCTCGACGACGCCAGCGACCCCTACTACTCACGCAAGGTGGACCTGATCGCCCTAGACGGCGCGCGCGGCACGATCTCCGACCGCGATGGCAACGTGCTAGCGAAGGATGACACGGTCTACGATATTGCCGTCACGACCTCGAAGCTGACCGATAGAACGGCTGAATTGACCACTCTTGGGAAAGACCTCGATTTCACGGTAAGCCAGCTCAATCAGAGATTGGCGGACGGCCCTGACAACGGCCCTGTAGCAATCCGCACGATCACCGCGCAGCTTTACCAGCAGGTGAGCGGCGACCTGGGCAAGCTGGCGGGTGTCTCGGCGGAGAAGACGACGGGCCGCGTCTATCCCTATGGGACGGCGACGGCCCCGGTGACGGGCTATGTGGCGCCCGTCACCGCCGACGATATCAAGAATGACAAATCAGGCTACTACGATAATTCAGCGGATGTCATCGGCAAGGCGGGCGTCGAGCTCTGGGGCGAGCAGTATCTGCGCCCGCAGCATGGCGGGCGGCTCCAGATTTTCGAGACCAACGCCGACGGCTCCGATGGCGCGGCTGTCTTTACCGTCGCCTCGCGCATTCCCACCGACGGCGACGACATCCACACGACCATCTCGCTCAAGGCGCAGCAGACGGCGATGACGAGCCTCAGCCAGCAGGCGGGCCACAACGGCGGCGCGCTGGCGGTGGACCCGACGACCGGCGAGGTGCTGGCGATGGGCACGTACCCGACATACAATCCGACCGATCTCGCGCTTGGCCTGACGCCGAACGCCTATGCCCGGCTCAACGCGCTCAACGCGCCGTTTCTCAATCGGGCGATGGCCAGCGCTCAGCCCGTCGGCTCGGTCTTCAAGCTCTTTACACTGGCGGCGGGCTTGCAGAATAACGTGAGCGCGGCGCAGATATTTACCTGTAAGGGGTCGTATCAGGTGCCGGGCGAGGCGAAACCGCGCAAAGATGATCTGCCACAGGGCCATGGCAAGATCACCGCGCCCTACGCGCTGACGCCGTCATGCGATGTAGTCTTCTGGCAGATTGCGGTAATGCTCAACGGCAAAGGCCCGACGCTGTTGCCGAATATGGCGAAGTCGTTCGGCTTCGGCGCGTATACTGATATTGTCGGCGTGCCAAGGAGCGACGAGAATCCAGGCATCGTGCCAGATCCGGACTGGATGAAGGCGAACAACCACGGCAACTGGTCGGTGACCGACGCGGCAAACCTTGGCATTGGGCAGGGCTTCTTCCAGGCGACGCCCGCGCAGATCGCGCTTGCCGCCGCGGCTATCGCCAATAATGGCGTGCGCATGCAGCCGCGGCTGGTAGCGTCGGTGGTCGCCAGCAGCGGCGCCACGGTGACATCATTCGGGCCGACACAACGGGCGGCGCTGCCCCTGAGCGCGGATAACCTGGCGACGATCCAGGCGGCGATGCTCGGCCCGCTCTATGATCCGAACGGAACCGCCTATGGCGACTTCAAGAGCGTGCCGGTGCTGGTCGCGGGCAAGACCGGAACGGCAGAATCGGGGCAATCGCTGCCGAATGGCTGGTTCGCCTGCTATGCGCCCGCGTCGCCTGCCAGCGGCCCGGCGGTCACGCCGAAAATTGCCATTGGCTCGCTGGTGGAGCGGTCGGACTTCGGCGAGAAGTATGCGCTGCCCGTCAGCAGAGCCATCCTGCGGGCGTATCTGGGCGTCTGATATCTGGGAGCGCGCGGAGGAAGGATCACACGATGGGCGAGCGTGCCATGCGGGTTGGCATCGGCTACGATGTGCACGCCTTTGCGCCGCCGGATGCCGGGCGTCCGCTGATGATCGGCGGAGTCGCCATTCCGCATGACCGCGGGCTGGCTGGCCACTCCGACGCCGATGTGCTGCTGCATGCGGTGGTGGATGCGCTGCTGGGCGCGGCGGCGCTTGGCGACATTGGCACGTACTTCCCCTCCAGCGATGCCCGCTGGCAGGGAGCATCCAGCGGCGATTTCCTGGCGCATACCGTCGCGCTGCTGGCGGAGCGAGGCTGGCGTATCGAGAATATGGATGCGACGGTGGTAATGGAGGCGCCGCGCCTCGGCCCGCATGTCCCGGCGGTTCGTGCCGCGGTGGCGAACACGCTTCAGGTCTCGGTGGATTGTGTCAGCGTGAAGGGCAAGACGACCGACCGGCTTGGATTCACTGGACGAGCTGAGGGCGTAGCATGCTATGCCGTGGCGCTTATCTCGCGCCCAGCCACGGCAACCTAACGGCGGGGCCGCGCCTATCCTTTGCAGCCGAGCCAGCGGCGGCCATAGGCGCGCATGTCTTCGATGAGGACGAAGAGCGCCTGCCCCTTTTCGGTCAGCGAGTATTCCACCTTGGGTGGCACTTCGGCGTAGGTCTTGCGCTGCAAGATGCCTTCGCTCTCCAGCGCGGACAGGCGCTCGGAGAGTGTCTTGGGACTGATGCCGACGAGCGAGCGCTCCAGTTCGCTGAAACGCTTGGTGCCTGTAGTGAGATCGCGGATGATGAGCAACGTCCATTTTCCGCTAACGATGCTTGCCGTCCGGGCGACGGGGCACACCAGCGAGTCGTCGTCCTCACAGGTGATGGCGGCAGTCGCGGTTTCTTCTGCCAGCGCGCTTCGCCGTGCCATGTCTCTTCTCCTCCGTCGCTATCGTAATCGTATGCAGGGCAATGCACTCTTGATGCAGGCTGCTGCTCGGTGTGCTGCGACGGTCCACGAATCGCTTCTTAGTTCTTCCATACTATACAGAATGATACCGCTCATCTGGCGCGCTGTAAAGGCGGTATTTCTGCGGAGACAATGCCTATCCACGCGTCCAGTAGGCTGGAACGCCAGAAAACCAGCCAGGTGGAATTAACGCAAGCCTGTTCGTGATGTGGTGGTAATTTACCACACATCGGCGTCCCAGGTATAGCTCCGAGCGCGATGCAGCCGTGAATCTCGTGCTTGTACGGCACTAGACGCCATGTTATGATGCGCTAACTAGACGGCGCAGTGCCAGCCTTTCGCGGCGTCAAAAGCGCATGTGCGGGTGGCTCACGCGGTCACGACACGCTTGATGCAAAGGAGCACGCCGTGAGCCAGGTTTCGTCGCAGCCAGCCAGCCAGTCAGCGGCGCCGGGCGCTATGGCCCGCGCGGGACGCTATGCCGCCTACATCTTCTGGTTGATGTTCGTTATCAACTTCCTCAATTATCTCGACCGCTGGATCTTCACCGGCCTCAGCGACACCATTCAGCGGGACTTGCATTTCAACGAATTTCAGATGGGACTCCTCACCAGCGCGTTCCTATTGGTCTATACCATCGTCGCACTGCCATTGGGTTTCCTGGCTGACAAAATCGCCCGCAAAACGATAGTGGGATTGGGCGTGGCCGTCTGGAGTGTGGCGACGGCGTTGACCGGATTGGCGCGAAGCTTCCCCCTCATGCTTACCGTGCGGACATTTCTCGGCGTTGGCGAGGGCAGCTACTACCCCGCTGGAACTCCAATGCTTGCCGCATACTATCCTCCTCCGCGTCGCGCCAGTATTATCGCGCGTTGGAGTGTAGGCGCCTTGATCGGCGCTGGCGTGGGCTTTCTGGTGGCCACAGCATTCAATTCTCCCGATAAATGGCACTATGCCTTCTTCTTCACGGGCATTCCTGGTCTGATCTTCGCATTCCTTGTCTGGCGCACCCGTGAGAAGACGCGGCACGAGGACGATCCGCCTGCCGAGCATCTGGCTGGTGAAGGGAGTCGAACGTTTTTCCAGCGTCTGGCGGCCTATTTGCGCATCCCGAGCTTTCGGGTGATTGTCGCGTTGCATGCGCTCGGTTTCTTCGCGCTGACAGGTGTTACGTCCTGGCTAGTCATATATTTGAGTGACACATATGGAAGTGTGGGCAGTTACTATCCGCAAGAAGGTCTCTCGCCGGGGATGGTCTCATTCCTGGCAGGCGCTGTGATACTGCTGGGTGGTATTCTGGGAAATCTAGCCGGGAGCGCATGGGCCGGGCGTTTGAGCCGACGCCACGCGGGTGCGCGCGTGCTGGCAGGTGGCCTTGGCTTCCTGTTGGCTGCGCCCTTCGTGATCGGGGCGGTGGGAGCGCCGATGGTATTACGACAGTTGGCATTCTTCACTGAAGCGAGCGTGCATACGCAACTTACGATTGGCCTCAGTATCTTCACGGTCTTCGCGTTGCTGGCGGCGTTCTTCCTCAACATTTACAATGGCCCGGTGAGTGCAGCCTTGCTGGATGTAGTGCCTGCGGCTGAGCGTGGCGCGGCAGGTGGTACTGAATTAACGCTGGCGCATCTGTGTGGTGACGTGTATGCAGCGGTGCTCATCGGTGCAATTGCTCAGGCTTTGGAAGGGGCGCTAGGCGGGAAGCAGGTTGGGCTGGCAATGTTGCTGACCTGCCCGCTAGCGCTGGTGGCGTCGGGCGTCGTCGGCATCTGGGGCAGCCGCTTCTACGCGCGCGATGTGGCGGCGATTGGTGGCACGGCCTCCGAGATGCTCGGCACGGCGGCGGCAGAGTAATTCGGCAACATGTGTTCCGGGGGCCGCAGGCTGAAGCTCCGCGGCTCAAACCGCTTGTGTTGAGGTCATTGGCCCAGACCCTCTCCCCCAGCACCCTCACCGACGCGGGGCGGGGAGCCAGAAGCAGAAGCCAGCATGCCAGACGCGTGTTCTGGTTCTGGTTCCCCTCTCCCTGAAAGGGGGCGGTGGACCCAATGGCAACATCCAATGCGAAACCAGTATAATTCCTAGATGAGACTACTGCGAGCCATTGGGATTTGGCTCATTGAGCAGGTCTGGCTAGTCCGCGCAGGCGGACTTCGTGGCCGCAGGCCCTCCAGGCGCGGTTTTAACCGCCCGTACCCCCTCCGCCAGCCTGCTCCGCATCCGCTGGCTGTTCGGGCGCGGCCACATCTTCGGCCTCGCCGGGGTAGAGTCCCATGCCCGAGGACGGGCCAAGCTCCGACTCTGGCTCTGCCAGCCGTTCGGCTTTATATGCGAGCGTATGGCAGATCAGCTCCGCCGCCGCGTCGAGCGAGAGAATCGCGGTATTGATCGTCACGTCATAGCGCACGGGGTCGTCAGGCTGGAGATGGTACTGCGACTGCACGTAGCGCCTGCGGCCATTATCTTTCAACGTAATGCGCTTGCGGGCGTTCGCTTCGTCCAGCCCCTCGCGCCGCGCCACATAGGCGACCCGCTGCTCCAACGGCGCGATAACAAACGCTCGCAACACGTCGCGCCGACTCTCGAGCAGCGTGCCTGCGCCCCGGCCAACGATCACCGACTGGCCCTCTTCGACCGCCAGCTCGATCACCCGATGCAGCGCATTCTGATAGAGCCGCTCGCGTGTGGCGGGCGAAGGTGAGGGCGGCACATTCTCGACCATGCTTGGATACATCAGCGACATACTGTTGAGCGCGCGCAAAATGAAGCCCTCGGTATGTTCGTCAAGGTCTTCGGCCTCTTCCTCGGAGATATGCAGCTCGTACGCCACCTGGACGATAACCTCGTGGTCAATCAGCCGCCAGCCCAGCCGCTTCGCCACCCGCCGCGCGACCTCGCCGCCACCGCTGCCATAGAGCCGCGCGACGGTGATCGCGCGCATGCCGCCCGTTTGCGTCGCCTGATCCGCCTGAGCCGCCTGTGTCTGTGTCGCCTGGGTCGTGACCCTTCCTTCTGACTCCGTCATAGGACCGTTCTCCTGTGCTGAACGCCTCCACGATTCAGCGCATCCATGCGTCAGAGTGCCAGTGGATAGTCCCGTTAGCTGCATTGTACCAGAAAAAGCGGGGAACAGTGGCCGAATGGTCGCCTGGCTTTGACGGCCCGTCTCCCGCATGCTACACTGGCGCCCGGCGCCGGAGCTATCCCGCGCGCCAGCGAGACGCTTCCGCCCTGGAGGACCGCCTATGACCGCGATCTGTATCGCCAACAATAAAGGTGGCGTCGGCAAGACGACGACCGCCGTCAACCTTGCCGCTGGCCTGGCGCGCCTCAACCAGCGCGTGCTGGTGATCGATCTGGATGGGCAGGCCAACGCGACCTATGCGCTGACCGGGCGCGTGCATCCAGTGCCGTCAGTCTACGATGTGCTGGTCGGCAATCGCCAGCTTGATACCGTCCTCTGGCAGACCAACGAAGAGAATGTCTGGATTGTGCCTTCCGACGGCCGCCTGCAACACGCGGACGTTGAGCTGGCGGCGCGTCCGGGGCGCGAGTTTCGGCTGGCGCGGGCGCTCTCTGGGCTGGACTACGACTACATCATCATTGATACGCCGCCGTCGCTCGGTGTGCTCACACAGAACGCGCTGGCCGCCGCGACCGATGTGCTGATACCCATCGGGCTGACCGAGTTCAGTGTCATCGGCATGGACAAGCTGGAGTCCACCATCGACGACCTGCGCGACGGGCTGAATCTGCCCAACCTGGAGATTCTCGGCGTCTTCGCCACCTTCTACGAAGACACGACGACCTCACGCGAGACCTGGAGCCTGCTGGAGAAGAAGTTCGAGGGGCGGCTGCTGGAGACGCGCATCCCCAAGAATCTCGATCTGGAGAAGGCACACCGGGCGAATGAGAGCGTGCTGAGCTACGCGCCTGCCAGCAGCGGCGGCCAGGCCTATGCGCAGCTTGCCCGCGAGGTGAAAAAGCTGGCCTCCGCCCATGCGCGCGGCCACGAGCGCCGACACGCATGACACAGGGAAATCTCGGTCCTTGAGTCACTCCTCCCGGCCCATCGGCCACTCTTCCCTTTAATGGAGGGGTTTTCCAGAGTCGCTCTGCGCGAATACAGGCAGGCTGCATATGGTTCCCCTCTCCCTGTGGGGGACGGACGCGCGGAGCGGCAGCGGGCCGCAGGCCGGGGTTAGGGGAGGGGGCAGCGCCAGGAGTGGAGGTCATCATGCCCGCCAGACAATCGCGAAAGTCCGCGCAGAAGCCGCCGTCAGTGACCGCGCAGGCGGATACATCGTCTGACTTCGGGGAGACGCTCAGCCCGGAGGAGCTGGTGCGTGCGTTGCGGGCGATGGCGACCGAGCTGGAGCGCGATCCCGCGCTGGCGCGTCGGGTCGCGGGCGCGATGCGCGCGCCGGTCAACGCTACGCCACCCGCAGCCGCGAATGTCGCACCAGATGCCACGAGCGAGGAGCCAACACAGGCAACACAGGCAACACAGCCAGCACGGCGCGCGGGCAAAGCGTTCAAGCCGCGGCTGGTCACCGGCGCGGCTCCGGCGCTTGGCACAGGCATTCCCGACCCCTTTGCGCTACGCGAGCAATTGGGTGAGGACGGTCTGCGCGCCGCCTTAGCGGATTTGCGGCTGGGGACGTTGCGCGCCATCGTCCGGGAGCACAAGCTCGATCCGTCGGGCAAGCTGGCGGGGCAGAATGACGACGCGAAGTATCGCGCGCTGATTCTGCGGGCTACGAAGCGGGCCAAACGCGCCTGAATAACGCATCAGCAACACGTTGGGCCGGTCCCGCCCGTGATTGACAGGCACGAAGCCGCGCGGGTATAATAATTCAGCATATCTCGTGGAAAGGGTACGATACAACCGATATGAAGCGAACCTGGCAGCCAAAGCGCATTCCGCGGAAGCGCGAACATGGCTTTATGAAGCGGA
>Ga0070683_100001218_pt1 | contig 19546 bp, 18 predicted proteins | sample KBSC713LmetaG_FD_64662 | JGI IMG/M metagenome (GOLD analysis project Ga0070683, IMG submission 64662) | Corn rhizosphere microbial communities from Kellogg Biological Station, Michigan, USA - KBS C7.1-3L metaG | ecosystem: Host-associated > Plants > Roots > Rhizosphere ... | reverse complement strand
CGCAGCACCTGGCGGATGACGTCATCGGCCTCGTGCTCGTAGCGGTTGATCTCGGCGATATGTTTCTGCGGCGGGGAGTGGCCGGCGGCGAGCTCGCTGAGCGCGTCAGCCGCGGCAACGAGCGTTGCAGCATGCCTCTCGAACATCCCGAAGAAGTCGCTCGTCCTCGGGAGGAGGGCCTGGAACCAATTGAACATAGCTTCCCCTGACTGCACGTCGCGCTTACTTAAGCCTGTGTTGGTCGGCAACGGCTTTGCCTCTCCGGCACTGCGCGGCAGCTCCGAATGGAGGCCCGAACCGGTCACAGGCCAAGTGCCAATCCGACGTAGGCGATATTGTCGCTCGTGTCGGGACCGCCGCGGACGAAGCCGTGCTGGTTCATACAGCCGAGCTCGCCCGACAGATTTTTCGTCAGCGGCGCCGAAATGGTGACGAGGTTTCGCACCCGGTCGAGCCCGGACTGCCGCTGGAATCGCGTCGTATCGAGATTGAAGAACGGCTCGGTGCTGAGGTTGAGCGCGGTCCTGCCGGCGATCGGAAGCGAATATTTGAGGTAAGGGCGAAGGCGCCAGCCGGTTCCGTTGACCCCGTTCCGCCAGCGCTGCTCCAACCGCAGGCGGCCGTTGAGCTTGCCCGGTCCGAGCTTCGCAAAGCCATCGAAGGTCACCTGCTCACGGGCGCGGTGTTCCATGATCGTGAAATGGCCGCCCGAATATTGCGGGTCGTGCGTGTAGCCGGCCCAGACGGTCACCAGCTTGTTGAAGCGGTAGCCGAGGAGCGTGTTGGACTCGATCTCGTAAAGCCCGTTGCGGTTGTCGCTGAAACGGAGCGTCAATTCCTCCTGCAGCCGCCAACGATCGCTGAGCTTCACGTTGACCGCGTCGTTGCTCCAGACCTGCGAGTCGGACGTCGCCGCGCAGGCGCGCGCGGGGACGACGAACGCAGGGGGCAATGCCAGGACGATCACGGGCACCCTCATCACTGCAATCAGCGTCGCTTTGACCATGGCTTTGGTCTATTCGGCGCCTCTGACTGCCGCGTGACGCCCATCTTTCACTTTTGTGACAGCTACTCTTCGGCGTCGAGCGAGTATCCGGCCGAGCGGACGGTGCGGATCACATCGGTGCGGCCCCCGTCGTTCAGCGCCTTGCGCAGGCGGCGGATGTGGACGTCGACCGTCCGGGCGTCGATGTCGGGATCGTGCTGCCACACGGCGTCGAGCAGCCGCTCGCGCGAGAAGACGCGGCTTGGATGCTCGAGGAAATGGCGCAGAAGCCGAAACTCCGTTGGGCCGAGCTGCACCGGCTTGCCGCCGCGGCGGACGCGGTGCGAATCGACGTCCATCTCGATGTCGCCGTAGGCGAGCTGCTCGCCGGCGAGCGCAGGGCGGACCCGCCGAAGCACCGCTTCGACCCGCGCCAGCAGTTCGCGCGGACTGAACGGCTTGGTCACATAATCGTCGGCGCCGGTCTGAAGGCCGCGGATTCGGTCGCTCTCTTCGCCCCTGGCGGTGAGCATGATGATCGGGACGTGCGCCGTCGCCGGCCGGCGCCTCAGTCGGCGGCAGACTTCGATCCCGCTGACGCCTTCAATCATCCAGTCCAGGATCACCAGGTCGGGAGTGCGCTCCTCGGCCAGGATGAGCGCTTCGTCGCCGTCTGCGGTGCGGACGATCTCATAGCCTGCACGGTCGAAATGCCACATCAGCAGGTCCGCCAGGGCCCGGTCGTCTTCGACGAGCAAAAGCGTCGGCTTGGTCACGGCAGTCCCGCCGTAGCGAGCGCCTGTGACACTTTTATGAAGCCGCCACCGGAAGGAGCACGTGGACGCATGTTCCCCTGCCGAACTCGCTCTCGATGCTGAGGCGGCCGCGGTGCCGCTCGACGATATGCTTGACAATCGACAGGCCAAGGCCGGTGCCGCCGAGCGAGCGGCTGCGGCTCGTCTCGACCCGGTAAAAACGTTCGGTGACGCGGGCGATGTGCTCGGGCGCAATTCCCTCGCCTTCGTCCTTTACCGAGAGGTGGACCATCGGCCCTTCGGCGTCGGCGGAAACGGTAACCGGCGTCCCCGGCTCGCCGTAGCGCAGCGCGTTGGTGACGAGATTGTCGAGAAGCTGAAGTATCTGGGTTCCGTCGGCGGCGATCTGCGGCAATTGATCCTCGACGTCGCGGATGAGCGCGGAGCCGCGCTCGTCAGCCATTCGCCGGGCGCTGTCGAGCGCATGGTCGATCAGCGGCTCGAGCGCGACCGCATCGGTTGGGGCGGTGAACTTTTCGGCCTCGATCCGGGATAGCGAGATAAGGTCCTCCACCACGCGCTGCATTCGACGCGCTTCGTCGTGAACGACCGCGAGGAACCGCTCGCGCGTAGCCTGGTCGATGTCCTCCGCGCTTTCGCGCAGTGTCTCGGTGTAGCCGATCAGCGTCGAAAGCGGCGTCCTGAGTTCGTGGCTGGCGTTGGCGACGAAGTCGACGCGCATCTGCTCGGCCGCGCGCGACTCGCTGCGATCCACGAACCGGACCAGGCAGGTGCCGTCCGCGAGCTGCGCTGCCTGCATTAGCCACGACCGCCGCGAGCCGTCGAGCCCGGTCAGCTCGACTTCCTCCGCCTCCTCGATTCCATAGCGCTCGAGCGCTTCGAGCGCGGCAGGGTGCGAGATGACCACGTCGAGTGGCGCACCTTCGATGTCCTCGCCAAGCAGGGCCCGTGCCGCCGAGTTGGCCCCTACGACGCGCCACTCTGCAGCAATTAGGGCGGCCTCGCTCAGTCCTTCGAGCAGCGCCGACGAGTATGCGATTGCCTCAGTCATCGCGTCGCCCTTCGCATAATCGAGCGACAGATTGGCGACAATCGGCGCGTTAGCTACCGCGCCGGCTTGACGAACTTTAGCGCATATTGGTCGGTGTGGCCGCGGATCGACGGGTCGAAGATGGGCTTGGAATGATCGTCGCCCGGACGGCGCAGGAACGTCCCTTCGCCGGCCAGCTTGAACCCGGCCGAGGTCACTTCCTTGACGACGAGGTCGCGGCTGATCCGGTGCATCTTGGCGATATCTGCTTCGCTCATCCCCGCCGGCCCCTCATGGTCGAGGATGAAGAAGGTGCCGCCGGGCTTCAGCGCGTTGAATACCTCTCGGTCGAACGCGACCGTGTCCACCGCCTTCTTGCCCGGCCCGTACTGGTCAATCTTGAGGTCATGGTAATTCTGGGTGACCCAGGCGAGATCCAGCGGTTTGGCGAACTTGACCGTTCCGAACGGCTGCACGTCGAGAGAGACGTTCTTCCACTTGCCCTCGGCGAGCATCTTCTGGTCGTCCTTCACACTATCGTTCCAGCCGGCATTCTCGATCGCGTAGATGTGCCCTGAAGGACCGACGATGTCGCTCAGCATGCGGGTGAAATAGCCGCCGCCGGGATAGAACTCACCGACGGTCATTCCCGCCTTCACGCCCGAAAATGCCAGCGTTTCGGCGGGTTTCCGGAACGAATCCGCCGCGCGGTAGCCGGCGGGACGAGCAGCATCGTTCACCGCCTGGTCGATGGTCGTGCCCGTCTTGGGTGACGCCGCATCGGAGCAGGCGAGTGGCAGGACGAGAACGGTTGCGAGGGTGACGAGTGCGAAGCGGCGCATGCGGATCTCCACTGTTCGGTGGCGAAGTCGTAGCGCGTCGTTCGTCGGCCGAAACGGCCTTTCGACGGGCGGCTACAGCTGATCGGCGAACTCGCTGAGCAGGCGGCGATACAGGTCGCGCTTGAACGGCACGATCAGCTCCGGGAGCTGCTCTGGCTCGATCCATTTCCATTCGCGGAATTCGGGATGGCTCGTCGCGATGTTGATGTCGCTGTCGCGGCCGAGGAACCGGGCGAGATACCAGTCCTGGTCCTGTCCCTTGTACTTGCCGCCCCACAGCTTCGGGCGAAGCTCCGGCGGAAGATCGTATTTCAGCCGCTCCGGGCAGTCGGCGACGCGTTCGACGAGGTGCGGTGCGATTCCGGTCTCCTCCTCCAGCTCGCGGAGCGCGGTCAGCCACGGATCGTCCTCGCCCTCGTCGATGCCGCCCTGCGGCATCTGCCACGCTTCGTCGCTATTATCGATGCGCGCGCCGACGAACACCTTGCCCGCGGCGTTGAGCAGCATCACCCCGACTCCGCGGCGGTAGCGATCGCCATTGGTCATCCTGCACTCCCACTCAGATCAGCCGCGACAACCAGTGAAGCACGTTGAGCGCGAACTGTTCGTCATCCTCGGCGGTCAATCCCGCCCGTTCGCCCCACGGGAAGACCTGCTCGGTGAACATCGCCGCCTCGCCCGTGATGACGACACGTCCACGGCCAAAGTTCAGCGCCTCCGCCTGGGCTCGCCCGCCGACACGCTTTCCAGGAACCGACTCGCCGCGCCTCAGCATGTCGATCGCCTGGGGACTGGCGACTCCTACGGCATCGTCGGGCAGAAGCAGCAACCCCGTCGCGCCCGGCGGAATTCCCAGCGATTGGCCGGTGAAGCTTTCGACCGCCTTCACCTGCTCGGAGGGATTGCGTCCTTGCATGATCGGATGCGAGCCAAGCTGCGCCTTGCGATAGTCGATGTTCGCCGTGAGCTTCCCGTACTGCCGGACGACGACAAAACCCGCGCCCATGTCGACGCCGAAGGCTTGCGAGAGCAGAGCCGAGGCGGTGCCGAACGGCGCATGGTCGGCGATCAGAAGCAGCGCTCCGCCGTTCTGGACCCACTGTCGCACGGCCGCGATCTCGTCGGGCGTGAAGGCGCTCATACCCGGTGTCGATGGCAGCGCGTTCGAAACCACCAGGACATTCACGCCCGCCAGTGATTGCGCCGAGAAGGCCTCCGTGTTCGGCCTGACTCGATAGCCGTCGGCTGAGAGCAGCTTGCCGAACGGCGCATATTTGCCGTCGAGCGTGTGGAAATTGCGATGCGCCTGGTCGACCGCGACGACGGGGCCGTTGGCAACATAGGCGGGGTGAGGGACCGTGGGCCTGAAGCTTGAGTCGGCATGCTGTTGCTGCCCGCAGGCAATCGCCGGCAGCATCGCCAAGGCGACCACCACAGCCGCGAGCCTCACGACCGCGCTCGCTCCACCCACGGCTTCAGATAAGCGATGCACCGGGCGAAATCCTCCTGTGCCGACGCGATCCCTTTGCGCAAATTGAGGAAACCGTGGATCGTTCCCGGCGCTTCCCAATAGATAGTCTCGACTCCGGCTTCCGCGCAGCGCGCGGCATAGGCGCGGCCCTGGTCGCGGATCGGGTCGAGCGCGGCGGTCGTCACGAAGGTCGGCGGGAGGCCAGCGGCGCCCTTGAGCAGCGGACTGTACCGCCAGTCGTCCTTCGGCCCGGCATAGCTCTCCTCGAACCAGTCCATGCTGTCCTTGGTGAGCAGGTGCCCTTCGCAATACTGGTCGTAGCTCGGATAGCGGACGCACGGGTCCGCCGCCGGATAGATCAGCCATTGGCCGAGCACCGGCACGTCTGCCGGTTCGTCGCGCAGCGCTGCAGAGATCACCGCGACGAGGTTCCCGCCCGCGCTGTCTCCAGCGAGGAACAGCCCGGTCGGCGTCCGACCCAGCGCCTCGGGTCCCGAGGCGACCCACCGCGTCGCCTGGAGCGAATCCTCTAACGCGGCCGGGAAGCGGAACTCGGGGGCAAGCCGGTAATCGACCGCGACCACCGGCAGGTCGAGCTCGATCGCAAGGTCAATGCAAAAAGGCTCGTGGGTTTCGAGATCGCCGATCACCCAGCCGCCACCGTGGATGAACAGCAGCAGCGGGGCCGGTCCGCGCTCCGCCCGTGCATCGTAGAGCCGCATCGGCACCGGACCAGTAACGTCCTTCACAACCGCGATCTCGCGCGCTGGCGGCTCGAATGCATGGCGCGAGGCGATCATCATCTTTCGTGCCGCCTCGGGCCCGACCTCATGCCCCTTCGGCCGGTTGAGGCTGTCGATGTAATCGAGGAACTGCCGCACGTCGGGACGGATGAAGGGACTAGCCATTCCGCTACCGGCGCCTACCGGTCCAGCTCTTTGATCCGCTCGGCAAGAACATGCTCCTGTGTGTCGAACAGCGCGAGGTTCGTGAGATAGGCCGAAACGATGGAGCGGTGCTGGCCCAGTTGCCGCGCCAGGTCTGTATTGCGCCGAAGCTCGCTGGCCGTCGCTGTGGCAAGCGCGGGATCGATCTCAATCGGGCAAGTTGCGCGCAGGACGACCGTACCCCCGACGCCGACAATGACATCGCCGCATTCCTTCCTGATCTGCTGCTGGATGGAATCGGGGATGACGTCACGGACATTGTCGCGATAGCGGGTCTGAACGGCGGACAGGTTTATATTGCTGTAGTCGAAGGTCATGAGACGGGTGAGGGCCTCACGGGCCTGAGCGTCGGGAATGTTGCGAAGGTCGCTGGCGCCGAACACCAATGCCCAGCTCGCACCGTTGTTGTTGAACCCGTAGATCTGGCTGGCCTGGTAAGCCGCGATGACGAAGTCCCGGTCGCTGACCGCCGGGTCGTTCCGCCACCCGGCCAGGGCGGTGTCCGCATATTTGCCGGTTGTCGAGTAATAACGCTGGGCACTCACCGAAAAGGCTTCGAGCTGCTTGAGCTCGGGCTGGAGCTGGAGAAGCATTTGCCCCGCCTGGCTCCGGGCCTGACGCTGCTGGTTCCAGTTGGCGACCCAGGTGCCGATGAACACGCCGAGGATGACGATGGCGAGTTCGATGCTGATCGCCGTCCAGTCCTGCGCCCGCAGCTTCGCAATGGCTCGCTTGAAGATCATGGCTTTCCCCCGCCGCCACTCTAGCGACGTTCGTGCGGACGAAAAGGTGGCGTCAGCAGGCGCGCAGTCCTAAAGTAGCGGTCCGAAACTCGCTGCGTATCTGAAGGACTCGTCTCTCGTGGCCACCGCCACCCATTTCCTCACCGAAACCGAAGCGACTGCCCATCCGCCGCAGGAAGCCGTCGTCGTCCGCTTTGCCGGCGACAGCGGCGACGGCATGCAGCTGACCGGGGGTCAGTTCACCCTCTCCACCGCGCTTGCCGGCAACGACCTTGCGACCTTCCCCGATTTTCCAGCGGAAATTCGCGCTCCGCAGGGCACGACCTTCGGCGTCAGCGCCTTCCAGATCAACTTCGGGTCCTGCGCGATCGACACCGCCGGCGACCAGCCCGACGTCCTGATCGCGATGAACCCGGCGGCGCTCAAGACCAATGCGAAGGAGGTCCGCGAAGGCGGGCTGATCATCGCCGACGAGGGCGAGTTCACCGCACGCAACCTCGCCAAGGCGGGATACGACCAAAGCCCGCTCGAGGACGACAGCCTCGCCAGGTGGCAGGTCGTCCACTTCAACATCTCGCAGCTGACGCTCGACGCCGTGAAGCCGTTCGGCCTCGGCAACAAGGAAGCGCTCCGCTGCAAGAACATGTGGACCCTGGGGCTCGCGCTGTGGATGTTCGACCGCGACCGGCAGCCGATCGTCGACTGGCTCAAGGCCAAGTTCGCCAAGGCGCCCGAGCTCGCCGAAGCCAATATCGCGGCGCTTAATGCCGGCCACGCCTACGGCGAGACGGCCGAGATGGGCGCTCCGTTCAAGCAGCACCATATCGCGCCCGCGCCCGCTGAGCCGGGCCTCTACCGCACCGTCACCGGCGCCGAAGCATTGGCGTTGGGCCTGGTCGCGGGGTGCCAGCTCGCGGGCCTGAACATGTTCTTCGGCTCCTATCCGATCACGCCTGCGAGCCCGTTGCTCCACCATCTCGCGCGGCTGAAGGAGTTCGGGATCACGACGTTCCAGGCCGAGGACGAGATCGCCGCCGCCTGCGCCGCGATCGGCGCGAGCTACGCGGGACAGCTCGGAATCACGTCGTCTTCGGGCCCGGGAATCGCGCTCAAGATGGAGGCGGTCGGACTTGCGATCATGACCGAGCTTCCGCTGGTCGTTGTCAACTCGCAGCGGGGCGGTCCGTCGACCGGCCTACCGACCAAGACCGAGCAGTCGGACCTCTACCAGGCCGTTTACGGCCGCAACGCGGATTCGCCGGTGCCGGTGATCGCCGCGCGCTCGCCGGCCGACGCGTTCGAATGCGCGATCGAGGCGTGCCGCATCGCCACGCGCTACATGACTCCCGTCATCCTGCTGACCGATGGCTATATCGCCAATGCCGCAGAGCCGTGGCGCGTCCCGGACATGACTAACTTCCAGCCTTTCCCCGTCAGCTTCTTCGAGACTCCGCCGGCGGAAGGCGAGGCGGTCATGCCTTATTCGCGGAACGAGGACCTCGCCCGGCCGTGGATCAAGCCGGGAACGCCCGGGCTCGAGCACCGCATCGGCGGGATCGAGAAAGCGCCCGGCACAGGCAACATCGACTACCGGCCCGAAATCCACCAGGAGATGACAAACACCCGCGTCGGCAAGGTGCTCGGTGTCGCGAATTCGATTCCCGACCAGGAAGTCTGCGCCGGACGGGAAGGGGCTGAGCTTGTCGTCGTGGGCTGGGGCTCGACCTTCGGTCCGATCCACCAGGCGGTGCGGCGCGCGCTGGCGAAGGGGCAGGACGTCGCGCACGTCCACGTGCGGCACATCTGGCCGATGCCGAAAAATATGTCTGTCCTATTGAAGGGCTTCAAACATATCCTCGTGCCCGAGATGAACATGGGCCAGCTCAAGACCGTTCTTCGCGATCAGTTCCTGGTCGACGCGAAGTCGCTGACCAAGGTTTCGGGCCACCCGTTCCGCATCGCCGAGATCGAGGCGGCGATCGATGCGGCTTTGGGCGCGGACTCGCGTGCGCGCGCGTAGGAGTGCGACGTTTGGGACTTTTCGAATGAAACCCATCAACGTCTGGCCGATGCTGATCCTGCTGATCGTCATCGTCCTGCTCGTGATTTACCTGAGGCCGCACTGATGAATGACATGACCACGATCACTACCGCCAAGGACTGGGCGAGCGACCAGGAGGTCCGCTGGTGCCCCGGCTGCGGCGACTACGCTGTCCTGAAAGCCGTGCAGCGGACGATGCCGGACCTTGGCGTCGCGCGTGAGAAGACGGTGTTCATCTCGGGCATCGGCTGCTCGAGCCGCTTTCCCTATTACATGGCGAGCTATGGCTTCCACACGATCCACGGCCGAGCGGCGGCGATTGCGACCGGCGTCAAGCTCGCCAACCCCGAGCTCGACGTGTGGATCATCACCGGCGACGGCGACGCCCTGAGCATCGGCGGCAACCACACGATGCACGTGCTGCGCCGCAATCTCGACTGCCAGATCTTGCTGTTCAACAATGAGATCTATGGCCTGACCAAGGGCCAATATTCGCCGACCAGCCGGGTCGGCACGCGGTCCCCATCGACTCCGTTCGGCTCCGTGGACCGGCCGGTGACTCCATGCGCCTTCGCGCTCGGCTCGGGCGCACGGTTCATCGCCCGCGGGATCGACGTCCACAAGAATTTGCCCGACGTGTTGAAGGCCGCGCACGCGCACCGCGGCGCGAGCTTCGTCGAAATCTTCCAGAACTGCATCGTCTACAACGACGACGTCTTCGCCTCTTTCACCGAAAAACAGGCGGCGGAAGAAAAGCAGCTGTGGCTGAAGGCCGGTGAGAAGATGCTGTTCGCGGGCGGCACCAAGGGTCTCGCGTTGGATACAGAGCGGCTGGCGCTCAAGGTCGTCCCCGGCGACGACCCCTCGGTGATCGTTCACGATCCGACCAATCGCCAAGTTGCGGCGATGCTGATCCTGATGCCTCAGGACGGTTTCCCGATCGCGCTCGGCGTGATCTACGAAGACCCGCGCCCGACGTTCGAAAGCGCGGTGATCGAGCAGAACAAGGCAGCCGCGTCGGGCAAGAGCCCCGATCTCCAGGCGCTGGTCAGCAAGGGTCAGACCTGGCAGGTCGAAAAGGAGCCGCACCAGCTTTGATTAGCGTCGTCGCGGTGTCCGCAGTTCTTGGTTTCACGCAAAGGCGCAAAGGCGCGAAGAGCCGTCGTGCCAGCGCTTGAGGAACTCGCCGCTACAGCGGTGGACTGCGGTTTTCACATTCACAAGGAACTCGGCCCCGGGGGAATGGTCACAACTCCTTTGCGCCTTGGCGCCTTTGCGTGAAACAATAAGTGGACAATCTCACCCACAGCCTGGTCGGCGCCGTGCTCGGGCGCATGGGCCTCAAGCGCCTCAGCCCACGCGCGATGCCGGCGCTGGTCATTGCGGCCAACCTGCCGGACATCGACAGCTGGATTGCAAAGCCGCTCGGTCTCTACCCCCGCACCTTCCACCGCGGCTTCACGCACGGGATCGGCGGGCTCGTCACCATGCCCTTGTTGGCAGTTGCAATCATTTGGGTTTGGGAAAGGTTGCGTCCAGGAAAGGAAGGTCCGCTGAAGCTCGGTGGGCTCTTGCTCGCCTGTTTCTTGGGCGTGCTCAGCCATCCGATGCTCGACTTCCTCAACACCTACGGCGTCCGGCTGCTCGAGCCATTCTCGCACCGCTGGTTCTACGGCGACACTTTGTTCATCGTCGATCCGTGGATCTGGATCATGCTGATCCTGGGCCTCGAATTCTCGTGGCGCGCCGAGCGGCTCGGCAACAATTGGGAGCGGCCGGCGGCTTACGCCTTCTGCGCGATGCTCGCGTACATCGGTGCCAACGCGGCGATTTCGGTTCGCGCGGTCGACGCTTCCCGGCCACTGGTGGAACGGATTGGCCACCCGACCATGATCGTCGCCGGCGAAGTGCCGCTCGAGTTCTGGAAGCGGCAGGTGATGTGGCGGACGGACAAGCTTTCGGGAAGCGCTGATTATGACGTCTTCGGCAATGTCGCGCGTCTTGATTCGAAGGTCGTTCCGCTCGACCTTGACGATCCGCGCCTTGCCGAAGCGGCGCGCACCGACCGCGACGTCTGCAACTTCCTGTTCTGGTCGCGAATGCCGCTAGTGATCAACGTCGATGGCAAGGCCTATTTAAGCGACCAGCGTTTTCCGGCGCTTCGCCGAGTCACGTTCATGGTCCCGCTCGACAAGCGGTAAATGAATTCATAACTGCGATAGGGACCAGACCTCCTTCCGACGAGGCCGCGATGGAGATGAAAAAGCGCTCTGGGAGTGAGAGAGTGACGCCAGGTAGCGGTGCCTACCTGGCGAGCGAGCGAGCGAAACGGAGTGGCCAGAGCGCTTTTCCGTCCCACCCGAAGGGCATGGCCCTGCCGGCGCCGGGCCGTCGTCGAAGCGCTCGGACGGGGGCCTATTGGCCCGCCCTTCACGCTTCTCCTGGTCCGTCATCCGGCAGGAGCCGCGTCGCGGCTCTCGTTGGAAGGAGGCCTGGACCCTCATTATGAGTACGCGCGGCGAGCATCTGTTGCGCGCAGACCGTGGTTTCGCGACCGGCGGTGGAACGCTCGCGCGCCTCATCGCGCCGGCATTCGAGAAGGTGCTCGATGAAATCGACCGGCGGCTCGCATGCGGCGGCATCGAGGCGACGCTACCCGGCGGCAGGAAGCGCCGGCTCGGCTTTCACGCCACCGGGCCGACGGCGCTCGTCCGGCTGTCGAGCTGGCGCGCATTGGTCCGGCTCGCAACCTCGGGCTCGGTTGGCTGGTACAAGGCGTGGACGCTCGGCGAATGGTCGAGCCCGGACGCGGTCAAGGTGTTCGAGCTCTTTTCGGCTAATGCCGTCCAGCTCGGCAATGTCGGCCGAGCGAAGGGGCCGTTCCGCTGGCTTAATGCGCTGGCCCATCGCCTCCGCGACAACCGGCCAGCGAAGGCGAGGGCGAACATCGCGGCGCATTATGACCTCGGCAACGATTTCTACTCGGCCTGGCTGGACGCGACGATGACCTACAGTTCGGCGCGCTTCGCTTCGCCGTCCGACACCTTCGAGGAAGCCCAGCTCCGCAAGGTGAACACGCTTCTTGACCGCCTGGAGTTAGGAAGAGGACAGCGCTTGCTTGAGATCGGCTGCGGCTGGGGCACGCTGGCGATGGAAGCGGCCAAGCGCGGGGTCAGCGTCGTCGGCCTTACGCTTTCCAATGAGCAGAAGGCCTGGGCCGAACGGAAGATCCGCGAAGCGGGGCTGTCGGACCGCATCGAAATCCGCCTGCAGGATTATCGCGACACGGCCGAGCAGTTCGACGCAGTGGCTTCGGTCGAAATGGTCGAAGCCGTCGGCCGGCGATGGTGGGGTGCCTACCTCGACAGCATCGCGCGCAACCTCGGGGCGGGCGGCCGCGCTGCGCTCCAGTTCATCTCGATCGATCACCGGATCTTCGAACGGTATGCGACCAACGCGGACTTCATCCAGACCTACATCTTTCCAGGCGGCCTTCTGCTCGACGAGCCGCAGTTCGAAGCGCTTGCCGGTGAACGGGGCCTTAGCTGGCAGGACCGCGACGGCTTCGCCTGCGATTATGCCGAGACTCTGAAGCGCTGGCGGGATCGGTACGACGACGCGGTCGCTCGCAGGGCATTTCCCGACTTCGCCGAAGCGTTTCACAACCTCTGGCGCTACTATCTCATGTACTGCGAGGGAGGCTTTCGCGGCGGCGCCATCGATGTGGCGCAAATAACGATGGTGAAAACAGCGAACTGATCAGCCCCAGCAGCGTCAGCAGGCTGATCAAAGCGCCGACTTTCTCAGGCATGGTCCATAGCAGGGTCCGCGTGCAGCCGTGGCCGCGATAGGAGAGGAGTTGCGTCCCCGGAGCAGGAAAAGTCGGCACGACCTTGCCTCCACAGCGGACCTGCCATGCCGGGAAGTAGAAGACGGGCTCGACGGTGACCGAGCCATCGAACTGCGGCTGCCGGTGCTTTGCGGAGAGCTCAAGGGCCCATTCGGAAGGCCAGCTGTAAGGTCGCTTGCCCGGCGGCAGGTTTTCGGGAACATCAGGATGATACTGACGCATGACCCGATCTCCGAAGGCGGGAGCGTCAGGCTTGGCAGCGATGATGAAGCCCGCCATCAGCAGGAAGGTCGTCCAGAGGATCAGCCACGGAACGCGCTCTTTGGGCGCGAGCATCACGGCCGTCACCAGCGTCAGCTCAGCAACCGGTAGCAACCGGAACGGGAATTGCACCCAACTGAGGATGGGCAATGCCCAAAGCAGGGGGACGGCGCCGAGTGCAAGGACAAGGCAGACCAGCGTCCACAAGGCCCAGGGCGACCTGACGCGAAATGCGAGTCCGGCGGCCGGAATTGCGAGCGCCGCGCCGACCAGCAGCACGGCGCGGAAGGTCTGATTGGACCAGGAGTGGGCGCTCCAAACGGTCCATGTCGCGGGTTGAAGATAAGGCAGAGCCCACAGGTCCCCTGCGCTTCGATACGGCTCGAGGGCGAGCGCAGGCCCGAGATAGATCGCAGCGAGACCGACGCCGGTCATCAGCGCACCAGCGATCCGCAGCAGCGTTGCGGGCGACCTGCGGCCATGGGCCAGCGCATAGGGTCCGAAGAGGAAGGCCGACCCCAGGAACGCCAGAGGCAGGTGGCTCAAGATCAGCGCACCATAAGCGAGCGCGGTCGATGCGAACCCGCACCGGCGCCCATCGATCATCCGCTTCAGTCCCCAAAGAACGAAGGGCAGAAGCGCCGCCGCGAAGAATTCGGCAATCGCGCCGCGCTGGTAGAAGTTGAACAGCTGATAGGGCGCGATCATGAACAGAAGCGCGCCCAGGAGCGGTGCTCGGCTCTGATCCTTCAGCCATAGATAGACGCCCGCGCCGGACAGCAAGGTAGCGGCGAAAAAGGCGCCGATCAGCGCAACATAGGTGCTCAGCTGCGCCAGGGCGAACGCCGAGGCAACATAGAAGGCAAGAGGAGGGTAATAATAGAATACCGGCGATCCCAGGCCGCCGTGAGACAGCGGCAGCCAGCGCGGGTACAGGGTTCCGCTGCCGAGCTCGCGCGCGAATTGCTCAAGCCACACGAGATCGATCCAGAAACTGTCATTCAATCGCACCGGGCCGATAGCGGCAGGCAGCGCCAAGAGCAGCGCGACAGCGAACAGCGCCGCAGCCACGGTCAGCTTCTGCCCTGGTGCGCCAATCATGACTTCTTAACCCCCTTTGTTCATCACTGCATGCATGAGCGATCCGGGTCCAGGCCAGAGCGCGCATCAGCTTCAGCGGCTGCATCTTACGATTATCTTACCCCTGCTGCTGGGGGCCATGGGCCGGGCCATCTGCTGGACCAGGCGTCCGCCGGATATGGCGCTGTTCCTTGAGCCTTGGTTCAACCACATCATTCATTACGGTCCGATCGGCGCATTCGGACATCCGTTCAGCAACTACGAACCGGCTTATTTATACCTCTTGGCCATGGGATCGCTGGCGCACCATGCGCTCTCGGCGATGACGATCATCAAGATCATCTCGGTTCTCGGTTCGCTCTTCCTGGCGATCGCGCTTGCCGACCTCCTGAAAGCTGCGGGAGCTGATGCGAAGCAGGCTTTAGTTGTGCTCGCGTTGCCGAGCATTGTCATCAACGATTCGCTGCTCGCTCAATGCGATGCGCTATGGGCAGGTTCTTGCGTGCTCGCGCTCGCGGCAATGATCCGCGGCCGAACGCTGAGGACAATGGTCTGGTGCGGAGTTGCAATCTCCTTCAAGGCGCAGGCCGCCTTCATTGCGCCGGTGATGATCGGCGCAATGATCGGGCGTCGCGCTCCATGGTGGCAGTGGCTCGTGCCTGGCGCTGTCTTCCTCGCCTCGTTGATTCCGGCATGGCTGACGGGCTGGCCGGCAGCCAAACTCCTGACGGTTTATCTTGGCCAAGCCAGGCTCGATCACCTTGCAGGGCGACTAGCTAACCCGTGGATGGTCGGCACGATTTTCGACGAGCAATTCGCCCGCAACCTTTTCCTGCTCGGCTATGTGGCGGCGATGTCGGCGGCAATCGTGATTGGAGCCTTGGCGGTCCGCGCAGCGCGCGACGCGCGGCAGCTGATCCTTCTGGCCGCAATTTCCGGAACCGCTCTTCCGTTCCTCCTGCCCAAGATGCTTGAAAGATACTATTTCCTGGGGGATGTGATGACACTCGCTCTTGCACTCTCGTGGACGTGCCGGAGCGCTTCGTTCGCAGTTCGAGCCGTGCAGATGGCGTCCGTGCTGTCGCTCGTGACCTATATCTACTTCTTCTATGATCCGTACCCGGCGCTGGCCGGAGCAGTCTGTGCCGCAGCCGGGCTCTTCGTGATGTGCAGACTCGCCGGGGACGAATTCTCTGCGCTGCTCGCGGCGGTGCGCAAACGGCCGGGAATCCGGCTTGAGGAGGGTCGGGTGAGCTCTGCCGGCCTACAAGCTTAGCAGGGCTCACCCGTGCTCGGCACAGGGGCAACGTTGCACCGAGCAATACGCAAAACACGAATTACTCAGAAAACCCCTGGCCGCATTATCCCAACTTGCCTGGAGACCATGGCATGGCTCCCGCCGCACTCGGCTTCGTCCAAGCCGTAGTTGTTCAATAAGCATTAACCTTAGTCTCGGCAACGTCTAGTTGACAGAAAATTGCTGTCGTGCGGCACCGATTCAGGTGCGTTGATCCTGGAATCGAGAAGGCCCGCCCCGTTGCTTGAGCGAGCCTTCCGGTACGGGAGCTTGCCCCGGCTCCCACGCGCGATCGTACGCCCGGACTGGAACCCGCGCAACTTCAAGCCTCGACACGCACCTTCTCGCCGGTGGGCACATTCGCGGCCATTCGCTCGACGATTGCTCGTGCGACCACCTCTGGCGGCTTCACGCTTTCCGGTTCCTCGCCTGGGAAGGCTAGTGCCCGCATCCGCGTGCGCGTCGCGCCCGGATCGATAATGTGAACCCGGATGCGGCCGGTGTAGGCCGTCTCGTCAGCATAGGCGCCGAGAAGCGTTTCCAGCGCAGCTTTCGACGAGCCGTACGCGCCCCAGAAAGCGCGCGGCTCGCCGCCGACCGACGAGGTGAGCGCGACGATATCGGCGCTGTCCGCGCGCTTCAGCAGCGGGTCGAACGCGGCGATCAGCGCCTGGTTGGCGAGCAAGTTCAGGCTCAGCAGCCGCGAATATTCCTTCGGGTCGATGTCCTGCACCGGGCTCAGCGACCCGAGCATCGCCGCATTGAGGACGAGCACGTCGAGCTTCTGCCAACGCTCGGCGACCGCGCCGGCGAGCTTGCCGATGCTTTCGCCGTCGGTGAGATCCAGCGGCGCGATCGTGGCCGTGCCCCCGTCCCGATGGATTCGCTCTTCGACTTCCTCAAGCGCTGCCGGCGTCCGCGCGACCATGATCACATGGGCCCCGGCAGCCGCGAGCGCCTCGGCGGTCGCGGCGCCGATCCCGCGTGATGCTCCCGTCACGAGCGCGAGCTTGCCGGATAAAGCGTTCGAATCGGTCATTCGCCGCGTCTAGCGGCTTAGCGGCTCGCAACCAATGAGAGCGCCGCCATGCCTTCCTTGTCGGCAACGTCGGTCAGCGTCGTCGGATAGACGCCGGTGAAGCATGCGTCGCAGCGCTGCGGTAGGGCTGCGTCGCGCTCCTGTCCGAGCGCGCGGTACAAGCCCTCGATCGAGATGAAGGCGAGGCTGTCGGCATTGATGTAGTCCCGCATCTGCTCGACGCTCATCTGGGCGGCGAGCAGCTTTGCGCGCTCGGGTGTGTCGACTCCATAGAAGCAGCTGTGACGCGTCGGCGGCGATGCGATGCGCATGTGGACCTCGCGAGCACCCGCATCGCGCATCATCTGCACCAGCTTCACGCTGGTCGTGCCCCGAACGATCGAATCGTCGATCAAGACGATGCTCTTGCCGTCGATCAGCGCAGAGTTCGCATTGTGCTTGAGCTTCACGCCTTGCAGGCGAACGTCCTGCCTGGGCTGGATGAAGGTGCGCCCGACATAGTGCGACCGGATGATTCCCAGCTCGAACGGAATTCCGCTCGCCTGCGAAAAGCCGATCGCCGCCGGAACGCCGCTGTCGGGAACGGGCACGGCATAGTCGGCCTCAACCGGCGCCTCGCGCGAGAGCTCGGCGCCTATGCTCTTGCGGACCTCGTAAACCGACATGCCATCGGCAATGGAGTCGGGCCTGGAAAAATAGATATGCTCGAAGATGCACGGGCGCGGCGCCACCTTCTCGAATGGGCGGAAGGAGCGGATGCCCTCATTGTTGACCAGCACCAGCTCGCCGGGCTCGACGTCGCGCAGGAAGCTCGCGCCGATCACGTCGAGAGCGACCGTCTCCGAAGCGAAAATCGTCGCTTCGCCGAGCTTGCCCATTACGAGAGGACGGATCCCGAGCGGATCCCGGCAGGCGATGAGTCCTTCTTCCGTCAGGACGACGAGCGAATAGGCACCTTCGACCTGCTTGAGTGCGTCGGTCAGCCGATCGAGCATGTTGTTGCGGTCAGAGGTCGCCACCAAATGGATGATGACCTCGGTATCGCTGGTCGACTGAAAGATCGAACCTCGGCGGTTGAGCGTGCGCCTCAGCTTCATGGCGTTGGAGAGATTGCCGTTGTGCGCCACGGCAAAGCCGCCTTCGGCCAGTTCGGCGAACAACGGCTGGACGTTTCTCAGCGCGGTTTCGCCGGTCGTCGAATAACGGACATGTCCGATGCCCGCCCGGCCCGCCAGCTTGCGGGTGATGTCGTCGCGGTCGAAATTGCCGGCCACATGTCCCATCGCCCGGTGCGAGTGGAACTGCGATCCGTCGAAGCTGGTGATTCCGGCAGCTTCCTGTCCGCGGTGCTGGAGCGCGTGCAGCCCCAGGGCAACGAAGCTCGCCGCATTGTCGGCACCCCAAATACCGAAGATGCCGCACTCTTCGCGCAGCTTGTCGTCGTCGAACGGATTGGTTGTAAGCATGTATCTCTGGGTCCCCGACTACCCGTCGCATCTGCTAGGCCCGGCATATAGGGCGCGGCCTTGCCTTTGTCGCCCCCACGCTGAAGAAAGCGTGAAATTTTAACCGCTTAGCGACACGCTCCAACGCTTAGCTCTTGTAAAGGGCGGGGAATTTCTGGCGCAGCGCGGCGACTTTGGGACGGTCGTTGACGAGAATGTAGGGGAAATACGGGTGCTTTCGCGCAAACCCCTGATGATAGGCTTCGGCCGGGTAGAAACCGCCGCTCTCGACCCGGGTCGCGATTGGCGCCTTGTAGATGTGCGCGCCGTTGAGGCGGGCAATGAATGCCTTCGCAAAGCGCGCCTGCTCCGGCGTCTGCGGGAAGATCGCTGAGCGATAGCTATGTCCGATATCGGGGCCCTGCCGATCGACTTCCGTCGGATCATGAGCGACCGTGAAATAGACCTGCAGCAACTGAGCGTAGCTCACTTGCGAGGGATCATAGCTGATCTTGACCGCCTCGGCATGGCCGGTCTCTTCGGAGCTGACCTTGTCGTAACTGGCGTCCCTGGAGTCTCCGCCGGCATAGCCGGAGACGACGTTGGTGACGCCCTTCACATGCTCGAACACCCATTCCATGCCCCAGAAGCAGCCTCCGGCGAGGACCGCGGTATCTGTCCTGGGAGCAGCGGCCGCGGGGCTGCCGGCAAGCAAGGCCAGGATCAACGCCAGTCTTTTCATATGCCTTGTCTGTTGCGGGCCCGACATTAACGGCCGCTGGACGCAACGCATGCTGCGCGGCAAAGACGTTGCTGACACGGAGGTAAGCAATGCCGACCTACACTGCGCCCGTCCGCGACACGCGCTTCATCTTGGACAGCGTGCTCGGACTGTCGCGCTTTTCCAACCTGCCCGGCTTTTCCAACGCGACACCGGACCTGGTCGAAGCGATCCTCGAGGAGGCGGGCCGATTCTGCGCGGAGGTGCTGCAGCCTCTCAACCGCATCGGCGACGAGGTTGGGTGCAAGCGTGCGGAGGATGGCTCGGTTACGACACCGCCGGGCTTCAAGGAGGCGTGGGAGCAGTTCTGCGAAGCCGGATGGCCGACCCTGACCGTGCCGGAAGAATATGGCGGGCAAGGGCTTCCGCAAGTTATCGGGACTGCGGTCAGCGAATATATCCTCTCCGCCAACCACAGTTTCGAGATGTACCAGGGGCTGACCTCGGGCGCGATCGCCTCGCTGCTGGTCAAGGGTACCGATGAGCTGAAGCAGCGCTACGTGCCGAAGATGGCGACCGGGCGCTGGACCGGTACCATGAACCTGACGGAGCCGCATTGCGGGACCGACCTTGGCCTGTTGAAGACCCGCGCCGAGCCGAACGACGACGGCAGTTATTCGATCACCGGCACGAAGATCTTCATTTCCTCGGGCGAGCACGACCTGTCCGAGAACATCATCCATCTGGTTCTCGCCAAGCGCTCCGGCGCTCCCGACAACGTCAAGGGCATCAGCCTGTTCGTGGTGCCGAAGTTCCTGGTGAACGAGGATGGATCGATCGGCGAACGCAACGCCGTCAGCTGCGGCGCGCTCGAAAAGAAGATGGGAATCCACGGCAACGCCACGTGCGTGATGAATTACGATGGTGCGAAGGGCTGGCTTGTCGGCGAGCCGGAAAAGGGTCTCGCGGCGATGTTCATCATGATGAACGCGGCCCGGCTCGGCGTCGGCTTGCAGGG